>Ga0302314_10016085_pt1 | contig 12665 bp, 12 predicted proteins | sample III_Palsa_N2_3_FD_200533 | JGI IMG/M metagenome (GOLD analysis project Ga0302314, IMG submission 200533) | Peat permafrost microbial communities from Stordalen Mire near Abisko, Sweden - III_Palsa_N2_3 | ecosystem: Environmental > Terrestrial > Soil > Palsa > Peat permafrost | place: Sweden...
CCCGAAGCAGAGATGCTGGCGAGCCACTGGCTCTCGCTGGCGTCGAGCGCTGCATCGACCGCGGTGCCCGGCGTGAGGACGCGCGTGACCTCGCGGCGGACGATGGTCTTCGCTGTCTTGGGATCCTCCATCTGCTCGCACAGCGCGACGCGGTAGCCCTTGCGCAGCAGTCGCTGCAGGTAGGTGCCGGCGGAGTGATAAGGGACGCCGCACATGGGAACGGACTTTGTCTTATCGCGGGAGGTGAGGGTGAGCTGCAGCTCGCGGGAGGCGATCAGCGCGTCTTCGTAGAAGAGCTCATAGAAGTCGCCCAGGCGGAAGAAGAGTAGAGCATCGGGATGCTCGTCCTTGGCGGCGCGATACTGCCGCATGACCGGGGTAAGGTCGCGCTCAGGGGCGGCTGCGGTGGTTTCGGTGGACAAGGTCATGCACTCGTATCTGAACGCTCAGAATATCGCACACGCCTGTGGCCATATCGTAGACGCCTGTGCCACCCGCTTGGCGAAATCCTGCGCCTGCCCCTAGACTGGCAGGATGATCGAGATTCCGATGTCTGAGGCGCAGTTCGCTGCAGCCACCCAACGTCTGCGCGCAAACGGTATTGAACTGGCTGGAACCACGGGGATCCTGAGCAAAGACGGCGTGACCGCGAAGTATGTTTACGGGGAGGGGAAGCTGGCAGTCGAGATCGTGGATCGGCCGTTTATGCTGCCCATTTCGCTCATCGAGGGCAAGCTTCAGTCGTATCTCGAGCAATCGGTCGCGTGCGACTCCAGCAAATCCTGAGAAATGTGAAGTTTTCAGTAGCCCGGGAGCTCGAATCGGTGTAGATTTGTTTCGATTCCACCGAATGCGAACGAAAGGTACGGTTATGTCTCATTCTCAGAATACGTTTTCTTCAAGGGGGACTGCGTCGAATGGACGTTGGCGACGCAAGGGTTGGGCCGCGAACGTGAGTCCGCGAAAGGTTTTTCGGCTGGCGATCGTTCTGGCAATGTCGTTTTTGTGCTGGATCGGCGTGGGCTGCTTTGCGTTCGAGGTGCTGCAGCTGGCAGGGCGCTAAAGCTCAACCGCGTTGGTCGGCAGCGCAGAGGGCATCGCGATGAGCCAGGATCCCAATGCTTGGTGGTCGAAGGAGATCGGCAAAGATCTGAACGATGGGATGCACCAGGACTGGAGGGACTTGATGAAGAAAAGTCCCCGGGAGCGCTGGCGTATCCTCCTGATCCTAGGTGGCGCGTTTCTATTCGGTGCCGGATTTGACTACATGGTGTACCGGTTGCTGATCCGGTTTGCGTATTGGCCCAGGATTCGTTGAGATAGGGTCTGTGAGCGTGGTCACAAACTGGCGGGGTAATGCAGATATACTGGATTTTCGTGCATAACCAGCGCGCGAAGCTCAACGTATGACCCTGCTCTGGCTCCGACTTGCGGTGATTCTCTACGGCGTTGCCGCCCTCGCGGTGCTGCCAGCCGCGCTCTATAACCGACCGCGGTGGCGCCATATCGCGGTGCCGGCGGCGTTCCTGGGTGCCTTCTTCCACTTTGTCTCGATTACGGAGACCCTCTACGCAGCGCACCGAGCCTTGCCGGTCGATACTCACGAGACGCTGTCGATGCTGGGCCTCCTGCTGGTCGTGGGCTTCCTGATCCTGGCGGCGCGCTACCGAACCGTCTCCTTCGGGATCTTCCTGCTGCCGATTGCGGTGCTGCTGGCGATTGTTCCGGCGTTCCATCCCGGCCACGAGGAGATTGCCTACCCGCTGGTGCGGACGGGCTGGATCCTGCTGCACATTGCGTTGTTGCTCGCGGCTTACGCGGCAATGTTTCTATCGCTGATCGCGAGCCTGCTCTACCTGATCCAGGAACGGCGGTTGAAGGAGAAGCGAACGGAGTCCCAGCGCGGATGGCTGCCGCCGCTCGAGACCCTGGACCAGATCGGCGTGAACTCGCTGCGCTTTGGCCTTCCTTGTATGACGGCGGGGCTGCTGATTGGTTCCGTGCTTGCGCTGCAATCCATTGGGGTGGCGTTCTTCGCCGACCCCAAGGTGCTGCTTTCGATCGCGATGTGGATTGCGTACATCCTGATGATCTATATCCGCAGCAACAGCGGATTGCGCGGACGGCGCGCGGTGTACTTGTCGTGCTTTGTGTTCCTGGTGATGGTCGGGGTATGGGCAGCGAACTCACTCTCTGCCGTGCATAGGTTCAAGACGCCATGAGCGATCTGACGCGCGATCTCCCCATCGACGCCGCCGTGCACGCCACGCCGCAGACCTCGACGCTGCTGCTGCTGGGGGTGAACCATACCACCGCGCCCATTGCGGTGCGCGAGCGGTTGGCGATCCCGGGGCATCGCCTGGCAGACGCGACGCGCACGCTTGCGGATCAGCCGGGGATTCGCGAGGCGCTGATCCTGTCTACCTGCAATCGCGTCGAGATTCTCACCGTCCAGGACGGCGTGAATGAAGAGAATGCAGAGTTGCGCGCGGGCAAGCGGCAGGCGCCGGCGCTCAGCGTGATCCAGTTTCTGCATGACTACCTGCAGATCCGCACCATCGATATTGAGCCGCATGTGTACGAGTACCACGAGCGCGATGCGATTCGACATTTGTTTCGTGTGGCCAGCTCTCTGGACTCGATGGTGGTGGGCGAGCCGCAGATCCTGGGGCAGGTGAAGCAGTCGTGGACGGTGGGCCGCGAAGTCGGCGCGGTGAAGACGATGCTGGATCCGCTGCTACAACGCGCGTTTTCGGTGGCCAAGAAGGTGAGGACGGAGACGCAGATCGGCAACACGACGGTCTCCGTGGCGTCGGTCGCGGCGGAACTGGCGCGCAAGATCTTTGGATCGCTTGCCGGCAAGACGGTGTTGCTGGTGGGCGCGGGCAAGATGAGCGACCTGACAGCGCGCCACCTCATCCAGCAGGGCGCGACGGTGCTGTTGGTGGCGAACCGGACCGAGTCGAAGGCGCAGGCGATTGCCGATGCGCTGCGCACGCCGAGTATTACGACGGGTGTGATTCCGCTCGATCAATTGCATGAGCAGGCGCATCGCGCCGACATCGTGATCACGAGCACGGGCGCAGGCCAGGTGTTTACGCCAGAGAGCGCGCGGGCGGTGCTGCAGCGCCGTAAGAATCGGCCGGTGTTCTTCATCGACATTGCAGTCCCGCGCGATGTGGCTCCCGAGGTGAACAAGGTCGACGGCTGTTTTGTGTATGACATCGACGACCTGCAGCAGGTGGCGATGCAGAACACTGCGGTGCGCAATCGCGAGGCAGAGGCGGCCGAGTCGATTGTGACGCGGGAGGTGGCGCGCTACAGCGATCGCATCGCGCAGGCTCCGGTGACGGAGTCGATCAAGGAGCTGCTGTTGAGCGCCGAAGACGTCCGGCAGCACGAAATGGCGCGAATCATGCATCAGCTCGCGGGACAGCCTCTGACGCCCGAGCAACTGGCTGCGGTCGATCGGCTGACGAAGTCGCTGACCGGCAAGCTGCTGCATCCGCAGATTGCCGCATTGCGCGAGATGGCAGCCGATCGCGAGTCAGACGACTAGGCCCGGGCTGCGTCTAATTGATGGTTGTGGTTGCTACGTATTTATCGCGCAAGATCTGGCGCGACGTGGTGGTTTTGCCTCGTTACACGGGCCTCAATGCGTTTGTCAATGCCATGAATCGTTCAAGTGCTGGGGTAAACTTAGGGGTGGTCCCGAGAAGATCAGGCCGCGAAGCATACCAAGAAAGTGAACGGTAGGAGAGCAAGCTGAATGAGTCCCATAGCGCCATTGCGGCCCGGTCGGCAATCGCGCCTTAGATTAGCCTACGCGCTGGCCGTGCTGCTACCCGTGTTAGGCACGGTGCTGACGCAGCACATGGCGTTTCTGCACGGCATACCCAACTCTACAAACCTGCTCGCGGTGGTGATTGTCGGGATCCTGGGTGGCCTTGCGCCTTCGCTGGTTGCCATCGGCGTAGCGGTGATCACGCGCATCCTTTATCTCTCGATCATTCCCGACCACAATTTTTCATTTTCCTACGAGTTGCTGCATGTGCTGATCATGCTGGCGGCGGCGTTGGTGGTGTGGCTCATGAGCCGCAACCGGCGGCTGTCGGAAGAGAAGCTGGAGGCGACGCTGGTGTCGCTACAGGAGCGCACAGATGATCTCGTCTCGTCGCTCAACAGCAGCCGCTGCGCGTGCTGGACGCTGGACCTCGATAGCGGCCGCAGCGAGCGCTGGTATAGCGGCAGCTATCAGCTATACGGCCGGCCCTACAGCGAGTTGGAGCAGCTCTCGTCGCTCCAACCCTTGGTGCATCCCGAGGATGATGTGCGGCTGCGCGAGTTGATGCTGCGCATGCGAACGTCGTGGGAGCCGGTGGTGTTTGAACATCGCGTGACCTGGCCGAATGGAGAGATTCATACGCTCGAGATGCGCGGCAACCGCGTGGCGGGGCGCGGCTGCGTGTGGCGCGGCGTCACGCTCGACATCACCGAGCGCAAGAAGACAGAAGCCGCTCTGTTGCGCGCTGAAAAGCTGGCGGCGATGGGCCGGCTGGCGTCGACGGTGGCGCACGAGATCAACAATCCGCTGGAGTCGGTGACCAACCTGCTGTTTCTTGCGCAGGCCAGCCAGTCGCTGGATTCCGAGACGCAGATCTACCTGGCCACTGCCGAGCGCGAACTGGCACGACTCAGCAACATCACGCGCCTGACACTGGGCTTTGTTCGCACCAGTGCCAGCACGGATGAGACCGAGATGGCCGATGTGGTCAATGAGGTTCTCTCGATCTTCAACCACCGCTTCGAGACGAAGGGCGTGAAGGTGGAGCGTCGCTACGAGCCGGACGTCAGCATCACCATAGCTCCGCATGAGCTGCGGCAGATCGTGACCAACCTGATCGCTAACGCCGCGGACGCGGTGGGCATCGAGCACGCGTGGATTCGAATTCGCATTGCGCGCGAAGGCGAGAAGGCCGTGCTGGAGGTGGAAGATAACGGCGAGGGCATTGACCCCATCCATCTGCCGCGAATCTTTGAGGCCTTCTTCAGCACCAAGGAAGAGGTTGGCACGGGCATTGGGTTGTGGGTGACGCGCGAGCTGGTGGAGAAAAACGGTGGCCACATCTTCGCGGAAAGCAGCACAGAGCAAGAGCTGCCTTCGGGCGCGACGACACAGTTCCGCGTCGAGTTCCCGGCGACTGTCTAAATTGCGGGGCTAGGGCTGCGCGGAATGTCCTGCGACCGTAGGTGCGAGCCCCTTTGGTTTGCGCGTGAGCAGGAAAATCATCGCGGCCACAATGACCATCGTGATCATGCCGGCGATGCCAAGGATGCGCACGATGGACACCGAGTAGCGGCCAACGGCTGGGCTGTAATTGCAGCAGTAGAGGATGAGCAGATCAACGGGATTGCTGATCTTCTCGTCGCCGGCCTGGAGCAGTGCCATGCGCAGATCCCGGGCAGGGTAGTCGATGCCGGAAAGATAGCGCGACATGCGGCCATCGGGCGTCGCAAACATGATGACACTGGAGTGCGCGAACTGGTCCATCTTGCCGTCAGGCCCGGGCACGCGCACATAGTGGAAGCCGGTCGCGTTCGTGATCGCGTCGATGCTCGGCTGATCAGCAGTGAGGAAGTGCACGGCGTTTGACGCAGAGGGATTATTCGTCCATCCGGCTTCGCTGAGGAAGGTCTTCTTTTCGTCGACGGCGTTAGCGGGCTTATCCATCGTGTCAATGCTGACCACGAGCACTTGATAGTCGCTGCCGGGCTTGAGCGTGGTTTGCGCGAGGCCAGTGGCGAGCCCATGCTGCACCTGCGGACACATCATCGCGCACTGGTAGTAGACCTCTGCCATCACCACCGGCTTGTTGCTGAACCAGCTGCTGAACGGGCCTGTGCGGCCGGTCTCGTCGGTGAAGAGCGCTGCCATCGGAAGTGGCTGACCGAGGCGCTGTTCGATGCCGGCGTGGGCGAGATACGCGGGCATCTGCTGGGCAGCCATGCCCATCGGCTTATCCGCCTCATAGCCCTGCGCGTGCAACAGTGGGGGAGCAAAACTCCCGACTAGAGCTACCGCCAATGCTCCAAGTTCCTTCAATCCCAGCCTCAATCGCGTCACCGTTTCCTAACTACTCCATGATAAACGTGTGCTGTGACTCGAAGCATGTGCGAGCACCCGCCCAAACCGCGTATCCTAGCGAATGTGAATACATACACGATTCGAATTGGATCGCGCGGCTCGCAGCTTGCCTTGTGGCAGGCCAACCATGTTGCCGCCGAGCTTCGCAACCACGGCCACACGGTAGAGATTGAGGTCATCCGCACGGTCGGCGACCGCATGCAGGACCCTGGTTTTATCACCCCCGCGACCTTCGAGGACGGCACACCGCTGGATGCCAAGGGCATCTTCATCAAGGAAATCGAAGACGCGCTGCTGGCCGGCAGAATCGACCTCGCCGTGCACTCGCTGAAAGATCTGCCGACTACGCTGCATGAGCGCTTTACGCTGGCGGCGATTCCGCCACGCGTCGACGCGCGCGATGCGTTTGTGTGCGAGAAACATTGGGGGCTGCACATGCTGCCCTCTGACTCGACGATTGCGACGACCAGCCCGCGGCGACAGGCCATGATCCTGGCGCTGCGGCCGGACGTGCGCTTTGTGGAGATGCGCGGGAACATCGACACGCGGCTGCGTAAGTGGTCGGAAGGCCAAGCCGACGCGCTGGTGCTGGCATGCGCAGGTCTCGACCGTCTAGGCCACACCGAGCACGTGCATTACAGGTTTAGCGTCGACGAATTGACTCCCGCGCCAGGGCAGGGAGCTCTTGGCCTCGAGACGCGCAGCGCGGAGCACCCACTCGACACTGAAGATTCCGAGCGCGATCCCTTCATCTATAACGCTGTCCGCGCGCTCAACGATCCCGACGCGGAATATGCCACGCAGGCGGAGCGCACGGTACTGAATGCGCTCGGTGGCGGCTGCCAGTTGCCGCTCGGCGCGTATTGTCATCGCGTGGACGACATGTGGCATCTGCACGCGATGGTAATCGCCAGGGACGGCGAGCAGGCCGCGCACGTTATTAAAAAGGCTCCCGTAGGAACTGCCGCGTGCGACCTCGGAGCTTCGGTCGCCGAGGCGCTGATCGAACGCGGAGCGTTGGAGCTGCTCGCCGAAACCGCGCCGGCCTGACACGGCGTTACCGCGCTTCGAACGCCTGGCGCGCGCGCAGAAATTGCCCAACGCTCCGTGCGACCCAGTTCCACAGCGGCTCAACGTGCGAGAGCAACTCCATCCCCAGCGGAGTAATGGTGTATTCCACGCGTGGCGGCACCTCGGCGAAGATCTGTCGCGTGATCAGTCCATCGCGCTCCAGCGCCCGCAGCGTCTTGGTAAGCGACTTCTGACTCACCCCTTCCACCCGTTCCATGAGCCGCGTAAATCGCAGCGGCCCGCCCTCCTCGGCTAATACCGCCAGCGTCCATAGCGACCATTTATCCGCCAGGCGCATGACCATCTCACGCGTCAGATCCTCCTCCGTCTCCGAGAGAGCATCACACGCGGCGTTGATTTCCTTCCATCGATTTACTTCGAGAAGGCCAGCATTTTCCATTGGTTACCTCCAGGTACCTACGCGCAAGAAAGGTGCCTACTTGCCAAGGGATACTAATGGGCTAATACTACTCCTATGAAGACAGAATGGACCACCAAAGATATCCCATCGCAAGCAGGTCGGCGGGTTTTGATCACCGGCGCAAATAGTGGCATCGGCTGGGAAGCAGCCCTCGAACTCGCCCGGCGCGGCGCGGAGATCATCCTGCCCGCCCGCACCGAAGCCAAAGCGAACGACGCGATTGCCCGCATCCGCGCCCAGGTTCCCAACGCGAAGCTGATTCCCGAAGTCCTCGACTTGGCCGATCTGAAGTCGGTGCACGCGTTTGCCAAGCGGGTCGCCGAGATGTTCCCGGGCCAGAGCCTCGATCTGCTGATCAACAACGCCGGCGTGATGGCCGTGCCGACGCGCGAATTGACAGTCGACGGCTACGAGCGCCAGTTTGCGACGAACTATCTCGGCCCCTTCGCGCTCACGGCACTGCTCTTCTGGTCGATCAAGCCGCAACCGGGATCGAGAATCGTAACCCTTGCCAGCGGCGTCACCAACACGGCCAAGCTCGAGTTCGACAACCTGCAATCCGAGCGCCGCTATAGCCCCATGTTTCAGGCCTACTCCCAGTCCAAGCTGGCCGACCTGATCTTTCAGCAGGAGCTGCAGCGCCGCCTGACGGCCATGGGGTCGCCCATCCTCAGCACCGGCGCCCATCCCGGATATGCGGTCACGAATCTCCAGACGAGCGGCCCGGGCGAAAACGTTCCGTTCCTCATGCGCTTCGGTATGGCGATCCTGAAACCGATCGCTTCGCAGGACGCTGCACACGGCGCATTGCCAACGCTCTTCGCCGCGACGTCGCCCGAAGCCACGCCCGGCGGTTACTACGGCCCCAGCGGCTTCCAGGAACTCAAAGGCTATCCCGTGCCCGCGAAGATCACGGCTGCAGCGAAGAACGTCGCCCTCGCCGAGCGCCTCTGGACGGAGTCCGAGCGACTCACCGGTGTGACCTTCGGCGCGCTGTCGGACGCAGCGTAGACACGATTACTCGCCGTAGGGTACCCAGATGTTCTTCACCTGCGTGGCGTGGCGAAGGAACCATCGTCCCTGCGCCTGCGCGGGATCGAACCAATCAATCGCCCGCCCGTCGTTACTGAAGACCTGCTTGAGATTTCCGATGGACGCAGCCTTCACCTTCGCAGAAACCGCCTCGTCGCGGAAGCTCCAGATGGCGTCAATGTCGTCGTGCTCGGCAAGCGTCTTGCCAAGTTCGTTGGCCTTGCCGGAGACGAGATTGATCACGCCGCCTGGCAGATCGCTGGTGTCGAACACCTGGTAGAGCTCGCCCATCAGCGTGGCCGCGCGCTCGCTGGGAACCGCAACGACGGTGTTGCCCATCGCAATCGCCGGCAGCACCAGAGACAGCAACGACAGCAGTGGAGCCTCGTCCGGCGCAAGAATTCCAACCGTGCCGACCGGCTCCTTCATCGCCAGCGTGACCATGCGCGCGGGAGGATTGTGAACCGTGCCTTCGAACTTATCTGCCCAAGCCGCGTAGGTGAACGTGCGCTCGATGCTTTTGTCGAGCTCGACAGCGGCTTGTTCTGGCCCAACAAACGCGGCGAGCTTGGCGATGATCTCCGCGCGCCGCTGCACGAGATTTTCAGCGAGGAAGTACAGCACCTGCGCGCGGCCATGAGCCGCCGTCTTTGCCCACTTGCCCGCGGCGCGCGCAGCTTCCACGGCATTGCGAATGTCCTTGCGGCTACCCAGCGGCGCCTCGCCCACCAGGCGGCCATCGCGCCCGTAGACCGGATAGCTGTACCCCGAATCCGGCCGCGCCTGCTTGCCGCCAATGTAGTTCTTCACGGTGCGATCGATGCCGAAGTCTGCGGGCGCGTCGGTAGGATCACTGACCGGTGCGTCAGGCTCGGGCAGGGAAGTCGCGGCCCCAACCTCAGCATGCAGCCACGCCGGCTCGAGGTATTCGTACATGCCTTCCTTACCGCCCTCGCGTCCGTAGCCCGACTCGCGATACCCACCGAACCCGCACGCGGCGTCGAACAGATTCGTAGCGTTCACCCAGACGACGCCCGCCTTCACCTGTGCGGCAACGTCGAGCGCGACGTTGATGTTCTCGCTCCAGATGCTCGCGGCGAGGCCGTACGCCGTGTTGTTCGCCAACTCGACAGCCTCAACGGGCGTGCGAAAGGTCATCGCCACCAGCACCGGCCCGAAGATCTCCTCCTGCGCAACGGTTGCGCTGGGGGAAACGCCGGTCATCAGCGTCGGCTTGAAGAACAAACCCTTCTCCGGCAGCGTGAGCTCCGGTTGCCAGCACGTCGCGCCCTCCGCAATCCCGGTCTTCACCAGCGTCGCGATACGGTCATACTGCACCTGGTCGACGATCGCGCCAATGTCGACAGCCTTATCCAGCGGCGATCCAATCCGCAGCGTCTGCATGCGCGCGCGAATCTTCTCGAACAGCCGCTCGGCGATGCGCTCCTGCACCAGCAGCCGCGAACCCGCGCAGCAAACCTGCCCCTGGTTGAACCAGATCCCATCCACCAACCCTTCCACCGCGGAGTCCAGATCCGCATCATCGAAGACAATGAACGGACTCTTCCCACCAAGCTCGAGCGACAGCTTCTTCGACGTCTTGGCAGTCGCCTTCCGAATAATCCGCCCAACCTCGGTCGAACCCGTGAACGCAATCTTGTCGATGCCGGGATGCTCAACGATGGCTGCGCCCGTCCGTCCATCGCCGTTCACGACATTGAGAACGCCCTTCGGCAGACCAATCTCGTCGGCAATCTCTGCGAACGCAATGGCCGTGAGCGGCGTGTACTCGGCCGGTTTAATCACGACGGTGCATCCAGCAGCCAACGCCGGCGCCACCTTCCACGCAAACATCAGCAGCGGAAAGTTCCACGGAATAATCTGCCCGACGACACCCACGGGCGCATACCCGGCAAAGCCGCTGTCTTGCGCGTCAAAGCCGCCATCGCGCAGCGAACCGAGCAGCTGCGCCCAGCCGGCATGATGATAAAAATGCCGCGCCACCAGCGGAATATCAATGTCCCGCGACTCTCGAATCGACTTGCCATTATCCAGCGTCTCGAGCACCGCCAGCCGCCGCGCATGCTTCTGCACCTGCCGCGCCAGCGCATACAGATATCGCGCCCGCCAATGCCCTGGTAGCGCCTGCCACTCCGGCAGTGCCGCCCGCGCAGCCTTCACCGCGCGGTCAACCTCATCCGCCCCCGCGCTCTCCACCGTCGCCAGCAACTCACCCGTGGCCGGATTCTTCACCGCAAACGTTTCGCCCTTAGCCGACGCCGTCGTCCAAGCCCCATCAATGTAAGACCCAAACGCGCGCCCATGCGCCTCCAACCAGCGAGTGACCTCGCCAGCATCTTCCGGCGCCGGTCCATACTCCATCGACTCAAACTTCTCCACAATGCTGCTTGCCATCTATTGCTCCTTAGCGCCACTTGTGAGCGTTGTATCAACGTCGAGTTGCTCCCAGCAGGTTGTACCTCCACCGCCCATACCAATAACCCGAAGGCCTGTTGGCGTGCTACAACTCCAACCCTCATAACCCGATGAGTTGTTAAATAAGTTCATTCTTGTCCCATGATCGAATTCGAAATCGATGTCGCCCGTTTGCTCAAGGATGTTTACGTTCTCTATGTGCAATCCTGAAAGGATGCGCATAGCTTCAGTTGCGGCATCAAGCGGTGACGGAAGACCAAACTGCTGTTCATGATCCTCGCCGGTGATTGCAATTCTGGATTCCCTCTGAATCCGCCACGGGCATTGCACGGTTAGGTATAGCTTGTTTTCAAAAATAAAGCTCCATGAACCGGGCGCAAACATCTCAACCGTTGTGCAACGGAGGCCTTTCGCAAACGCGGATATCTGTTGATGAGCGATTGGGGTTCCCATCATCACGCAATCGGGTGCCGATACGCAGCCGAATACCTTCCCGTAACAAAATGCTCCAACTGCCGTTCAATATCTCCGAGCATCGAGCTCGCGCCATAGCGAAACAGCGTCGGCTCCAGCCACGACCGCCCCAGCTCATCCTTCATCGTCGCCATCCAATCCAGCGCGTGCTTGGCGGTTTTGATCCCGCCAGCCGGCTTGAACCCGACCGCCATGCCGGTCCGCTCGCCATACTCCCGCAGCGCGCGAATCATCACCAGGCTTACCGGCAGCGTCGCATTCACGGCCTCTTTGCCGGTAGACGTCTTGATGAAGTCCGTCCCCGCCATCATCGCGACCCAACTCGCGCGCGCCACGTTTCTAAGAGTCAGCAAATCGCCCGTCCCGAGAATCGCCTTCATATGCGCCGGTCCGCACGCATCCTTGAACGCGGCCACCTCGTCATACAGCGCATTCCACTCGCCATTGAACACATGCGCGCGCGTAATTACGATATCGATCTCGCTGGCGCCAGCCTCCACGCTCCGCCGAATCTCCGCCACCCGCGTCTCCAGCGGCGACAGCCCGGCAGGGAAGCCCGTCGACACCGCCGCCACCGGTATCCCCGACCCTTCCAGCGCCTTCACCGCCGTCTCCACAAACGCGTGATACACGCACACCGCGCCGACCGTCAGGCCCAACTCCTCAATCCCCAGCGCCTTCACGATCTTGTCTTCCACCGGCCGCCGAGCCTTCGCGCACAACCTCCGCACCCGTTCAGCGGAATCATCCCCAGACAGTGTCGTCAAATCCATACAAGCAATCGCGCGCAGCAGCCACGCCGCCTGCCACTCCTTCTTCACGCTGCGTCGCGCAGGAATGGTCGCCGCCCGCCGCTCCACCGCGCTGGTATTCACGCGCACCTCTTCCACCCAGTCGAGATTCAGTGGCATCCGCCGATTCGCCGACATCTCCCGCCCATACAGCATCACCGGCGCGGCTGCCGCCTGGTGCCCGTTCTGATCCTTGATCTTCGCCTCTGTCGCCATGTCGCTCTCCCGCCACGCACCGCAGCGCAAACCCAAACAATCCGGCCCGCCATCCACTGGCAGGCCGCTAAGGTTGCTA
>Ga0302314_10016086_pt1 | contig 12664 bp, 7 predicted proteins | sample III_Palsa_N2_3_FD_200533 | JGI IMG/M metagenome (GOLD analysis project Ga0302314, IMG submission 200533) | Peat permafrost microbial communities from Stordalen Mire near Abisko, Sweden - III_Palsa_N2_3 | ecosystem: Environmental > Terrestrial > Soil > Palsa > Peat permafrost | place: Sweden...
CGACAACTTCCATGTGCGCGGCTACATGGAGGAGGGCACCACCACCACGCCGTTCGACATGGTCGTGCTGAACCACCTCGATCGCTATCAGCTGGCGCTCGACGCCATCCGACGCGTGCCGCGGCTTGCCGGCGAGGTCGCGCGCGCCGAGAACCGCTATTGGGCGACGATGCAGAAGCACAAGCTGTACGTAAGCGAACACGGCGACGATATGCCCGAAGTGCTCGATTGGAAGTGGACGGCGGCCGCGAGCTGATCAAAATGGCGCGATGTGGCCGCCCCGGGGGCGGGCGTCCGTCTTCGATCACGTCGAGGTCTCTCATGAATGTTCGTTTCGAGCTGCAGCCAAACCTCGCCGGCGATCCCACCGTCGCGAAGCAGGGCTACGGCCGCGTCGACCTGACGCCAGTCCCGTCGTTCGATCCCGCGGCCGAGATCGAGGCCGCCTGCGCCTGGTTCGATCGGCACGGCTATGTCGTGCTGTCGGGCTGCCTCGACGCGGGCGAGCTGGCGTTCCTCAACGGCTTCTGCGAGCGCACCCAGGCCGAGCGGCCGGACGAATGGGGCTTGGGCGCGCGGCGCAAGCGGCACCATGTCAATCAGGGTCTGATCCTCTCGCAGCCGCTGCTCGACTATCCCGAGCTCGATCCCTTCACCCAACCCCACCGCTCCTACCCGGTGGCCGCGCGCCTGCTCGGCGGCGAGGACCATGTGCGCTACGCCGAGTTCAACTTCCGAGAGACGCCCGAGGGCGCCGGCGAGCGGGCGATGAACTTCCATCACGACGCGGTGGCGGAAGACCGCTTCACCCGCGAGCCCTACGGGCCGTCCGACTTCCTCTGCTCCATCCACTATCTCACCGATGTCGAGCCCGGTTCGCCCAGCTTCTGCGTGGTGCCGGACAGCCGCAAGTTCGAGACCCTGCAGGCGGCGTTCGAGGGGCTGGGCGAGGCCTATCGCGAGGTTCCGCTCTACGGCCCCGCCGGAACCTGCGTGCTCTACGACACCGCGCTCTACCACACGCGGCTGGACGGCGACGGCGAGAAGATGCGGCGCACGTGGCACCAGTACTATGCCCGCGGCGGCTGGCTGCGCACCGAGACCCGCTATATCCGCGCGCCCAGCGCCGTGCTCACCGACTGGAACCTGATCCCCGAGCGCTTGGCGATGCACCCGGACCCGAAGATCCGCCTCTTCTTCTCGCACTGGAACACCGCCCAGGGCGAATGGGCCGCCAGCGGCTTCGATCCCGCCGTGCGCAAGGCGATGCCGCGCGGCGAACAATAGGGCTATCGGTCAAGCCCTATTCCGGCGTGCGGAACAAAATCGGCTGAATTCGATTAATTCGCCGACATAATCGCGCCGCGCTGCGACTTTTTCGCACATCCAACGTTTCGGCGTGATATTTCAGTTGGCCTTCGCGCCCGCCGGACAAGGCTTCCTCGTCTGGGCGCCGCGAGGCGTTCAAGAGAAGCGCCGCGTTGGCGCTTCGGACCAGGGAGTAACGTCAGTGATCAAGAGAACGATTTTTACCGCGGCCTGCGCGATCGCCGCGGCGGCCGTGGCCGGCAGCGCGATGGCGCAGGGTGAAGCGACCGCCGCCCGCTCGATCTATCAGGAAGTCACGGTGCCGGTGACCTACGGCGACCTCGACCTGTCCAGCCAAGGTGGCGCATCGACGATGCTGCACCGCCTGCACGACGCGGCGCTCAACGCGTGCGGCGCCGACGACGGCAGCGTGGCTCCCTACAGGTGGTCGGTGCACCGCTCGCACTGCTATCGCGACAGCATGGGCCGCGCCGTGGCCGCCCTCGACGCCCCGACCGTGACCCAGCTCTACAACGACGGCGCCGGCGTCTTCGCGGCGAACGACCAACCGAGTTGAGATGACCTGAGCGAGGGGGTTGCGGCTTTGCGCCCCCTCCGTCTCGTCGCGCTACGGCGCGCCGATCCACCTCCCCGCTGCGCGGGTGAGGAGCTAAATTACGCGAACCTGCTCCTCCACCGCGCAGCGGGGGAGGAGGCAGACCGCGAAGCGGGCTGACGGGGGGGGCGCAGGGCCGCCAACTCCCAGCCCGCTTCAGCCGGCCCCCAGCGCTTCCAGCAATGGGCCCAGCTGGCGCTCGTACGGCTTCCAACGCGCTACGCTGGAGCTGTAGAGCGGACGGCGAACCTGGTTGACGCTGATCGTGCGCACAGCCCGTCGTGTCGCGTGGAACTCCAGGCAGGCCGGGTCCCACTCCAATCCGCAGAAGGCGATCAGTCGCCGCGCCTCGGGCTCGATATCGCCGACCACCGCCTCGTAATCGACCTCGATGAAGCGCTCCGGCGGCAGCACCGCGCGCCAATGGGCCATCAACGCCTCATAGGCCCGATAATAGCGGCCGAGTTCGCCCTGGTCGAAGGCGTAGCGCACCCGGCCGGAGAAGTTACGCGTGTAGCAGGAGAGGCAGGTGTCGACCGGGTCGCGGCGGCAGTGGATGATGCGCGCGTTGGGCAGCATCAGCGAGATCAGCCCGGCCAGGCGGAAGTTACCCGGCGCCTTGTCGACCAGCCGCGGCCGGGCCGCCGAGAGCGCCGCCACCCGCTCTACATAGGCGCCGCCGAGGCTCGCCAGCTCCGGCTTCGAGAGCCCGGAGACGCGGCGAAGATAGGTCTCGGCCAGATCGTCGCGCTCCCAGTCGCGGCCGATCACGTCTTCCAGCGCCAGCAACTCCCCGGCGCCCTGGATCTGCGGGTGCGAGGCGAGGATCTGCTCGACCAGGGTGGTGCCGGAGCGCGGCATGCCGACGACGAACACCGGCAGGTCGGAGGGATCGCCCGCGTCCGCCAGCTCGCTCAGCCGCTGCGCCGGCAAACCTTCGGCGATGGCCGCGAGCCAGGCGATGTCGGCGTCCGCGTCGTAGGCGAAGCTGGCGCGCTTCAGCCGGTTGGCGACATCGAAGTGGGCGAACGCGCGCTCGCCGTCGCCGACGTCCATCCAGGCCTTGCCGAGGGCGAATTCGAGCAGGATCCGGTCGTCCGGGCTGACACGTCCCGACGCCAGCAGGGCCTCCATCCGCTCGATGCCCGGGTCGCCGCGCTCATAGGTCTTCAGGTCGCCAAGCACGTGCCAGGCCGCCGCCGAGGTCGGGTCGAGCGCCAGGGCCTGGTCCAGCGCCGCCCGCGCCTCGTCCGGGAACCCAAGCTCCTGCAGCGCCACGCTGAGTTCGAGATGCGTGCCGGCGACGTTCGGCTTCAGCCGCAGCGCGCGCCGATAGGCGACCACCGCCTCTTCCGTGCGCCTCAGGCCCTGCAGCGCGACGCCCAGATTATAGTGCGCCTCGGCCACGTTCGGCTCCAGCGCCAGGGAGGCGCCGACCAGCTCGACGGCCTCCTCGTTGCGTCCGCGCTGCGCGGCGATCATGCCGAGCAGGTGCAGGCTGCGAGCATGCAGGGGATAGGCGCTCAGGATCAGCCGATAGCCGCGCTCGGCCTCGTCCAGCCGTCCGGCCTGCTGCAATTGCAGCGCCGTCGCGAAGGTCCGTTCGACGGATGCCGGTCCTGGCCGGCCAGCCCGGCCCGAGGGGCTTTGCTTGTCGCTCATCCAGGGCTGCATAGGGGGCGGGCTCGGCGCGCGCAACCGCGCCTCGCGGAAGCGATCCCGGCTTGGCCGCGCGCCGGCTTGCCCTAGGATCGCCGACCTGTCCGAGGAGCTTCGATGCGCGCGTTTCGTCTTGCCGCCCTGCTGTTCATTCTCACGGCGCCGCCCGCCGCCGCCGTCGCCGCGCCCGCCGCCCACGGCGAGATCCTGTGGGACCGCTACGGCGTCGGCCACGTCTATGCGAAGTCCGAGGAGGGTCTCTTCCGCGGCTACGGCTGGGCGCAGGCGAAGAGCCACGGCGATCTCCTGCTGAAGCTTTACGCCGAGGGACGCGGCCGCGCGGCCGAGATCTGGGGCCCGTCGGAGTTGAAGAACGATCGCTGGATGGCGGTCAACGGCGTCGCGGCGCGCACCCAGGCCTGGCTGAAGGCGCAGTCGCCCGCCTTCCGCGCCGACCTCGAGGCCTTCGCGGCCGGCATCGACGCCTACGCCGCCGCCCATCCCGAGGCGCTGTCGCCCGAGGCCAAGCAGGTGCTGCCGGTCAGCGCCGCCGACGTGCTCGGCTATTCGCTGCGGCTTTTCCAGTATGTCTACCTCGCCCCGCCGACCCTCGTGGACCATCTGCCTGGCCCGTCCGCCGAGCCGGCGCAGCCGCCGCACGAGGGCGCCGGCAGCAACGGCTGGGCGATCGCGCCCGCCCGCTCGGCCAGCGGCCACGCGATGCTGCTGATGAACCCGCACCTGCCATGGCCGGCCGGCTGGTCGACCTATTACGAGGTGCAGCTGCGTGCGCCGGGCCTGGCGTTCTACGGCGCCTCCCAGGTGGGCCTGCCGGTGCTGCGCTTCGTCTTCACCGACTATCTCGGCTTCACCCAGACGGTCGACGACGTCGGCGGCGTCACCCTCTACCGGATCAAGACCGCGCCGGGCGGCTATGAGTTCGACGGCAAGGTGCTGCCGTTCCAGACCGAACAGCACACCATCCGCATACGCCAGCCGGACGGCTCGATGACCACCGAGATGCTCGATGTTCGCTCCACCGTGCACGGACCGATCGTCGCCGAAGCCGACGGCGCGCCGATCGCGATGCGCGTGGCGGGGCTCGACCGGCCGTTCGCCCTCGAACAGTACTGGCGGATGGAGACCGCGCACGACTTCGCCGGCTACCAGCAGGCGCTGCGCATGCAGCAGGTGCCGAGCTTCAACGTCCTCTACGCCGACCGCGACGGCCACATCCAATATCTGTTCAACGGCCTCGTCCCGAAGAAGCCCGGCCGCGACCTCGCCTACTGGTCGGGCCTCGTGCCCGGCGACCGCGCCGATACGCTCTGGACCTCCTACCTGAGCTACGACCAGCTGCCGAAGGCCACCGATCCGGCCGGCGGCACGGTGCAGAACTCCAACGATCCGCCCTGGAACGCCGCCTGGCCGGTGACGCTCGACCCGAAGCCCTACGCCAACCTGATCACGTCCAAGGCGGTGAGCCTGCGGATGGCGCGGGGCATCCGCATGCTGAGCGAAAAGCCCAAGATCGGCTTCGACGACCTGGTGACGATGAAGTGGTCCGACCGCTCCGAACTCGCCGACCGGGTGCTGCCGGACCTCGACGCGGCGGTGAAGCAGTACGGCACGGACCTCGCCAAACAGGCCATGGCGGTGTTGGACAGCTGGGATCGCGCCACGCTGGCCGATAGTCGCGGCGCGCTGCTGTTCCTGAACTGGGTCGATCGTCCGGGGGCTGCCAATGGCTATGTGGCCGCCGGCTTCGCCAAACCCTACGCGCTGACCGATCCGCTGAAGACGCCCGCCGGCCTCGCCGATCCCAAGGCCGCCGCCTCGGCCCTCGACGCCGCGGCGAAAGACATGCTGGCGACCACCGGCGCGCTCGATACGCCCTGGGGTCAGCGGATGCGGATCAAGCTCGGCGAGCAGGACCTGGCGGCCAGCGGCGGCCCCGGCCGGCTCGGCGTCTTCGACGTGATCGACTTCACGCCGCCGGCGGACGGCCGCCGCACCGCCAACTTCGGCGACACCTTTATCGCCGCGGTCAGCTTCGATCGGCCGACGCGCGCCAAGGTGCTGCTCACCTACGGCAACGCCTCGCAACCCGGCTCGCCGCACATCTCCGACCAGGCGCCGCTGCTGGCGTCCCACACCCTGCGCGACGCCTGGCTCACCCGCGCCGAGGTTGAAGCCCACCTGGAGAGCCGCGATGGTTACTGAGGTGGGATGCTTGTCGGCTTTGCGCGCCCTCCGTCAGCCCGCTTTGCGGTCTGCCACCTCCCCCGTTTCACGGGTTAGGAGCGAAGCTGCTCGATCTAGCTCCTCCACCGCGCAGCGGGGGAGGCGGATCGGCGCGCGACAGCGCGACGAGACGGAGAGGGCGCAAAGCCGCCGCTGCCCGCTGCGCGGAAGTGTTCCTAGCCTCGCCCCCGCCACCCCTCCAGCGCCGGACCCAGCGCGTCCTTCAGCGGCCCCAGCCACGGCTCGAAGCGGCGCCACTGGTCCAGCCCCTCGCGGTAAATCGGCTGGCGCACCTGTTCGGAGCTGATGGTTCGCACAGGGCGCTGGTTCTGGTGGAAGGCGAGGCAGGCGGGTTCGAAATCGAGGCCGCAATAGGCCAGCAGCCGCCGCACCTCGCCCTCGGTGTCCTCCACCATGTCCTCGTAGATCACCCGGCAGACGCGGCCGGGCAGCACCGCGTCGAAATGGTCCATCAACGCCACATAGTCGCGGTAGTAGCGGCCGAGATCGGCGAGGTCGTAGGTGAAGGCTTGCGCCTCGGCGAAATGCTGCTTGAACGCCGAGACGCAGGCGCCGAAGGGGTGGCGGCGGGCGTCGATGATCTTCGCGCGCGGCAGCATCAGCTGGATCAGGCCCAGGTGCTGGAAATTGTTCGGCATCTTGTCGACGAAGAAGCGCCGCCCCAGCCGCCGCTGCGGCCGGGTGGCCTCGATAAACCGGCGGCCGAGCGCCGCGGCCATCTCGCGGCTCAAGTTCGCGAGGCAAGCCGGATAGTCGGCCCCCGGGACCGACCAGCCCAGCTCCCGCGCGATCAGGCCCACGTCCGGCAGCTCCATCGTGCCTTCAACCGCCGAGTGGCTGGCGAGGATCTGCTCGATCAGGGTCGAGCCGGACCGGTGCAGGCCGACGATGAAGATCGGGTCGTCCGCTTCGGCGCCGAAGTCGCCCCGGGCGGCGAAGAAATCGGATGAGAAGACGCGGACGCAGGTCTCAACGTAGGCGGTGAAATCCCGCGCGTCGTAGGGCGTCTGCGCGCGTCGCAGCGCCGCGCCGCGGGCGTAGCTGGCGAAGGCGGCAGCCGCATCGCCGCTCGCCTCCCGCGCCCGGCCAAGGGCGAAGCAGAGATAGGCCCGGTCCCTGGGCGCGAGGTCCGGCCGCTCCACCTCGCGGCCCATCGCCGCCGCCTCGTCCGCCGACAGCGGCGTCTGCAGATTGGCGAGGCCGAGGTAGGCTTCGCCGAGCGCCGGCGCCAGGGCGATGGCGCGTCGATAGGCGGCGGCGGCGTCCTCGCGCCGGCCAACGGTCCTGAGCATGTGGCCGTAGTTGAGCCAGAGCAGTGGCTGGCGCCCGTGGGCGGCGAGCAGGCCCTCGTAGATCGCCAGCGCGCGATCGAACTCGCCCATCAGCTCGAGGCAGGCGGCCATCAGGTTGCCGTAGGCCGGATTGGCGGGATCGGCCGCGAGCAGCCGCTCCAGTTCGGCCGCGGCCTCAGCGCCCTTCTGCTGGTGGAAGAGCGCGTCCGCATAGGCGAAGCGGGCGCCGTCGAGCCCAGGTTCAAGTTGCAGGCAGCGGGCGAGCAGCGCCTCGGCCTCGGCGAAACGGGTTTCGCGGGCGAGGACGTCGGCCAGCATCTGCAGCGCCGGCGGATCGTCGGGATGCGCCATCAGCGAGCGGCGCAGCGCCTGCTCGGCTTCGGCCAGCCGCCCGGCGAACAGCGCGTCGGCGGCCGGCTTCAGGCGCGGATCGCGGACCTGGGCGCGTCGATGCTGCGCGAACGCCGCCTCGGCGCCGGCATTGTCGCCCTCGGCGAACAGCGCCTCGCCGAGCGCCCGCCAGGCCTCGGCGTGGTCGCGGCCGAGCGTCGTCGCGCGCCGCAGCGCCTCGATCCCAGCGAGGGGGTCGCCAGTCAGCGTCAGCGCCGCTCCGAACTCGTACTGGGTGAGCGCGGCGTTCGGGTAGGCGGCGGCGAGCGGCCGCAGGATGGTGAGCGCGCCGGACGCATCGCCCTGGCGCCGTAGCGCCGAGGCCAGGATCAAGGCTGCGCGCGGGTCGCGCGGCGCACGCGCCAAAGCCGCGCGCGCCTCTCGTTCGGCGGACGCGGCGTCGGTGGCGAGCAAAGCCGCGGCGCGGTCGATCGCTTGATTTAGGGGAGGAAGAGGCGCCTCGGACATTGCTGCAAACTAGCACATCCGAGGACGCCGGCCGGACGTCGGGTCGGGCGAAGCTGCGCCCGACCCTTAAGTCCGCGAGGATCAGAACGTCAGGGTGACCCGGCCGTAGTAGTAGCCGCCGTTCACACCCCAGGGCGAGATGCCGTAGGGGTCGTGGAACACGAGACTGCCGTCCGCGGGCTGACCATTCACGATCGGCGCGCTGGGCGGGTAGGTGTTGAAGAGGTTGTTGGCCCCCATGTCGAGCTTGAGGTTGCTGGTCACCTTGTAGCCGACGTCGAGGTCCATGATGAAGGTGGTCGGGATCGAGACGGTGAACGGCTGATCGTTGCCGGGATCGGTGGTCAGTTCCGACTCCGGTCCGAACACGGTGCCCCTCAGGTTGACGCTCCATTTGTCGAGCGTCCAGTAGGCCTGCATGATGACCTTGAACTCGGGAGTGGCGTCCGAGAGGTCGCTCTGGCCGTCCGGCGTGATGAGCGCGCCGCCCGCGACCTGGCCAAGCGAGCTGCACAGAGAGGCGTTGGCGGCAAGCGCCGCGGCCGAGCACTCCGCGGAGCTGGGCAGGGCGTCGATCTTGGTGAACCGCGTGTGGTCGTAGTTGAAGCCCAAGGTCCAGTCGACGTGGCCATATTGGTCAAAGTCGCTGGAATAGTTGCCCGTCAGATCGACGCCTAACGTATTGGTGTTCGCCGCGTTGGTGAAGGTGGCGATGGAGACCGATCGCAGCGACGACTGGATCGCCACGCCCCGGTCGGCGATGGTCTGCAAGATGGCCGGATCGAGGGTGATACCGGCGAATTCGCCGTAGAAGCCGTTGGTCACCTCGATGCGGTTGTTGAGCTGGATGTCGTAGGCGTCCAGCGTGATCTGCATGTGCTCGATCGGGTGGGCGACGAAGCCGACGCTGTAGTTGATCGACTTTTCCGGCTGTAGCGGCTGGAATCCTGAGGCCAGCGCGCCGGTGCTGTTCGGCGGAAGTTGCGCTTCCGCCGAGGTCGGGCCGACGTTGGTGCCGGAATAATGCTCTTCCTGCAGCGTCGGCGCGCGAAAGCCGTTGCTGATCGTACCGCGGAGGGCGAATTCAGGCGTGAAGTCGTAGCGGGCGGTGAACTTGCCGACCGGCGCGGAGCCGAAGTCGCTGTAGTGTTCGTAGCGGCCGGCGAGGTCGAGGTGCAGGTTCTTGATCGGATCGGCCGCCAGGTCGACGTAGAACGCGTAGTTGGTGCGCGCATAGTCGCCGGCGTCGAGGTTCGAATAGCCCGCGAACGATTGCACGCCGCCGTCTACATAGGACGACGGTTCGCCGGCGCCCAGGGTGAAGGTTTCGCGACGGTACTCGCCGCCGAAGGCCAGGTTCAGCGGCGAGGCGAGGAAGCCCGTGTCGAATGACCGGTCGATGTCGAGGGTGGTGGTCGACTGGGTGTCGTCGAACGAACCGTCATAGAAGTTCGTTTGCGGCACCAGCTTCGTCAATGAAGCGCTTTGAAGCTGACCGAACAGCAGATTGTTCGCCGAGTCTTCCACGTAGACGCCGACGTTGTCCTCGCCGTAGGTGGTGGCGAGGTCGTAGTTCCAGTCCGAGAACTTGCCCTTTATGCCGACGGTAAACGAGCCGTCGAGTTCCTTGATCTCTTCCAGCGGGTCGAAGCCGTTTTGGAACGGCAGAACCAGCGAGCCCGATGCGCACGACGGGTCGGTCACGTTACCGCCGCCCGGGAAGATGGTGCCTGGGACGGTGACGCCCCCGGCGCCCGTCGTCGCTGTGCAGGCTTCAACGCGCCCTGGATTGCGGTAGTTCTCGTAGTGTTCGGCCAGACGGTAGCCGGCGGTGCCAAAGCTATAGACTTCCATATCCGGGGTGATGTCGTACCCCATGTTGTATTCGGCGTTGTAGAGATTGAACTCCGGGTCGCCGCTGATTTGGTTTTCGTGCGGGAAGAGCTTCGAGTTGCCGACATTCGAGTCGGGGTACTGCAGGCACTTCGGAGGGAACGCGGAGCTTTCCGTCGCACCGCCCTTGCAGGTCGGCAGCGCCTTCCCGTTCGAGGTCTGGAAGCGCTCGTCGCCGATGCCGGTGACGGTGGAGTTGTGGTAGCGATCTTCGAGCGTGACGTTCAGCCAGCCATTCTCGCCAAGGTCGAAGCCCTTGTTCATCGAGATTTCGCCAGTCTCGCCCTGGCCGCTGTAGAAGGAGCCGCCGGTCGCCGTGATCGTCCCGGCGGAGGCGCCCTTCTTCAGGATGACGTTGACCACGCCGGCGATGGCGTCAGTGCCGTACTGGGCGGCGGCGCCGTCGGTCAGCACTTCGACGTGATCGATGGCGGCGACCGGAATGAAGCTCAGGTCGACCGTGGCCGAGCCGGAGAAAGAGCTGCCCGAGTCGACCGCGAGGTTGGCCGAGTCGTGGCGGCGCTTGCCGTCGACCAGCACCAGGGTGTCATTCGGGCTCAGCCCGCGCAGCGCCGCCTGGATGCTCAGCGCGGCCATGTCGGCGCCCGTCGTCTGGATGCTCAGTGACGGAACATCGGAAACCAGCGAACTCGCCAGGTCGACGGCGCCCGTCTTCACCAGGGCGGACGCGCCCACCACCTGAACGGGCGCGGGACTGTCGGCGGCGGTGACCCCCGTTTGCCGCGTGCCGGTGACGATCACCTCGCTCGAGGTTGGCGCCGACGACGACGTATCCGTCGCGGCCGCGTCAGCGGTTGTGTCCAGCGTGGCGATCGGATCGCCCGCGTAAGCCAGACCAGGTGCGGCGATCCCCATCGCCATCAGCAGGGCCGTCAGGCTCCCGCCATACATCAATTTATTCACGTCCAGATCTCCGTCGGTTGATTTTCGGTACTATCCGGCAACGTTCCCCAGCCCGCGGCCAAGACTCTCCCACCGATCATGGGGAGTCAGTTCCGCGTTCGACGCGGACCATCAATCACGAGGTCCCGCCGCCCGAATTTCTATGTTTGCGAACTCAGTTGATCTTCGGCCCGACCCGTTCGTCGCGCTAACCCCAATCCCCCTAGACTAAGCGGTACCCTGTCAGAAGAGTGGCCGGCCCGGTCACGCGCAAGGGTTACTGCCCGGCCCCGCGGGGATTCCGGTGAAGCCTGACATTTTTGCTTCGTAAACGCACGAGCCGGGTAGCCAATGCCTAAGCCATGGGCACAAAGGCGCCACGTTTTGTCCGGGTCAGCCGGCCGGAGAAGGCTGATCCTCGGGCGAAATCAGGGACTTGCCCATGCGCACCAATGGCACCTCGACGCCTTGCGGCGTGCGTTCCTCGAAGCGTTCGATCTGGCGATATCCGCAGGCCAGGTAGAGCGGTTCGCCCGCCAATGTCGCCGCCAGCTCGCAACGGCCGAACCCCTCGGCGGCGGCCGCGGCCTCGCAGGCGTCCAGGATCATCCGCCCGACGCCGCGGCGCACGAAGTCGGGATGGGTGTACATGGCGCGCACCCGCGCCGCGTCCTTGGCCGGATCGAGCACGGCCGCATCGCGTCCGGCCGAATGATCGCCGCCGAACAGGGTGGCCCTGCGGCTCCAGCCGCCGCAGCCCGCGATCCGCGCGCCTTCCTCGACGACGAAATAGGTGCCGTCGGCGACCAACTGGGTGTCGAGCCCCATGATCGAAAACGAGGCGGCGACCGCGTCCGGCGACAGGAACGGCGCCTGCAGACGGGCGATGGCGAGATCCATCAGCGCGCGCAGCGCCGGCAGGTCGGCGGTCTCGGCAAGGCGCAGCGTGAAGTCGCGGGGCGGGGCGGGGCTTTGGCTGTCGGTCATTTGCGGCGGGCACTATAGCTGGAAGGACCGCGCGACAAACGGCAGCGCGGCCGCGCCGATGCAACCGTCACCGCCCAGAAATCGATCATACGGCTACGCTGGCGCCCGCTCGCTGGACAGACCTGAACATTTCAGTTCGCGTCAGATCGGAATTCGACCTCGCCACGAGAGCCCGGACTAGGGCCTATCGCCAAATCGCGAACGCAACACCCCCCGCGCCGTCGGCTGCGGGCGCGGCGCGCTGAGAAAACTTCCGCTTCGCCGGAACGGGGATCAGTCGATGCATTTCGAGAGTTTTTCTTGGCTGCCGCCATTGGTGGCGCTGCTGGCCGCGGGCCTGCTCGCGGGCTTCTTCGCCGGCATGTTCGGCATCGGCGGCGGCTTCATCGTGGTGCCGGCCATGCTGCTCGTCCTGCCGCTGCTCGGCGGCGACAAGGCTCAGTACGCCCACGTCGCGGTGGGCACCTCGGCGGCCACCATCATCGTCGCCTCGATCCGCTCCACCCTCGCCCACCACAAGCGCGGCGCGGTCGACTTCACCATCCTGAAGCAGTGGGCGCCCTGGCTGGTGATCGGCGCGGTCGTCGGCGTCGTGCTCGCCGGGCATGTCGGCGACAGCGGCCTGCTGTTGATCTTCGCCATCGGCGTGCTGGCGATGTCGGTGAACTTCCTGGTCCCGAAACTGAGCGCGATGGTGCTGAGCGAGAACATGCCCAGCGGCCTGCCGCTCGTCGCCCTGGCCGGCGGCCTCGGCGCGTTCTCATCCCTGCTCGGCATCGGCGGCGGCACGATCGCCATCACGGTGATGACCTGGTGCAGCCGCACCATCCACCGCGCCATCGCCACGGCGTCCGGCATCGGCACCCTGATCGCCGTCCCCACC
>Ga0302314_10016087_pt1 | contig 12664 bp, 9 predicted proteins | sample III_Palsa_N2_3_FD_200533 | JGI IMG/M metagenome (GOLD analysis project Ga0302314, IMG submission 200533) | Peat permafrost microbial communities from Stordalen Mire near Abisko, Sweden - III_Palsa_N2_3 | ecosystem: Environmental > Terrestrial > Soil > Palsa > Peat permafrost | place: Sweden...
CCACGCTCTCGGCCGCCGAGCTGGCCGCCTTCCGCGGCCGGCGCATGGGCTTCATCTTCCAGTCCTACCGCCTGCTGCCGACCTTGACCGCCGAGGAGAACGTGCGCGTGCCGCTCGAGCTGGCCGGTGTCGCCGCGGCCCAGGCCATCGCCCACCAGTGGCTGGAGCGCGTCGGCCTGGGCAGCCGCACCGGGCACCTGCCCTCGCGCCTCTCCGGCGGCGAGCAGCAGCGCGTCGCCCTGGCCCGCGCCCTGGCGCCGTCGCCGGCCCTGATCTTCGCCGACGAGCCGACCGGGAACCTCGACAGCCAAAACGGCAGCCACATGGCCGATCTGCTCTTCGCGCTGGTCGCCGACCATGCCGCGACCCTGGTCCTGGTCACGCATGAGGCCAGCCTGGCGGCGCGCGCGGCGCGCGCGATCGCGATGCGCGACGGCCGGATCGTGCCGTGATCGGCCGCTGGCTGGCCGAACTGCGTCTGGGCTGGTGGATGGCGCGCGGGCAGCGCACGCGCATGTGGCTGCTGGTCAGCTGCATCGCGGTCGGGGTCGCGGCGCGGGTCTGTGTTGCCTCCTTCTCGGTCGAGGTCGAGACCTCGATCACGCGCGAGGCGCGCTCGCTGCTCGGCGCGGACCTCGAGATCGGCGCCAACGCGCCGCTCGATGATGCGCACCGCGCCTCGCTGTCGCGGCTGCTGCCGCGCGGTGCGACGATCGAGGAGCAGACCGGCCTTGCGACCATGGTGGTGGCACCCTTCAGCGGCAACTCGCACCTGGTCGAGCTGCACGCGGTCGAGCCCAACCATCCGATCAGCGGTGTGACGGTGATCCATGGCGCGCAAGGCCAGGTCCTGCCCATCGACGTGCTGTTCCAGGCCGAGCCGACCGCGGTCATGACGCGCGCCGGCATGGACCTGCTGGATGTGCCGCTGGGCGGGGAACTGGTGTTCAACCACCTCAAAGTCCGCGTGATCGGCGAACTCGACGCGGATCCCGGGTTGGGCGCGAATGTCTTCGCGCTCGGCCCGCGCGTGCTCATGTCGCGCGCGAATCTCGCAAAGACCGACCTGCTCGGCTATGGCTCGCGGGTGCGCTATTCGACCCTCATCACCTGCCCGAATCCGATGCAAGGCGAGCCGTTGGCCGGGATGATCCGCCGGGCGTGGCGCATCCCGGAGCACGCCACCCAGGGCTTCGCCGGGCGGGTCGAATCCGACAATGGCCTGATCGTGCGCACCGCGCCCGAGAGCCAGTCGGCGATCGCGAACTTCTTCCATACCCTCTCCGACTTCCTGAGCCTGGTGTCGCTGGCCTCCCTGCTGCTGGGCGGGGTGGGGGTGGCGAGCGTGGTGCGCGCGGCGGTCGCCGAGCGCCTCGACTCGGTCGCCACCATCCAGGTGATCGGCGCCTCGCCGGCGACGGTGCAGCGCCTGTTCATCGGCCAGGCCCTGGTGCTGGGCCTGATCGGCGGCGTGGCCGGGGCGGTGCTCGGTGTGGTGGCGCAGAACCTGCTGGTGTGGCTGCTGGCCGCGGCGCTGCCGATCCACGTACCGCTTTCGATCGATCCGCGCGGCATGGTGGTCGGCGTGGGTCTGGGGATCCTCACCGCCGGCTTCTTCGCCTGGCTGCCGGTCTACCAGGTGCGCGGCCTGACGCCGCTGGGCATCATGCGCGGCGAGGAGCCGGGCTCCGCGCGGCTGGCCAGCGTCGGCATCGCCGCCCTCGGCTTCCTGGTCTTCGGCCTGGTCGCGGCCTGGGAGAGCGGTTCCTGGGTGGTCGGTCCGATCTTCGTGGCCGCGCTGGTGGTGGGTGCGGCGACGCTCTCGGCCCTGGCGCGCATCATCCTGCCGCTTTTGGCACGGGTGCGGGTCGGGGTCTTCGCCATCCGCCATGGTCTGGGCAATCTCGGCCGCGCCGGCTTCCATCCCGGCTCGGCGGTGGTCGCCATCGGCCTCTCGGCGCTGATCTTCGGCTCGACCCAGGTGCACCAGGCCTCGATCAGCCAGGAGCTCAATCCCGGCCGCCAGGGCGGGCTGCCGAGCCTGTTCTGCCTCGACATCCAGCAGGAGCAGGTCGCCGACTTCACCAGCCTGATCCATGCGGCGTGCGGCGCCGATCCGCTGCTGGCGCCGCAGATCCACGGCCGGCTGCGCACCATCCTCTATGCCGATCCGGGCAAGCACCGCGCCAAACCCTCGAACAAGGACGAGGAGTACCGCGGCCGCGAGCAGAACCTCAGCTACCGCGACAACCTCGACGCCGAGGAGCAGGTGGTCGCCGGGCGCTGGCTGCATGACGATCCCGACCATCCCGAGGCCTCGCTCGAGCGCCGCTATGCCGCGAACCTCGGGGTCGGGCTGCACGACATCCTGCGCTTCGAGGTCCAGGGGGTGATGATCGACGCCGAGATCACCAGTTTGCGCAATGTCGACTGGCGCGGCATCCGTCCCAACTTCTTCATCCTGCTCTCGCCCAGCGCGCTCAAGGACGCGCCGCAGAGCTTCATCGCCTCGGTGCCGACCCTGGATGAGGCGACGCGCGGCCGGCTGCAGACGGTGATCGCCAGCCGCTTCCCGAACGTCAGCTCGATCGATGTCGCGGATGTGGCGCTGCGCATCAGCCTGATCATCGACCGCATCACCCAGGCGGTCGAGGTGATGGGCGGCTTCACGCTCGCCGCCGGACTGGTGGTGCTGCTGGGCATCGCGCTGTCGACCGCGCGCGAGCGCCAGCTCGATGCGGCATTGATCAGCGTGCTGGGTGGACGGCCGCGCACCCTGGTGCTGTCCCTGGTCACCGAGTTCGCCGCCCTGGGCGCGGTCGGCGGCATGGTCGGGCTGGGCCTGGCGGTGGCGGTCGGCTACCTGCAGGTCCATGAGCAGCTCAACATCCCGATCAGCATCCCCTACCTGAAGCTCGCCGCCCTCTGGGCGACGATCACCGCGGTCTGCGCCATCGCCGGGCCGCTGGGCTGCCGCAAGGCGATCATGGCCCCGCCGCTGCAGGCGCTGCGCGACGCCTGAGCGCGTGCCCGCGGTGCGCGCGGCGGCGAACATGCCAGCGTGCCAGGGTGCTCGAACGCCAGAGCGATCGCGCGCGCGTCATGGGGACCTGGGTCGGATCGTCACGGCGCGCTGGGCGCTGTGCGCTGTGCGGGAACGCAGCGGCTGGGCTACTTGTTGACCTGCGGACCAGGCCCGAAGACCTTGGCCTTGATCGAGCCGAAGACCGTCGAACGGCGCGTCTTGGCGGTGGTGCCGTTGTGGCTGCCGACCGTGCCCGAGGCGTAGGGCGGGGACTGGCCGCTGAGCAGTGCGGTGCAGTCCTCCATCACCTGGTCGGTGGTCTGGTAGCGGGCCATGGGATTGCCGGCCATGGCATGCTGGATGATCCATTCCAGGCGCATGTCGATCGCCGGGGTGGTGGTGACCGCGGGCGGATGGGTGGCCTGCAAGATCTGGCGCATGATGTCCTCCGGCGAATCCCCGAGGTAGGGGGGTGCGCCAGTGACCGCATGGAAGATGGTCGCGCCGAGCGCGTAGATGTCGGTGCGCTCATCGAGATCCTCGCCGCGGATCTGCTCCGGCGCGAGGTAGCAGGGCGTGCCGGCGATGGTCCCGGCGGGCGGCTTCTTGCCCTTGGCCAGGGCCAGGCCGAAATCGGAGATGAAGACCCGCCAGTCGGATTCGATCAGCAGGTTGAGCGGCTTGATGTCGCGATGCAGGAAGCCGGCCTGGTGGATGGCCTTGAGCCCCGAGGCGCAGTCATGCGCGAGCTTCAGGGCGATGTCCGGCTTGACCGGTCCGAAGGAGGTGATCCAGGTCGCGAGATCGCCGCCGGTGATCAGGCGCATGGCGATGAAGGGGCAGTGGCCGACGGTGCCGGCATCGTAGATCGGCAGCACGTTGGGATGCTCGATCGAGCCGAGGATGCGCGCATCGCGCATGAAGGTGTCCATCACCGTCAGGCGGAAGCCCTCCTTGGCGGCGTACTTGGGCGAGACCGTCTTCAATGCGACCATGCGCTTGATGACATTGTGCTCGGCCTCGATCACCACCCCCATGCCGCCTTCGGCGAGGATGCGCTTGAGGGTGTAGGCGCCGAACAGCTTGCCAGCCGCTACCGGTGAATTGTCGTTGCTGGGCGTATCGTTCATGCGTCGGCGCGGGAGCGCGCCGCCAACAGTATAGACGTGGGATTCGCTCTCCACAACCTGCCGCTGCCAGGAATCCGGTTGCTGGGCGCAGCCGTCCGGGGCGCTTCAGGGCTTGGTCAGGACCCGCAGCCGGCGCTGTGGTGCGCAGATCCGGTGGTTTTCAGCGTCCAGCGGCGGCTGCGGGCTGCCCGGGGGCCGCGCTGGTTATCAACAGCAGGGTCCAATCATGCGCTCCTGCCGTTCTGGTGCAGGATATCGTTCCATCTGCACCAGTTGAAGCAGTCCCTGGCCTCATGGGCTGGTACGCGGCAGGGCCTGCAGCTCCTGCCAGGCCGGCTGGCCGGCCAGGCAGGCCAGGGCTTCGGTCAGCAGCCGCGCGCCGGGCTCCCGGCGCCACCAGGTCGAGGCGCCCGAGGGATGCGGCAGCGGCAGGCAGTCGACCGCATAGCCGAAGGCGGCGCCGCGGTGCAGGCGGCCGATGGTCGCTTCCAGGGGGGCGGCCGGCAGGAACTGGGCGATCGCCAGGCGCCCGACCAGGATCACCAGCTGCGGCTGGAGCAGGGCCAGCTCGTCGGCCATCCAGCGGCTGCAGTTCTGGATCTCGATGCGGTTCGGCACGCGGTCCCCGCCGTGGCGGGTCTTGCCGGGAAAGCAGCGGCAGACCGCGGCGATGTAGGCGTGGTGGCGGAAGCGCTGCTCATCGACGCCGATCGAGTCGAACCAGCGGAACAAGGTCCGTCCCGCGGTCCAGGCGAAGGGCCGGCCGAGCGCACCTTCACGTGGACCCGGGGCCTGCCCGACCAGATAGACCCGGCCGAGCACCGGCAGCGGCGTGATCACCGGCGGATGCATCAGCGGACAGCGCCGGCAGAGCGCCAGGTGGGTCAGGTGCGCGGCCAGCAGGGCATGGCGGTCGGGAGCCGTATGCGGGGTGGTGGGCACCGGCGCATCCTAGCGCCGGACGCACGCGCGACAGGGAGGGGGCGGGTGGGGAGCTGGGCGTGCACATACTCCCAGCGGCGCTGGCCCCATGCCGGTCAACCCCGCGCCAGAAACCGCCAGCGGCGATCGATCTTGCCCGTCGAACCTGCGTCCCCATGGTGTCCGTCCGCGAAGGATAGCTGTGCGTCCCATGAATCGGGCCGGATCTCACCATGGGGCGCGTGCGCTGAGTCCAGCGTACCAGATGATGCTGTCACATGATCCGCATGCCGCGGGATCGATCGATCGCCGGCTCTTCGAAGCCATGGTCCTGCTCGAGGCGGGCACCTCAGACCGCCTCTACCGCGACCCGACCCCTCCCACCTACCAGCGCGGCCAGCGTCCCGGCCTCGATGCCACGCTGCGCACCCTGGCCACGACGAGCGACGGACCTGTGGCATCCCTGGTGGCCTTTACCAAGGGTCTCGCCCGCACCGTGCCGGTGGACATCCTCGGGCGGCGCTTCGGCGGCACCGAGGAGGCGATCATCGCCCGTGGCAGCGACTGGGGCACGGACGTCGGCCGGGTGGCCTGCATCCTGGCGCAGATGGGCGGGCGCGCCGCGCGCCTGGTCTACCTCTTCGCGCTCGGCCGGCCGTACAGCATGCACACCGTGATCGAGGTCCATCACGATGGCGCGTGGGGGGTCGCGGATCCGCTCCTGGGCATCGTCTACCGCGCGGTCGATGGCGCACCGCTCTCGGCCGGACAGCTGCAGGCGACTCCGGCCCTGGTCGTCGCGCACCATGCCCAGGCCAAGGGCGGACGCAGCGAGGCGGAGGCGCACGCCGAGCTCTACGGCACGATCTGCATCGCCGAGTACGCACTGGCCGACACGCAGCGCTTCGCCTGCCCGGTCTCGACCAGCAACCACTACACCCGCACCGTGCTGGAGATGGCGCAGAAGGGCTGGCCGGGCGGCCAGCGCTGGCTCTTCGGCGAGGATTCCTAGGCGGGCTGCGGGAGTACCGCGACTCGCGGTGCCTGCCCCTATCCCGGGATAGGCCCGCGACGGACACCGCGTCCAGCCCGGTAGCGTGCTGCTTCGTCGTCCCTGGCGCCTTCGCACCGCCTCGGGAGGATGCGGCCCGGAGGCCCGGATGGCCAAGGAACCCAAGCGCCCGGTCACCGCCTCGATGGTGTGGCGGGAAGTGCGCGAGCTGATCTATGCGCACCGCGGCCGCCTGGCGATCGGCCTGGGCCTGATCCTGATCAACTCCTGCGCCGGGCTGGTGCTGCCCTACGCCCCGAAATTCCTCATCGACACGGTGGTCGGGCATGAGCGCCACGACCTGCTCTTCGCCCTGATGGGCGCGGTCTCGGCGGCGGTCCTGGTCCAGGCCACGAGCTCCTTCGCCCTCTCCCAGCTGCTGTCGATCGCCGCGCAGCGCGCGGTCTCGGACATGCGCCTGCGCGTCCAGGCGCACATCGCGCGGCTCCCGATCAGCTATTTCGACTCGATGCGCAGCGGCCAACTGATCTCGCGCATCATGACCGACGCCGAGGGCATCCGCAACCTGGTCGGCACCGGGCTGGTGCAGGTGGTGGGCGGACTGATCACTGCCGCCATGGCCCTGGCCATCCTCTTCCACTTCAATGTCGGACTGACCTTCGTGACGCTCGGCATCCTGAGCGTCTTCGGGGTGATCATGACCTTCGCCTTCCGCTTCCTGAGGCCGCTGTTTCGCAAGCGTGGCGAGATCAACGCGGAAGTCACCGGCCGGCTCGGGGAATCCCTGGGCGCGGTGCGGGTGGTGAAGGCCTACGTCGCGGAGCGCCGTGAGGAGGCCAAGTTCAAGATCGGCGTCGACCGCCTGTTTGCCAATGTCGCCTCCACCATCTCGGCCTTCTCGGCGACCACCGCCCTGGGCACGGTGTGCGTCGGCGCGATCGGCCTCAGCATGCTGTGGATCGGCGGCAGCGAGATGATCCTCAACCACCATCTCAAGGGCATCGGCGGCATGACCCCGGGGGAATTCACCTCCTACCTGGCCTTCACCATGCTGGTGTCATCGACCGTGGTGCAGATCGCGGCGATCGCGACCCAGATCTCGGAGGCCTTCGGCGGACTGGACCGCATCCGCGAGGTCCTGTCCCTGCCGACCGAGGACCAGGAGCATGGCGGAGCCAACGCCCTGGGCCAGGTCTCGGGCGCGATCAGCTTCGAGGATGTCTCCTTCGCCTACAGCGCGACCGCCGCACCGGTGCTCAAGCACGTCTCCTTCCAGGCCCCGGCCGGGGCGACGGTGGCGCTGGTCGGCTCGAGCGGCTCGGGCAAGTCGACCCTGGTGTCGCTGATCATGGGCTTCCACCGGCCGCTCAGCGGCCGGGTGCTGGTCGATGGCAAGGACCTGCGCACGCTCGCCCTGGGCGATTACCGCCGCCAGCTCGGGGTGGTCTTCCAGGACAATGTGCTCTTCGACGGCACGGTCACCGAGAACATCGGCTTCTCGCGTCCCGACGCCACGGTCGCCGAGATCCGCGAGTCGGCCAAGCGCGCGCTGTGCGAGGACTTCATCAACGGCTTCGAGCAGGGCTGGGAGACGATCGTCGGCGAGCGCGGCGTGAAGCTCTCCGGCGGGCAGCGCCAGCGCATCGCCATCGCGCGTGCGATCCTGGCCAATCCGCGCATCCTGGTCCTGGATGAGGCGACCTCCTCGCTCGACAGCGAGAGCGAGGCCCTGGTCCAGGAGGGCTTGGCGCACCTGCGCAAGGGCCGCACCACCTTCGTCATCGCGCACCGCCTCTCGACGATCCGCGCGGCGGATCAGATCCTGGTGCTCGAGCATGGCGAGGTGGTGGAGCGCGGTACCCATGCCGAGCTCTTCGCCGCCAACGGCCGCTACCGCCAGCTGCACGACCGCCAGAACCGCCTCGAGCAGGACCGCTACCTCAATCCCGGCGAGGAGCCGAAGCTGCAGCCCGAGCCGTTGGCCGCGGCCACGGATCCGGTGCGTGCCTAGAGCCGCGCGGGCGCGGGCCCAGGAGTCGGACCGCGGCTCGCGGCTGGTCGCGGCGGCGCAGACCCTGAGCCAGGCGGTCGCCAGGCTGCGCTTCGCCGCGCCGGTGGCGGTGGTCTACAATCCCCTCGCCTACGCCTGGCCGGTGCACGAGGCCTACTTGCGCACCTATGGCGCGACGGCGAAACGCGTGCTCTTCCTCGGCATGAATCCCGGCCCCTTCGGCATGGCCCAGACCGGGGTGCCGTTCGGCGAGGTCGCGGCGGTGCGGACCTATCTCAAACTTGACGGGACGGTCACCCCGCCCGCCACGCACCATCCCAAGCGCCCGATCCAGGGTTTCGGCTGCCGGCGTTCGGAGGTCAGCGGGCAGCGCCTGTGGGGCGGCTTCGCATCACGGTTTGCGCGTGCTGCGGATTTCTTCGCCGAGCATTTCGTGGCCAACTACTGTCCGCTGGCCTTCGTCGAGGACAGCGGTCGCAATCATACGCCGGATCAGCTGCCACCCCGGATCCGCACCCGGCTGCAAGCGCACTGCGATGAGCATCTGCGCGCCGTGGTGGCCATCCTCGAGCCGGCCTTTGTGATCGGCATCGGTCGTTTCGCGCTGCAGCGGGCGCAGTGCGCGCTGGCCGGGCTGCCACAGGTTGCGATTGGTCACGTGCTCCATCCGTCGCCCGCATCCCCGGCCGCCAACCGGGACTGGTTCGGGCATGCCACGGCCCAGCTCATTGCGCAGGATGTCTGGCGGGATCCATGACCACTGTTTGCGAATCACCCGGTGCAATGATTATTTTTCAACTAGTACCGGCAGACACTCCTGAATAGGTCCATAGACGAGCGTCGCTTGGCCATAAGACTTGAATCATGGTCACGTTAACCAATTCAATCGACCATGATGTGGCGGCTCGTCGTCGTGCAGCTGCTCAACGCGATTCAGCGCGATGGGGTCTGCGTCAGCATCTGGCGAATCCGCGTGGTTGCCTAGTGGTTGCCGATCGCGTCCCAGAGACCTGGCCATCCGGTAGTCTGAGGATGGCCGGGACATGGCTCGGAGATGATGATATCCATCGGCCTCAGCATGGTAACGAGACCATGGAGGCTGCACCATGACAAGACCTCACCAAACGCGGCCAGGTATGCCCGAGTTGAAGGCCACGATGAAGCGCATGGGTCATCTCTTGGCCGCACACGGGGTTCTGCGCTAAAGGCCGCTCACAAGCACGGGCCTCACGCCATGCCGTAACTGGCAACCATAGTAGCCCATGGGTCCCAAATCGGCCCAGCGGTCTAGGCGTTGCATGCACCGCACTCGTCGCTCGTGGTCTCATTCAGACTCGCCGATGCATGCCTTCATACTGGTTCTGCGACCGAGGCATGAGTGGTGACACGATCCCACGACGCCGGCGCGGAGCTGAGCGTGGTCGTGCCCTCGGGCCGCTCGATCACCGCGGCGACCACACGCATCGCCTCGAGCGCCTCCTCGGGACCGGGTGAGCAATCCCGTCCCTCGGCCACGGCCGTGACGAACTCGCGCACCGAGCCGACGAAGCCCTGGAAGAGCAGGCGGTGCTGCCCCATGTTCGGTATGGCATAGTCGGGCCGCCACACCTGGATGTCCGAAAGGGCGAAGCGCGGCTCGATCGCGGACATGGTCTCCGCCAGCAGATCGATGCCGTTCTCCTTCTGGCGATGCACTTCGAGGTGCTGCACGTTGTCGACGATGGCCAGGCAGCTGCCCCCCTCCATGAGCCCCGAGATCTCGATGCGCTCCTGGATGCGCGGCATGTGCGAGTCCAGCGCCAGCTGGCAGACAACACCGCTGTGGAAGCGCAGCACCAGCGCCACCGACCAGGTGCCGGGCGGCAGGCGCACGGTGGCGGCGTGCACCGTTGCGACCGAGCCGAACATGGCGATCGCCAGATCGATGATGTGGATCGACATGGTGTGCAGCATGCCGCCGAGATCATCGCTGCGCCAATGGCCATAGCGGAAGCTGGCCAGGGCCGGCTGGAAGGAGCCGTCCTGGATCAGGGAGCGCAGGTGGCGGTAGGGCGTGCCGAAGCGCTTCATGTAGCTGGTCATGATGAAGGTCCCCTGTCGACGCGCGCAGGCCACCAGCTCCTCGGCCTGGACCAGGCTCGGCGCGGTCGGCTTCTCCACGAACAGCGGGATGCCGCGCGCCAGGACCTCGAGGCCGAGCTGGTGATGCAGCGACGGTGGTCCGACCAGCATCACGCCATCGGGGCGGCGCTCATCGAGCATGCGCAGGGCATCGGTATAGACCGCTTGAGCGCCGAACAGGCGGCCATTGCGCTCGGCCAGGACGCGATTGAGGTCGCAGACGCTGTCGAGCGTGCAGGCGGCGTATGCCAGGGTCGGGTAGAGGTTGGTGGTGGCATGGCTGCCACAGCCGATGAAGGACAGGCGCGGGGTCATACGGTCTCCTGGGACTGGGCGGTGGCGCGCAGGCATGGTGGGGTGGTGGTACGGTCCACGGAGGTGCGGCTGATGAGGTCTGTGAGGTAGGGAAGCCCCTGCCGGACCGCCGCCACCGACTCCTGCACATCACCGAGCTCCAGTTCGCAGCTGAGATGTCCGCAGTAGCCATCCTCGCGCAGGGCGCGCACCGCGCCCAGGTTGTCGAGCGTGCCCGCACCCAGGGGCACCGAGTGCGCACCGCGGTGGTCCTTGACGTGCACATGCAGCACCCGCCCGCGCAGGCTGTGGATGGCCGGGATCAGATCGACCTGGGAGAGGTGGAAATGCCCGGTATCCACGGTCGCGCCCAGCCAGGCGTGCCCAGGCAGGGGGAAGGCCGCCAGGACCACCTGGTAGTCCTCCGGGGTGGCGATGTGGCAGTGCGCATGGTTCTCGAGGGTGACCTGCATGCCCAGGGCGCGCACCTGCGGCTCGAGCACGCGCAGCCCGCGGATGATGCGCTCGAGCATCTCCCGGCGCTGGGCCGGGGGAGTGCTGGAATGGACGGGCATGCCATTGATGTTGAGGAAGGACGCCCCGGCGGCAGCCGCAACCGGCAGGAGCATCTCCAGGTAGCGCAGCGAGGCGCTGAGCGTCTCCTCGGACGTCCCATCCAGGCCGCCGCCATGCACGCCGATCAGCCGCAGGCCGCGCTGCTGGAACTCCTGGCGGATCTCCGCAGCCGGCACCCGGTCCGGGGCCACATGCACCCAGCCGGGGATCATCAGCAGCTCGATGGCGGTGAAGCCGCTGTCCCGGGCCGCATCGAGGACCTGGGGCCAGGGGAGGTGATGGAGGCTGACCGTGCTCAAGGCGGGCTGGATGGGGCTCATGCCCGGACTCTCGCGAGCCGCCTCGGGGCTTCTATGGCAGGAACTGCTGCCGCTGGTGGAATCGTGCGGCTGGGCGGCTACACCCCTTGTGGCCGGGTCAGCGACCCGGCCATGAGACCGAGGGCAGCACGCCATGCGTTGGATCCACTGCGTCCCGAACCGTTTTCCGCTCGGCTGGCGGCTGTCCGGCCATGCCCATCCCGCGACCCATGAGCTGGTGCTGGTCCTGGCGGGCTGCCTGTCGACCGTGATCCGCGGGCGTACCCACCTTGCCGGGCCCGGTTCGATCATGCTCCACCCGGCCACCCTCGAGCATGCCGAGGCCGCGGTCGGGGGGCGGCCGCTGTCGACGTTGTACCTGGCCTGGCGCGCCCAGGCGCCGCAGGAGCTGCACGATGCGCCGGTGCAGCTCGATGACCGCGATGGCCGGATCGAGAGCGGACTGCGCTGGCTGATCACGCTGGCCGCGCAGTCGAGCGCCAGCGCGAGCACCGCCGCGGATGGCGTGCTCAACGCCATCCTGCATGAAGTCTGCTCGCAGCCGGAATCGGCCCAGGAGCGCCTCGTGCAGGGGGTGCGGGCCTTCATCCAGGCGCGGCTGTCGCGGACACTGTCGGTCGCCGACCTGGCGCGCTGCGCCGGGCTGAGTCCTGCGCACTTCTCGCGCACCTTCCAGGCCGCCACCGGCCTGAGCCCGATGGCCTACCTGCGCCACCAGCGCATGCAGAAGGCCCGGCATCTGCTGCTGACCACCGAGCTGCCGATCAGCGCAGTCGCGGCCCTGGTCGGCTATCCCGATGTCCTGCACTTCAGCAAGGTCTTCAAGGGCATCTGCGCCCAGCCGCCGGGACGGCTGCGGCGCCTCCAGCGGCAGGTGCCGTGACCGCCGTCGGCGCCATCAGCAGCGTCAGGACTGCGTCTCTGGTGCTGGCGCCGGTGCCTGCTTCGGCAGTGCCCGCTGCCGACGCGAGTCCGCACTGGATCCACCCGGGGCCGGCGCTGGGGCGGGCGCGGCAGCGCCGGGGGACGACGGCGTGCGACGGTAACGGCGCCGGCGCGCATCCGAAGCGCTCTCACCGGTCTGGTATTCCCAGATCAACGGTTGATCGCCGGTCGGGGTGGTGGGTGCCGAGGTCGTGTCCGTGGCCGCAGGATGAAGCGGCGATGGCAGGTCGACCGCATGGAGCCGGTTCTCGAAGGTGTCGCGAGCCGGGGCGACGCCCGTGGTGCCGGGCGGATGCCCGACCAGGACCG
>Ga0302314_10016088_pt1 | contig 12664 bp, 8 predicted proteins | sample III_Palsa_N2_3_FD_200533 | JGI IMG/M metagenome (GOLD analysis project Ga0302314, IMG submission 200533) | Peat permafrost microbial communities from Stordalen Mire near Abisko, Sweden - III_Palsa_N2_3 | ecosystem: Environmental > Terrestrial > Soil > Palsa > Peat permafrost | place: Sweden...
CATCGTGTTGATGCCTTCCGGCGTGTGCACTGTCGCGCCAACCGGGCAAACCTGTTCGCAGCCTGCGTTCTCGCAGTGCTGGCAGGCCATCGGCTGGAAGTGCGCCTTGGGTGCATGCAGATCGCCTTCGAAGTACGTATCAATGCGGATCCACTGCATGTTGCGCCCGATCTTCACCTGCTCGCGCCCAACCACCGGAATGTTGTTCTCCGCGTAGCAGCTCACAATGCACGCATTGCAGCCGATGCATGAGTTCAGGTCGATCGACATCCCCCAAGCATTCTGCAACTTCTTCGACGAGGGATCGGTCTTGTCATACCGCCACGCATCTGGGAAGAACGACTCATCATGCTTCGGCGTCTCACCCTCAGGCGAGTACCCAACCTTATTCACCAGCGCGCCCGACCCACCCTCATGCGCGAAATTCGGATTCTTCTTCACTTCATCGAGCGTCGCATAGCGGATGATCGCCCGCTCCATCGCCTCATGTCCTGCCAGCGAATACGCACCGTTCTTATCGGAGAGCGGCTTCTCGAGATCATGCTGCGCGAAGCTGCCGCGATGCTCGACATTGTGGACCTTGGTCACGCACAGGTCATAGCTTCCTGGAGCCTTCTTCGCCGTTGCTCCACTGGCGAACAACAACGCATCCGCCGTGCGGATCTTGTACGCGTCGACGCCGACCCCAGCCCCAACACGCCCCGCCTCGACCCTGCGCCCCAGCCCTAGATGGATCGTAATCGCGCCATCCGGGTGCCCAGGCACCATGAACACCGGCGCCACGATGCTCCGGCCATTCGACGTGATCTCCACCAGGTCCGACTCTTCGAGCTTCAGGTCACCCATCGTGCCCATGCTCATCAGAGCCGCATTGTCCCAGCTCATGCTGGTCACCTGCTTGGGCAGTTCCTGCAGCCAGCCAAGATTTGCATAGCGTCCGTCATAGAGTGACGTATCAGGCCGGAAGAGAATTTCGTACCCACTGCTCGCCCCTGCAGTCGAAGCCACAGCCGCTCCACCCTTCGGCGTAGCCGACGAAGCCGTAAATGCCGTGCCGTCGACCCATCCATCATGCAACGCCTTGCGCCAGCCCGTTGCAAAGTCACCCTTAATATAAGTCTTCGCATTTGCCTGCACTACGTCATAACCCGACGCCTCCGGGTTCTCGAGCAGCGCCTGCAACACATCATGCGCACTCTTGCCCGCGTACAACGGCTCGATCATCGGCTGAACGATCGTCAACGTTCCGTCGTACGCGCGCGCATCCGACCACATCTCCAGGTAATGCGCTTTGTTGATGTGCCACGTCGACAGGAACCCGGTTTCATCGAGATACGAACCAAGATGCACCGTCGTCGGCACCTTGTTGAACGCATCGAGAAAGTTCAGATCCGCAGGAGCCGAGTAGAGCGGGTTTACCCCCAGCATCACCAACCACTGAACCTTACCCGTGTTGATATCCGCGACCAACGCCTTCAGGTCCGCAGTCTGCATCGAAGGCATCGGGTTCACCGTCTCGGTGTAGATCACCGTCTTGCCCACCGCGCCCATCGCGGCATTCAGTGCATACGCTGCCGCATGCACCTCAGGCGCAGCCTGCTCGCCCGGAATCACCACGCACTTGCCGCCGCTGGCCTTCAAGTCCGACGCCAGCGCAGCAAAAAACTTCTGCCCATCCGGACCAAGGGAAGCCGGTGCGGATCCACCCGCAAGTGCCTGCGCAAATCCAGCGATCTCACTCGGCTTCAGCCCCAGCCGATGCTCCGCCTTGAACCCCGTCACCGTCGGCATGGTCTCAACTACGTACAGGCGATTCGGCGTCTTCCCTACCTCGTAGCGATGCCCTTCCGCATATGCCGCCGAGAGCGGCAAAAATCCCGGATGCGCGATCCCACTCAAAAAGTCCGCATCGAGCGACAGGATCACATCCGCCGCTTCGAGCTTATACTGCGCATCCATATAGTCGCCGAACGCCGCCTTCGACGCCGCCCGCGAAGAGTCCTGATTCACCGGCTCCCACTGCACCAGCTTCGCCTGCGGGAACTTCGCCGCAACCTGCTTCCACTGCGCCGCTAGCGTCGGCGACGTGACCGTCTCACTCAGGAAGTAGATGCCCTCGCCGCCGTTGGTCTTCTTCGCCGCAGTCGCAAACTCCTGCTGGAACCCGCCCCAGCTCGACGCCTCACCGCGATGCAGCACATGTTGTGAGCGATCCGGATCGTATAACTCCAGCAGCGTCGCCTGCGTCAGCGCATCGGACTTGCCCTTCGCCGCAGGATGCTCGGGATTCCCTTCCAGCTTGATCGGACGAAACGCGTCCGACTTCACCAGCACTGGAATCGCGCCGGTTGGAAACGGATGCGCGGTCGCAAAGTACATCGGCTTGCCCAGGATCAGATCCTCAGGCTGCTTCACATACGCAAAGATCGGCTCATCCGGCTGCTTGGTGCATCCAGCCAACCCAGCCAACGCCAGCGACGCCCCCATCACCTTCAAAAACCCGCGCCGACTTACTGCATCGACCCACTCATTCGCACCCGACTGCCGCGGAAACTCCTCCACCATCAACTGTTGAAACGACTCCGTCTCCGCCAGCTCGTCTAGGTTTTTCCAGAAGCGCCGCCCCGTCTTGCCGTCGAGCTTCGCCCGCACGTCGGCAAGCGTCAGCTTCGCAGGCTTGATCTGCATCACTCCCGCCGCGCCCGCATTCGACAGCGTTCTTTCAGACGCGATCTCCGTCACAACCACCGCATCCGCCGCCCTTGCCTTCGACTTCGTCTCTGCCATCGCTTCTTCCGTCCCCGCAAGCGCCGTCTTCGTGGGTCCCATCTCAGTCGTCTTGTCTGTCATCGGTGGCACGTCTCGCAACTCGCCAGTTCATTCGGAGTACGGATGTGATATTGCCCCGTCAGATACTTGCCCAGATCCGTCTGGCTGGTGAACTTCTGGTAGCTCACTGGCATCATGATGGCGCCCAGCGGCGCTCCGTCAGTGACTGTCTGCCCTTCACCACTCACAGGATGCGGCTGCAACTCCGTGCCTGACTGACTCTTGAACGCGGGTGCTTGCTTCTCGGAAGCCTGTAGCAGAGCCACTTCAGGCCCGCCCGCTGCCGGATCGCTGGTCGTGCAGGATACCCCCTGCGCCGTCGGACCGCCCTTACCAGTCTGTCCACACCACACCGGCTTTTCGCTCGAAGGGCCAGCCCACGCCATGTTGTAGATCTCGCTCGTTGGCCTTAGATTTACGCCCGGATTCCGATGGCAGTTCAAACACCACTCCATCTGCAGCGTGTTCTGCTGATACATCAGCGGCATCTCGTCCACGCGTCCATGACAACTCGCGCAGCCGATGCCCTTATTCACATGAATCTCGTGATTGAAATAAACATAGTCCGGAAGATCATGTACGCGAATCCACTGCACCGAAGCACCCGTTGCCCAGCTCTGCCGTACCGGCTCGAGCAGCTCCGCATTCGTCCAGATCTGCGAGTGGCAGTTCATGCACGTCTTGGTCGGCGGAATCCCCGCATAGCTCGACTTCTCAACCGATGTGTGGCAGTACTGGCATTGCAGCCCAAGCCCTTCGACATGGTGCTTGTGGCTAAAAGGGATCGGCTGGTCCGGCCGCTGCCCCTGCCGTGTCACCCACGGCGAGCGCTGCAGGTTGTCCAGCGTGACGCCGAGCGCAATGACGATGACTCCTGTCAGGACCAGGCTGAACCGGGCCAGAGCGTTCGAACTGCGGTCAAAAACTTGCGCCATGAGTGCTTTCCTGCTTCCTCTGCGTTGCCCAGACAAAGTTGGAACAGACTGCCCTTCGAGTTACGAGAGTTACTCTCGACCCCGTCTTTCCTGCCCTTCCACGAACAACCACGCCATCTGTTGGTGACACAAATCCCGCAAAATTTGAGCGCCGAAAACGGCCCTGGTTTTGAGAGGAGAGAAGTATAGCAGCGGAAAACAGAATTGAAATCTAGGAGCCCTTACTCGCAACTGTTTTTTTATCTGACATATCCGATAATCGAATCGCTGCCCGCCACCAACTCCGCGACCCACGCGAAACCCTTTGATTTTCCTGCTTCCTCGCTCGGCTCTCCCATTTTGGTAACCAGTTAGCTTCCTTGCGATAATCGGTCAGGCCGAACCCCAGGGTTTGCGCCTTCTACTTCCAGCACGTCTCGCTCGAGCCATTCAACCCCTCGAAAAAGACAGCAAGGTTTGCCTTCATGCCGCATATCCGCCAGTCACCCCGCCCGCCCAGCTATGACTCCGCCCAGGCGCTCCTCGACCTGGCCGCCGCCGACCCCAAACTCGGCAAACTCATCGAACGTGCGGGTCCCTTCACCATGAAGCTCGCCAGCCGCCAGTCCCCCTTCGAGTCGCTGGTCGAGTCCATCGTCTATCAACAACTCCACGGCAAAGCCGCCGCCACCATCCACCGCCGCCTCATCGAAGGCTTCGAGCCCGTCTTTGCCCCGCTTGGCCTCACCCATCCCGACCCACAGCATCTTCTCGACGCCCCCAACGAGCAGCTTCGCCGCGCCGGCCTTTCCCACAACAAGGCCCTCGCCATCCGCGACCTCGCGGCCAAAACCCTCGACGGCACCGTCCCCACCCTCGCCCGCATCCGCCGCATGTCCGACGACGCCATCATCGAGCACCTCACCAAGGTCCGCGGCATCGGCAAGTGGACCGTCGAGATGATGCTCATCTTTCGCCTCGGCCGCCCCAACGTCCTTCCCGTCGACGACTACGGCATCCGCAAAGGCTTCGCCCTCACCTTCCAGGGCCTCAAGCCCACCCAGAAAGTCACACCTGCTCTCCTGCCCAAGCCCGACGTCATGCGCAAACGCGCCCAGCGTTGGCAGCCCTGGTGCTCCGTCGCAAGCTGGTACCTTTACCGCGCCTGCGACCTCGCCGCGGTAGCCGCCGCAGATGCCTCCGCGAAAAAGAAGTCTTGATCGGTCTCTACTTCGACTCCGGCACTAGCCCCTGATACGGCAGGAACAATGCGAAGACCGTGCCATTCGATCCATCCGCGCCCCCGGCCGCACTCCGCACCCTCAGCCGCCCATGGTGCCGCACCACGATCTCGCTTGAGATCCACAGCCCCAGCCCGGTTCCGCCAATCCCCTTGGTCGTATAGAACGCCTCGTAGATATGCCGCAGCGACTCCCGGCTGATCCCGCTCCCCGTATCCGCGATCGTCATCAACACTCCCCGCCCGCCCGACCGCCAATCCGTCGCCTCACGACTGCGCACCAGCAGCCTGCCCCCTTTACCATGCATCGCGTCGATTGCATTGCTCACCAGGTTATTCAGCACCTGCCGAATCTCGCTCTCCATGCAGACAATCGACTGCGTCGACCGCTCCCTGCGCTCTACCCGAACATCGGAGTTCAGCAGCTTCGCCTGGTACAGATCCAGCACCGAGTCCACCAGCTCCGCGCACCCAATCGCCTGCGGCCGCGTCGACTGTTTATAAAATCGCAGCGACTGCGAGGTAATCAACTTCACCCGCCGCAACTCCTTATCCGCCGCCGCCAGATATACCCGCGCCTCATGCAACTCCTCGGTACGCTCCGCCAGATAAAGCAGGTTCATCACCGACTCCAGCGGATTATTGATCTCATGCGCGATCGACGATGCCAGCCGCCCCACCGCCGCCAACTTCTCACTCTCCCGCAGCGCGGCCTCGAACTCCACCCTCGCAGTCACATCCGTCTGAATCCCCACAAAGTGCGTCAGCTCACCTTCACGATTGCGGATCGGCGACAGCGAAAGCTCATTCCAGAACGGCGTCCCATCCTTGCGAAAGTTTCGCAGCACCGCCACCACCTCGCGCTGGTCCCGCACCGCCTCCCGCACCAGCTCCAACGCCGGTTGGTCCCGCTCCGCGCCCTGCAGAAACCTGCAGTTCTTCCCTAGCACCTCTTCGAGCGAATACCCCGTCATCACCTCGAACGCCGGATTCACATACGTAATCGGCAGATCCTGCCTTGTCGCATCCGTCACACAGATCCCACTCGTCACTGAGCGAAAGATCCTTCGATTCAAGTTCAACTCTTCAATCGCCGATTGATACCTCCGCGCAAACGCCCGATGCGCATAGAGGATCAAGCTCAATTGCGCCGCGATCGCCGCCGGAGCCTGTGGCAGCTGCAGCACCCCGTCGAAGATCTGGTCATCCTCATCCGACCGGGCAGCGTTCGCCGTCCTGCTCCGCTCTACCGCCGCGATCACAGCCGGAGGCACCCCTTCACCCTTCTCCTCCCGCGCCATCAAGTGCGTACGAATCCTGCGCGCCACCGGCTCATCCGCCACAATCATCTCGAACCGATTCAGCCGCTCGAAGTCGATCTCCTCCCACACATCAGCCAGACCATCTGCCTTCACCCTTACCCCGGATAGCCTCGCCTCTCCATCCTCTCCTTCAAGCAACACAGGCAGCAGGTTCAACTGCACCGAAGCGCCTTCCACCAGCCGCTCATGCACGTTGTCTCCGATCACTATGGCCATGCCACTCTTTACGATCTGCGCGTCCGCGTCCTCGTCTCGCTCCATCGAACTTCCTTCTGTCTCCGCTCCATAAAAAGTCGTCATCGCCATCAGGTCCTCGCTGTTGAGCTGCTCAAGTCACAGCACTCATAGTCTTGCCGCGCCAGATCCGCCTCAACCAAAGCGGCTCTTAAGCCCGACCGAAATTTAGATGCAAAGCATCGCGCGAAAATCAGGCCGAAATTGCGGTAAATATGCTCAAAATCAAGGTGAAAATGAAACTTAAACTCTTCACCGCAGGCAACCTTGCCGCCTTTATGTCTGCAACTCGGCGCACGCTCGAGCAATCGTTGTAGTCCGTCGGCGTCTACCCAACACCCCCCGGCGCGATACTCTTGTTAGCGGAAACTCTTATGCCCAAGCAGACCACCCAAAAAAGCGCCGCCCGAACCTCGACTCCGCCGCCAGCTCCCGTCAACGGCTCGCTCCGCTACGTCTGCGTCCACGGTCACTTCTATCAGCCGCCCCGCGAGAACCCCTGGCTCGAGACCGTCGAAGTCCAGGACTCCGCCGCGCCCTATCACGACTGGAACGACCGCATCACCGCCGAGTGCTACGCCCCCAACGGCGCCTCGCGCATCACCAACCTCGACAACCAGATCACCCGCATCATGAACAACTACGCCCGCATGAGCTTCAACTTCGGGCCCACTCTCCTCAGCTGGCTCGCCGACAAGGCACCCCGCGCCTACCAGATGATCCTCGACGCCGATAAGTTCAGCGCCCAGCGTTACAGCGGCCACGGCTCGGCCATGGCGCAGGTCTACAACCACATCATCATGCCCCTCGCCAGCGAGCGTGACGCCATCACGCAGATCCGCTGGGGCATCGCCGACTTCGAATCCCGCTTCGCCCGCAAGCCCGAAGGCATGTGGCTCGCCGAGACCGCCGTCAATCGCGCCGTCCTCGATCTCATGGCGCGCGAAGGCCTCCTCTTCACAGTCCTCGCGCCCAACCAGTGCGCCCGCGTCCGCCGCCTCCAGGCCGCCCCCGCACTCTCCGCCACAGCCCTCAAAGAAGCCGCCGAACTCGACCTCGATCCCAACGCCTCCGCTCAGTCGCAGGATTGGATCGGCACTCCCGACGCTACCGTCGATCCCACCCATCCTTACCTCGTCAAACTCGACGAAGGCCGCAGCATCGCCGTCTTCTTCTATGATGGTCCCGGCTCCCGCGCCATCGCCTTCGAAGGCCTGCTCAACAGCGGCGAAGAGTTCGGCCGCCGTCTCCTCGGCGGCTTCCACCCCACCTCACCCGACTCCCCCGACCGCGCCCAGCTCTCCCACGTCGCCACCGACGGCGAAAGCTATGGCCACCACCACAAGCACGGCGAGATGGCGCTCTCCTACGCCATGCACTGGATCGAAGACGAAGGCCACGCCCGCCTCACCAACTACGGCGAGTTCCTCGAAAAATTCCCGCCCACCTGGGAGGCAGAGGTCGCCGAAGACACCTCCTGGAGCTGCGCCCACGGCGTCGAACGCTGGCGCTCCAACTGCGGCTGCAACGGCGGTAAACCCGGCTGGAACCAGGAGTGGCGCGGCCCCCTGCGTGTCGCCCTCGACTTCCTCCGTGACACCACCGCACCGCTCGCCGAAAAGCTCGCCACCGGCCTCCTCAAAGACGTCTGGGCCGCCCGCGACGGCTACATCCAGGTTGTCCTCGATCGCGCGCCAGCCTCCATCGACCGCTTCTTCGCCGACCACGCCGACCGCGAACTCACCCTTGACGAACGCGTCACCGTCCTCGAACTCCTTGAGCTCGAGCGCCACACCCAGCTCATGTACACCAGCTGCGGCTGGTTCTTCGACGAGATCTCTGGCATCGAGACCGTTCAGATCATCGCCTACGCGGGCCGCGTGCTTCAACTCGCCTCAGAGCTTTTTGGCGATGCCGGAACCGCCCTCGAACCCCGCTTCCTCGACCTCCTTAGCCAGGCCAAGAGCAACGTCCCCGACATCGGCGACGGTGCCGAAGTTTATCGCCGCTACGTTACCGGCATGAAGATCGGTCTCGAGCAGGTCGGCGCCCACTACGCCATCAGCTCCATCTTCCGCAACTACCCGGAAGACGGCGAACTCTTCTGCTTCGACCTGCACAGAGACGCCCATGAGTTGTTTGCCTCAGGGAGGGGCAAAGTTGCCCTTGGCCGCGCCCACATCCGCTCCCGCATCACGGAAGAGACCGAAGAGTTCTGCTTCGCCGTCCTTCATCTTGGCGATCAGAATCTCTCCGCCGCGGTAAAGCGCTACACTCCCGACGACGAAGCCGCCTTCACCACCTTCGCCGACGAGGTCCGCACCGCCATCCGCCGTGCCAACCTCCCCGAGGTCATCCGTCAGATCGACCGCTACTTCGGCTCGACCGCCTACTCCCTCAGCTCCCTCTTCGCCGACGAGCAGCACACCATCCTCCGCACCATCCTCAACCAGACCATGGGCGAGATGGAGGACTCCCTCCGCACCATCTACGAGGACCATGCCTCGCTCCTCCACTACCTCGCCGAGTCCGGCATGGCCGCCCCGCCCGCGCTCGCCCTCGCCGCCAGCTTTGCCATCAACGCCAGCCTGCGCCGTGCCCTCGAAGCCGACCACTTCGACTCCCCCGAGATCCACTCGCTGCTCGCCCGCGCCGAAGCCGATCAGGTCGACCTCGACATCCCGCTGCTCAGCTTCACCGCTGGCCAGCGCATGAAGCGCGCTATGGTCCGCCTCGAAGAGGACTCAGACGAAGCCACCGCCGTCTTCCCCTCTCTGTCGCTGCAAAATGCCCTGCAGAATGCCATCTCCGTCGCCATCACCCTGCGCGACATGCCCTTCGAGGTCAACCTCTGGCAGGCCCAGAACATCTGGAACGACCTCCTTCGCCGCACCGGTAAGACCAGCTTGCCGCAGGAGTGGAAAGAAGGCTTCAAGAAGCTCGGTGTCGCCCTCAACATCGCGGTCGATCGCCTCGTCGTCGAAGAAGGCGTCACAATCTTCGCTTGAACATTTCCCTGGTCGAGAATGCGCTCATGCGTCAGCCTTCTCTTGCCCACCGGCCACTCAGCTGTCATGCTCAAGAGGTGAAGTTACTGAAACTACCAACGATGTGTGCGATGGTCCTGACACTGGGCTTCCTGTTCCTGCACTCCCTCCAGGCGCAGGAACACGGCTACTGGAAGGCCTCCAGCGCCCCGGCTAAGTCCACCACCGGCGACCTCACCTTCAACGGCGAGAAGCTCACAATCAACTTCTTCAGTCTGCCCATCGCGCAGATCCGTTCCCTCAAGCCCGCCGAGATCACCGCGGCGTTTGATGCCGCCGACACCGATGCGGGCACCGGCCACCTCTACCGCCTCAGCATCCCCGGAGACCACCGCTTCCTCCACAAAAACACGCTCTGCGGCGACGAAGAGGTCCAGTGGATGGCCACCTATGTCTCCGGCAAATCCCTCGGCCTTGTCTTCTTCTCGAACGCCACGCCGCCCGTCTTCACCCCCGAAGCCCTGACGAATAACGTCAACCTCTGCGGCACCTTCTCCTACACCCGCTAACACCGCTCGCCAGTCTCTCCCTCAGCTACCCCTTTGCCTGGACCGCGATGCTGTACCATTTGGCATCGCGGACGTACGTTTGCAACTTCCTATGAAGACCACCCCAATCACGCCGAACTCCCTCCAGCTCACCCGTCTCGGCCTCGTGAACTGCTATCTCGTCCGCGAAGAGGGCAGCGTCACCGAACCCGCCAGCTTCACCCTCATTGACACCGGCCTCCCGGGCTCCGCGTCCGACATCCTCGCCGCCGCCAAAGCCGCAGGCGCGCCCATTCGCCGCATCCTCCTCACCCACGCCCACTCCGACCACGTCGGCTCGGTCGACGCCCTCGTCAAGAAACTCAACACCCAGGGCATCACTCCGCAATTCGCCGCCAGCGCCCGCTCCATCCCGCTCCTCGCCCAGCCGCCCAACAAGTCCCTCCTGCCCGGCGAGCCTCACGGAACCATCAAAGGCGGACTTCCCGGCATCAAGACCCCGCTCACCCACACCCTCACCCCCGGCGAGCTCTTCGGCTCTCTCCGCGTCCTCGAAACCCCTGGCCACATCCCCGGCCATCTCTCCTTCCTCGATGAGCGCGACGGCACCCTCTTCGCCGGAGACGCCCTCGTCGCCATCGGCAAGCTCGCCGTCAGCGGCTTTGGCCCCTGGTACTTCCCCTTCCCCAACCTTGTCACCTGGAGCAAGCCCACCGCCGTCGCCAGCGTCCGCGCCCTCGCCAACCTCCCCGCCGACGTCCCGCTCGAGCGCTTCGCCTGCGGCCACGGCGCCATCCGCTCCGGAGGCCGCACCGCCCTCACCCAGATCCTCGCCACCGCCTGATTCCTTGACCTCGTCTTACGAGCCCGCACGCCGAAACAAGCTCATCCGGGAAAGAAACTCGGCCGTCTGTGCGCATAGCGGGGTATCGGCCATCTCACTCCCCATGGCCAGCTCCAGCAGCTGCACCATGCGGCCGAACTCGTTCTTCCGGCTGCACTGCATCAGCGCGACCTCCAGCAGAAAGGGACCGAGCGCAGCCTGCTCCTCCGGCCCCAGCGATTCGAACACCTCTTCCCAGTACGCCCCCGTCTTCGTCGTAAACGAGCGCAGCCCCTCGATGTGCGCCGCTGAATAAACTCGACCCGAGACGCGGATCGGAAGACAGATCTCGGGCTTCAGCGCTAGCCCGCACAGCATGCCCATCACATACGCCGTGTGATACGAAGACGCCAGCGCATACCGTGTCTTCTCATCACCCGCCAGATCCAGCGAGCGCTTCGATCCCGGCGGTCCTGCGGGAAGAAAGCCGATCTTGTCCTCGAGCGACCCCAGAACAAGAAACCCGAACGCCGCCGCCGGGCTCCATGCCGAAGCCGTAAGCGGCCACGCCATCAGCGCCTCGGCGGCCAGGTCATAGTCCTCCACCATCAACGCACGCGCCAGCACCGTCTCCGACTCACCAAGAAACTCCTCAACCGGCCGAGGCAGTGGTCTCTTCCAGTTGCCAAAATCCGTGTAGTACATCAGGGCATGCGTATGCGCATAAGCGTCCTCCCGCGTGCCGTGCAGCAGGTCGATTGGATTGCCCAAAGCAGTCTTACGCCCTGTCTCCTCCAGCTCCCGTCCAGGAACCTCACTCCGCCACAACGCGCGCAGCCAGATCAGCTCAAGCTCCCGGTACGGGACCACCTCATGTCCCCGGCTCGCACGCGCCGCCTCCGTTGCGGCAAGCAGCTCATCGAACTCCGGATCCTTGCTGCCCATCGTTTGCAGCAGAATATGAGGAGTACACATCGGAAGGCAGATCGTGGGATACAGCAGCGCGTCCCACTTCATCCGCTCCGAGCGAGCATACGGAATCAGCTCTTCAACCAGGCCATCCAGCCGCTCCCGAACTGCTGCATCCAACACGGCACCGTTCGCCACGTAGAGCAGCATCGCCGTCTCTGCGAGCGGCTTCTCTGCGGCAAAGTTCCCGTCCGGCGAATCCGATCCACGAAAGCCGTCCGCGCCCAGATAACGGATCGTTCGTCCGGCAATCCTTAACGCGAGGTCAAGGCGTTTCCAAAGCGCCCCGCGATGATCAATCCCCTGACGATCAATAACGCTCAACGGGCACCAGCCCTGCCGGGTTAAGAAGCCCGCTTCATTTCGTCCAACCCTGTGGACGGGCATATCCGTCCGCCGGAACATGCCGGTCTTCGCAAGAGAGTCGCAGCAAGAGACTCGACTAAGTCCGAACTACTCTCCGGCAATCTCTTCCAACTCGCCATACAATCCCGTAACCGGCGGGATGCAGTACCGTATGACACGGCGTCCGATGATGATGCCGAACTCATCGTCCGATGAGCTTGCCAGACTTGCGCCATTCTCCGCGACAAACCTTCCAAAGGCCTCGAAGTCGAAGGCTTTGGAGTCCAGAAACTTGCGTACTACGTCATCATTTCCCATAAATCCTCCACGAATCCTAACGCAATTAAGACTAATTTCGACTGCATTGGTTAAGGCGGGAGGAGCCTACCACGAGTAGATAAATCCATCAACAGTGAAATTCGCAGCGCCCTTTATCCTCCGGGCTTCGTCTCT
>Ga0302314_10016090_pt1 | contig 12663 bp, 8 predicted proteins | sample III_Palsa_N2_3_FD_200533 | JGI IMG/M metagenome (GOLD analysis project Ga0302314, IMG submission 200533) | Peat permafrost microbial communities from Stordalen Mire near Abisko, Sweden - III_Palsa_N2_3 | ecosystem: Environmental > Terrestrial > Soil > Palsa > Peat permafrost | place: Sweden...
AGGGGCTAAGCGAAGAAGTCCGACGACAAGCTGTGTCATCCCGGACAAGCCGCGCAGCGGCGCAGATCCGGGATCTACTCAGCGCCGCCGGTGGCAAGCAGATCCCGGACGAGTCCGCTTCGCGGCTCTCCGGGATGACACGGTTATTTTGGGCGACCAGAAACCATCATTCTGAGCCATTTATTTACCGCAGGATGCGCACACTGCGGGTCGATGCGTCGCAGCCGCGGCGCCGTGCATTCGCCGCCCGGCGCCACGATCCTGACGCGGACGCATGATTCTTGAACTTTGCTCGAGTTCGAAGGGATGAGTGGACCGCCGTGTGAGCGACCCTAGCCAGGATCAGATTCCGGCCGTCCTTTCCCTGGAGCCGCGCCCGCGGCCGAGGCGGCGCGGTCGGCTGTTCGGCGGCGTCGCGGTCAGCGCGGCCGCCCATGTCGGCATCATCGCCGCGGTGCTGATGACGGGCGTCGGTGGCCAGCGGATGTTCAACGTCGATCCGGTGATGGTGAAGCTGGTGACCTGGAAGCGCCCGGCGCCGGCCAAGGTGGTCGCCGTCACGCCCTCGCCCGACGCCCCCAAGCACGCGGTCCACGAGACGCCGCCGGTGCAGAAGAGCATCGCCCGCCGCTCGCCCGCGCCGACCATCGACGATCTGCTGCCGGTCGCGCCGGCCGACAAGACCTCGGCCACGCAGTCGACCGGCGAGCTGACCGACGCCGATCTCGCCGGCGCCGCGACGGCCGGGTCCGGCTCGGACGGCGGCGGCGAGTGCAACATGGCGCGGCGGCTGCAAGAGGCGCTGCGCCGCGACCACCTGGTCCAGGCCGCCGTCGCCGAGGCCACCGGTCCCGGCAAGGCGATCATGGTCTGGAACGGCGACTGGGTGCAGAGCCACAGCGAGGACGGCAAGGGCCTGGCGGCGGTGCGCGAAGCCATCGTCTGGGAGATCGCCTTCGCGCCGGCGGCTTGCCGCGCGCAGCCGATGCACGGCCTGATGTTGATCTCACTTAACGACGGCTCGGATCACGCCCGCCTGGCCGTCGGCCACGGCGACTGGCGCTGGTCGGACCTGCTGGCGCTCCGCCACGGCGGCTAGCTCTCCTCATCCGTAGGGGGAGGGGGGACCGCGCAGCGGTGCAGGGGGTACGCTGAAGCGAACCCCTATTGCCGGATGAGCATGGACCAACTTCGAGGCGGACGCGCTCTGCAACGCACCCCCTCCACCCCTTCGGGGTCCCCCTCCCCTGCGGGTGAAGATCAAGGCGTGGGGCCGGGCGCTTGGCCCGACCCCCGTCCCCGCCTTATGCCATCACGATCAGCACGACGCGCCGGTTCTGGGCGCGGCCTTCGCGGGTGTTGTTGGGCGCCACGGGGGCGTCCTGGCCGTAGGAGATGGTCGCCATCCGGTTCAGCGGCACGCCCTGCTGGTTCATGAACAGGCGCACGGCCTCGGCCCGCTGCTCGCCGAGCCGTTCGTTGAAGGACTTGTCGCCGGTCGCGTCGGTATGGCCCTGGATCTCGAGATAGACGTTCTTGTTGTCGCTCTTGAGCTTGGAGATGAAGTCCATCAGCCGGGTCTGGGCCTCAGACGACAGCTTCGAGCCATCGACCGGGAACTTCACTGAGTCGTCCGAAAGCACCATCGAGTACAGGAACTTGCCCTCGGCCAGCTTGTTCGCCGCCTCGGCGCGCTGTAGCGCATCGCGCGTAGTCTGGTCCAGTTGCGCAAGCTGCTGGTCCTGGGCCTGCTGGTGGCCCTGCACGTCGGTGACCTGACCCTGAACGGTCGCCACGTGCTTGTCGACGTAGTCCTGGGTCGCGCATGCGCCCAGCGCCAGCACCGACGACAACATCAACCCAGTAATCGCGAGCTTTGCCATATGGTCCCTCATTGGTCCGCAGTTTCTATGTGCCAGGTGGGCGATCGCCAGCCCTGACGGATTAACATTCGTCAATCTTAATGTGGACGAAAACACGGCGCGACTGTGACCTCATGCAGTCTCAACTAAGACAGCTTTGGACAAATTCGCCCCACACAAGAGCGGTCACAGCGAAGGGGAGGCGCTCGCGGTGGAGCGCCTCCCCTGAAAATAAACTTGCACCAAGAAGAGCCTTCCACGCCCCTAGAAGTGGTGGGTGCAGAACGCCAGCAGCAAGATGATCGGGATCGGGACGCCGAGTCCCCAAAGTATCAGCGAGCGCATGTCCGCCTGGCCTCCGTATTGTTGCCTTGGATCGAAATCCTTCGGCGACGGTAACGCTGCCGGCGGCGGAGCGTTCCCGCCGCGCCTCGGCGCTTGCGGGCCGCAGCGTCATGCTGTCAGGGTTCCGCCGGAGCGTTTGGAAGGACCAAGGCGATGAGCGACTACAAGCTTCTGATCGACGGCGCGCTGGTGGACGGCGATGCCGAAATGGACGTGATCAATCCGGCCACCGAAGAGGTGCTTGCCCGGTGCCCGCGCGCCTCCAGCGCCCAGCTCGACGCGGCGGTGGCGGCCGCGCGGCGCGCGTTTCCGGCCTGGCGCGACACCCCGATCGCCGAGCGCAAGGCCAAGCTCACCGCCATCGCCGACATCATCCAGGCCAACGCCGCCGACCTGGCCCGGCTGCTGACCCAGGAGCAGGGCAAACCGATCGCCGACGCCACCGGCGAGGTGTTCGGCGCGGCAGCCTTCTTCCGCTACTTCACCATGCTCGATCTGCCGGTGAAGGTGCTGGACGACAGCGAGAGCCGCAAGGTTGAGATGCATCGCCGGCCGCTGGGAGTGATCGGGGCGATCGTGCCCTGGAACTTCCCGATGATCCTGATGGCGTTCAAGGTTCCTGCCGCGCTGCTGGCCGGCAACACCATGGTGCTGAAGCCGGCGCCGACCACGCCGCTCTCGACGCTGAAGTTCGCGGCGCTGATCAAGGACGTGCTGCCGCCGGGCGTGCTCAACGTGATCGCCGACGCCGGCGAGCTGGGCGCGGCGATGACCGCCCATCCCGGCATCCGCAAGATCAGCTACACCGGATCGACCGCGACCGGGAAGAAGGTGATGGCCGGCGCGGCCGAGGCGCTGAAGCGCATCACCCTCGAGCTGGGCGGCAACGACGCCTCGATCGTCATGCCGGGCTCGGACCCCAAGACCGTGGCCCCGAAGATCTTCGCCGGCGCGTTCCAGAACTCCGGCCAGGTCTGCATCGCCATCAAGCGCGCCTACGTGCATGACAGCATCTACGAAGCCATGTGCGAGGAGCTTGCGACCCTGGCCGATGCCGCGGTGATGGGCGATGGGCTGGAGCAGGGCACCCAGCTCGGGCCGATCCAGAACAAGACCCAGTACGACCGGGTGATGGGGATCATCGAGAGCGCCAAGAAGGACGGCAAGATCATCGCCGGCGGCGAGCGGCAGGGCGACAAGGGCTACTTCATCCGCCCGACCATCGTGCGCGACATCACCGACGGCTCGCGCCTGGTGGACGAGGAGCAGTTCGGCCCGGTGCTGCCGGTGATCCGCTTCAGCGACGCCGAGGACGCGCTGGCCCGCGCCAACAACTCCGAATACGGCCTTGGCGGATCGATCTGGTCGCCGGACCTCAACGCGGCCTACGACCTGGCGACGCGGATGGAGAGCGGCACGGTGTGGGTCAACAAGCACGCCGACCTCGCCCCCAACATCCCGTTCGGCGGCGCCAAGGGCTCGGGGATCGGGGTGGAACTGGGGGAAGAGGGCTTGGCCGAGTTCACCCAGCTGCAGGTGATCAACGTCGCGCGGTAGGGCTTCGATGAGCGCAACCCTGCGGGTCACGGGCGAAACCGACGTCGGCTGGTGCGCGGCGACGCCGCCGAACGAAACCACCGACGAGGACGGCCGCCCGCTGGTGCGGACGTCCGGCTTCACCGCCGCCGATCCACGGGCGCCGGGCCGTCGGGTCTACGACGATCCGGAGGTGGTGGCGCTGCGCGAACACCTGCGGCGCGACAACGGGCTGAGCGGCCTCGAGATCGTCGCACCGGACGAGATCGAGCGGGCCAGGCGCATCTTCTACCGCGATGGCTTCGTCGTCGTGCGCGATCTGCTGGACCCCGACATGCTGGCGACCATGCGGGCGGCGAGCGCACGGGTGTTGGCCCAGATACTGGAGATCCCCGGCTTCGGCGGCCGCAAATACATGACCGAGAGCGGGCGGCTGCCGCACCGCTACAGCTACGGCACCGCCTCGGCCTCGCGCCAGCTGCTGCACGAGCCGGAATGGGCCCAGATCATCGACCTGCCGACGACCACGCCGCTGCTGACCAGCCTGTTCGGCGGCGACGACTACTGGGTGGTGGGCGCTGGCGGCGACCTCTGCCTGCCCGGCGCGGTCGAGTACCAGACCCTGCACAGCGACGCCCGCGAGACCTTCGAGCTGTCGCCGCAGCGACTGGCGCAGGCGCAGCGCATGGGCGTCGAGCTGCGCACCGAGGCCGATAGCGACCGCCTCACCGACCGCACGCGCCACCTGGTGTTCGAGCGGGCGCCGCCCAGGATCACGATTAACTTCCTGATGAGCGACCTGACGGTCGAGAACGGCCCGATCCGCCAGATCCGCGGGACCCAGACGCTGGCCTCCAGCCCACCCACGCAGGCGGACGAGCCGGAGTGGATGCGGCTCTCGACCCTGGTCGGCGCGCCGGCCGGCGCCGGCGTGTTCCGTGATCCGCGCGCCTGGCACGGCGCGACGCCGAACGTCAGCCGCGAAATCCGCGCCATGCCCAACGTCGAGTACACGGCGCCCTGGCTGGAGGCGTCGGCGTTCCAGCCTTCGATGCCGCACGAGATTTGGGCGCAGCTTAGCCCTCACGCGCAGCGGATCTCGGCCCGGATCAAAACCGAGCCTGGCGTGTGGCCGGCGGGCGCCGGCGTGATGCATCCACTCGCGAGCAAGCGGGGCGAGGCGAAGGGGGCGCCCTCGGTGATCGCCGGTGGCGTGTCTCTGCGGGAGGCCTGAGCCGGGCGAGGCGCCAAACTCTTACCCAGAGGCGGAAAGGTTGGACTAACCCCGCCGCCGGCCGCGCCGGCCAATTCGACTGAAGGCGGCGGCGACGAATTCCGAGGGCTCGACGATGTGGTCGTGGCTGCCGACGCGGCCGGGACGCCAGTAGCCCTCGGCGGCGATGCAGTCCTTCGGGAAGCCGCGGGCGATCAGGCCCTGGCGCTGAGCGCGCACGGTGCTGGTTTCGCCGATGATGCAGGCCTGGCCCGCGCCCGGCGGCAGCTGGAAGGTCGTCAGCGCCTGTAGCAGGCCCAGGCTCGGCGCCTGCGGCGGCCCGGCGCGGTGAAGCCACCTGACTTCAACGGTCGCGGCGGTCTCGATCAGCTGCTCCTCCGCCGCGTCCGCCACCTCGATGAAGGCGATGGCGGTCTCGCTGGCCGGCAGGCTCTCGATCATCGCCGCGATGCCCGGCAGCGCGGTCTCGTCGCCGGCGAACAGGCGCCAGTCGGCCGGTCCGCGGACGGTGGTCCGACCGCGCGGGCCTTCGGCGACGATCTGATCGCCGATCGCGGCGCGCCTGGCCCAATCGGTCGCCGGCGAGCGGCCATGTAGCACGAAGTCGATCTCCAGCCGCGTCTCGGCCGCATCGAACCGGCGGATCGTGTAATGCCGGCGCACCTGGCCGCCGGCGCCGTCGGGCAGGTTCAGCACCAGATCCTGGCCCGGCCGGTATTCGAACGCTTCCAGCGTGTCGCCGACCAGGCTGACGCGGCGCATGCGCGGGGTGAGGTCCTGGGCGCTGACCACCGTCAGCGGCCAGCGGGTCAGGGGCCCCCGGCGGAACGCCGCGGCGGGTTCGATCTGGTTCATAAGATGCTCTTCGTGTGTGGTTAGATATATCGTAAATCCAGATATATCTAAGATGCATTCGGCGTCAAGCGCGAATCCCGTTCATGGCTCTGACAGGAAATCGCCGCTATAGAGCCGCGCATGAACGGCGCTCGACACCACCACGCGCATCACCCGACCCTCCGCGGGCCGGTTCGGACGCGCTTGGCGTAAAGCGCAGACGTTCCCGCCCCGCGGCCACTGGCCGGATGGGGCGCACTTGCACCATCCGGCGTCTTGCATGAGGACGAAACTCGGATGGACAGCCCCTTCAGCCTTGCCCTGCGATGGGCCAAGCCGCTAAGCGCCCGGCCATGAGCGAAGCTTCCACCCGGCCGAAGGCCAGAGCGCCGCGCGGCTTCGTCGACCGGCGCGCCTCGGCGCTGGCCGCCGAGCGCCGCATCCTGGAGGCGGTGAGCCGCGTCTACGAGTCGTACGGCTTCGAGGCGCTGGAGACCGGCGCGTTCGAATATGCCGATGCGCTAGGCAAGTTCCTGCCCGACGCCGACCGGCCGAACGAGGGCGTGTTCGCCCTGCGCGACGACGACGAAGAGTGGATGGCGCTGCGCTACGACCTCACCGCGCCGCTGGCCAGGTTCGTGGCGCAGAACTGGGAGAGCCTGCCCAAGCCGTTCCGTCGCTTCGCCTGGGGCAAGGTGTGGCGCAACGAGAAGCCGGGACCGGGGCGCTGGCGCGAATTCGTGCAGTGCGACGCCGACACCGTGGGCTCCGCGCGGCCCGAGGCGGACGCCGAGATCATCGCAATGGCCGTCGAAGGCTTCGCCGCCGCCGGCCTGCCGCCTGAGAGCTACGTGCTCAAGATCAACAACCGCAAGCTCCTCAACGGCCTGCTCACCGCCGCCGGCGTCGTGGTCGAGGGTCAGAAGCTGGCGGTGCTGCGGGCGGTGGACAAGCTGGACCGGCTCGGGCTCGAGGGCGTCAAGCTGTTGCTGGGCGCCGGCCGGCGCGACGAATCCGGCGCCTTCACCCGCGGCGCCGAGCTGCAGGGCGAGGCGATCGACGCGGTGCTGGCGTTTGTCTCCGCCGGGCAAGGCGACCGTGCGGCGACGCTCGATCGGCTGGCGAACGTGATCGGCGGCTCGGCCGAGGGCGACGAGGGCCTGGCCGAGCTGTCGCGCATCGCAGCGGGTCTCGCGGCCTTCGGCGTCGGCGACGACCAGGCGCTGTTCGATCCGTCGGTCGTGCGCGGGCTGGAGTATTACACCGGCGCGGTGTTCGAGGCCGAGCTGCTCGCCGAGGTGACCGACGAGGCAGGCGAGCCGGCCCGCTTCGGCTCGATCGGCGGCGGCGGGCGCTACGACGACCTGGTCGCCCGCTTCACCGGGGAGCGGACGCCGGCCACCGGCTTCTCGTTCGGCGTCTCGCGCCTGGCGGCGGCGCTGGCGGCGAGCGGCCGCGCGGAGGCCGCCGAGGCGCGCGGGCCGGTGGTGGTGATCGCCTTCGACCAGGCGCGGATGGCCGACTATTTCGCCATCGCCGCCGAGCTGCGCGCCGCAGGCCTGCCGGCTGAGGTCTACCTCGGCGGGTCAGGGATGCGGGCGCAGATGAAGTACGCCGACCGGCGGCTCTCGCCCGCGGCCGTGATCCTGGGCGAGGACGAAATCGCCGCTGGCCAGGTGACGGTGAAGGACCTCGACCTAGGCCGCCAGCTCGCCGCCGGCGTCTCCGACAACAAGGCCTGGCGCGAAGACCGGCCCGGCCAGGTGACGGCGGCGCGGGCTGAGCTGGTCGCGACGGTCCGCACGATCGTCGAGCGAGCCCGATGAGGGTCGAGCCGCCCGTCCCCGCCGACGTGCTGGCCGCGGTGCGCGCGCCGTTCGCCGCCATGGGCGCCGAGCCTATCGATCCGCCGTTGGCGCAGCCGCTTGGCCTGCTGCTCGACCTCTCCGGCGAGGCGATGCGCGAGCGGCTGATCCTGGTGCAAGGCGACGGCGCCGAGGCGGCGCTCCGGCCCGATTTCACCATCCCCGCCGCGCGCCTGCACATCGACAGCGGCCGCGCCGGCGGGCGCTATTTCTATGAGGGCAAGGCATTCCGCGCCGCGCCGCGGGGCCGCGAAGCCTACGAAGAGTTCCTGCAGATCGGGGTCGAGGCGTTCGAGACCGGCGCGGCGCCGGAGGGCGACGCCGAGATCGCCGCGCTGGCGTGGCGCGCCGCCGCGGCCGGCGGGCGCGGCGACCTGACCCTGGAGCTGGGCGACGTTGGCCTGTTCGGCGCCTTCGTCGACACCCTGAAGCTGGCCGAACCGCTCGCGGTGCGGATCAAGCGCGCCTTCGCCAGTCCGCGGCGGTTGCGCGCGACGCTGGAGCAGGCGGAAACGGCCAGCGCGGCCGCCGCGCCGGCCGGCGACCGGCTGTCCCGTCTGCTGGCCGGCCTACCCGAGGCCGAAGCGGCAGCCGTGCTGCAGGATCTGTGGGCGCTGGCCGGCATCGAGCCGGCTGGCGGGCGCTCGGCGGCGGAGATCGTGCATCGCCTGGCCGAGCGTTCGGCGGTGGCCCGCGCGCCGGAGCTGACCCCGGAGCAGGCCTCGCTGATCGGCCGCTTCCTGTCCATCTCCGACAAGCCGGCCGCGGCGCTGGAGGCGGTCGCGCGGCTCGCCGGTCCCGGCGGCGCCAAGCTCGAAACGGCGCTGAAGGGTTGGGCGCGTCGGCTTTCGGCGCTCAAGGCCGAAGGCGCGCCGGCCCGCGCAATGCGCTTCGCCACCGCGTTCGGGCGTGACTTCGGCTACTACGACGGCATGCTGTTCGAGGTGCGCAGCGCCGCACTCGGCGACCACCGCCCGGTCGCCGGCGGCGGGCGCTACGACAGCCTGTTCTCCCGGCTGGGCGCCAGCCTCGCCTGCGGCGCCGTCGGCTGCATGGTGCGGCCCGGCCGCGCCTGGCGGGAGGGCGCACAATGAGCGACGCCGTTGCGACAGCCTCGGGGGCGAGCGGTCCGCTGATCCTCGCCCTGCCGTCCAAAGGCCGCTTGAAGGAACAGGCGGAGGCGTGGCTGGCCGACTGCGGCCTGCCGGTCCGCGCGGCCGGCGGCGAGCGCGGTTATGCGGCCAAGCTCGACGGCATCGACGACATCGAGGTACGGCTGATCTCAGCCACGGAGATCGCCGGCGCCCTGTTCAACGGCGAGGTCCACCTCGGTGTCACAGGCGAAGACGTGCTGCGCGAATTGGCCGACGATCTCGACGGGCACGTTCTGCTGATGCAGGCGCTCGGCTTCGGGCACGCCAACCTGGTGGTGGCCGCGCCGAAGAGCTGGATCGACGTCACCACCATGGCCGACGTCGACGAGGTCGCGCATCTGTTCCTGGCGCGCACCGGGCGGCGGCTGCGGGTCGCCACCAAGTACCTGACCCAGACCCGCGCCTTCTTCGCCCGGCACGGGATCATCGACTACCGCATCGTCGAGAGCGGCGGGGCGACTGAAGGCGCGCCGGCCGCCGGCGCCGCCGAGCTGGTCACCGACATCACCACCAGCGGCGCGACGCTCGCGGCCAACGGGCTGAAGGTGCTGTCCGACGGGCTGATCCTCTCCAGCCAGGCCCAGCTCGCGGCCAGCCTGCGCGCCGACTGGGATCACCTGCGGCTGGATGTCGCACGCCGGCTGCTGCGCATCCTCGAGGCCCGCGCCCGCGCCCGCCGCACCGCCACGCTGACCTGGCCGGCGGAGGCTGACGCTGCGGCGCGCACCGCGGTCGACGCCCTGGCGGCGGCGGGCGCGAAGGCTCGACCCTTCGGCGTGCTGATCGCGGGGCGCGAAGTGTTCGACGTGACCGCGGCGCTGGCTGCGGCGGGCGTCGGACCCGTCACGGTTGCAAATCCTGCCTATGTGTTCGAGGCGGTGAGCGAGGTGACTGAAGAACTGGCGCAGCGGCTGCAGCGGTGAAACTGACGCCCCCGTCAACAAACGGCGTTCACTTGACCGATCAGTTGACCGTCAGGTCCAAGATTCACCCCGTTGTGTTTGATTGGTTGGCAAATATGCCTCCAATCGCGGCAAGCGGCGTTGACAGCGGAGAAAAATTGCCGTTTTCTTCTTGGCGCGAGAGACATGAAGGGACTTCCAAGCCCCTGAAGTCTCCGGCGTTTCGGGGAGGAAACGCCCGCTTGGATCGACTGATCGTCAAACCCGCTGCGATATCCCCCGCAGCGGGTTTGATTTTTCTACAAGCCGTCAAAAACCCTTCAGGTAACTAGAGAGCGTTTCGGCCGGCCACGATTGGCAGGCCGGGCCGCCGCCTCACGCCTTGCCATCGAGCCGCTCCGGGTCAAAGCTTGGCCGGTCCATGGATGATGGAGACCAGGGCATGGGCCGGCGGACCGCCCGCGTCGCACTGACTGGGTGGGCTGTCCTGATCAGCTTTTGTCTGTTCGCCTCGTTTGCGCAGGCCGCGGAACTGGGCGCGGCGCAGGCCGAACGAGCGACGTTGATCGAAGGGCTGCAGGCGCAGTTCCAGGTCGGACTGATCCGCGAGCGCAAGCTGGCGGACGACCGCGAGATGCAGCTGATCGACCAGGCCGAGGCGAGGCTGAAGACCGCGCGGGCGGCCGCCGACGCGGAGAAGAGCGGCGCCCGCAAGGCCAACGCCGAACTGGCGGCGGCGCGGGCCGACTACGCCAAGCTGGCGGACACAATCGCCGAGCACGACGCCAGCGCCCGCGCGGAGATCGCCGCCTATCGCGCGGAGGCGCAAAACCTGACCGCGCAGGCCACGCCGGAGAAACTCGCCGCCCTGCAGCGGTTCGCCGACGGCGACCGGGTGGGCGCTTGGCCGGTGCTCGAAGCGCTCACCGAGGCCGAGGACAAGGCGTTCGAGGTGGCGGCGAACGTGCGGCGCGCGGCGGCCCAACGCGAACTGGCCGCGTTGCGCGTGGTCATGCGTGATCACGGCGAGGCGTCGCTCGCCGACGTGATCGGTCTCTACGAAAAGGTGGTGGCTCTGGACCCCAGCGTCTCCAACGACTGGGTCCAGCTGGTCGGCCTATACCTTGAGGCAGGCCGCACGGCGGACGCCTCGCACGCCGCCGAAATGGCCATCAGCACGGCCGCCAACGACCGGGAGCGATCCAAGGCTCTGGAGCGGCTTGGAACGGTTGATCTGCTTGGACGGGGCGATCTGGTCGCCGGCGGCAAAGCCTTCGAGGAGGCGCTGGCGATCTCCGAGCGGCTTTCCGCCGCCGATCCATCAAACCCCGACCTTCAACGTAGCGTCGCGCTGTTGCACGCGAAGACCGGCGAAATTCTTCGAGGTCAAGGCGACGTCGCGGCAGCTGCGAAGGCATACGCCAGTGGAGTGGCGATACTTCGCCAGCTCGCCGCGTCCCAGCCGTCGAATGTGCAAGCCCAGCAGTCCCTTGTGGGCGGGCTGGAAGTCACGAGCGAGGCCATGATTGACCAGGGCGACTTGACGGGAGCGCGTCAGGCGCTGGACGAGGCGACCGCCATTATGCGGCGCCTCGTTTCTGCCGATCCCGCTAACGCGCGGGAGCAGGAAAACCTCATGGGAACGCTGATCATGACCGGCCCTGTCATGATCAAACAAGGTCGGCTCGCCGATGCCCGTCAAGCCTACGGCGAGGCCGTCGCCGACGCCCGTCGGCTCGCGCAGGCCGACCCGACGAGCGCGCACCGACAATACCTGCTGGCGACCGTCGTGGGCCAGCTCGCGTATGTCCTTGACGCACAAGGCGACCTCGCCGCGGCGCAGGGCGCTTATCAAGAAGCCTTGGACGTCTGCCGTCGCCTGGTGGCGGCAGACCCGACGAATATCTCATTCCAAGATGGCATCGCGTGGGATTTGGGATCGTACGGCGGAGTCCTGGCCCGTCGCGGGGACATCGCCGGCGCACGCAAGGCGTTCGACGAAGAATTGGCGACCTACCGTCATCTGGCCACTACCGATCCCACGAACACGACGCGCCAACACTCCGTCGCGTCGGCTTTGTATTCGACCGCCCAGGTCGCGGTCAGTGAAGGTGACCTTGGCGCTGGCCGTAGGGCGGTCGATGAGGAAGTCGCGATCTATCGTCGCCTCGCCGCTGCGGACCCGACCAATGTCGCGCTCCAACAGGGCCTGGGCGGCGCGCTCGGTCAACTGGCCGCCGTCCTAACCAATCTGGGCGACCTCGCCGCCGCGCGGAGGGCATACGCGGAGGATCTCGAAGTCTCTCGCCGGCTGGCCGCCGCCGATCCCACGAACGCAAGCCTTGGCGTCGGCGTCGCCACGGCGCTTGAGCAAACGGGCTATGTCCTGAACCTCGGAAACGACCTCGCGGGCGCTCGAAAAGCCTATGAGGAGGGCCTCGACACCCTGCGCCGCCTGTCGGCCGCAGACGCCACCAACAAGACCCTTCCCGCCCAATTGGCGGCCGCCCTGGAGGCCTACGCCTTTATGCTCGCCACCCACGACGAGCTGGTCGGCGCGCTCAAGGCCGACGAGGAGTCGCTCCGGGTCAGGCGCAACCTCGCCGCCGCCAACCCAACGAATGTCGGCGCGCAACGCGAGGTCGCGAGTGCGCTGATCGATGTCGATCAGATCCTGAGGCAGCAGGGAGACTTCGCGGGCGCACGGAAGCTTTCCACCGAAGCGCTGGGCCTGATCCGACAAGCGGCTGGCGCCGATCCAAAGGACGCCGGATTGCAGACGTTTCTTGCGACCGCTGAGTTGGATGCCGCTGACGTGATGGTGGCGCAGGGCGACCTGGCCGGCGCGATGAAATCCTACGCTGTCGCCCTGGCGATCCTGCGCCCGCTGACGGCCGCCGATCCGTCCAACGCGGTGTACGAGAGGGATAT
>Ga0302314_10016091_pt1 | contig 12662 bp, 13 predicted proteins | sample III_Palsa_N2_3_FD_200533 | JGI IMG/M metagenome (GOLD analysis project Ga0302314, IMG submission 200533) | Peat permafrost microbial communities from Stordalen Mire near Abisko, Sweden - III_Palsa_N2_3 | ecosystem: Environmental > Terrestrial > Soil > Palsa > Peat permafrost | place: Sweden...
CTCGTACTGGGTCGAAGTCAACTCGACCGCCAGCACATCCGAACAGCCGGAGAACACCCAGTTCCTCGAGGACAGCAGCACGCTGAACGTCAGCTGATCGGCGACACGCTGCCCGGGGCCTGCCGTGAAGGCTCACCCCGGGCAGCACGGCCTGGCACAGGTGAACCTCGAGAAGCATTGGACCGTTCGTGTGACGCCAGGTCACAGCGACCGTCCCAGCCCATCGCCATGATCACGAATGCTTTTTTTAGGCCGAAGGATATTTATCGCATAGGTGCAAAAATCCTTCGTGATCATCGCCGCGACCAGTTATCCCGCCCGGAGAGGCGGTTGACGGCCCTCATGGGGCGCGGTGCAGGCTGATTTCCCAATCTGCAACCGTAGGTTGCAGGTTGGCGAAGGACGTGCTACCGTTGGTTGCAGATGCGGGGCGCGAGCGGTCGGTGACCGCCGACGACGAGCGGAGAGGGAGCGCATGCTGATGACAGGACTGCTGATCGACAGGGACGTGCTGATCGAGGCGCCGGTCGAGGTGGTGTGGCGCACGATCACCGAGCCCGAGCTGATGACGAAGTGGTTCGCGGACCGGGTGGATCTGGTGGTCGAACCGGGCGCCCACGGCTACCTGGGGTTCGGGGACCAGGGCGGGCCCGTCACTGTGGAGGTAGTGGATCCGCCGACGCGGTTCTCGTTCTACTGGAACGAAAACCACGGCGGCGTGCCCGCGGCCGGCAACTCCGCGCTGGTTGAGTTCACGCTCACGCCCGAGGGCGACGAGCGGACCCGCCTTCGGGTCGTGGAAAGCGGTCACGAGTCGCTCGACTGGCCCGACGCGGAGAAGCAGCGCTACGCCGACGAGCACCGCGGCGGCTGGGGCACGATCCTGGACCGGCTCGCCACGCTGCTTGGGAAACGCCAGCCGGAGTGAACCGTGCAGGCCGATGATGAACTGTGGTCGGCCGTCGCCGACCCGTCTCGTCGGCGGGTCCTTGACCTCCTGGTCGGCCACGGCGAGGCAAGCGCGAGCTGGCTGGCGGAACGGGTTCCGTTCTCCCGCCAGGCCGTCTCCAAGCATCTGGTCGTGCTCGAGCGGGCCGGCCTGATCAGCCGACGCAAACAGGGCCGGGAAGTTCTCTACCAGGTCGAGGCCGGCCGCCTTGACCAGGCCACCCGGGCCATGGCCGAGCTCGCCGCGCAGTGGGACCGGCGGCTCGACGCGATCAAGCGGCTGGCCGAGACCGCGCACGCCGAGACCAAGAACAAGCGAGGAATCTGACAACAGGAGAGGAGACCGCCATGGCGGACGAACCAACGCGAACCGCGAGCGGACACAAGATCGCCTCCCGCGGCGAATGGCGCGCGGCGCGCCTCGCGCTGCTCGAGCAGGAGAAGGAGCTCACGAAACGAAGCGACGAGGTGGCCCGCCAGCGGGCGGCGCTGCCGTGGGTCCCGGTCGACAAGGACTACACGTTCGCGACCGAGGCAGGCGAGGCGACGCTCGACGGCCTCTTCTCCGGACGATCGCAGCTCATCGTCTATCACCTCATGTTCGGTCCCGACTGGACCGAAGGCTGCCCGAGTTGCTCGGCGATCGCCGACGGCTTCGAAGGCGTCCGGCTCCATCTCGAGAACCACGACGTGTCGCTGGTCGCGGTCTCGCGGGCACCCCTGGATCGGCTGCTCGCCTACCGCGGCCGGATGGGCTGGACGTTCCCGTGGGCGTCGTCGCTGGGGAGCGACTTCAACTACGACTTCCACGTCACGATCGATCCCGACGTCGCCCCGGTCGAATACAACTACCGGAGCCAAGACGAGCTCGAGGCGAGAGACGTCAGCTGGAAGGACTGGGTCGGCGAGCAGCCGGGCATGAGCGGGTTCGTCCGCGAGCGGGGAACGGTGTTCCACGCCTACTCCGCGTACTCTCGGGGCCTTGACGCGCTCTGGGGGGCGTACCAGTGGCTCGACCGGGCGCCGCTCGGCCGTAACGAGGACGGCTACTGGTGGCAGCTGCACGACGCATACGAACGGTGACGCCCGTCACTGATCGCCTCGCCCGTCGGTCGTCGCCTGCAGCGCGGCCGCGGCGGCAGTCAGCAGCTGGTCGACGTCGCCGCTAGCGCCCGCCCGGGCGCCGGCCAGCTCGCCTCGCGACCGGGCCGGCCGGACGACCTCGGCGTAGATCTTGAGCTCGGGCTCGGTGCCGCTCGGCCGGATCATCAGCCGCGCATCGCCGCCGACGCGCCAGATCAGGACGTTCGCGGGCGGAATCGGCTGGCCCGGGCAGCGCTCGGCGCGGCCGCCCGCCAGGTCCACCACGCCCTCGGCGCCCTCGAGCAGGTCGGTCACCGTCACCGGCTGCCCGGCCAGCACCCGCGGCGGCTCCTTGCGGACCCGTTCGACCGCATCGGCCAGCCGGGCGAGGCCGGCCGCGCCGCCGGCCCGCAGCGACCGCTGCCGGGTGACATGCACCCCGTGGGCCAGCGCGAGGTCGTCCAGCCGGTCGGCCAGCGCCCGCCCTTGGCCGGCCTGTTCCGCCGCCAGTTGCAGCACGAGCAGCGCCGCGCTTATCCCGTCCTTGTCGGCCACCAGGTCCGGCCGCACCGCGTAGCCGAGCGCCTGCTCGTAGCCGTAGACCAGCGCGCCGTCGGCGCCGGCCGCCCGCGCGATCCACTTGAAGCCGGTCAGCGTGGTGACGCACCGGACGCCGGCCGCCTGCGCGAGACGGCGGAGCAGCGAGCCCGAGACGACCGTGGTGGCGACGACCGGGGGACGCGAGCCGGGGTCAGCGCCGGTGCCGGCGTCGGCCAGGCCGGCCAGCACCGCGTCGCCGAGCAGCGCGCCGAGCTCGTCGCCGGTGAGCATCCGCCAGCCCTCCGGACCAGGCACCATGACCGCCAGCCGGTCGGCGTCGGGATCGTTGGCCAGAACCAGGTCGGCGCCTTCCCGCCGCGCCGTCGCCGCGGCCAGGTCGAGCACGCCCGGCTCTTCCGGGTTGGGGTAGGGCACGGTCGGGAAGGCCGGATCGGGGTGCTGCTGGGCGGCGACCGGCACCGGGGCCGGCCAGCCGGCCGAGGCCAGCACCGCCCGCAGCGTCGCGTCCCCGACGCCGTGCAGCGCGGTATGCACCACCGTGAGTCCCGGCCCGGGGCCGGGACGTCGGCCGCCGGCCGACACGGCCGTGATGTAAGCGCTTACAGAATCGTCGGCGGGCGTGAACTCGAACGGCCCCTCGGCCCAGCCGGCGGGCAGCCGCAGCGGGTCCACCCCGTCGATGAAGGAGGCGATGTCGGCGTCGGCCGGAGACAGCAGCTGCCCGCCGTCGCGCACGTAGACCTTGATCCCGTTGTCTTGGCGAGGGTTGTGGCTGGCCGTCACCATCACCCCGTAGGCCGCCCGCAGGTGGCGGACCGAGAAGGCGAGCACCGGGGTCGGCAGCGGCCCCGGCAGCATCGACACGCTGACGCCCGCCCGGGACAGGAGCCGGGCGACGTCGGCGGCGAACAGGTCGGATTTGGCGCGGCCGTCGTAGCCGATCACGACCCCGGCCGCCGCCGCGGCCGGGTCCCCGGCCCTTATATAGCGGGCCAGGCCGGCCGCCACCCGCCCGGCCACCAGCCGGTTCATGCGCATCGGCCCGGCGCCCATCGCGGCCCGGATGCCGGCCGTGCCGAAGGCCAGCGAGCCCTCGAATCGCCCCGCCAGCTCGGCGCCCGCGCCCGCGGCGTCCCCCGCGCCGAGCAGCTGGTCGAGCTCGGCCCTCGTCTCCGGGTCGGGGTCGGCCTCCAGCCAGGCCAAGGCCGCGCCCGTTAGGCCGCTGTCCGGTGCCGTCATTCGCGCACTCCCTTGCTGCGTCGCCGGGGGATCAGAACCAATCTTCTCAGGGGTACAACTGGGCTATGAGCGAACTGCTTGGCCGCCTGCAGGATCGGACGTTCCTGCGCGCGACCGCCGCAACCGTCGGCTCCTATCCGCCGGAGCGACGGCTCAACGCCGCGCAGTTGGCGTCGTACCTCGACCGCCGCGCGTTCGCGGTGGTCGGATCCACCCGCGCCGACGGCCGTCCGCACGCGGCGTTGTCCTCCTACATCAGGCGCGACGGGACCTTCTGGCTGCCGACGGTGGCCGGCTCGGTCCGCGAGCGGAACCTGCGCACCGCGCCCTGGCTGACGATGGTGATCGCGGAGGGGGATCATGACGAGCACATCGCCGTCCTTATCGAGGGATCGGCCGAGGTCGTCGAGCCGTCGCTGGCGCCTGCTGATGTGCGGGCCGCGGTCTCGGGCGACTGGGTCAGCGCCTGGATCCGCCTGACGGCGGACCGCCTCATGTCCTACGCGGCCGAGGGCACGAGGATCTAGCCGGCAGCTGCGGACCTTGCTCAGAAGAGCGTCGGCGGCCCGGTCGGGATCGGCTCAGGGAGCGGCTCGATCTCGGGCACCCGGGCCCGGACGTCGCCGTGGAACCGGCGGGCCAGCTCGAGCGCGTCGACGTTGTCGGGCGTGTGGATGAAGACGGTCGGGGAGCGTCCCTCGCGCAGCCAGCCCGCGACGTCGTCGAGCCAGGGCTGCCATCCGGCGATGGTCCGCGCGTTGTCGTCCCGGCCGATGTAGCGGACGACCGGCTCGGCGGTGAGGGCCCGCGACCGCCGGGGCAGCCGCGGCTTCTTCGTCCACGCCTCCCGTTCGGCCGCGCTCGTCGGCGGGTTCCCGAACAGGACGGTGGTGTCGAACGTCGCCCATTCGGCGTCGGCGTATCCGAGTGCCCGCTCGAGCTGCTGCTCCGCTCGCGGGTCCTCGAAGAACTCACGGTGGCGCACCTCGACGCAGTACCGGTGCTCGCGCGGGAGCCGGCGCAGGAAGCCGGCCAGGGCGCCGAGGTCGGCCGGGCCGAACGAGGGCGGCAGCTGGATCCAGAGCGCGTGGGCCCGTGGCCCGAGCGGCTCGATCGCGGACAGGAAGGCGCGCACGGGATCGTCGACGTCGGCCAGGCGGCGTTCGTGCGTGATCGGCCTCGGAAGCTTGAGGATGAACCGGAAGTCGGGGTCGGTCTGATCGGCCCACGACTTCACCGTGTCGACCGTTGGCGTCGCGTAGAAGGTGGTGTTGCCCTCCACCGCGTTGCACCAGGTCGCGTACGCGCTGAGGCGTTCACGGGGTGACAGCGGGTGGGGCAGGTAACGGCCCTGCCAGGGTGCGTACGTCCACATCGCGCAGCCGACGTGGAGTTTCATGACTCCGAGGTTACCGGGGCGGCGAAAAACCGGGTGCCTTCCGGCGGCGCCGTGATTACCGTGACGTACATGGACGTGACGTTCACGAAGGATTCCGGGCGTCGGTACCTTGTGACGGTCGTCCGGGAGCGCGGACCAGAGCTGGCGCCCCGGCATGGCCCCGGGTACGACGACTACCTGCCCCATGACGCAGTGCACTTCCTGGTCGAGGCCGAGGCGCGCCTCACCGGCGGCGCCTTCGGCCGGATCGCGGCCGGCCAGGGCAATATGTTCTGGCCGGCCGACCACCGGCTGCTGAGACATCAGAAGCGGCGGGAGGCGAGGCGCAAGCCCAGTCCGGCCGAGCACACCCAGATGGGCCGGTCCGAGGATCTCGCCTCCGTCTGCCAGGTGCTGTGGCAACTGAGGGGCGGACAGCGCAGCGAGCCGCCTCCGTGGTTCGGCCGGGTGCCGCCCGAGGACCTGGAGTCCGCGCTGACCGATCGGATCCTCGCCCGGCTGGACGAGTTCGCCGCCCGCTGGCACACCCTGCCGCCAGGCGGGAGCATCATCCTCACCTGGCCCCTAGACGACCACAGGCGTCGCCGGGGGGCCTCCCAGGCCTAGGAAGCACAGGCGCAGCCGGGCGGCCGCCGAGCCCTAGCCAACCGGCACCGGGTCAGTCCCCAAGCTCGGCCCGGAGCTCGGCCGCCGCCGTCGCCAGCGCCGCCATCTTGCCGTCGGCGGACTCCCGCGGCAGGTACTTCATCCCGCAGTCGGGCGCGAGCACGAGCCGGGACGCGTCCACGTACGGCAGCGCCCGCCGGACCCGCTCGGCCACCACCGCGGGCGTCTCCACGGCCGCGTCAGACAGGTCGAGCACGCCGAGAATGATCGTCTTGCCCGACAGCGAAGACAGCACCGAGCAGTCCAGCGAAGACTGGGCCGTCTCGATCGAGATCTGCTCGACGTCGCAGTCCGCCAGCTCCGGCAGGAAGGAGTAGCCCTCGGGACGCTCGTGGATGACGGCGGCGTACCCGAAGCACAGGTGCAGGGCGGTCGTGCCGAGCCCGGTCACGCCCTCGAGCGCCCGGTTGACGACCGCCACCCCGTACTTGGCGGCCTCGCCCGCCCGTGCCTGCAGGTACGGCTCGTCCAGCTGGACGATGTCGGCGCCGGCCGCGAACAGGTCGCGGATCTCCTCGTTCACCGCCTCCGCGTACCCGAAGGCGAGCGCCTCGCGGCTGCCGTAGTAGTCGTCCTGCGCCTGCTGCGCCATCGTGAACGGGCCGGGCACGGTGATCTTGATCGTGCGCGGTGTGTTCGCGCGCAGGAACTTCAGATCCTCCACCTCGACCGCGTGACGCCGGCTGATCGGGCCGACCACCCGCGGCACCGGGTTCGGGTGGCCGCTGCGGTCGAGCGCCGTTCCCGGGTTGTCGATGTCGACCCCGTCGAGCGCGGTCGCGAACCGGTTGGAGTAGCTCTCCCGGCGGATCTCGCCGTCGGTGATGATGTCCAGGCCGGCGTCCTCCTGCGCGCGGATCGCGAGCAGGGTGGCGTCCGCCTGCGCCTGCTCGAGGAACTCGGGGGCGACGCGCCAGAGCTCGGTCGCGCGCACCCGGGGCGGGAACCGGCCGGCCAGCCGGCCCCGGTCGATAAGCCATTCAGGCTGTGGATAACTTCCGACCAATGACGTAGGGAGGAACATGACCTGCACGTTACGCCCGGACAAGCCCGCACGTAAAACGCAGGTCACCCGCTCACGAACGATAACGTCAGAATGTTGACGGCGCGGGAGACCACCAGCGCGACGGTCACGATCGAGATGGCCGACTGGATGGTCATCGCGATCTTGGCCCACCGGGACAGCGGCATCACGTCGGTCGGGCTGAACGCCGCTGCGTTCGTGAACGCCAGGTAGAGGTAGTCGACGAAATGGGGCTCCCAGTCGGGCGGGACCATCACCGGCGGGCTGACCATCTGCACGAACTGGAAGTCCGGGTACTGCTTGGTGTTGAGCGCGCGCGCCACCGGCCCGCCGCGGTCGAACTCCCAGTACCACAGGCCGAACACGATCACGTTGGTCAGCCAGATGAGCGCGCCGGAGACCAGCAGGTGGGTCGGCGTCGTGCCGGTGGTTCCCGTCGTGATGCTGACGGCCAGCCTGGCCAGCGACCACCCGTTGGACAGGCTCAGCAGGGCGGCGAACGTCAGCGCCAGCCACCGGAGCGCCCTGGACTCCTTATCGATGCGATGCGGATTGCCGACCAGCAGCATCACCAGCAGCGCCCCCTCCACCGCGGGCAGCACCCAGGTCGGACGGACCAGCACCAGCCGGTCGGGCACGGCCATCTGCAGCCCGACCGCCACCGCGGTGGTCACCGTGACCGGCCACCGCAGCTCGCCCCGGGTGCGGCGCTGCCACGCGGGAACCGCCCGGGCAGCGTGCAGAGCCGTATCGGCCCGGGCGTGCAGCCACTCGCCGGCCGAGCGGGCGCTCTCGCTGTCGACCCGCTGCGCGACCGTGCGCTGGAGCTCGTCGATCCGCTCGTGCAGCGACCGGATCCCGTCCAGGACCTCGGGCGTGACGTCAGGCCCGCTGGCGCCGCCCTGCGGGGCCGGCCGCGCCTGGTCGTCGCTCATCCCCGGCACACCTCAAGTGTGGCCGGCCGGCCTGACCAGACCGGCACGTTAATGCGGGATCCCCGAGATCGCGTCGCCGACCCGGCCGAGCGCCTGGCCGACCCCCACTCTGACCCCCCGCCCGGGAACGGCGGGCGACTCGAGCCGGTCGGCCAGCCGGTAGAGCGCGTAGAGGCCCTGGACGCCCGCCCACCGGGCCGGCTCGGGCTCCCAGCCCCGGCTCCGGTGACCGACCCACGGCAGCGCCGTCAACGGCGACGGCTCGGCCAGCACCAGGTCGGCCAGGGTCCGTCCGGCCAGGTTGGCGGCGGCGACGCCGTGCCCGGCGTACCCGCCCGCCCAGCCCAGGCCGGACGCGGGGTTATAGGTCACGGTGGCGCACCAGTCGCGGGACACCCCGAGCACCCCGCACCAGGCGTGCGCGATCGGGGCCGAGCCGGCCGCCGGGAACAGTCGCCGAAGCACGTCGGTCAGCGCGGCCACGGTCGACGGGTCGGTCTCCCCCAGGTTGTCCACGGCCGAACCGTACCGGTAGGGCACCCCGCGGCCGCCGAGCGCGATCCTGCCGTCGGCGGTCCGCTGCGCGTACATGTACGCGTGCGCCTCGTCGGCCAGCGTTTCCGCCCCGTTCCAGCCGATCTCCTGCCACGCCTGCGGCGAGAGCGGCTCGGTCACGATCATGTGGCTGTTCATCGGCAGCAGCGCTCGCCGCAGCCCGGGCAGCCCGGCGGTGTAGCCCTCGGTGCAGCGCAGCACCGAACCCGCCCGGACGTCGCCGAACTTGGTCCGCGCGAGCGCGCCGCCGCCGCCGCTGCCGCCGGGCGGGCCGCACGGCTCGATGGCCGAGACCGGCGTCGCCTCGTAGATGTCCACCCCGCGCCGCTCGGCCGCGGCGGCGAGGCCGGCCACCAGCGCCGCGGGCTGGATGCGGGCGCTGGCCGGGGCGTAGAGCCCGGCCAGCGCGCCCGCGACGTTGACCCGGGCGCGCAGCGCGGCGGGGGACAGGAACTCGTAGACGTCATCGCCGTCCCCCCACTCCCTGATCGCGGCGACCCCCTCGCGCAGCCGGGCGAGCTGCGACGCCGTGGTGGCGACCGAGAGCCGGCCGCCCTTGACGAAGTCGCAGTCGATCGACTCGGCCTCGCACACCCGCCCGACCTCGTCCACCGTCGACCGGAGCTCGGCCTCGAGGGCCCGAACGCCCTTGACGCCGCCCGGGGCCTGCGCGTAGCGGGCGCGCGACCCCGGCAGCTCGGCCGTCACCCAGCCGCCGTTGCGCCCGGAGGCGCCGTAGCCGACGAACGCCGCCTCGAGCACCACGATCCGGAGCGACGGGCGCAGCCCGGCGAGGTAGTAGGCCGTCCACAGCCCCGTGTACCCGCCGCCGACGATCGCGACGTCCGCCTCGAGCGGGCCGGGCAGGGACGCCCGCCGGGGCGGGAACCCGCCGAGGGACTGCCACCAGTAGGAGACTTCACCGTTGCGCATGAGGGTGAAGCTACCTCATGCGCCCGCCACCAGGCAGAACCAGGTTGCCAGGGAAGGCCAGGGGGAGCCCGGGGGGAGCCAAGGGGAGTATCGTGCTCCCTGCCGCGGAAGGTACCGTCTGAGTCATGCGACTGGGGGTACTCGACGTCGGGTCTAATACCGTGCACATGCTCGTTGTCGACGCGCATCCAGGCGGCCAGCCGCTCCCCGCGTTCTCGCACAAGGTGGACCTGTCGCTCGCCGCGCACCTGGACCGGGACAACACGCTGTCGGCGGTGGGCGAGAAGCGGCTGACGGAGGTGGTCACCGACGCGCTGCGGATCGCCGAGGACACCGGCGTCGAGGACTTCATCGGGTTCGCCACGTCCGCCGTCCGGGATGCGGGCAACGGCGAGGAGGTGCTCGCCAGAATCCAGGAGCGGACCGGCGCCCACATCCGGGTGCTGTCCGGCGAGAGCGAGGCCAAGCTCACCTTCCTGGCCGCCCGCCGCTGGTTCGGCTGGTCGTCAGGACGGCTGCTGGTCGTCGACATCGGCGGAGGCTCGCTTGAGATCGCGGCCGGCCAGGACGAGGACCCCGAGGTGGTGGTGTCGCTGCCGCTCGGCGCCGGGCGGCTCACCAGGGACTGGTTCACCGCCGACCCGCCGCCGCCGGGCGAGGTGCGGGCGCTGCGCCGGCACGTGCGGGCGCAGATCGCCAAGCTCGCCGGCGGGCTGCGCCGCGGCGGCGCGGTCGATCACGCGGTGGGCACGTCCAAGACCTTCAGGCAGCTCGCGCGGATAGCCGGGGCGGCGCCGTCGAGCGAGGGGTTCTACGCCAAGCGGTTCCTCAAGCACAGCGACACCGGCCTGTGGGCGGAGCGGCTGGCGTCGATGAACCGGGCCGAGCGGGCCAGGCTCCCCGGCGTCTCCGAGGGGCGGGCGGGGCAGATGCCGGCCGGCGCGATCGTCGCCGACGCGGTGATGGACCTGATGGGCCTCAGCCAGCTCCAGATCTGCCCGTGGGCACTGCGGGAGGGCGTCATACTCAAGCGCCTCGACGTGCTCGCCGACCCGGCCACCCGCACCTTAGCCTGACCCTGAACGACAGCCTGACCCCGAACGACAGCCTGACCCCGAACGACCGATGGGCGCCGCCGCGGATCGCGGCGGCGCCCATCGGTCGCGGTTCTCAGCGCCTACAGCATGCGGATGCCCTCGGTGGGCTCATCGGGGTCGATGAGGCTGGTGCGGTTCGGCAGCTCGCGCTTGGTCTCGCGGTCGGCCATCGGGTCGCCCAGGCCGGGGACCGGAGCTCCGCTCGGCAGCGGCAGCGAGGGCCGCGGCGGGCCGTCCTGCGGGCCGCCGAAACGGCTGGCCCGGTCGGCCAGCGACGGCGGCGGGGGCGGGGTCGTGCCCTGACGCCCGGCCGGGCCGCGGCCGCCGCCGGGGGGCATCATCCCGCCGCCGACGGGCACGGGCCCGTCGAAGGGGTCGGCCGAAGGCTCCTGGGCCGCGTGCATCCCGGGTCGACCGCCCAGTCCCGTCCGCCGGGGGAAGGGCTGGCGATCGTCCTCGCCCCGCTGCGGTGCGGCGGCGCCGGACGCGACCGTCTCCGCCGCCGGCGGCGCGAGCAGCGCCAGGTCCCTGTCGTCTTCCTCGCTGTCGTCGTCGGCCCCCGCGTTGGCGGCCTCCGCCGCCTCGGCCAGGCTGACCGCCCGGCTGACGGACTGGTTGACCTCTTCCTCGAGCGACATCCGGGCGGCCTCCGCGGCGACGAGGCCCTGCACGCCGTCAAGGATGTCGGTGAGCCGGCGGACGGTCTCGGCGTGCCTGGTGCTGAGCAGGTTGAGCCTGCGCTCGGCGCCGTCGTGGATGGCGGTGGCGCGCGCCGTCGCCTCGTCGAGGACCTTCTTGGCCTGCGCCTTGGCCTGGCCGAGGGCCCCGTCCGCCTTCTTCCTGGTGTCGCTGGTCAGCCGGTCGGCCTCGGTCTTGGCGGCGGTGCGGGTCTTGTCGGCCTCGTTCCTGGCGGCCGAGATGGTCCGCTCGGCCTGCTCCTGGGCGGCGGTGAGCATCCGCTCGGCCTGCTCGCGGGCCTCGGCCCGGACCCGGTCCGACTCCTGCTGGGCGTCGGCCCGCTGCTTGGCGATATCTTCGTCGGCCTTGCTCTTCTGCGCGTGGGCTTCGTCGTCCGCCAGCTTGAGGATCTGGGAGATCCGCTCGCTGACCTCCTCGTGCGCGGGTCTGCCGGCGAGCGCCTGCTGGCGCACGGTCGACAGCTCACGGCGGAGGTGCTCGGAGTCGTCGAGGGTCCGGGCGAGGCGCTGCTCAAGCTCGCGGATCTCGTTGTTACGGCGCGCTACGAAGTCGTCAACCTGGCGGCGGCTGTAGCCGCGCATCTGCATCTCGAACTCTTCGTGCAGCAGGTTCGGCAGGAGATCACTGTTTTCATTCACGAGATTTGGGTCCTGAGTGGTCTGCGGGGACGATAGTCCGGGAGTCTAGCGGTGGCCGGGCCCTACGGTGGTGAGCTGCAGGTACGGCACGAGCATGGGCGAACAGCGGTTGACCTGCCCAACTCTTCCCCCGGGCGGGTGCCGTCCGCAACCGAAACGGCCGAATTGCGGCCGTGCTCTGGCGTCAGCGCTGCGCGCGACGTAAGCTGTAATCAGATAGTTACCCTCAGATATGCGGACATTAGATCATGTACCGCTACATAAACGGACATATGGTGCTGGCTGTAACGATGATGCCAAGGCGCTGAAAGTAAACAGATGTCCGTTACCAGACCCAGAACATTTCCGCTACTCAATCGCGGGATCGTTACCCGCAAAGGCGGGTAAAACCGTACGCAAGGGTGGTCTGCGAATGGCTCCGATGGGTCATGCGGAGGAATGGTGTTGCGACGTAAGCTGAAGGGCGGGGCAGACAGTGCCCGGCCGACGGAGGTGAACACGATTCCCATGCAGGTGGATCTTCGTGTTCACGACGACGTGGCGCTCGACGAGATCGAGCTCTACACAGACGTGCTCGCCGCCGTTGCGGCCTCCGACGGCCCGCTCCCGCAGAGCGAACTCGACGCCGCGCTCGGCCTGCGGGCCTGCGCCTGAGGGCCTAGTCCCCGGGGCGCCGGTACATCACGTCGGTTGACCAGAGCTCGAAGCCGAGCGCCGTGTACATCTTGACCGCCGCCGTGTTGTCCTCGTCGACGTAGAGCATGACCTCGGCCAGCCCCAGCCGGCGCAGGTGGGCAAGGCCCGTCAGGGTCAGCGCCTTGCCGAGCCCGCCGCCCTGCTGACCCGGGTCGACTCCCACCACGTAGACCTCGCCGATCGACGCGC
>Ga0302314_10016093_pt1 | contig 12660 bp, 8 predicted proteins | sample III_Palsa_N2_3_FD_200533 | JGI IMG/M metagenome (GOLD analysis project Ga0302314, IMG submission 200533) | Peat permafrost microbial communities from Stordalen Mire near Abisko, Sweden - III_Palsa_N2_3 | ecosystem: Environmental > Terrestrial > Soil > Palsa > Peat permafrost | place: Sweden...
CAGCGCATCGGATTGGTCGAGCAATTGGCGCAGCACAGAGCCCGAAAGATTGTCATCGGTGACGATCACCCTCTCTGGCGGCGCGCCCTTGGCCTTCAGCGCCGCCGTCACCTCCTCGATCTGATCGAGGCGGCCCAGCACGGGAACCCCGTGAATATCGCGACCGACCCGGGCGTCCTTGCGGGCCAGGATGCCGAGCGCCTGATATTGCGCGTCGCCCCGCGAACTCGCCCTCAGGAACAATTCGGCCCCGTCGCCGTCGCCGGCCAGCAGCACCGGAATGGCGCGCGCGCCCTCGGGCAGCGGCTGCGATCGGCGGTCGCGCAGGATCCGGTAGAGAAAGCGGGGGCCGCCGAGCAACCCCAGCAGCACGAACCAGTTGATTACCAGCAGTGAACGCGGCAGGTCGGCGGCGCGGGTCAGCACGAACAGAACGGGCAGGAAGACCAGGATGATCAGAGAGACCGCGCGCACCAGCGCCAGCAGCTCTTGCGTCGAGACATAACGCCAGATACCGCGATAGAGTTTCTGTGATAACAGAACGGGGGCCGCGACCAGCACGAAGATGCCCGAGACCTGGGCGAGATGACCAACGCTCCAGGTGTCCCACAGACTGTCGCCCATGCGCAGCCATAAGGACAGGAGGATAGAGAGCGCCGCCATCGCGATATCGTGGACGAAAGCGATATAGCCGCGGTGCAGGCGGAACACGGAGGGAAGGCCGAAGGATGTCATCGCCGCGCAAATTAGCTCAATCGCTTGCAGCCGGCAAATCTTGACGCGGAGCGAAAGCTGCTCTTAAACAAAAACTCATCCATCGGGAGCCCATCATTTCCTCTTTCTTCTCCATCTTCCGCGAAAGCTGGCACGATCCGGTGTTGCGCCATTGGCGCTGGGAGCGCCTGCGCGGCCGCACCACCACGGCCGGCCAGAACGGCAACGCCCGTCCGGGCGCCAAGGCGGTCGAGGGAGCCATGGCTTACCGCTCCGGCCTGGCCGGCAATAACGAGGAGAAGGCGGCGCAGGGGCTGCGCCAGCTGATCGCGGCGGCCGATATCTGCCTGGGCGCTTCCGGCGCCACGAAGGAAGGATCCAGCCTGCGCCAGCTGCAGTTGGCCCGGGTATTGACCGATTGCTGGCTGACGGCGCGCGGCCTCGGCCGGCCGGAGCAATGGCGGCTGGCCGCCCTGGCCCGCTCGGTGATCGGCGCCTATGACGCGATCACCCTGCCCGGCGGTCTGCCGAAGATCGGCGAGAAGCCCAAGGGTCTCGATTTCACCGACCCCTTCGCCCATCTGCACGAACTCGAACGCGCGGCACTCGATGAACTGCGCCGGCAATCGCGCCTGGTCGATCTCGAGATCCTGCGCCAGGATGGCTGGCTGCGCCTCGATTCCGGCCCCTGGTCGGGCCTGTGGCATTGCCCGCCCGGCGGCTGGCCGGTACAGGGCGGCCTGGCCCATCACGATCTGGGCGCGCCCGAGCTGCATTGGCGGGGCGTTCCCCTGTTCGTCGATCCCGGTCCGGGGAGCCCCGGCGGCGCCCAGCATGGCGGCCTGTCGCTCGACGGCAACGATCCCTATCCCGAAGCCCGGGCGCTTTATTCCGACTCGTTCCGCCGCGGCGTGGCCGGCCCCGCGCCCGAACTGCGCACGAGTGCCAGTGGCGTGCGCCTGTCGATGGACGGTTTCGGCCGCTTCGGCGGCCATCGCCAGATCGAGCGCCATTGGCGCTTCGACGGCCCTGCCCTGAAGATCGACGACGTCGTCCTCGGCACCGGCCGCCCGCGCATCGAGCGCCGGCTGATCACGCGGTGGACCGTCGAGCAGAGCGAGGCGGGACTTACTTTGAGCCATGGCGAGCACAAGCTGCTGGTGACCGGCGATTCCGCCATCCGCCTGCAGCGCCGCGACGGCCTGACCACCATCCTTTTCACCGCCCGCGCCAATCTTCCCTGGAGCGGGTCGCTTTCGGTAAAGCCGGTTTCCCCGTGATCACCCTCATCATCGCCTTTCTGGTCAGTCTCGTCGCCACCATCCTGGTGATGCGTCATCTGGTTTCCTGGCTGCGCAAACGCCAGATCCTCGATCTTCCCAATGAACGTTCCAGCCATGTGCGCCCAACCCCGCGCGGCGGCGGATTGGCCGTCACCCCCATCGTGCTGGCCGGCTGGCTTATTCTGGCGGGTCTCGGCTTGGCGTTGTCGGGTCAATTGATCGTAATGGGCGGGGCGCTGGCTCTGTTGCTGCTGTCCTGGCGCGACGACCGACGCAGCCTGCCGGCGTATTTGCGCCTTTTTGTGCATCTCGCCGCGGTGGCGGCGGGTCTGTCGGCCCTGCCCGATCACCAATTCGTCTTCCAGGGACTGCTGCCCTTCTGGGCCGACCGTTTGCTCGCCGCGATCCTGTGGGTGTGGTTCCTCAATCTCTATAATTTCATGGACGGCATCGACGGCATCACCGGGATCGAGACCCTGTGCATCGCCGTCGGACTGATTCTGATGAGCCCGGCGCAGGCGCAAGGCGCCGTGCTGGCCGGCGCTTCGCTTGGCTTCCTGGTCTGGAACTGGCATCCGGCCAAGATTTTCCTCGGCGATTCCGGGTCGGTGCCGCTCGGCTATCTGCTGGCCTGGCTGCTGCTGCGCCTGGCAGCCCAAGGTCTATGGGCGCCGGCGCTGATTCTGCCGGCTTATTACCTGGCCGACGCGACCATTACGATTTCGAAACGGGCCTTGCGCCGCGAGAAGATCTGGCAGGCGCACCGCCAGCATTTCTATCAGCGGGCGGTCCAGGGCGGCTCCAGCCATTCCCGCGTGGCGCTGCTGATCCTGCTGTCGGATGTCGCCCTGGTCGAGGCGGCGAGCTGGTCGCGCGTCTCGCTATGGCAGGGATTGGCGGCGGCGGCGGCGATGACCGGGACGCTGCTGTTTGTGTTGTATCGGATGGGGCGGGCGAAGGTGGCGTAAGCGCCGCTCTGCCGTTTGCATCCGCGTTGACGCTGGTGATCGCCTTACGGCGAGCAGAGGGGGTTTCCCTCCGCACCTCCCCTTGCGCCTTGTCGAAACGATTTTCGCCCAAGAGCGAAAATCATTCCGCCAACGCGCCCGATTGTGGGCGTCGTGCGAAGACTGTCGGTGGTGCGAACTCCCTAACAGGGCGCGCCAGAGTGTGATTTACCACTTGAGGGAAATCACACTCTGGGGTGCAAGGGGAGGTACGGAGGGCTTCGAGCCGGTCGGCAAGGCCGAACCGACGCAAGGCGTCGGTAGGTGAGAAGGCTGAGCGAGACTTGCGAGCGAGGCCCCTCTGTTCGCCCCCTTAGGGGCGACCCAGCGCCGATCACGCTTCTACCGCTTAGGCCAGCTCTCTCGAAGCGCCCTAACCCCTAAATCCCAGCCTGCGCCAGCGCGCGCAGATGGTTGCCAGCGACCACCAGGGTCGCCAGATCCACCGAGCCGATGGTGCGCATCTCGCCGAGCAGACGCTCGACGCGCGTCACCGCCTGCTTGCGCTCCTCGGTCCAGGCGGCCAGCGCCTCTTCCGGGGCCGCCGCACCCGAGCTCTGCACGATATTGGCGGTCAACTGCCCCTGATGGACATAGAGGTCGTCGATCACCGCATCGATGGCCATGCGCTGCCACGGCCCCGAATCCGGCAAATTGTCGGCGGTGGCGCGCAGCCAGCCCAGGCCGAAGCGCTGGGAGACGCGGAAATAGAACTGCGCCACCCGCTCCACCGTGCTGCCGATTCTCGACGCGATGGTGGCGATGTCGCCCGCCGCCACCAGCAGGATCATGCCGGCGACCTTGTGGGCGAGGTCGTCGGGCATGCCGGCATTAATGTATTCATCGGCGCGGAACTCGAACAGAGCCAGCGCGTCGGGCGCCATGAAGCGGTCGCGGTGATTGCGCAACAGATCGATGGCCGGGGCCAGCATGGTCTTGAGCTTGCCCATGTCGATCGGGCGCGGCGCATGGGTCAGGATCCAGGCCACCCCGCGATCGATCAGGCGGTTGCCCTCATTGAGCATGGTGATCTGCACCTCGGCCGGCACCTGGCCGTCCAGGGCTTCGATCGCCGCCCACACCTCGCGCAGCGCAAAGGCGTCGCGGGTGACCAGATAGGCGCGCACCACCTCTTCCGGCGAGCAGCCGAAGCGCTCCATCATGCGGAAGACGAAGCTGCCGCCGATGCGGTTCACCATCGAATTCACCGCCGAGGTGGCGATGATCTCGCGCTTCAGGCGATGACGGTCCATGCGCGGACGCCATTCCTTCTTGCGCAGCTCGGCGGGGAAGTAGCGCACCAGATCGTCGACCAGCACCGGATCGTCGGGCAGGTCGGAAGCCAGCACCGAATCATAGAGCCACATCTTGCTGTAAGCCAGCAGCACCGCCAATTCCGGTCGGGTCAGCGCGGTGCCGCCATGCAGGCGCCGCTTCAGCTCGTCATCGGTGGGCAGGTATTCGACGGCGCGGTTGAGGCGACCTGCATCCTCCAACATATGCATGAAGCGCATCTGCTGCTCGGCCAGATTCATCGCCTGCGACTGGAAGATCGAAAGGGCCTGGGTCTGCAGGTAATTGTCGCGCAGCACCAAGAGCCCGACATCGTCGGTCATCTTGGCCAGCAGCTCGTTGCGCTGCTTCAGGGTCATGTCGCCGTCGGTCACCGCGTCATTGACGAGGATCTTGATATTGACCTCATGATCCGAGCAATCGACGCCGGCCGAATTGTCGATGGCGTCGGTGTTTAGGCGCACGCCGTTCAGCGCCGCCTCGACGCGGCCGAGCTGCGTGATGCCGAGATTGGCGCCTTCGCCGATCACCTTGCAGCGCAGATTATTGCCGTCCACGCGCAGCGACTCGTTGGCGCGATCGCCGACTTCGGCGTGGGTTTCGCCTTCCGACTTCACATAGGTGCCGATGCCGCCGAACCACAGCAGGTCGACTTCGGCGCACAGCAGATGGCGGAGCAGCTCGGGCGGGGTCAGCGGGTCGGCCGGCACGCCGAGTGCCGCGCAGGCTTCCGGCGTCAGCGAGATGGTCTTGGCGTCGCGCGGATAGATGCCGCCGCCGGGGGAGATCAACGACTTGTCGTAATCGGCCCAGGATGACCGCGGCAGGGCGAACATGCGCTCACGCTCGGCGAAGGATTTCGCCGCGTCGGGATTGGGGTCGATGAAGATATGGCGATGATCGAAGGCGGCCAGAAGACGGGTGTGCTTCGAGCGCAGCATGCCGTTGCCGAACACGTCGCCCGACATGTCGCCGATGCCGATCGCGGTGAAATCCTCATTCTGGCAATCGATGCCCATTTCGCGGAAATGACGCTCGACCGAGACCCAGCCGCCGCGCGCCGTGATGCCCATGGCCTTGTGGTCGTAACCGACCGAGCCGCCGCTGGCGAAAGCGTCACCCAACCAGTGCCCATACTCGGCCGAGACGCCGTTGGCGATGTCGGAGAAGGTCGCGGTGCCCTTGTCGGCGGCGACCACCAGATAGGGGTCGTCCCCATCGCGGCGCACGACGTCCCTCGGCGGCACCACGTCGCCGCCGACCAGATTGTCGGTGATGTCCAACAGGCCGCGCATCAGGGTCTGATAGCAGGCGATGCCTTCCTGCTGCAGCGCCTCGCGGCCGCCGGTCACGGGGGGACGCTTGACGACGAAGCCGCCTTTGGACCCCACGGGCACGATCACCGCGTTCTTGACCATCTGCGCCTTGATCAGGCCGAGGATCTCGGTGCGGAAATCCTCCGGACGGTCGGACCAGCGAATGCCGCCGCGCGCCACCTTGCCGCCACGCAGATGGATGCCTTCCATGCGCGGCGAATAGACGAACACCTCGACCATCGGCCGCGGCAGCGGCAGGCCTTGGACCTTCAGGCTATCCAGCTTGAAGGAGATATAAGACTTCGTCCCGCCCTCGGCGGCCTTTTGGAAATAGTTGGTACGTAGCGTGCTGTCGATCAGGTTGAGGAAGCGGCGCAGGATGCGGTCCTCGTCGGCGCTGGTGACGGCGTCCAGCGCCTTGTCGATAGCGGCCAGGATGTCCTCGTCCTTGCCGGCGCCGGCCGGATCGAAGCGGCGTTCGAACAGCTGCACCAGCAGCTTGGCGATACCGGGGTTGGACACCACCGAGCGCTCGACATAGGCGCCCGAGAAGGTCGAGCCGGCCTGACGCAGATATTTGGCATAGGCGCGCAGGATCGAGATCTGGCGCCAGGCGAGATCCGCGCCCACCAGCAGCTTGTTGAAACCATCATCCTCGGCGTCGTTGTTCCACAGCGCCAGGAAGGCGTCCTCGAAACGGTGACGCAGCGCTTCGACATTCAGCTTGGTGCCGTCCAGCGTGGCCATGGTGAAATCATGGATCCACACCACGTCGGACGCGTCGCGGCGCAGCTCGTGCGGATTTTCCGAGATGACGCGGAAGCCCATATGCTCGAACAAAGGCAGCACGTCGGACAGCGCGACCGGCTGGGCCTTGTGATAGAGCTTGAAGCGGACCTCGGTTTCGGGGGCCATCAGCGGACGATGCAGATGCACCGCCACCTTGCCGCCGAGATTGGCCAGCTGATCGATGTCGGTCAGCGCCGCGCGCGGGCTTTCCAGCTCGCGGTAGGAGAGCGGGAACAGATCGCCCCAGCGGCGATAGAGGGCCAGGCCCTTTTCCTCGCCATGGGCGTCGAGCAGCGCTTCGCGCAGACGATCGGCCCAGGAGCGGGCCGCGTCGGCCAAGCGCTTCTCGAGATCCTCGAGATTCGGAGTCTTGAGCGCCTTGTCCTTCTTGCGAACGACGAAATGCAGACGCGCCAGCGGATTTTCGGCGACCTGGGCGAACCAGGTCACCACCGTGCCGCCGAAAGCATCCTCCAGCACGTCGGACCAGCGCTGGCGCAGCCGGGTGTCGTAGCGGTCGCGCGGCACGAAGACCAGGGCCGAGACGAAGCGGCCGAGATCGTCGGGGCGCAGGAACAGCGCCACCTGCTGGCGGCCCTGCAGGCGCAGAATCCCGAGGCTGATATTGAACAGCAGGTCGTCATTGGCCTGGACCAGCTCGTCGCGCGGATAATTCTCGAGGATCGCCAGCAGCGACTTGCCGTCATGGCTGGTCGGCGAGAAGCCGGCGCGCTCGACGATCTTGCGGACCTTCTGGCGCAGATAGGGGATGTCCAGCGTCGACAGATTGTAGGCGGAATGGCCGTAGAGGCCGGCGATGGCCAGCATGCCGACCACCTTGCCCGATTTGTCGAAGCGCTTGATGCCGATCACGTCGAGCTGCACCGAGCGATGCACGGTGGAGAGACGGTCGCCCTTGGTCAGCACCAGCAGCCGGGGCTGCAGGAAGGCCTCGACCTCGGGGCCGGCCTTCTGGCCGTGCGAATCCGAATCGAACAGGCCCAGCGACATGTCGCGCAGCATGCCGAGGCAGGTTTCCGCCTGGAGACCGACCTTGTCGCTGCCCGGCGCGAAATCATAGTCGCGCATGCCGAGGAACGTGAAATTGTCGTCGCACAGCCATTTCAGGAATTCGCGGGTCTCGGCGACGTCGCCGGCGCTGTCGGGCACCTGGGCGCTCTTCAATCCCTCGATGGCGGCCAGCGCCGCCTTCTTCATCGGCTGCCAATCCTCGACGGCGGCGCGCACATCGGCGAACACCGACAGCAGATCCGCGGCCAGCCCGGCCGGATCGGTCGCGGCGGCCAGGCGGTCGATCTCGATATGCATCACGCTTTCGAGCTGATGCTCCGTCCCGTGGCTCGATTCGGCGACATCGGTCAGGCGGCCCTTATCGTCGCGTGACACGGCGAGGATCGGATGGACCAGCAGATGGACGTCGATCTCGCGCTTCTGCAGCGCGGCCGACAGGCTGTCCACCAGGAAGGGCATGTCGTCATTGACGATCTCGATGACGCCGTGCTCGCACTCCCAGCCGGCATTCTCGTAGCGCGGCAGATAGACCCGCAGCTTGGGGGCACCCGGCTTGCGCTCGCTCATGAAATCGAGCAGGGCCGCGGCCCCGCCGAACAAAGTCTCGGGATCGCGCTTCAGCACGTCCTCGGGGGCGACATTGGCATAGGACGCGCGGATCAGGCGTTCCGCCAACACCTGCTGGCCCGCGGACAGCTTTTGACGCCCTATGTCGACCGCTTGCTGGATAATCCGTTCCTTAAGCTCATCGATATGCTGCGTCATCGTACCCTTCCCATATTTTCTTCTATGTGTGTGTCATCTGAGCAGCAACGTCTTGATCAAGACGTCCTGCAGCTTGGCTCCGGAAACCCGCTCCACTGTGGAAGCGACGATTTTCTTGGCTATGTCCGGTCCCTTTTTCGGGTCATTGAAGGCTTCCCAGTCATAGTTCGAAAAGTCCTCCTGAAGGCCCGCCATGATGGCCTTTTTCTGCGAGCGGGCAAGAGCGAGATTTTCCTCGTCGGTCGGCAGCAGCCAAACTTCCAGCTCCAGGTTGCGGAAGGACCGGTTCTTGTCGACCAGCACTGGCATGTGCAGGCGCGACAGGGCCAGATAGTTGCCGGGAGCCTTCGCCGTGATCTCGTTCTTGGCTTGCGGCGTGTCGTCGGCCTTGTTTTTCGCCTGCGTCTCCTGGACGGAGAAAAGCATCGGCAGCAGCGCAAACAGGATGAGAAGGAAGCGGGGGCGTACAATCATAGGCTGTCCTCATGGGAAATGACGCCGCCTCAAAATAAGCCTTTCACCTTACCCCGCCAACAACAGGGTTGCGAATATTATCCGCCTATTTTGTCTACATGTTGTGTATCATGTAAAAAAGCGAAGAGCCGAATGCTCTGGGGGACTATGGGAGCATGAACAGGATGCGTCCAATATCGTGGATCTTCGCCGCCTTTCTGGTTTTCGGCTTGGCGTCACCTTTTGTTTACGCCAAGGACATAAAACTGGGCGGCGACCAGAAGCTGGGCAAGCTTCCCCCAAACATGATCGTTTTGCCCCCGATCATGGTGGTGATCCGCGCCGATGACGGCGGCTGGAAGCATATCAAGATCGACGCCTGGCTGGCCGGGACCGACGCCGACAACGCCAAGAAGCTCGAATCGCTGAAGAACACCATCAAGGACAAGGCCGACCGCGAGTTCCCCAACCGCAATTTCGAGATCCTTCAATCGGCGCGCCAGGGATCGGCCGAAGCCAAGAAGGTGATCCATGCCGCCGTCGAAGCCGGTCTCGGCGCGGAATGGAAGGGCGACGTGCTGATCAAGGACATGCTGGTCTACTGAGCGCAGACCAGATCGACGATCAGACGGTCGGTTGCCTCCATATTTTCCCGCCTATCGCCCGCCCGCGCCCGCACCGCGGAACTGTAGACCGCGGCAGCCACCAATCCGGCTAGGCCGGCCGGGTCGGCCTTTTCCGATAATTCGCCCTGGTCGCGTGCAAGGCGCAGCCGCGCCTCGATGCGAGCGTCGTAATCGGCGATAGTCCGGGCAAGCGCGGCTCGAATCTCGGGATCATGAACCGATTCCACCGCCGCGGTCCCGACCAGAAGGCATCCACGCTGCGCCCCGTCTCCCGAGAGATGCAGCTTCAGCGCCAGGGCGAAGCATCGCTCGAGCGATTCGCGCAAGCCAGGAGCCGAAAAGGCCCAATCCATTCCTGCCAGGGCCCGCTCGTGATAGGTGGCCAGCGCCTTGAGATAGAGCGCCTTCTTGTCGCCAAAGGCGGCGTAGAGACTGGGGCGGTTCATTCCAGTCACCGCGCTCAACGCATCGAGCGAGGTCGCCGAATAACCATGCTCCCAGAACAGCGCCATCGCGTCGGTTAACGCCTTGTCCGGATCGTAAGCACGCGGCCGGCCGCGCTTCGACGTCTCTTTTTGTACCATTTCGCATAAAATCCTTGTCTCGGATTAATTTCATACGATACGGTACAAAAATCAACCGTAGGAGACGTTCCATGGATCTCTATTTCCTTCCTCTCGCCTGTTCGATGGCGAGCCGTATCGCCCTCTACGAGGCGGAGCTCGATGCCCGCTACATCGCGGTCGACCGCGAGGCCCGGCGGGCCGGCGACGAGGACTTTCTGGCCATCAACCCGATGGCCAAGGTTCCCGTCCTGCGGACCGATGACGGCGCGCTGGTGACCGAAAACGTCGCCGTCCTGGCCTATATCGCCGATCTCGCCCCCGAGGCCGGGCTCGATGGTGGCGATCGCCATCAGATGCTGCGCTGGCTCTCCTTCACCGCCACCGAGCTGCACAAGGCGATTTTCTACCCGCTGCTGACCGAAGGAACGCCCGAGGAGGTCAAGGCCTATTGCCACGGCCTGGTCGAGCGCCCGTTCGCAACACTGACGGCGCATCTGACCGGCCGGGAAACGCTGCTCGAGCGGTTCAGCGTCGCCGACGCCTATCTCGTCACCGTGCTGAACTGGGCCCGCCTGACACGGCTGATCGAGCTCGAGTCCTGGCCGGTCGTCGCCGCCTATCTGGACCGCCTGCTGCAACGCCCCTCGATCGCCCGCGCCCAGGCGCAGGAGTTCGCGCTTTATCAGAAAGAGAAGGCCAGCCGCGCGGCCTGATTTTAAGTTGTCCGGGGAGCAGCCATCGCTATACTCCGCGCGAGTTTTGCTGCCCCCGGAGGAGACCCCGCCTTGCAAGCCACTTACGACGTCGCCGTGATCGGCAACGCCATCGTCGACGTTCTCGCCCGCGTCGAGGAACCGCTGCTGGCGGAGTTGGGGGTCGAGAAGGGCATCATGACGCTGGTCGATGCCGCACGCTCGGAGGCCATCTATCAGCGCCTGCCGCCCGCCGTCGAGGTCTCCGGCGGCTCGGGGGCCAACACCGCCGCCGGTGTCGCCTCCCTGGGCGGCAAGGCCGGCTTCATCGGCAAGGTCAAGGACGACCAGCTGGGCGCCGTGTTTCGCCATGACCTGACCTCCCTGGGCGTTCATTTCCCCACCGCTCCCGGAATCGAGGCGGCACCGACGGCGCGCTGCATGATCATGGTGACCCCGGACGCCCAGCGGACCATGCAGACCTATCTCGGCGCCTGTATCGAACTGACCCCGGCCGACGTCGACGAAGCGCTGATCAGCGGCGCGCAGGTCACCTATCTCGAAGGCTATCTGTGGGATCCGCCGGGCGCCAAGCAGGCCTTCCTCAAGGCCGCCGATCTCGCTCACAAGGCCGGGCGCAAGGTGGCCCTGTCGCTGTCCGACCCCTTCTGCGTCGAGCGGCATCGTGATTCTTTTTTGACATTGCTGGCCGACCATGTCGACCTGGTGTTCGCCAATGAGGCTGAGCTGACCGCGCTCTACCGCACCGACCTGGACCAGGCTTTGAGCGCGGTTCGCGGCCATGTCGAGCTGGCCGCCGTCACCCGCGGAGAGCTGGGGTCGGTGGTTGTGACAAAGGACGGAACCGTCGCCGTTCCGGCCGAGCCCGTGCAACGACTGGTTGACACGACGGGTGCCGGTGACTTATATGCCGCCGGCTTTCTCTATGCATATACCCATGGACGCGACGCGGCGCTCTGCGCCCGCACCGGCAGCATCTGCGCCGCCGAGGTGATCAGCCATATGGGTCCGCGTCCGGAAACCAACCTGGCCAAGCTTGTCGCGGCCGCCCTCGAGATTAAGTGACCGTCATGAATCTTCGTAACATCGCCATCATCGCCCACGTCGACCATGGCAAGACCACGCTTGTCGACGCCATGCTCCGCCAGTCCGGCACCTTCCGCGACAACCAGAAGGTCGACGAGCGCGTGATGGACAGCAACGACCTGGAAAAGGAACGTGGCATCACGATCCTGGCCAAGTGCACCAGCGTCGTGTGGAAAGATACCCGCATCAACATCGTCGACACCCCCGGCCATGCCGATTTCGGCGGCGAAGTGGAGCGTATCCTGTCGATGGTCGATGGCGTGGTGGTGCTGGTCGATTCGGCCGAAGGCCCGATGCCGCAGACCAAGTTCGTCACCGGCAAGGCGCTGGCTCTCGGCCTGCGTCCGATCGTGCTGATCAACAAGGTCGATCGCGGCGACGCCCGTCCGCACGAAGTTCATGACGAAGTGTTCGATCTGTTCGCGGCGCTCGACGCCACCGATGAGCAGCTCGACTTCCACACCCTGTTCGCGGTCGGCCGCGACGGCTGGGCCGACGAGAGCCTGGAAGGCCCGCGCAAGGATCTGTCCGCTTTGTTCGATCTGGTCCTGCGCCATGTGCCGCCGCCGAAGAGCGAGCCCGAGGCTCCCTTCTCGATGCTCGCCACCACCTTGGAAGCCAATCCCTTCCTCGGCCGCCTGCTCACGGGGCGTATCGCCTCGGGCACCGTCAAGCTGAACCAGCAGGTCAAGTCGATGTCGCGCGACGGCACCCTGATCGAGCAGTTCCGTGTCTCCAAGATCCTCGCCTATCGCGGCATCGAGCGCCTGGTGCTGGAATCCGCCGAAGCCGGCGACATCGTCGCCCTGGCCGGCATGACCAAGACCACCGTGGCCGACACGATCTGCGTGCCGGAAGTCACCGAGGCCCTGCACGCCCAGCCGATCGATCCGCCGACCCTGTCGATGACCTTCGCCGTCAATGACAGCCCGCTGGCCGGCCAGGAAGGTGACAAGGTCACCAGCCGCCAGATCGGTAACCGTCTGATGCGCGAAGCCGAAAGCAACGTCGCCATCC
>Ga0302314_10016096_pt1 | contig 12659 bp, 11 predicted proteins | sample III_Palsa_N2_3_FD_200533 | JGI IMG/M metagenome (GOLD analysis project Ga0302314, IMG submission 200533) | Peat permafrost microbial communities from Stordalen Mire near Abisko, Sweden - III_Palsa_N2_3 | ecosystem: Environmental > Terrestrial > Soil > Palsa > Peat permafrost | place: Sweden...
AGTTCTACCAGTTCAAGGACGTCGAGATCCGCCCCAGGCCCGCGCAGACGCCGCTTCGGCCCTACGTGGCCTGCTTCTCGCGCCCGTCAATGGAACTTGCCGCGAAGAACGACTGGAACGTGATCTATGCACCGTTCGCCGCCGCCATGGTCTATGGTTCGCTGGCCGACGCGGTGCGCAGCTATCGCGAGACCTGCGAGGGCACCTACAAGCGGCCGATGCGGCGGGCCATGTGCTCCTACTTCGTGCACATCGCCTCGACGCCGCAGGAGGAGCAGTACGGCAAGGAGGCTCTGGTGCGCTATTTCCAGGATGCGTTGATCGCGGCCTTCCCGTCGTCATCGGGCGAAAAGGTGCCGCCGACCTACAAATACTTTGTCGACATCGTGAACATCCTGCGCGACATGCGGCCGGAGAAGCTCACCGACAAGTCGATCCTGTGCGGCAGCCCGCAGCACATCGTCGACTCGCTGAAGCAGGTCGAGAAGGCCGGCATCGCCGAGGTGATCCTCTATTTCAACTACGGCCAGAAGCCCCATGCGCTGGTGAAGGAGCAGATGGAGCGCTTCATGCGCGAAGTGGCGTCGCACTTCAGCCAATGAAGCGCAAGGTCCAGCTCTTCCTTCTCTTCGTCCTGCTGACCGTGACGCTTGGCGCCATGTCGGTGGTGTCGTACGAGATGTATCGGCTGGTGTCCCTGAAGCAGGAACGCGAACTGCAGGCGATGGAGAAGGTCCTCGGCGACCGCTTCGACATCTTCGTGACCATGCTGCGCAGCGAGCACAATCGCATCACCCGCCACATGGACGACGTGCTGCCCCGCATCGCCGCGGATCTGGACGCCATGGGCAAGACGCCGGGCGAACTCACCACCGCCGAGCTGGATGCGCTGACGACGAAGTACAAGGTGCAGAACATCTATTTCATCGATCGCACCTACAAGGTCTTCCAGACCAATCTCGCAACCGACATGAACCTGCGGTTCCCGTCCGGGCAGTTCCGCGCGTTCCTCGACACCGTCTTCGGCAAGGGCCGGGTGATGAGCGACGGCATCGACCTGTCGACCGTCAGCGGCACGTTGCGGACCTACAGTTACATCGGGCCGAAGGACAGGGATTACGTCATCGAGATCTCGACCGACGTGCGCCGCGAGATCGAGGCAGGGGACGCCGCCTGGATGTCGAAGTTCTTCTTCGAGGATTTCTTCGCCGACGCCGTCCGCTCGAACGACTATGTGAAGCGGCTCGACATGTTCCTGGTGAACGACTCGGGCTACTGGTCGCTGATCCATGTCGGCGCGAAGCTCGATCCCGCCGTCGCGGCAAGGGTCGACGACAAGGGCCAATACGAGGTGAGGGACGCCGACGGCCGCCTGCTCACGGTCTACCGCAAATACCGCCCGTCCGGCGTGCTGGAAAACGACCCGGTGGCGCCCAAGTTCGTGGTCAGCCAGATCACATACGACACGGGCCTGGCCGACGAAGCGGTCTTCAAGGTCATGGGCAGCGCCCTGATCGTGCTGCTCTGTGCCCTGCCGGTCGTGTTCTGGATCGCCTCGCGCCTCCTGCAGAAGCAGCTGCTCGATCCGTTGCTCATCCTGCGCGGCGAGGCGGGGGCGATCGCCGGCGGTGACCTCGAGCGGCCCATCGCCAATACCGGGCGCCGCGACGAGATCGGCAGCCTGGCTGCGAGCTTCGACAGCATGCGTGGGGCGGTGCGCCGCACCATCGTCGATCTCAAGCAGACCAACCTGTCTATCGAGCGCTTCGTGCCGCTGGCCTTCCTCGACCGTATCGGCAAGCCGTCGATCGTCCATGTCGAGCTGGGCGACAACACGCGCAAGGAGATGACGATCCTCTTCTCCGACATCCGCAACTTCACGACGCTCTCGGAAGCGATGACGCCCGACGAGAACTTCGACTTCATCAATCACTATCTCGAGAACATGGGGCCGGTGATCCGCGCGCATAACGGCTTCATCGACAAGTATATCGGCGACGCGATCATGGCCCTGTTCGACGATCCCGACGACGCGGTGCGCGCCAGCCTCACCATGGTCGAGACGCTGGAGCGCTACAACGACGGGCGTCGACAGCAGGGAGGCGAGCCGGTGGCCATCGGCATCGGCCTCAATACCGGCTCGCTGATGCTGGGCACGATCGGCGAGCGGCATCGCATGGACGGCACCGTCATTTCCGACGCCGTCAATCTCGCCTCGAGGATCGAGAGCCTCACCAAGACCTACAAGGTCGGCATCCTGATCGCGCAGTTCACCCGAGAACGGCTGGCCGATCCGGGCGCTTACGACATCCGCCTGGTCGATACCGTGACGGTGAAAGGCAAGTCGCTCCCGGTGTCGATCTACCAGGTCTGCGGACGCGTGGCCTCGCGTCCCGCCCCCTGACGTCCCCGACTAGGACGACGAAGAACGAGCGAAGATCGCCTCGACGTGGAGGTCGGCGCAATCGACCAGGGGGAACTCCGGTTCGCGTCCGGCGAAGGCCAGGAACAGGTCGGTGCCGCCCAGCATGATCGCCTCGACGCCACGCTCGCGCATCAGCCAGCGTCCCGCCGTGATGAAGACCTCGCGCTGGGCATCGGTGACCCGGCCGATCTGCGCCATCGCGGAGTAATTGGCGCTCACCTCTTCCCGCATCGCGCCCTCGGGGGCCACCAGCTCGGCGGCCGAAACGCCGCCGTAGAGCCTGCTCTCCATCACGATCTTGGTGCCCAGCACGCCGATGCGCTTCAGGCCCGAACGCGCGATCGCGGCATCGACGGCGTGGATGCCATGGACCAGCGGCAGCGGCGAGATCGGCAGCAGCTCGTTGATGCAGAAGTGCCCGCCCATCGAGGTCACCGCCGCCGCCTCGGCCCCCGCCGCCTTCAGCTGCGCGATCAGTCCCGCGAAGACCGCCGCCTGCTTGGCCGGCGTCTTTTCGTTCAGGTTGCGCGACATCTCACGGACATCGGCGTGGGCGATCGTGCACTGAAGCGGCACCCCGGCCGCCGCGTGCCGCTCGATCAGGCCGCGATAGTAGAAGTCGGTGGCGGCGGGACCGATGCCGCCGATCAGTCCGATATGCATTCGTTCCTCACAGTGACTCCTTTACCAGTTTCACCATTTCGGGCGACAGCTTGGCGGCCTCGATCAAGGTTGGCAGATCGGCGATCATAGCCTTGCGGGTCCGGTCGAACTCCTCGACGCTCGGATCGTGGAACTTCACGCCGTTGGTCTCGAGGATCTTGCGCGCCGTGTCCTGGGAGCCGATGCCGTTCTTGCGGTACTCGGCGATGTTGGCCGCCCATAGGTCGATCATCATCTTCTGCTGCGCCGCCGAGAGCTTCGCCCAGAAGGCCTTGCCGATCATCGGAATGTACTGGGCCATGAACTGACGGTCGGCGTAGGAGTATTTCACGCCGGCTTCCCAGAGCTTGGCCGAATTGCAGCTCTCGTTGCTGCTGATGAAAGCATCGAACGTGCCCTGGCTGAGCGCGAGCGGAACGTTCGGCCACGCCGTCGTGTTGGCGATGCCGCCGGCGAACTTGATGCGCCACGACATCGCGGCCCCGCCGGGGCTGCGGATCTTGAGGCCCTTGAGCGACGAGAAGCTGTCGAGCGGCACCTTGGTCGAGAACCAGCTCTGATGGCCGAAATCGATCCACGGTCCCAGCACCTGCGTCTTGAGCTTGGCTTCGAGCTGCTGGTCGATGAACGCACCTGGCTTGCCGTCGGTCGCCTTGTGGGTGACCTCGAAGGGCACACCGTAGAAATACGGCATCTGGACCATGTCGCAGTCAGGCACCAGCCCGGTCAGTACCCAGGTGCCGGGCGCCGCCATCTCGACCTGTCCCTGCAGCAGGGCCTTCGAGACATTGAGGTCGGCGAACAGCTGGCCGGAATGGAACACTTCGCCGGTGATCTCGCCGTTCGATTCCTTGGCGAGCTTGGCCATGTAATCGACCATCGCCATGTTGCGTGGATGGCTGGGCGCCGTGTCGAGCGAGCAGCGGATCTTGAGCGGCTCGGCGGCGCGCAGGACGGCGGGCGAGGCGAGGACGGCGGTAGCGGCGCCCATGAAGGCGCGACGATGCAGGCTCATCAGACGGTTCCTCCGGTTATTCGTTGGAGGCAGTCTATCGTGCCGTGCGGCGTTGGATAAGCAGGTTGGCGACCAGGGTGAGGCTGAGGGTGACGGCCATCAGGATGAAGGCGATGGCGCCGCCGAACGGCCAGTTCGTCTTCTGGGTGAACTCGTTGTAGATCACCGGCGCCATCATCTTGAACAGCGGGCCGCCCAGCAGGAAGGGCGTGGCATAGGCGTTCATCGCCAGGATGAAGGTCAGGATCGTGCCGGCGAGAATACCCGGCAGAGCCAAGGGCCACAGCACGCGGCGGAACATGGTGGCGGGCGGCGCGCCCAGGCTGTAGGCGGCTTCCTCGACCGCGCGGTCGATGCTCTCGATCACGCTCTGCAGGGACAGCACCATGAACGGCAGGTTGACCGCGATGATGCCGATGATCACCGCCTTCTCGGTGAACATGATCTCGAGCGGCGTGGTGATCGCGCCGAGGCCCATCAGGGTCGCATTGACGAAGCCCTTGTTGCCGAACACCACCATCCAGCCGGCCGCGCGCACCGAGTTGCCGACGAACAGCGGCAGCACGATCGCGATGATCAGCAGGTGCTTGAAGCGGCTCTGCGTGCGCGCCACGACATAGGCGAGCGGAAAGCCCACGACCAGGCAGACCGCCGTCACCAGCAGCGAGACCTTGATCGTCGTCAACAACGCCGACGTGTAGTAGGGGTCGGTGAAGAACTTGACGTAGTTCGCCACCGTCAGCGCGTCGACCATGGTCTTGGTCTGCGGGATGAAGTCGTTCAGGCTGTAGCGGAACAGGATGCCGAGCGGCGCGAACAGGCTGATGGCGATGAAGATCGTCGCCGGCGCGAGAAGCGCCGACGCCGTCCATCCCTGGCCTTTCGGTTTGTCGATAATGAGACTCATGTCTCAAGCCTCCTCTCCCCCGCCAGGGGGAGAGGTTGGGTGAGGGGGTTGCGCACGATCGCGGTTCGCCCCCTCACCTAGCCTCTCCCCCTGGCGGGGGAGAGGAACATGAGGCGCTGAAGCTGCTCACACCTCGTCCCATCATCCCTTGAACGACTTGTTCCACCAGTCCTGGAACTCGACGTCGGTCTTGGCCATGTAGGCGTAGTCGAGATCGACCAGGCGCTTCTGCTCTTCGGGCGTGAAGCCGATGCGCTTCTGCAGGTCCTCGGGCACCTTGGCGTCGGTGACGGTCGGGTTGTAGCCCATGTCGACGGCGAAGCCCTCCTGCGCGGAGGCCGCCATCATGGCATTGAGCCAGGCATAGCCGCCTTCCTTGTTGGGCGCGTTCTTGGGCATCACGAACCCGGAGACGTACATCGGTATGCCTTCCTTGGGCGCCACCGTGTTCACCTTGATGCCGGCGTTCTGCCACTGCACGGCGCGCGCCTTCCACATGATGCCGCAGGCGATCTCTCCGGTCTTGAGCGCCTGCGCGAACGCCTCGTTGCTGGGATAGATGCGCGCGCCCGCCTTCCTGCAGGCGATCAGCCGCTCCTTGCCCGGCTCGAAATTGCTCACCGAGCCGCCCGAGGCGAGGGCGGCGGCGACCATGTTGAACTGGCGCTGGATGTCGATGATGCCGAGCTTGTTGCCGTGCTTGGGGTCGAGCGTGTCGGCAAAGCCGGTCGGCGCGGGCATGAGGTCGGGATTGTAGAGGACGACCTTGCCCGAATAGATGTGGCCGATGCCGTAGGCGTACTTCATCGACGGGATCAGGTTCTTCGCATTCGGCATCTTGGAATAATCGAGATGCTCGACCAGGCCCTGCTGGTCGAGGTCGTACATGTCGTTGGCCGACATGCCCTGCACGTCGCTCGTGCCGCGCCGTAACGACTTCTCGGCCAGCATCTTGGCCTTGCGCGGATCGGCATTCTCCTCGGCATGCACGCACTCCCAGCCCTTGAGCAGCGAGTCGATGTGCTTGGTCATCAGGCGCGAATAGTCGCCGCCCCAGGTGCCGATGATGATCCTCTTGTTGTCCTGCGCGCGCGCGATCGACGGGGCGCCGAGCGCGAGGGCCGCAGTGCCGCCCAGGACGGTTCGCCGGGTGAGTTTGATGCTGTTGGACATGAAAGCCTCCTGTTCCTGCTCGTCGTCTTTTTTTAAGCGTTGAACACTTTATGCGTTGAAGACTTATGCGTTGAAGACTTGGCCGGCCGACGCGCGCCAGCCGACGTGGACGTGTTGGCCGACCCCGGGAGCGAAGCCGCCCTCACGGTTGGCGATCTGCACCACCAGCCGGTCGGCGGACGAGAGGCGCACGTGGATGTCGATCAGCGCCCCGAGATACGACACGAATTCCACCGTGCCGGGCAGGCTGTTGTCGAGTCCAGGAAGCGCCGCTGCGGCGATTTCGATCCGTTCGGGCCGCAGCGAGAGGCTCGCCTTCCCGGGCGTGCCGCCGGCGCAAGCAAGCGACAGACCGCCCTCCGTCCGGAAGCGGCCCGGCGCCTCGACGGTCCCATCGAGGAAGGTGCTGCGGCCGACGAAGCCCGCGACGAACCTGTCGGCCGGCCGTTCGTAGAGGTCGCGCTGGCTGCCGACCTGGCGGACCGAGCCCTCGTTCATCACCACCAGCCGGTCGGCCATGGTGAGCGCCTCTTCCTGGTCGTGCGTCACCATCACGGTGGTGAGGCCCATCTTCTGCTGCAGCTCGCGGATCTCGACCCGCACTTCCTGGCGCAGCTTGGCGTCGAGGTTGGAGAGCGGCTCGTCGAGCAGCAGCACGTCGGGCCGGATGGCGAGCGCGCGGGCGAGCGCCACGCGCTGCTGCTGGCCGCCGGAAAGCTGGCGCGGCAGGCGGGCGCCGTAGCCTTTCAGGCGAACGAGGGCCAGCGTCTCCTCGACCCTCTTGTCGATGTCGGCGCGCGGGACTTTGCGCATCTCCAGACCGAACGCCACGTTCTGCGCCACCGTGAGATGCGGGAAGAGCGCGTAGCTCTGGAACACCATGCCGGCGTTGCGCTTCCACGGGGGCAGGACCGTCACGTCGGTGCCGCCCAGCCTCACCTGGCCGGCCGTCGGCTCGATGAAGCCCGCAACCATACGCAAGGTCGTGGTCTTGCCGCAGCCCGAGGGGCCCAGCAGCACCAGGAACTCGCCATCGGCCACGTTCAGCGACACGTCGCGCACGGCATGGAAGTCGCCGTAACGCTTCACCAGGTTCTGGATCTCGAGCTGCGCCATCAGATGATCCGGGCCAGTTTGACATAATGATCGGTGATCAACATCGCGATGCCGATCAGCAAGATCTGCACCACCGAGACCGCCGCGATGGTCGGATCGATCTTCCATTCGAGATACTGGAGGATGACGATCGGCAGGGTCGTCCGTCCCGGACCGACCAGGAACAGGCTCATTTCGAGGTTGCCGAACGAGGTCACGAAGCCGAACAGCGCGCCTGCCACGATGCCGGGCCGGATGGCGGGCAGGGTGATCCGCCAGAAGGTGACCCAGGCATTGGCGCCGAGATTTTGCGCGGCTTCCTCAGTCGCACGGTCGACGCCGGCGAGGCTTGCCGTCACCAGCCGCACCACCCAGGGGATCACGATCACGACGTGGCCGGCGACCAGCGCGTAGAAGGTGCCGAGCACGTCGACGTCGAGCGCATTCTCGAGATTGACGTGGAAGACGTACATCGACGTGCCCAGCACGACGCCGGGCACGATCAGCGGCATCAGCAGCAGGCTGGCCAGCGGCGTGCGCATCCTGAATTGATAGCGGGTGACGCAGAGAGCGGCGGGTACGCCCAGCGCCAGCCCGATGGCCGTCGCAAGCGCTCCCACCTGGAACGAAAGGGAGAAGCCGTTGACGAACTTTGGCTCGTCGAAGATCGCCGCGAACCAGCGCAGGCTATAGCCCTCGGGCGGAAAGGACGGGATCTCCTGCCGGAAGAAGGCGAGCCACACGACGAAGATCAGCGGCGTCAGGATGTAGAGCAGGCCGAGAGCAGCGGCCGTGTTGAGGGCGGCGCGGCGGACGGTCATGGCTGGGGGCGCGCGACTCCAGTCGCGCGTCTTTGCCGATGACAGGTCTGATCGCGCCACTGGAGTGGCGCGCCCCCAGCGAAGAGTATCGTTGTCATCACAGCTCGTTCTTATGAAACTTGCCGGCCTTCAGGATGGCCGTGAGGTGGGGGCCGCCGTCCTGGAACAGGCCGAGATCCTTCAACGGATCGCCGTCGACCACGAGGAGATCGGCGAAAGCGCCCGGCTCGATCACGCCGAGCTTGCCTTCCTGGCGCACGACCTCGGCGCCGATCAGCGTCGCCGAGCGGATCACGTCGATCGCGGGCATGACCTCGCCGCGAATCTTGAACTCGCCGGTCTGCTCGTCTTCCAGCGCGCCCAGCAGATCCGAGCCATAGGCCATCTTCACGCCGAATTTCCGGCAGAGCTCCAGCTCGCGATAGCCGGACTTCAGCACCTCGTCGTTCTTCTCCAGCATGACGTCCGGCATGCCCAGTTCCCTGGCGCGCCGCTTCATCGCTTCGTAGGTCACGAGATTGGGGATCATGTAGACGCCTTTCTTCGCCATCAGCCTGGCGGTCGGCGCGTCGACCATGTTGCCGTGCTCGATGGTGCGCACGCCGCAATTGACGGCGCGCGTGATCGCCTCGGGCGTATAGGCGTGCGTGAGAACGTAGCGGCCAAAGGCGTGCGCTTCCTCGACGGCGGCCGTGATTTCCTCGATGGAGAACTGGATCGATTCCAGCGGATCGTGCGGTGAGGCGACACCGCCCGAGACCATCAGCTTCACCTGATCCGCGCCCTGGCGCATCTGCTCGCGCGCCGCTTTGCGCACTTCGTCGGGACCGTCGGCGAGGGCGCGGATGAACACCATGCCGTTGCAACACAGGCACGGCGGGCCGGCGAAGTCGGTGCGGCGATTGCGGTCGTTGTGGCCGCCCGTCGGCCCAATGGAGCGGCAGGAGATGAACATCCGTGGGCCGGGGATCAGGCCCGATTCGACGGCGGTCTTGGTGCCCCAGTCGGCGCCGCCCGCGTCGCGCACCGTGGTGAAGCCGCGATCGAGCATGCGCTTCAGGCGGCCCGTGGAGCGCGCCATCATCAGGGTCAGCGGGATCGCCTCCATGCGGTTCATGTAGACTTCGCTGTGATGGGTGTGCACGTGGCAGTCGATCAGCCCCGGCATCACGATGCGCCTGCCGCAGTCGACGACCTTCGCGGCCTTCGACTTGATCGGCTTGGCCGACACTTCCTTGATGACATCACCCTCGACCAGCACCTCGTAGCCGCCGCGTGCTTCCGTCCAGCGCGGATCGAGGAGCGAGAGGTTCTTGAAGAGGAACGACATAGCTAGTTCACGTCCTTGTCGTCCTGAGCGTAGCGAAGGACCTCGCGTCTGCTCCGGACTCGATGTCCAAATTCCGTGTCTGATCGCTCGGTGAGGTCCTTCGGCTGCGCCTCAGGACGACAGGTTTGGGTCACTTCAGCTCATTCTTATGAAACTTGCCGGCCTTCATGATCATCGGCAGGTGCGCGCCCTGGTCGAGGAACAGCTCGAGCTTCTTGAGCGGATTGCCGTCGACCACGATCAGGTCGGCCAGCGCTCCGGCTGCGATCGTGCCGAGCTTGCCTTCCTGGCGCAGGATCTCCGCGCCGACGGTGGTGGCCTGGCGGATGATCTCGATCGGCTTCAGCACCTTGGCGCGATGGATGAACTCCAGGCTCTGGTCGACCTGGAGCGCGCCCAGCAGGTCGGAGCCGTAGCCCACCTTCACGCCGGCCTTCTTGCAGATCTCGAGCGAGCGCAGCGCGCCTTCCAGCACGATGTCGTTCTTGGCCAGCATGTCGGCGGTCATGCCGAACTGCTCGGCACGCTCCTTCATCGAAAAGTAGGTGACCAGGTTGGCGATCATGTAGCCGCCCTTGGACTTGATCAGCCGGGCCGACTTGTCGTCGATCAGGTTGCCGTGCTCGATCGTGCGCACGCCGTTGGTCATCGCGCGGGTGATCGCCTCCGGCGTATAGGCATGGGCCAGCACGTAGCGGCCGAAGTTCTTCGCTTCGTCGGTGGCGGCCGCGATCTCAGCCTCGGAATATTGCAGCGAGTCGAGCGGATCGTAGGGCGAGGCGACGCCGCCGGAACACATGATCTTGATCTGGTCTGCCCCCTGCCGCATCTGCTCGCGCACGCATCCGCGCACCGCGTCCGCGCCGTCGGCGACGGCCATCACATAGACCATGGCGTTGCAGCAGCCGCAGGGAGCGCCCTGGTAGTCCGTGCGGCGGCGCGAATCGGAATGGCCGCCGGTCGGGCCGATCGCCTTGCCGGAAATGAACAGCCGCGGACCGGGAATAAGCCCGGATTCGACGGCGGTCTTGATGCCCCAGTCGGCGCCGCCGGTGTCGCGCACCGTGGTGAAGCCGCGGTCGATCATGCCGCGCATCAGCTCGGCCGACTTCGCCGTCAACAGCGTGAGCGGCACGGCCTCGAGGTTGCGAATGTTCACTTCGGTCAGGAACACATGGACGTGGCAGTCGATCAGGCCCGGCATCAGGGTGCGCTTGCCGCAGTCGACGATCTTCGCTTTGGCCGATTTGATGGGCTTGGCCGAGACCTCGCGGATCGTGTCGCCCTCGACCAGCACCTCGTAGCCACCCCGTGCCTCGTCCCATTTGGGATCGAGCAGGTTCATGTTCTTGAACAAGATCTGCGACATCGACGCTCCCTTCAAACGCGGCCGCAACCCTACGCCGGCCCGTGCTTTGGCGCTACAGTTGCCGGACGATGCGTCGGGTTGTCGTCTTCGGAACAACGGGTTCGGGCAAGAGCACGCTGGCGGAGGCGCTGGCGGCGCGAACGGGCCTGCGCGTGATCGAGCTCGACGCGCTGTTCTGGGGGCGCGACTGGCAGCCGGCGACCGACGAGCTGTTCCGTCACCGGGTCGAGCGCGAGACGCGGGACGGCGAGGACGGCTGGATCGTCGTCGGCAACTACGGCCAGGTGCGCGACCTCACCTGGAGGCCGGCCGACACCCTGGTCTGGCTCGACTTGCCGCTCGGCCTCGTGATGTCGCGACTGCTGCTCCGTACGGTGAAGCGCATCGCGACGCGGGAGAATCTCTGGGGTACGGGCAATCGCGAGACGCTCGCCAATTCCTTTCTCAGCCGCAATTCGATCCTCTACTACGCGTTCAGGACTCATCGCCGCAACCGCGAGCGCTTCACCATCGAATGCGAGTTCCTGGCCAAGGAGAAGACCGTGGTGCGCCTGCGCACGGCGCGCGAGGTCGAGCGATTCATCGCAGAGAGCGCTTGACATTTGTTGCGTAATACGCAATATTGAGGTTGCGGCACTTCCCCCGACGGAAGAGGGCGCCCATTAAATTTCCGTTATTTTAACGAGAACCCAGACCGCCCAACATTTGCCATGAGTGCGTCCCACTTTTCGCAGAGACCGGTCGCTTGGGAAGGCGGCCGGATGAATGGGAATGTGGGAATGATCGTCCGGAATCTCTGGCTGGGCGTCCTGATGCTGGTTCTGGGCGCCGGTTTCACTTGGGGACTCGCCGCCGCGATGCAGAGGCACGCGACCGAGAATACCTCGTCCTATGAACCGTCCAGCCGACCAGCCGTGCCGGACAAGCGCACCGACGTGCAGTGGATGTTCTGAGCGGGCCTTACTCCGCGGCCTTCACGTCGGGCGCCGGCGCGCGCACGCCGCCCCTGGAAAAGATCGCGTCGATCTCGGCCTTGGCGTAGCCCAGCTCGCTCAGGATATCGGGCCCGTCCTCGCCGACATGCGGGGCGTGCTGCTGCGGGGCGTGCTCGGACGCGGGCGGCAGGCCCGGGATGTTGGCGACCGGCATGCGGCCGAAGCCCTCCTGCTCGATCCAGTCGATCGCGCCCGACTCCTTCACGTGCGGATGCTCGAGATAGTCGGTGTAGTTGTTCACCCGCTCGCAGAACACGTCCTTGGGCTGCAGGATCGCGATCCATTCCTCGGTGGTCTTGGTCGGCATCGTCTCCTGCAGCGCCTTGATGATCTTGGCGGCGTTCCTGATGCGGCTCTCGTGGCTCTGCAGCTCGGGATCGTTGGCGATGTCCTGGCGGCCGATCAGCTCGAACAGCAGGCGAAAGTGATGCGGCCGCATCGCCGACACCATGATGTAGCCGTTCGCCGACTTGTAGCTGCCGGCCGGCATGTAGAGCACCGGCGGCGCGCCCTTGGAGAACACCCACTCCATCAGCTTGGCGCCCTGGAAGGCCGCGGCCGAGCGCATCAGGCTGGAATCGATGAAGCAGCCCTCGTTGAAACGGAACTGGCGCATCAGCGCGGTCGAGAGCGCCTGGAAGGTGTAGAGGCCGGTCGTCACGTCGACGGCGATCATGCCCTGACGCCACGGCGTGCCGTCGGGCATCTTGTTCATCACCATCATGCCCGAGAACGCCTGGATCAGCCCGTCGACCGTCGGGCGCTTGCTGAACGGCCCGGTCTGGCCGAAGCCCGAGACCGAGCAATAGACGACGCTCGGGTTCACCTTCTTGATGTCCTCGTAGCCGAAGCCCAGGCGCTGGATG
>Ga0302314_10016099_pt1 | contig 12658 bp, 11 predicted proteins | sample III_Palsa_N2_3_FD_200533 | JGI IMG/M metagenome (GOLD analysis project Ga0302314, IMG submission 200533) | Peat permafrost microbial communities from Stordalen Mire near Abisko, Sweden - III_Palsa_N2_3 | ecosystem: Environmental > Terrestrial > Soil > Palsa > Peat permafrost | place: Sweden...
AGCCCGGCACGGTATCATGGGCGATCGTGTCCTTGGTCATGACCAGGATAGGCGTCTCCTGGTCGCGGCCGACGAGCAGCGTGCCCTCCGTGCCGACGATCTCGGTTTGGATCCCGTATCCGTAGACTCCATTGCGGCTCAAGCTGATCACCCCAATGCACCCACTAACGAATTGCATGCTGGTGATCGCATTGTCCGGATCACCGAGGTCCTGCATCTCCGGGTAGGCCAGAACCCCACCGACGCTGTGGACGGCCTTGACCTCGCCGAAGAACCAGCGCGCCAGGTCGAAGTCGTGGATCCCCATGTCGATAAAAAGGCCGCCGCTATTCTCCGGGCGCAAGTAATCCAAGCTGGGGCGCCCCTTGTCGCGGGAGGCGGATTTGAAGACACAGGGCGCGCCAATCGCGCCACTCGCGATTTTCGCTTTGGCCGCCGCGTAGCCCGCGTCGAACCGGCGCATGAAGCCTAATTGAAAGTAAACCCCGGCCTTTTCCACCGCCCGCTTCATGGCGGCGGCGTCATCCAGCCCCAGCGACAGGGGCTTTTCACAGAAAACCGACTTCCTGGCTTCGGCCGCGGCCACGACCACCTCCCGGTGAAGCTTCGTCGGGGTCATCACCACGACAGCATCCACGGACGGATCGGCCACCAGCTCGCGGTAGTCCGTATAGGCGCGAGCCACTCCAAATTCGGCCCTGGTCGATTCCGCCACTTCGGCGCGCACATCCGAGACGGCCACCAGGGACGCCCCCGGAATGCGCGAGGCGAAATAGCTGGCGTACTCGTGCCCCATGCGACCGAGGCCGACCAAACCGACGTTGAGTTTTGATTTCATGGACTTGCGATTGGGGGAAAGCGGCCGGGGCCGATCGGATGGCCGCCAAATGACCAACGAATGATAACGTTTACATTCGGTGTCGATTCAAGGCGAAATTTCGCCGAAGACCGTTATGTCGACTTTCGGACAATCAGCTCCGGCATCAAGCGCACCGCGATGGCCGGTCGCTTTGGCGCCACGATCCGCCCGAGCAAGAGCTCCATCGCCTTCCGTCCCACCGCATAGGCCGGCTGGCGCACCGCGGTCAATGCGGGGTTGAGCGCCTCCGCCCACGGCAGGTCATCGAAACCCACCACGGCGATGTCGCGCGGCACCGTCAGCCGCAATTGGTGCAGCGCCGACAAGGCACCCACGGTCATCAGACTGTTGAGCACGAACAACGCAGTGGGCGGGCGCTTCAGGGCCAACAGCTCGTGCGCCAGGGTCCGCCCGCTCTCCTGCTTGAAATCGCCCGCCCGGATATACTCGGCGCGCAGCGGCGCGCCTCCCTTCTTCAGCGCGTCCAGGTAGCCGCGGCGACGTTCTCGATTAGTGGAAACATGGGGCCGCCCCTCGATCAGGCCAATCCGCTTATGGCCCCGCTCAAGCAAATGCGTGACCGCATCGAAAGCGCCGCGATAGTTATCCACCTCGACCAGGTCGGTCTTGATCCTGGAAAGGCTACGGTCCACGCAGACGACCGGAATCCCGCTCCGGATGGTTGCAACGACCGCGGAATCCATCTCCTCGAACGGGGGAAGGATGATTCCATCCACCGACTCGGCCGCCATCACGTTCAGATAGAATCGCTCCTTTTCGGGATTTTCGTCGGAATTGCAAAGGAGCAGGGCGTAATCATTGCCAAAGGCCGCATCCTCTACCCCGCGGGCGATTTCGGCGTAGAAGGGGTTTTGAATGTCAGGAATGATTAGCCCGACAAGGTGGGTCCGGCCGTCCTTCATGCGGAGGCGCCGGGCCACTCGGCTTGGGCGATAGTTGAGCTTTTCCAACGCGGCTTCCACCGTCTCACGGGTGGACGGGATCACCTTGCCGGACTTATTTAAGACGCGGGAGACGGTAGCGATCGATACATTGGCCCGACGCGCCACGTCTTGTAAGCTTGCCATCAAATTAGGATATTCCGGGCGCGATCCGAGTTGTCCATGTCTATGTTGGCTGCCGGCCTGGGCTGGCCAGGGCCGGGGGCGATCCCCGGCCTCAGCCAATTGAACAAGGTGCTTTCGGCCAGGGGAACAGCCGCCGTGAACTCGAATCCCCGCCCTGTCGACGTGGCCGACACCGTGCAGTGACCAGCGCCGGGATTCGGCGGTGGACCGGCAAGGGTTGGCATTTCGGATGCTTGAGGGAGCTTCCATGACCCCACCTGGCCCCCCCGTCGTCGCGCCGCCGCGCAGCGCCGTGCGGATCGAGGCCGTGGGCAAGCGCTTTGGCGCCGCCTCGGCCCTGGAGGACATCACCCTCGACATCGCCCCCGGCGAACTCGTGGCCCTGGTCGGGCCCTCGGGTTGCGGAAAGACGACACTGCTCCGCATTCTCGCCGGCCTCGAGACCGCATCGGAGGGCCGCGTCATCATTGAGGGCGAGCCCATCTCCGAGGCCCGGCGCAAGCAGGAGATCGGCATCGCCTTCCAGCGCTCGGCCCTCGTCCCGTGGCGCACGGCGCTCGGCAACGTGGAGCTGACGCTCGAGATCTGCCGGCGGCCGCCCCCGATCGAGCCCGCCCGCCTGCTGCGCGACTTCGGGCTCGGTGAATTCATGGGCCATTACCCCCACCAGCTCTCGGGCGGCATGCAGCAGCGGGTCAGCATCGCCGCCGCCATCGTCCACCACCCGCGGCTGCTCCTGCTCGACGAGCCGTTCGGGGCGCTCGACGAGCTCACGCGTGAGGCGCTCTGGGACTGGGTGTCCAAGCTCCTGGCCGAGACCCGCCAGACCGCCGTGCTCGTGACCCACAGCATCGAGGAGGCCGTCTCTCTCGCCGACCGGATCGTCATCCTCTCGGCCCGGCCGGGACGGATCCACCAGGTGATCGAAGTTGCGCTGCCGCGGTCCCGCACCGGCCGGCTGGACGAGGCCTTCACGCGTGAGGTCCTGCGCGCCCGCGCCGCGCTGTACGCCGCCCTCGAGGCCCGGCCCGCCGAATAGTCCTAGGGCGCCTTCGCCGGCAGCTCGATCTGGTGGTAGCGGTAGAGTTGCGCGACCGTCTGCTGCATGTGGTGGTCGTCGAACGCCAGGATCGGCTCCGTGCCCTTACCGAGGAAGAGCGGCATGTCCTGTTCGATCCGCCAGCGGACCTGCGCGGGCGTGAGCTCGTAGGCCTTGCAGTCGTGGGCCACGAGCTCGGCCGCCTCGTCCGGATGGTCGATCACGAACCGGAGCGAGCGGTTGAGCGCGTAGACGTAGGCCCGCAGGAGGTCGTGATTGGCCAAGTAGTAGGGCCGGGTCACCGCCGAGATGTAGGAGTAGGACTGGTAGTTCAGGTCGTCGAAGCGGAGCACCACGTAGTTGTGGTAGCCCTCGCGGTCGAGGAGCCGCGGCTGGTCGTCGAACCAGCCCTGGAAGAAGTCCACTGTCCCGGCGATCAGGGCATCCGGGGTGGCTCCGACGTTGGAGAGCGTCAGGTCGTTCGGCCCGAGGTGGTAGTGTTCGCGGACGAAGGCCACCCAGTACTCGGCCCCGCTCGAGACGCCGACCCGGCTGCCCTTGAGGTCCGCCACCGTGACCTTGTGGCTGGAGCGCTGGGACTGCGGAATCGTCCGGTCGAGCATGATCCAGGCGTTGCCCGTGCCCTTCAGGTTCGCGCTCACCATCACGAGGTCGGTCCCGGTGCGGCTCGTGATCTGCTGGTAGATGCTCTCGCCGAAGCCCGCGTAGATGTCGACGCTCCCTCCGGCCAGCTTGGTGAGGTTGTCCCGCTGGGGTCCGCCCTCGACGATCGTGAGGTCGATGCCCACTTCCTTGAAGAAGCCCTTGTCGATGCCGACGAACCACGGGGCGATCTGGTCGTTGGCTACCCAGTACAGGCCGAGGCGCAGCGGGCGCGCGGGTGAGAGCGGCGGGGGGGCGGTGCCGGCCTCCTGCACGAACTCGTTGGTGTAGTAGTGCCGGTAGTCGAAATTCTTGGCGACGTACTGCATCGCCTCGGCCTCGGATATTGTCGGGGCGGAGGTCTCCCAGGTCGAGGTCTTGGGTCCGCAGCCGCCGAGGAGGACGGCGACGGCCAGGAGCCCCAGCAGCCGGCTGGGCGACTTCACGCCCGCCGCGGCAGGAGCCGGACCCAGTTTTCGGTGTCGGGCCGCTGGCCGCCGAATCCGATGGCCCGGCTGGCACCCTTGGCGTCCGTGAACTCAAAATCGAAATACTTGACGGCCAGGGCCAGGGCGACTGGCGCCTGCAGGAGCGAGTGGTTGCGGCCCAGGCAGATGTGGGCGCCGCCGCCGAAGGCGCCCATGGTCTTGGGCGCATAGCGGACGTTCTCGACGAAGCGCTGCGGCCGGAACTCCCAGGGCTCGGGATATAGCTCCTCGAGGAACTGGCCGAGGACGATGGAATGCAGGACCTTGGTGCCGGCCGGGATGGCATAGCCGCCGAAGGTGAAGGACTCGACCGCGTCCTTCGGGGTAAAAACCACTCCCGGCCGCAGCCGCATGATCTCCGCGATCGTGGCCTTGATCTTCGGCAGCTTGGCGAGGGCCATGATGTCGTGGCCATCCCATCCGTCCACTTCCTCGCGCAGCTCCCGCAGCCAGGAGGGGGTCCGGTAGGTGAAGGCGATGGCCCAATTGGTGAGGTTGGCGGTGTTGTGGCTGCCCGAGATCAGCGTCAGGTAAAGGTCATCCAGCAGCCCCTCCCGGTTCAGCGGGCCGGACTCGGAGGCCCGGCGCGCCGAGATGATGGCCTCGAAGTTGTCCTGCGGCTTCTCCACGGCGGCCAGCCGCTGGTCGAGGATCTTCTCCAGCCATTCAAAGACATCCTTCTTCAGCTGCACATAGCTCGGCCGGCTGATGTACGCCGGCCGCTCGTCCTCGAGAAAAAGGCCCCCGAGCGACTCAAACTCGTAGCGGGCCATCTTGGCCAGGATGTCGTCCGGAATCTCGCAGACGGCGGCGGTGCGGCTGGCAACCTTGGTGATCTCAAACGCCCAGAATTTGCTCAGGTCCACCAGTCCGCCAGCGGCCTCTTGCAGGTCGGCGAGGAGCATCTCGTTGAACTGGGGCAGATAACGCATGGCCGGAGCCTGGTCGAAGGCGGGCCGGAGGACGGTGCGCTTGTGGCGGTGCTCCTCGCCGTCCAGCGAAGTCACGTGGTCGGGTCCCCGCTCCTCCCGAAACGCGAGGTTTGTCGTGGAGTAGCTCCACAAGTCGTTGTTGCGCCAGATGAATTCGTTGGCTTCCGTGCCTCCCATCACGACCCACAGGGCGCTCCGGAACCAGGTCCGGAAGATCGGGCCGTGCTTGCGGTAGGCCCGCAGGTGGAAGGCGATGGGGTCGCGCAGGTAGATCTCGAACGACTCGGCGTCCGAACTCCCCTCGCGATAGATGGGGATGTCATCGACCCCGGGCAGCATGGCAGTGGTGGTGTTCATGGAGTGGCGGGTACTTCGGCCTTCCAGCGGAATAGCCAGGCCTCCCAGAGCCGGCAGGCCAGATAGGCGGTGAGGGCCAGCGCGGCCCCCACGATGTTGATGGCGTAGAGTCGGTCGGTGCGGTAGCTCTCGGTCGACTGGATGATCAGGTAGCCGAGGCCCTGGCGGGAGAAGGACCACTCGGAGATGATCGCCGCGATGATGCTGCTGGTGAAGGCGATCTCGTGGGCGGCGACATAGTACGGGAGGGCCGAGGGCCACAGCACCCGGCGAAAAATCTGCCAGCGGGTGGCATTGAGGACCCGGAGCCGGTCGACGAGCACCGGGTCGGCCGACTTGAAGCCCTTCACGAGGTTGGCGAGCAGGGGGAAAAACGTGACCAGCACGACCACGGTCAGTTTCGGGGTCAAGGTGTCGCCAAAGGTGATGACCAGCAGGCTCGCGATGCTCACGAACGGGATGTTCCGGATCACGATGGTCCACGGCGTGACGAAGTCCTCGGCCCGCGGCGCGTAGAAGTAGGAGACGGCGAGTCCCACCGCGAGGACGTTGGCAATGGCATACCCCAGCACCGCCTCGTAGAGCGTCACCCAGGTGTGGTAGGCGATGAAGGCCCCATCCTCGCGGAAGACGGCGAAAACCTTGCCCGGCGAAGGCAGGATGACCGGAGGCAAGTGGCTGAGCCGCAACGCGGCCAGCCAGAGCAGGGGTGCCGACACGAGCATCGCCAGGAAGGCGATCACCGATCTCGAATTCCAGCGGATCACTATGGGCAAGCGGGGAGCATCTTATGTGCCACCGTTCCGGCGGCGCGGCGACAGTCATCAGCTGATCAACCATACGTTTGAAAAGCTCCAGCCCCGGCGCGGGTCCCGATGGGCGCCGGTTTTCGTTGCTGTATTAATACAGCGTGCCCATACGTGCACGTGGCACGGACCGTGCTTGAACGTGCCGCCTCCGCAGACCTTCCCCTCGCCCTCGCATGAGCTGGACCTTCCGCTACACGACCTTCACGCCCGCCGACTGGAACTTCTTTGCGCGGTACTGGCATCCGGTGGCGTTCAGCGCCGACGTGAAGGGCGCACCCGTCTCCGCCAAGCTGCTCGAGCAGGAGCTCGTCATCTACCGCGGCGCCACCGGCGTCACCGTGGCGCGGGACATCTGCCTGCACCGGGGCGTGCGCCTGAGCCGCGGCCGGATGGAAGGCTGCGAGATCGTCTGCCCCTATCACGGGTTCCGCTACGACGGGACCGGCCGGTGCACCCTGATCCCGGCGCAGGATCCCGCGCTGCCGATCTCCTCCAAGCTGACGCTTCAGGTCTACCCTTCGGTCGAGCGCTACGGCATGGTCTGGACCTGCCTGCAGCCCCAGGGGGCCATCCCCGACCTTCCCGTCTGGGAGCAGTTCGGCGACCCGGCCTGGCAAGCCATCCCCATCCCGCCGGCGGCCTGGCAGGCCTCGGCCACCCGCCAGACCGAGAACTTCAACGACGTCGCGCACCTGCCGATCGTGCACGTCGGCACCTTCGGCGTCCCTACGTCCACGCGCATCCCGACCTACACCGTGAACCAGGAACGCAACCGCCTCCGCTTCGAGATGCCGGTCGAGCAGCAGGACCGCGCGACGTTCGACGTCACGAGCCCGGCCACGATCCGGAACCTCTACTGCTACGATTTCCTGCTGCCGTTCGCCTCGCGACTCTGGATCAAAGGCCCCGACGGCCGGGACAACGTCCTCATCAACGTCGCCTCGCCCGTGACCGCGAAGACGAGCCGGATCTTCGTCACCATGCTCCGCAATTACGACCAAGACCAGCCGACCGGGCCTGCCATCCAGTTCGAGCAGGCGGTCGCCGCCGAGGACCGTCCGATGGTCGAGGACCAGCGGCCGGAGGAGCTGCCCCTCGACCTCACGGAGGAGGTCCACATCTACGCGGACCGCTTCGCGATCGAATTCCGCAAGCTGCTGGTCGATAGTGGCCTAAGCCAGGACTCACTCAGCTAAACCCTCGGTCGAGCCGGCGCCGCCAGCCCCCAATTGCATTGCGAAGCCCCACGATGAATGCTCCGATCAACCCCCTGAAACCCCCCACCAAGAAGCCGGCGGCCCCCGGGGGCCTCGAAGCCGGGCGGCGGCCGCCGATCGATGTCGGCGCGCGGATCAAGGCCCTCCGCCAGAAGCGTCAGCTTTCGCTGCGCGAACTGGCCGCGCTCCTCGGCTGCTCGGCCAGCTTCCTCTCCCGCGTGGAGACGAACAAGAGTTCCCCCAGCCTCCGGCAGCTGGAGGGCGTGTCCGAGGCCCTGGGCACGACGGTCGAGGAACTGATCGGACCGCAGTCATCCCCGGTTCGGCCGATGGTCGTCCGGCACGCCCTCAAGCGGCGCACGACCCTCGGCAAGTGGAATGGCGTCACGATGCAGAACCTCCTGCCGGCCGACACGAGCAGCTCGTTCGCGGCCATGATCCTCCTGCTCGAGAAGGACGGCCAGTCTGGCCGGATCCATTCGCGGCGGTCGGTGCCGGAGCTCGCCATCGTCCTCCACGGCAGCGTCCGCTTCGAGCTCGCGGAGGCGGTGCACAACCTGGCCCAGGGCGACTGCATTTGCTACGACATCTCCGTGCCGCACCAGTGGTACAACCTGCACACCGGCCCCACCGAGGTCGTCCTCATCAACACGAACTTCATCCCGCTCGACGAGTGGCCGGAGATCGTGGAGCAGTCGGCGAACGGCAAGTCCGGCGACTGAGGGTTCTGCCCGTGCCAGCTTCCGCTCCGATCTCGTTGCTGTATAGCAACAACTGTTGCTGAATGGCACAGCATGTGCTCCAGGCCTGCCTGAAGCCGCCCCGCATGCCCGCTCCTGCCGATGCCCCCATCACCGACCCGGTCCTGGTCAATGACTGGCACCCCGTCCTCCCCTCCAAGGAATTGACCGGCGAGCGCCCGGTGGCGGCAAAGCTGCTCGGAGAGGACGTGGTCCTCTGGCGCTGCGCGGGCCGCGCGCTGGCCTGGAAGGACCTCTGCATCCACCGCGGCGCGAAGCTCTCCCTCGGCAAGGTCGCCGGGGCGACCCTCGCCTGCCCCTACCACGGCTGGACCTACGGCGAGAGCGGACGCTGCACCCTGATCCCGTCGCAACCCGCGGTCGCGCCGCCGGCCCGGGCCCGGGCCCAGGTCTACCGCGCCCAGGAACGCTACGGCCTCGTCTGGGTATGCCTGGGCGAGCCCGCCCGGGACCTGCCCGACCTGCCCCAGTGGGACGATCCCGAATATCGGCACGATATCTGCGGTCCGTACACCTTCACGGCCGCCGGGCCGCGGATCATGGAGAATTTCTTCGATGTCGGACACTTCCCGTTCGTCCACGACGGGCTCCTCGGGGCCAGCGGCCACCCCGAGATCGGCGACCACCATGCCACGGTGACGCGGGACGGGATCACCGTGGACGACATCCGGATCTGGCAGCCCGGCAACGCCAGCTCGACCGCGGGCGGCGACGTCACCTACCGCTTCCGGATCCTCCGGCCCTTCACCGCCGAGTTCCTGAAATCCAACGGGCCCGCGCGCATCCTCCAGCGCCTGGTCGCCACCCCGATCACCCAGACCCTGACCAAGGCCTGGATGCTGCGGGCCATGAACACGGGCCTCGACCGGCCGGCGGAGGATTTCGTCGCCTTCGAGGACCTGCTCGCCAGCCAGGACATCCCGGTCGTCGAGTCGCAGCGACCGGAGCGCCTTCCCCTGGACCTCCAGGCCGAGCTCCACCTGCGCTCCGATCGCATCGCCATCGCCTACCGGCAATGGCTGAGGCTCCTCGGCCTCTCCTATGGAACCGCCTGAGACCCAGCCCGGCCTGCGCAAGGACCAGCTCTCGTTCATCGAGAACGTGGCCCAGTCGATCGGCAACATGGCCCCCTCGGGGGGCGTCGCCCTCCTCGTCCCGCTGGCGTTTGCGTTCTCCGGGAACGGGACCTGGCTGCTCTACCTGGGCATCATGGTGGCCTACTGGCTGATCGGGCTGAACATCAATGAATTCGCCACCCGCACCGCCTCCCCCGGTGCGCTCTCGCACTTCTCGGAAGTCGCCTTCGGCGCGACTGCCGGGGTGGCGGCCGGGTGGATCTACGTCTTTGCGCTCATCTTCTGCCTGATCAGCCCGGCCCTGACGTTCGCCCACTACATGATCGTATTTTACCAGGCGGCCGGCCTCGCCGACCACGGTCCGATGGTGGGCGCCCTAATCCTCCTCTTGGGGGTCGTGATCATGACCGGGATCTCGATCCGGGGCATCCGGATGTCGACCGACCTCATCCTGCTGATGGAGTGCATCTCCGTCGGCCTCATGCTGGTGCTGACCGCCGTCTTCCTTTTCTGGGGGCACCACGGCGTCGATCGCGACCAGTTCCGCCTGACCGGGGTGACCTGGCGGGGCATGCGCACCGCCTCCATCCTGGCGCTCTTCGCCATGTCCGGCTTCGAGACCGTGGTGTGCTTCGGCGGCGAGTCGAAGAAGGCGCTGAAGAACATCCCGCGGGCGCTCCTCGCCGGCCTCCTGCCGGTCGGGCTCCTCTTCTTTGTCATGAGCTACGTCATGATCTTCAGCTTCAAGGGCTTCACGACCCCCCTCGACCAGGCCGCGGCCCCGTTCGACCACCTGGCGGCCGTGTGCGGCCTGCCATTCTTCGGGCACCTGATCAACTTCGGGGTCATGATGAGCTTCTTCGCCTGCGCGCTGGCGGGCCTGAACGCCGTCTCGCGGGTGCTCTTCTCCATGGCCCGCAAGCACCTCGTCTGGCGCCGGCTCGGGACCGCCCGCACCGCCGCCGCCACCCCGCGGGCCGCGCTGCTCCTCATCGGAGCCGTCTCGGTCGGCATCCCCTTGGTCATGATGGCCGCCGGGCTCACGCTCGACCAGTGCATCGACTACACGACGCAGATCGGGGCCTGCGGCTACATCCTGTCCTACACCGGGGTCTGCGTGGGGGCGCCCGTCTACCTCTGGCGCCTGGGTCAGCTGCGGGTGCGCCACGTCCTCCTGTCGCTGGCGGCCGCGGCGATTCTGTCCCTCCCGCTGGTCGCCACCGTCTATCCCGTGCCCGACGGGGCGCCGCGCTACTTCCCGTACCTATTCGTTGCGGGGTCGGCCCTCGCGACCCTGGCCTCCTGCCTGTTCCGGCGCCGGAACCCGGTCGCGGCGGTCCCGGTGGAGGCGGTCACCGAGGCGGCGCCGTCGTGACCGGCCGCCCCGAAGGCGACGCGCGGTTCCGATGATCCGAACCCTGCTCACCGCCCCGCAGATCGTGACGATGGACCCGGACCGCCGCGTCCTCCGCGACCACGGGATCCTCGTCGAGGACACGCGCATCGCCGCCATCGGGCCCGGCGCGGACCTGGCCCGCGCCCATCCCGACGCCGCCGTGAAGGCCTTTCCCCGGGCGCTCCTCATGCCGGGGCTCGTGAACGCGCACTGCCACTCGGGCATCCTCCGCGGCACGGCGGAGGGCCAGCCGGTCTGGGAATGGCTGCGGCTCTTCATCGATCCGATGCACCGCGTCCTCCAGCCGGACGAGGCCGAGATCGCGTCGCGCCTCTGCTACGCCGAGGCCGTCCTCTCCGGCACAACGACCCTGGTCGACATGTGGCGTTACATGGACGGGAGCGCCCGCGCCGCCGAGGCGATCGGCCTCCGCTCGGTGCTCGTGCCCTACGTCGGGGAACATCCCGACCACAACTACTTCGAGACGCTCGACACCAACGAGGCCCTGATCAACGCGTGGCACGGGAAGGCCGACGGCCGGGTGCAGGTTTGGGTGGGCCTCGAGCACCTGTTCTACGCGGTGCCGGCCGCCCTCGCGCGCGCGGGCGAGATGAGCCGAAAGTACCGGGTGGGCTTCCATACCCACAGCAACGAGAGCGCCTTCGACGTCGAGGAGACGAAGCGCCGGTACGGGGTCCGGCCGGTCGAGGCGCTCGACCGCCATGGCCTGCTCGACGCCCACCGGGTGCTCCTCGCCCACTGCGTCTGGCTTTCCGACGCCGAGATCGCGCTCCTAGCGGCCAAGGGCGCCGCGGTCGCGCACAACCCGATCAGCAACCTGAAGCTCGCGAGCGGGATCGCCCCGGTCGAGAAGCTCCTCGCGGCCGGCGTGGCGGTCGGCCTTGGCACCGACGGGGAAAAGGAGAACAACAACCTCGACATGTTCGAGGAGCTGAAGGTGGCCTCGCTGGTCGCCAAGCAGCTGGCGCTCAACGCCGCGGCCCTCGATTCGTGGGACGCGCTGCGGCTCGGCACCTCGCTCGGAGCCAAGGCCCTGGGCCTCGACGCCGACATCGGCTCCCTCGAGGTCGGCAAGAAGGCCGATCTCATCGCCGTGCGGACCGACACCCCCCGGATGACGCCGCTCCTGGACGAGGGCCCCTATCTCAACCTGCACCACAACCTCGTGCACGCCGCCCGCGGCGGCGACGTCGTGCTCACGATGGTGGACGGCCGAATCATCGCGGAGGACGGCCGCCTCCTGACCGCCGACCTGCCGACCCTGATCGCCGACGCGAACCGCGCCATCCGGCCGCTCCTCGACCGCCGTGACGCCTGGATCCGCGCCTCGGGCGGCTCCAAGTCCGAGATCCACTACACCTAGGGGCTCCTACGGGGCCATGATCGAACGGCGGACGGCCGCCAGCGGCGCCGTGTCGTCGAGGGTCACCTGGCCGTCGCGCCGGCCCACGCCGAGGCGGCGCCACAGTCCGTCCAGGTCGACCGGGCTCGGCTCCAGATGCATCTGCTCATAGAGCGGGCGGAGCACGGCCACACCCACCGACTGGTCCCCGACGTCGAGGACGCGGGTCACGGGCCAGTCCACCCGGATCGACCCGCCGGCCTTCAGCACACCGCGGAGCGCCGACTCGAGGCCGACGCGGTTATTGGTTGCCTCGCGGATCTTCACGTCGGCCACGAGGCAGAACATCGCCCCGCCCCAGTACGTGCGCCCCCAGGTGGGTGTGCGGTCAAGCCCCCGGTCGCCCGGGCGGGGCTCGCCCTTCGGCATCCCCTCCATCATGTCGCTCCACACCTTGGCCGCCGGCAGTTCGCCGGCGCGCACGCGGGCGATGGGTTCAATGTAGGTGGCCAGCCCCTCCTCGATCCAGTGGTGTTCCTCCTCCACCGAGGGCAGCGCCAGGTGCACCATCTCGTGGGTGAGCACCCAATCGTTGCCGTCCACGTCCAGC
>Ga0302314_10016102_pt1 | contig 12657 bp, 9 predicted proteins | sample III_Palsa_N2_3_FD_200533 | JGI IMG/M metagenome (GOLD analysis project Ga0302314, IMG submission 200533) | Peat permafrost microbial communities from Stordalen Mire near Abisko, Sweden - III_Palsa_N2_3 | ecosystem: Environmental > Terrestrial > Soil > Palsa > Peat permafrost | place: Sweden...
ACGGCACGATCCGCGGCGAGACCACGGCGGAAGCTCTGGCGGGGCTCAAGCCCGCCTTCTCGAAGGATGGCTCGGTGACCGCGGGCACCTCGTCGCCGCTGACCGACGGCGCGTCGGCGGTGCTGGTGACCTCGGCGGCGTTCGCCGCCAAGCACGGCCTGACCGTGCTCGCCAAGATCAAGTCGGTCGGCGTGTCGGGCTGCGCGCCCGAGACGATGGGGCTGGGCCCGATCGCCGCGTCGAAGAAGGCGCTCGAGCGTGCCGGGATCACCGCCGCCGATCTCGACGTCGTCGAGATCAACGAGGCGTTCGCGAGCCAAGCGATCGCCTGCATTCGCGATCTCGGTCTCAAGGAGGAGACGATCAACATCGACGGCGGCGCGATCGCGATCGGCCACCCGCTTGGCGCCACCGGCGCGCGGATCGTCGGCAAGGCGGCGTCGCTGTTGTCGCGCGAGGGCGGCCGTTACGCGCTCGCCACGCAGTGCATCGGCGGCGGGCAGGGCATCGCGACCGTGCTGGAGCGCGTATAACATGGCCGCCGAGAACACAGCGGCTGGCATCAAGAAGGTCTGCGTCATCGGCTCCGGCACGATGGGGGCGGGCATCGCGGCACAGGTCGCCAACGCCGGCATCCCCGTGCTGCTGCTCGACATCGTGCCCAAGGAGGGCGCCGATCGTGACGCGATCGCCAAGGGCGCGGTCGCCAAGATGCTCAAGACCGATCCGGCGCCCTTCATGTCGAAGCGCGCCGCCAAGCTGATCGAGACGGGTAATATCGACGATCACCTCGCCCGCGTCGCCGAGTGCGACTGGGTGGTCGAGGCGATCGTCGAGCGGCTCGACATCAAGCAGTCGCTGTACGAAAAACTCGAGGCGGTGAAGAAGCCCGGCACCGCGGTGTCGTCCAACACCTCGACGATCCCGCTCGGCAACCTCATCGAGGGCCGCTCGGACCAGTTCAAGCGCGACTTCCTGATCACGCATTTCTTCAATCCGCCGCGCTACATGCGGCTGCTCGAGATCGTCACCGGGCCCGAGACGGACGCCGATCTCGCGCGCCGCGTCGAGGATTTCGCCGATCGCGCGATGGGCAAGCGCGTGATCCACGCCAAGGATACGCCGGGTTTCATCGCCAACCGGCTCGGCACCTACTGGCTCGCGATCGCGGTCAACGCCGCGATGGACTTGGGCGTCACCGTCGAGGAGGCGGACCAGATCGGCGGCAGCCCGATGGGCGTGCCCAAGACGGGCGTGTTCGGGCTGATCGATCTCGTCGGCGTCGACCTGATGCCGCTGCTCAGCGCCAGCCTGTCGGCGACGCTGCCCAAGGGCGATCCCTATTTCGAGACGGTGCGCGAGATGCCGCTGGTCGAGAAGATGATCGCCGACGGCTTCACGGGCCGCAAGGGCAAGGGCGGTTTCTATCGGCTCCAGAAAGGCACCGACGGCAGCCGTACCAAGCAGTCGCTCGATCTCGCCACCGGCGAATATCGTGCCGAACAGAAGCCCGAAAAACTGCCCGGCAAGGCCGAGCGCGATCTCGCCGTGCTCGCGACCCTGCCCGGCAAGGCGGGCGACTATGCCTGGACGATTCTCGGCCATGTCCTGTCCTATGCCGCCAAGCTGGTCGGCGAGGCGGCGGACGACGTCGTCGCGATCGATGACGCGATGAAGCTCGGCTATAATTGGAAATTCGGTCCGTTCGAGCTGATCGACAAGCTCGGGCCGGGCAAGCTCGCCGAGCGTCTGGCCGCGGAAGGCCGCCCGGTGCCGGCGCTGCTGAAGAGCGCGGGGATCAACCCCTTCTATCGCGTCGAGGGCGGCAGGCGGCAATATCTCACCGCCGACGGCAGCTATCGCGACGTCCAGCGCGCCGAGGGCGTTGTGCTGCTCGAGGATATCAAGCGCGCATCGCAGCCCTTGCTCAAGACCGGGTCGGCCGCGCTGTGGGACGTTGGCGACGGCGTCGCGGCGATCGAGTTCACCGGCAAGATGAACGCGCTCGACGAAGAGGTGATCAAGCTCATCAATCAGGCGATCCCGCTGGTGAAGGCGAACTTCAAGGCGCTGATCGTCTATAATGAGAGCTCGAACTTCTCGGCGGGCGCCAATCTCGGCCTCGCCATGTTCGCGGTCAACATCGCGGCGTGGAGCGAGATCGAGAAGCTGATCGCGGGTGGTCAGGCCGCGTTCAAGGCGCTGAAATACGCGCCTTTCCCCGTGGTGTCGGCCCCGGCCGGGCTCGCGCTCGGCGGCGGCTGCGAGATCTGCCTCAACTCCGATGCGATCCAGGCGCATGCCGAAACCTATATCGGTCTGGTCGAATGCGGCGTCGGGCTGGTGCCGGGCTGGGGTGGCAATGGCGAGATGCTCGATCGCGCCGCCAAGTCCAAGATGATGCCCAAGGGGCCGATGCCGACGCTGTCGAAGGTGTTCCAGACGATCTCGACCGCGACCGTCGCCAAGTCCGCCGCCGAAGCGCAGGAACTGCTGTTCCTGCGCGAGACCGACGGGATCACGATGAACCGCGATCGTCTGCTCGCTGACGCCAAGGCCAAGGCGCTGAGCCTCGTCGACGGCTATGCGCCGCCCGAGCCGCCGACGTTCCGGCTTGCCGGCGAAGGCGGGCGGACCGCATTGGCGGGCGCGGTGCACGACTTCCAGAAGAAGGGCGTCGCGACGCCCTATGACGGCGTCGTCTCGGCGCGGCTGGGCGAGGTGCTGACCGGCGGCGAGGCCGATCTGATCGACACCGTCACCGAGGACCAGCTGCTCAAGCTCGAGCGCAAGGCGTTCGTCGCGAGCGTCAAGGATTCGCGGACGCAGGCGCGGGTCGAGGCGATGCTGATGACGGGCAAGCCACTGCGCAATTGATATCAACCTCCGTTCGCCCTGAGCGGAGGACTGAGCGAAGTCGAAGTCCGCAGTCGAAGGGTGGTGGCTGCCCTTCGACTGCGCTCAGGGTGAACGGGCCATGACGATCTGACGCTGATCTGACGAGGACGACACCCATGCAAGTTTACGACGCCCCGCTACGCGACATGCGCTTCGTGCTCCACGAGCTGTTCGCCGACGATGGGTTCGGCGATCTCAAGGCGTTCGAGGAGTTTACCCCCGATCTGCTCGACGCGGTGCTCGAGGAGGCCAATAAGGTCGCCAAGGACGTGCTGCTGCCGATCAACGCCAGCGGCGACATCGAGGGCTGCACCTACGAGAATGGCGTCGTCCGCACGCCCAAGGGCTTCAAGGAGGCGTACAACGTCTTCCGCGAGGGCGGCTGGGCGTCGATCGCGTCCGATCCCGAATGGGGCGGGCAGGGCCTGCCTGAGACGGTCAACAAGCTGACCGAGGAGATGGTCTGCGCGACCAACGTGGCGTTCAGCCTCTATCCGGGCCTCACGCACGGTGCCACGACCGCGATCGAGGGTCATGGCTCGGACGATCTGAAGAAGGCCTATCTGCCGAAAATGGTGTCGGGCGAATGGTCGGGCACGATGTGCCTCACCGAATCGCATTGCGGCACCGATCTCGGTCTGCTGCGCTCGAAGGCCGATCCGCAGCCCGACGGCAGCTTCAAGATCACCGGCTCGAAGATCTTCATCTCAGCGGGCGATCATGATCTCACCGACAACGTCATCCACCTCGTGCTCGCGCGGATCGCCGACGCGCCCGCGGGCGTGAAGGGGATCAGCCTGTTCCTCGTTCCCAAGTTCATGCCCAACGACGATGGCAGCGTCGGCCCGCGCAACGGCGTGTCGGTCGCAGGGATCGAGCACAAGATGGGGCTGAAAGCCTCGGCGACGTGCCAGATCAATTTCGACGATGCCACCGGCTGGCTGGTCGGCCAGCCGCACAAGGGCATGGCGGCGATGTTCACGATGATGAACACCGAGCGCGTCTCGGTCGGCGTGCAGGGGCTCGGGCTCAACGAGATCGCGTATCAGTCCGCGGTCGCCTACGCCAAGGAGCGGCTGCAGGGACGTTCGCTCTCGGGTGCCAAGCGCCCCGATCTGCCCGCCGATCCGATCATCGTCCATCCCGACGTGCGCCGGATGCTGATGACGATGCGCGCCTACGCGGAAGGCTGCCGCGCGCTTGGCCAATGGTGCGCGCGCGCGCTCGATGCCGAAAAGCATAGCGACGATCCCGAGGTGAAGCAGCGCGCGACCGATTTCGTCGCTCTGATGACGCCGGTGGTGAAGGCGCTGTTCACCGATCTCGGCTTCGACGCCGCCAATCTCGCGATCCAGACCTATGGCGGCCACGGCTATATCCGCGAGCATGGCGTCGAGCAGTTCGCGCGCGATGCGCGGATCGCGATGATCTACGAAGGCACCAACGGCGTCCAGGCGCTCGATCTAGTCGGGCGCAAGCTGCCCGCCAACATGGGCCGCAATCTGCGCCCCTTCTTCCACGCGGTCTCCAATCTCTGCGAGGAAATGGCGGGCATCGAGGACAAGGCGCTGAAAGCCTATACCGGCGGGCTCCAGCAGGCGTTCGGCGCGCTCCAGCTGTCGACCGCGACGATCGCGCAGAAAGGGATGAAGGATCCGGAAGAAGCCGGCGCCGCGGCGACCGACTATCTGCGCCTGATGGGTCTCGTCGGCATGGGCTATTGTTTCCTCAAGGCCTCGAAGATCGCGGCGGCGAAGCTCGCCGAGGGCGCGGGCGAGGACGAAGGCTTCTATCGCAACAAGATCGTCACCGCGGGCTTCTTCTTCGATCGCATCTTGCCGGGCGCCACCGCGGCGTTCCTCGCGATCAAGTCGGGCAAGCGTTCGCTGATGGCGCTCGACGAAGCGGCGTTCTGATCGATCCGGGCCGGGCGCATGGGCGCTCGGCTCGGTTCCCCATCCCGTTCGGCCTGAGCGCAGTCGAAGCCTCTCCCGAGCGAAGGCGAGGGGGCCGTACGCCGACCATAGCTGCGCTTCGACTTCGCTCAGGGCGAACGCGGTTGGTGCTTGCAGCCCATCCTTCGACTGCGCTCAGGACGAACGGTAGGTTTGAGACTCAACCCCGGCAGCGCCGCGTCGCCCAGATCAGGATGCTTGCGCAGAAGCGCGAATAGCTTGGGCTCCCGTAGCGCCGCGTACGTCCAGTCAGATTCGTCATGATCGATCCCCCCGATTCGATCGTCCCCCGCCAGCCAGCGTAGACGATCATGGTGACTGGCGGGTGAAGCTCCCGCCTGTTTTTTATGTCGATTTCAGGCGCCGGCGCGCCGCGCGCCGATCTCGCGCGCCTGCCAGATCAGCAGCGCCGGCACCCCGATCGCGACGTCGCGCGCGCGCTTGATCAGCGACAGCGCCACCGCCGCCTGCGGATCGAGCCCGATCAGCGGCGCGAGCAGCACATAGCCCGCCTCCTGCACACCGATCGCGCCGGGGATGACGAACGCCGCGCCACGCAGCGCGAAGATCAGGCTTTCGAGCGCGATCACGCGCCACAGCGCGACCGGCTCGTCGATCATCGCCAGCACCATTGCGGCCAGCGAAGCGGCGAACAGCCAGGCGGCGAGGTTGAGCAGGAAGGACAGCGCCACCGCGCCCTTGCGCGCATAGATGTCGGTCAGTTCGGCGGTGAGCCGATCCATCGGGATCGCGCCGTCGGGCAGCATTTTTGCGGCGAGCTTGGCGGCCAGACGCAGCATCGGCCGCTGCAGCACGATGAACGCCACCGTCACCGCGATCGACACGCCGACCCCCGCCCAGGCCAGCGGCGCGACGCGGTGCCGCGTGCCGTCCTCGAGCAGCGCGCCGAGCGAGGCGATGCCGAACAGCGTGAACGCCACCTGCGACGCCATTTCGGTCGAGAGATCGACCACCATCGCGGCATAGACGCGGGGGCCGGGCAGGCCGGCACCCGTCATCGTCCGGCCGCCGACCATCAGCCCGCCGATTTGGCTGAACGGCAGCAGATCGTTGGCCGCCTCACGCGCGGTCCGCGCCCAGCCGAAGAGCGGGAGCTCGCGCAACGGCCGCCCCGGCATGGACGCCCACCACGCGCCGCCGAGCAGCCCGTAGAGCAGCAGGCTCATCCCGCAGAAGACGAGGAAGCCGCCGGTGCCCATGCGCAGCGCCGCATGCGCGAGCGCGACGAAGCCCACCGAGCCCATCGCCCACACCGCCGTCGCGAGGCCGAGAAGAGTGGCCAGCGCGATCGGCCAGCGCAGGCGGGTTGTCACGTTGCGATCGGTTCCTGTCTGGGGCGGGGCACGAAGCGCAGTGCGAGGCGGATCATCGCGGGGACGAATCGCGGACGTATCAGCCGTGCGTCGTAGGGCGCCAGCCGCCGATCGTTCTCGGCGAGGCAGATCCGCGCCAGCTGCGGAAAGGTCACCTCGACGCCGAGCTCCTTCGAGCCGTTGAGCGTGAAATTGTTCTCCTGCGCCTTGCTGCTCTCGCCCATGCCCTTGGCCATGTCGATCCGCTCCCACACCAACGCCAGCCATACCGCGATCACCTTCGCCTCGAACAGCGGGCGGCGCCACCACGGCATCGTCCGCCGCCACCAGGCCACCCAGTTCACGAAGAAGACGATGTGGCGGCCCTCCTCCCGCATCACGGGTTCGAACGTGTCGATCAGCGCCGGCGGGAAGAAGCCGGTGTCTTTGGCGAGCTTGAACAGGCCGAAGCCGAAGAAGCTGTCGATGCACTCCGAATAACCCGCGCGCATGAACGCCCATTCGGCATCCCTGGGGCGCTTATACGCGGGCTCGGGCCCGAGCGCGATGTCGTAGGCGGCGACGAGATCGGACAGCACCACCTTGTGCCGGCTCTCCTCGAACGCGTCCATGTCGACCGCAGCCTTGAGCAGCGGGTCTTGCAGGCTTTCCCCGAAGGTGCGGACATAGAGCCCGGTGCGGCCTTCCGCGGCGACCGCCATGTCCCAGACGGGCAGCGACACGATTCGTTCGCGCGTCTCCTCGTCGAGCTCGGGCCACTGGATCAGCGCGGGGCGATAGGGATCGTGCGTATCGAGCAGCATCCGGCACATCAGCCGCAGATGCGCCTCGCTGCCGCGCGCGACCGTCTCGTGCGGGGGAGGCGCCGGTGCCTCGATCTTCTCCATCATGCTCACGCCGCTACCTCCTCGTCTGCCGGGAAATCGGCGAAACGCCCGAGGCGGATGTTGCGTTGCGAGATAAGCTCTTTCACCGCCGGGTCGGTCAGCGCGGCGAGTTCGGCGCGATAGGCATAGCCCGGCGCCGAGCCCGGATAGATGTCGTCGGTCGCGGGGTGGCAATAGAGTTCGGTGAGCCCGGGCGGGAGGATATCGATCAGCGCGGCGACGCGGTCACGCGTCATGTGCCCGCTCCACGCGAGCCCGAGGACGCGATCGGGGACGACGAGGCCGGCGTGGCGGAAGCGCCTGGCGACCGAGCGCGCATAGGGCGCCGCGATGCGCCCTGCGAGCGTGCGCGGCACGGGCTCGATCCGCGCGAGCAGGTCGAGCGGCTCGACCGGCGCGCGCGCCGCCGCCAGCCCGTAGCGGCGGCCGATGCTCAGGATCAGGCCGGCGATCGTCGGGTGGAGGTGGAAATGCTTGTGCGCATTGACATGGTCGAGCGGCAGTCCGGTCGCGTGGAAGGCGGCGAACTGCGCCTCGATCTCGGCGGCGAGCTGCCGTCGCACCGCGGGGTGGAAGAACATGCTGGCGCCGGCGAGCGCCATGTTGGTGCGGAAATGGCCGGTGGCGTCGACGAGATCCGGGATGTCCTTCGCGGGCAGCACGGGTCGGCCCTCGACGAGCACGAGGTGGAGCCCGACGCCGAGCGTGGGAAGGTGCCGCGCGCGGATGATCGCGTCCTCGGCCGCCTCGCCCGCGACCATCAGGCTGGCGGCGGTGAGGATGCCGTGGGTGTGCGCCTGCTCGACCGCCTCGTTGACCGCCGTCGAGGCGCCGAAATCGTCGGCGGTGACGATGAGATTCCTCACTCATCCTCCCCTGCAAGGGGAGGGGGACCAGCCGCAGGCTGGTGGAGGGGTGGAAGGCTGGACGCGACCGTGACGATATGCGTCACCACCGCATCGAGATCGGCAAGCACGGCGCTGGCCGGTATGCGGCAGACTGTCACGCCATTCTCCGTAAGCCAGGCGTCGCGCCGGGCATCCCGCTCGGGCCGATCACCGCGATTATGCGCTTCGCCGTCGATTTCGATCGCAAGCAATCGCAGCGGGCAGAAAAAGTCGAGGACATAGGGTCCGGCCGGATGTTGGCGACGAAACTTCAGGGCTGCAGGTCGCCCGCGCAAGACCTGCCAGAGCTTCACCTCGGGCAGGGTCATCTCGGCCCGCATCGTACGCGCCTTGTCCTGCGTGGACTTGGGTCCTTGGAGCATGCGTCGCTACCCCTCCACCACCGGCTGCGCCGGCGGTCCCCCTCCCCTGAAAGGGGAGGATGGGTTTTCCCTAAGCCGCCTTCTTGCGGTTGTGCAGGAAGCTGAAGAACTCGACGCCCTCGCGCAGGCGGCGCTTCATCATGTCCCAGTCACGGACCATCTCCCCGACGATCTCGCCGATCTTGCGCGGGCGGAAGTAGAAGCGCTTGTAGAATTCCTCCACCTTGTCGAAGATCACGCTCGAATGGAGATGCGGGTAGCTGAGCTGCGCGATCTGCGTTCCGCCGTCGGTCAGCAGTTCGTTCGAATTGTCGAACCAGCCGTTCTCGGTCGCCTGCTTGTAGAGGAAGGTGCCCGGATAGGGCGCCGCCAGCGACACCTGGATGGTGTGCGGGTTGATCTCCTTGGCGTAGTTGATCGTCTCCTCGATCGTCTCCAGCGTCTCGCCGGGAAGCCCCAGGATGAAGGTGCCGTGGATGGTCAGCCCGAGCGCGTGCGCGTCCTTGGTGAACTGCCGCGCGACGTCGGTACGCAGCCCCTTCTTGATGTTGTGCAGGATCTGCTGGTTGCCGCTCTCGTAACCGACCAGCAGCACGCGGCAACCGCCCGCCTTCATCGCGGCGAGCACCGGCTGCGGCACGTTGGCCTTGGCGTTGCAGCCCCAGGTGACGTCGAACCCCTTCTGGCCGAAGCCGAGCTTGGCGAGCTCGCCCGACAGCTCGACGACGAAGTCGTGCGCATCGGCCAGCGTGTCGTCGTCGAAGAAGATCTCCTTCACCTCGGGCATCGCCTTGAGGATGTACTGCACCTCCTCGATCACCTTGGGCACGCTGCGGTGGCGATAGCGGTGCCCGCTGATCGTCTGCGGCCACAGGCAGAAGGTGCAGCGGCTCTTGCAGCCGCGCCCGGTGTAGAAGCTGATGTACGGGTGGCGCTGGTAGCCGCCATAATATTTCGAGGTGTCGAGGTCGCGCTTGTAGATGGGCGACACCATCGGCAGCACGTCCATGTCCTCGATCTGCGCACGGTCCTTGTTGCGCACGATCGCGCCGTCGGGGGCGCGCCAGGTGATGCCGTCGATCTCGGCGAGCGGACGGCCCTCGGCGAGCTCGACGCAGGTGAAGTCATATTCCTCGCGGCAGACGAAATCGATCGCGGTGGAGGCGGCGAGGCTCTTCTCGTCCTCGATCATCACCTTGGCGCCGACCATGCCGACCAGCGCCTTGGGGTTGCGCGCCTTGACCAGTTCGGCGGTCTGCACGTCCTGGCGGAAGCTCGGGGTCGAGGTGTGTAGGATGATCAGGTCGCGATCGTCGACCTCGTGCTTGATGTCGTCCCAGCTCTGGTCGTGCGCGGGGGCGTCGATCAGGCGCGAGCCCTCGATCATCGCGGCGGGCTGCGCGAGCCAGGTCGGATACCAGAAGCTCTTCACTTCGCGCTTCATCTGATAGCGCGCGCCGGCGCCGCCGTCATAGCCGTCGAACGAGGGGCCCTGCATGAAGAGCGTGCGCAGCGTCATTTCAAAGAATCTCCGGTTCGGCCGACAGGCGGCCGTTGGGTGCCATATGAAGCCGGCTCCCACGCCAATCAACCGATCGCGTGAAGAAGGCGGCGCAATAGAGGCCGAAAGACAACAGGTCGCGCGCCGGCAGCCACCACAAGGGCGCGGTCTGGCGGCCGACGATCGCATCGATCCGCGCCGCGAGCGCGAGCCGCGCGAGCAACGCGATGCCGACCACCCAGCCGCCCGCGCCGCATGCCACCGCGAGCAGGCCCCAGACGAAGCCGTGCGTCACCGCGCTGCCGGCATAGCCCGCGGGATCGAGCATCCGCACCGTCGCGTTCCAGCGCAGCTCGTGCCGCCACAGCGCGGCGAGGCTGGTTTCGCTGCAGCCGTGGAGCACGATCGGCGGCACCACCGCGACGGTGAGCCCAAGCTTGCGCACCGCGGCGCCGATCGCGTGATCGTCGGCGAGCAGGTCGGCGAACGGCGCGAAGCCGCCGATCGCGTCGAGCGTCCCGCGGGTGAGCGCGATCGTCGAGCCCATGCAGGGTTTCGCGAGACCCGTCGCGACGCCGACCATCACCGATGGCAGAAACCCCCAGCTGATCCCCGCCGCCGCCATCCGCGACCAGCCGTTGGTCTCGCCGATCCCCGCATAGGGGAGGGTGACGGCGCCGACCCCGGGGCGGGCGAGCGCTTCGGTCACGAGCGCGGCATAGTCGGGGCCGACGATCATGTCGCTGTCGCTGAGGATCAGGATGTCGCCTTTGGCGGACGGTAACATATTGACGAGGTTGGATATTTTGCCGTTCGAGCCGTGTCGGGCGGAGTCTCTCACCACTGTCAACTTCGTCAAGTTCGCGGCGCTCACCGCATCGAGCGCGCGATCGGCGGAATCGGAGACGCCGCACACCATGTCGATCGCGCCTGGATAGTCCTGCTCGAGAAACCCTGCGAGCTTGGCGCCGAGATACGGCTCGGCGCCATAAAGCGGCTTGAGCATCGTGATCGAGGGCTCTTCGTCGTTCCCCGGCGAAAGCCGGGGCCCAGGCCCCACGCCTGTATCATACGCCACGCCAGCCACGAGTACGGGCCTGGGCCCCGGCGTGCGCCGGGGAACTGCATCGTGCTGCTCGGCAAAACCCTCGTTCTCCCGCGCAGGCGGGAGCCCAGGCCCGGCGTCCGTGGCGAGCGCTGCGCCCACCATGCTGGGCCCCCACCTGCGCGGGGGAACGGACCACCGCCCCGCCAGCACCGCGGCACCAAGAGTATAGGCGGTCCCGATCATCGTGAGGACGGTTAGCGCAAGGGAGATGGCAGCGATCACGCCGGCTCCTTAACAGCGTGTCATCCGGCGCGCACTTCCTTCCCTTCTGGCGGCGTCGTGCCTAGAAGCGCGTCCAGCATGGCGAACGGCGAGACGATCCTGGTAACCGGCGTGTCCGGCTTCGTCGGCGCGGCCGTCGCGCGCGCCTTCGCCGCCGACGGCTGGCAAGTCCGCGGATTGGCCCGCGCGACGTCGCCCGCCACCAATCTCGTCGATTTTCCCGGTACGATCGTGCGCGGCGACATGCTCGACGGCGGCTCGATCCGCTCGGCGCTGGAGGGCTGCGACGCGCTCGCGCACGTCGCCGCCGACTATCGGCTGTGGGCGCCCGATCCGGAAGAGATCGTCCGCCACAATCGTGAGGGCACGCGCACCGTGATGGCGGCGGCGCTCGCCGCGGGCACGAGGCGCATCGTCTACACGAGCAGCGTCGCGACGATCGCGCCGCTCGACGGCGGTGCGGCGGGCGAGGACCGGCCGCTCACCGAGCAGACCGCGATCGGCGCGTACAAGCGCAGCAAGGTCGTCGCCGAGCGGCTCGTGGAGGCGATGGTGGCCGAGCGCGGCCTGCCGGCGGTGATCGTCAATCCTTCGACCCCGATCGGCCCACGCGACGTGCGGCCGACGCCGACCGGGCGCATCCTCGTCGAGGCGGCGAACGGCAAGATGCCCGCCTTCGTCGATACCGGGCTCAACCTCGTGCATGTCGACGACGTCGCGCGCGGCCATGTGCTGGCGTTGGCGAAGGGGCAGGTTGGTCGCCGCTACATTCTAGGCGGCGAGGATGTGATGCTGGAAGCCCTGTTGGGCGAGGTCGCTCGCGCGGTCGGGCGCAAGCCGCCGACGGTGTCGCTGCCGCGCGGCCCGCTGGTGCCGCTGGCGATCGTCTCGGAGGCCTGGGCGCGGCTGACGGGGCGCGAGCCGATGCTGACGCGCGATGCGCTGCGCATGTCGCAATACCGCATGTTCTTCGCCTCCGATCGCGCCGCCGCCGAACTCGGCTATGCCGCGCGGCCGTGGCAGCAGGCGGTGGCCGACGCGCTCGGCTGGTTCCGCGGGCAGGGGATGATCCGGTGATCGTCGTCGCGCTGTTCTCGCTCGCGATCTGGATCGGGCTGCTGCTGTTCCGCGACGGCTTCTGGCTGGCGCGCGACACCGACGGAGGGATGGCGCTGCCGCCTGCCGCCTGGCCCGCGGTCACCGCGATCGTTCCGGCGCGCGACGAGGCCGACGTGATCGGGCGCGCGATGGCGTCGCTCGCCGCGCAGGACTATCCCGGAGACTTCCGCATCGTGCTGGTCGACGACGGCAGCAGCGACGGCACCGGGGCGATAGCCCGTCGTGCGGCTGACGCGTCAGACCGACTCACCGTGATCGAGGGCTCGCCACCGCCCGCAGGCTGGACGGGCAAGCTCTGGGCGATGCGCAACGGTGTCGCGCAGGCGGGCGACACGTCCGCCTATCTCTGGTTCACCGACGCCG
>Ga0302314_10016103_pt1 | contig 12656 bp, 14 predicted proteins | sample III_Palsa_N2_3_FD_200533 | JGI IMG/M metagenome (GOLD analysis project Ga0302314, IMG submission 200533) | Peat permafrost microbial communities from Stordalen Mire near Abisko, Sweden - III_Palsa_N2_3 | ecosystem: Environmental > Terrestrial > Soil > Palsa > Peat permafrost | place: Sweden...
CGACCTCGCTCGGCGGCCGCCACGCCGAGGCCAGCCAGCCATCCGTGCGGCCCGCCGGGCGCGGTGCCAGCTGGCTCCCCGGCGATCGCGTACCCGAAGCCGATCAGGTGCTCCCCGCGCCACAGCATGATCAGCCCGTCAGGCCGGAATGCCGGGTTCAGCAGCGCCAGGTCACGAAAGCGCGCCGCGCTGGGCGCATCGCCGGGCATCACCTCGTGCCACAACTGCAGCAGCTGGCCGACTGCGTCCGGCCGGAACCGCGTCTGCGTGACGGCGGTCTGGGTCCAGAGTCCTGTCATTCCTGGCCGACCCGCGCCAATCGGGGTGGCAGGAGCAACTCGGCCTCGTTTCTGACGTCTTCGCCCGCTTGCTGCGTATCCGTGTTGAAAGGTTTTTACATCAGGAAGAGCACGGCCGCAAGTATCTTTCTTATTGCGGGAACGGGGCCGGGCATGACGGCAGCCTGCCTCCCGTGCGCGCTGCAGCCAGGCGGCCCGGCATCAACTCGTAAGATCGCGGGGTCATAGGCCACGCGATCTTACGAGTTAATGATTCCCGCCCGTTTTGCGCGGGCCTAGCGGCGCGGGCCGCGCTTGGCGCTGAGCTGCTTACCCAGTTCTTCGGCACCGCCCGCTGCCGCTGGCTCGGCGTCGGTGTGCCCGAGCAGCAGCGCGAGCACCTCGCCGATGGCAGGCTCGCGCGTGCCGGGCTCAGGCAGCGGAAGCGACGCCTCGATCTGATACCGGTTGCGGCGGCCGTCGCGCTCCTTGACCACATAGCCGGCCGCGGCCAGATCGCCGACGATCGCATGCGTGGTGCGCTCGGTGATGCCCAGGCTGGCTGCGATGTCGCGCAGCCGGGCGCCCGGATCGTTCGCAATATAGAGCAGCACCCGTGCGTGGTTCGTCAGGAAACTCCACTCCGCCATGGCCGGTAAGTTACCACGTCAGATTTCCTGAAACGAATTGCCTGTTTATAACTGCCGGCATGCGACTGCGCGGAGTCGGGATCCGGCGGCCTGCGACACCTGCGCCTGTGAACCGAGATACTAGAAATCGGTTGCCTGTATTTGGAGCCTAGTGTAGCTTCGAAGGACAAGCGCGGTCTCAGCCGCCGGAGGCGGTCAGCTAACCGGGGTCGCCGGAGGCGCGCCAGTCCCCGCCTGCGCGGCGTCCGGTGGGTCGGCGGCTGCCTGTTCTAGCGTCGGCCAACGGCAGTGTCCTGGCGGGGGGATCGCCAAGATCAGGCACCGCCTGTAGAGGAGCCCGTTCCTGTGTCCGAGGTACCCGCGCCGCAGCCGGCCGCCCTGTCAGAGCTGTCTGCCAGCGACTCGGCGGAGGCACCCCCAGCGGAGAGCAGAGGCGTCGTGCGCGCCGTCCGCACCGAAGGCGGCTGGATCATTGCCGACCTGGCCGGCCCGCTCAGCATGACCAGCGCAGAAGTTCTCCGCGAGCAGCTCTTCCGCCTGCTCAGTCCCGCCGCCCGGCACCTGGTCGTCGACCTGTCCGCAGTGACCTACGTCGACATCGGCGGCCTGGCCGTGCTTGTCGGCACCGGACACCGCGCCCGGCAGCTCGGCGGCTCGCTCCGCCTGGCCGCCGTGTCGCCCGAGGCGGCAGCGGCCCTCAGCATGGCCGGCCTCGACGGGAAACTCGAGACCTTCGGCACGGCGCAATCCGCCGCCGGCGCGGCGCCAGCATGACCGGATCGCGACCAAGCGGGCGCCACCGGGCGGGCCGCACCACACAGTCGGCTTGCATGCCTTCGGCCAGTACGCGTTCGCTCAGCACGCCCTCGCCCAGCGCGCCGTCGCCGTCGCCCAGTACGCCGGCGGTCAGCACACGGGGGCTGCTTCACAACCGGGGCCGCTCAGCGGCTCGTATCGCGCACACCAACGACAGGGAGCTGTTTCATGCCCACGGCCTACGCGCTGCTGAGCACCTATCCGCCCACGCAGTGCGGGCTGGCGACATTCACGGCGGCGCTGCTGGCTGAGCTGCCGCAGCCGGGCGATCAGACCGCGGTCGTGCGAGTGCTGGACGAGCCGGAACCGCGGCCGGGTCCCGAGGTCGCGGCTGACCTCGTGGCGGGCTCAGCCGCGAGCGCCGTCGCCGCCGCCGAGACGCTCAACACCTTCGACGTCGTGATCGTGCAGCACGAGTACGGCATCTACGGCGGGCCCGATGGCCAGGACGTCGTGCCGCTGCTCGACGCGCTTGTCGTCCCTGTCATCGTGGTCCTGCATACCGTCCTGGCGTGCCCGAGCCCGCGGCAGCGCGCCATCCTGGCCAGCGTCATCGAGGCAGCCAGCGCCATCGTCACGATGACCGAGACCGCCCGGTCGCGGCTGCTGGACGTGTACGGCTGCGCTCCGGAGAAGGTCGTCGTCATACCGCACGGCGCCGCCGACAACCGGGCCCTGACGGCGCGGGCGACTCGGCCGGCGGGCCCGCCCCGCGTGCTGACCTGGGGGCTCATCGGTCCGGGGAAGGGAATCGAGCACGCGATCGATTCGATGTCCCTGCTGCGCGACCGCGGGCTGCAGGCGGAGTACCAGGTCGCCGGCCAGACTCATCCGCGCGTGCTGGACCGCGAGGGCGAGGCCTACCGGAACGCGCTCGCGGCGCGGGTCAGTGACCGGGACCTGGCCGGCCGGGTGCATTTCGATGACAGGTTCCTTCCCGCCGCCGACCTCGGACGCCTGATCGGCACCGCGGACGTCGTGCTCCTGCCCTACGACTCGCTGGAGCAGGTGACCTCAGGAGTGCTCATCGAGGCGGTGACCGCGGCCAGGCCGGTTGTGTCGACCTGCTTCCCGCATGCCGTCGAGCTTCTCGGCGACGGGGCCGGACTCCTGGTCGGGCGGCAGGACCCCGAGGCCATCGCGCACGCGCTGCAGCGAGTGCTCACCGAGCCGGGGCTCGCGGCGCGGATGAGCGCGCGCTCCGCGGATCTCGCGCCCCGACTGCTCTGGCCCGCGGTGGCACGCTCCTACCGGAAGCTTGCGGCATCGCTTGCGGCGGACCTGGCCGGGGCTCCCGCATGAGTTACCCGCCTGCGCCGTTCCGCCATCTGCTGCGCCTCACCGACAGCATCGGCCTGCTGGAACACGCCCAGGGCATCGTGCCGAGGTACGAGCACGGCTACTGCGTCGATGACGTCGCCCGCGGGCTGGTCGTCGTCTGCCGCGAGGAGTCGCCGCCGCAGGAGCTCGTTACGCTGGGACGCCGCTACCTCTACTTCCTGGCCCAGGCGCAGGCTGCGGACGGCAGGATTCGCAACCGCCTCGGCTACGACCGCCGGTGGCACGACCACCCGGGAACCGAGGACTGCTGGGGCCGCGCCCTGTGGGGATTCGGCACGGCTGCCGCGCGCGGCCCGACCCAGGACATCAGGGAAGAGGGGCTGAGCCGGTTCGGGCTGGGCGCGCAGGTCTCGTCGGCGTGGCCGCACGCCATGGCGTTCGCCGCGCTCGGCGCGGCCGAGATACTCGACCGGTGGGCCGATGACGCGGGCGCGCTCGCGCTGCTCGAGAAGGCCAGCGCGATCATCGGCCAGGCGCCCGCAGACCCGGCGTGGCCGTGGCCCGCGCGCCGCCTTACCTACGCGAACGCGGCGATCGCCGAGGCCGTCATCGTGGCCGGCTGGAAACTCGGCCGGGACCGGACGCTGCAGGACGGCCTGCGGATGCTCGAGTGGCTGCTGACCACCGAGATCCGCCATGGTCATCTGTCCGTCGTGCCGACCGGGGGCTGGGGCCCCGGTGAGGACCGGCCGGGCTTCGACCAGCAGCCGATCGAGGTGGCCGCGCTGGCGGACGCGTGCCTGCGGGCTGCGTCAGTCACCGGCGACAGCAGCTGGCTGGCCGGCGTCACGATGAGCCTGGCCTGGTTCCTCGGCGACAACGACGCCAGGGTCCCGATGCTCGATGAGCGCAGCGGCGGCGGAAGCGACGGACTCAGCCGCGACGGCCGCAGCCGCAATCAGGGAGCCGAGTCGACGCTGGCGATGATCTCCGTGCTGCAGCTGGGCCCGCGCCTCACTCCGGCGGCGCTGCCGCACGACAGCCGTCTATGAGCGAGCTGCTGACGCGGTCGGAGCACCGTCTGAGGCCAGACGGGTCCCGCACGCTCTGCCAGCTGTTCGTGCCCGGTGACGAGACCCTGATCCGGGGCGAATCGCGCGCGAGCGCCGTCACCGATCGCATCCTCGCACTGAGCGATGACGAGGCCGAGCGCACCCTCGCCCGGACGCTGGGGCGATTCTCGGCCGGCCACCGCGACCTGGCCGGCACGCTGGACCGGCACTTCCGGCTCGTCCAGGATCTGCTCGGCGGCGACATCCCGGCCGGGCGCACGCGCCGCCAGCTGATCGGGGCGTACTTCAGCCGGGAGTACGCGCTCGAGGCCGCGGCGCTGTTCAACCCGTCGATGGTGCCCGATCCGGATCAGGCGGGATGCCAGCCGGGGGAGACGCGGTTCATCATGAGCCTGCGCGCGGTCGGCGAAGGACACTTGTCGAGCATCGAGTTCAGGACCGGCACCGCCGGCGCCGACGGCAGTATCCGTATCGACACCGCCAGCCCGTTTGCCGGCACTGGCAACGTTCAGCCCGTTCCCGGTGATCGTGATCTTCTCGGGCTGAATGTCGGCGACCTCGATGCCGGCGGCGCCGGTCGGCTGGCTGCCCCGGGCTACCTGGTGGAGTTCGACGAGGACAGCGCGCTGTCCGAGCGGGTGCTCTGGCCAGCCTCCCCGGCGGAGAGCCAGGGCATGGAGGACGCCAGGTTCGTGCGTTGCGCCGACGGCGACGACGCGATCTACTACGCGACCTATACCGCGTTCGACGGCTCGCAGGTGGCGCCGCGGCTGATTCAGACCAGGGACTTCCGGTCGTTCATCATCGCCCCGCTGGCAGGCCCGGCGGCCAGGAACAAGGGCATGGCGATGTTCCCCCGCCGGATCGGCCCTCGCTTCGCCGCCCTCTCGCGCTCAGACCGGGAAAGCAACTCGATCGGATACTCGGCGGACGGCTACCACTGGGGCGACCCGGTGACGGTCCAGGCGCCCGAGCGGCCGTGGGAGCTGACCCAGCTGGGCAACTGCGGGTCGCCGATCGAGACCCCGGCGGGGTGGCTGGTCTTCACGCACGGCGTCGGGCCTATGCGGGAGTACGCCATCGGCGCGGTCCTGCTCGACCTGGATCAGCCCGAGCGCCTGATTGGCGCGCTGCCCGAGCCTCTGCTGGTGGCTGACAAGTCAGAACGTGACGGTTATGTCCCGAACGTGGTGTACTCCTGCGGCGCCCTGCTCCACGGCGGGAAGATCGTCCTTCCCTACGGCTGCAGCGACTCGTTCGTGCGGTTCGCCGTCGTTGACCTGGACTTGCTGCTCGGGCTTCTCGCCTCAGGCTGAGCGAAGAGCGCGGCGCCGGGCGGCTGACAGAAGCCCGGGCTTGCGGGCGTAGGCTGGGCTGCAGCCTGCGGTGGCGCCCGGATCCGTTCCCGGCACTGCCGCACTGGCGTTGCTCCGGCCCCCGGTAGCGCTCCGTAGAACGCGGATGTCCGCAAACAGGGGGATCATGGTGGTACAGCCTGCCGCTCGTTCCGGTGCCCGGCCGCCAGCGAGCGCGGATCATCGCTGGCTCGTCCTGGTCATCGTCGCCACTGCCCAGCTGATGGTGGTGCTCGACGCGACCGTCGTGAATATCGCGCTGCCCTCGGCTCAGCGCGCGCTGGGCTTCCCCAACGGCGACCGGCAGTGGGTCGTCACGGCCTACGCGCTGGCATTCGGCAGCCTGCTGCTCCTCGGCGGCCGGATCGGCGACAGGTTCAGCCGCAAGCGCGTGTTCATCACCGGCCTGATCGGATTCGCCGTGGCCTCGGCCATCGGGGGCGCGGCCACCTCGTTCGGCATGCTGGTGACCGCGCGGACGCTGCAGGGCGCATTCGGCGCGATCCTGGCACCGGCGGCACTGGGCACGCTGGTCAGCACGTTCCGCGATCCGAGGGAGCGGGGCCGGGCGTTCGGCGTCTTCGGCTCGGTGGCGGCAGGCGGTGGCGGCGTCGGCCTCATCCTCGGCGGCGTGCTGACCGAGTACCTGTCCTGGCGCTGGACTCTGTACGTCAACCTGATCTTCGCGGCCATCGCCGTGACCGGCGCGCTCATGTACATGCACACCTCCACGCCGGCGAACCGGCCGCGGATCGACTGGGCCGGGGCGGTGCTGGCGTCATCGGGCCTGTTCTGCATCGTGTTCGGCTTCTCGCATGCGGAGACCGCCGGCTGGACCGCGACGCTGACCATCGGGTCCCTGGCGGCCGGACTGGTCCTGCTCGCCGCGTTCGGCTTCGCCGAGAGCCGCATCAGCCATCCGCTGCTGCCGCCGCGGGTCATTCTCAGCCGGGCCCGCGGCGGTGCGTACGTGTCGGTCGGCGTCGCGGGCATCGCCATCTTCGGGGTGTTCCTGTTCCTGACCTACTACCTGCAGACCGTCAAGGGGTACAGCCCGGTCACCGCCGGGCTCGCCTTCCTGCCGCTGATCGCGTGCATCCTGGTCAGCTCGAACACCTCCAGCATCGTCCTGCTGCCCCGGTTCGGGCCGCGGACGCTGATTGCCACCGGGATGCTGATCGGCGGCGGCGCGATGCTCTATCTCACCCAGCTCACCGTCACCTCCGGCTACGCCGTCAGCATCCTTCCTGCGCTGCTGGGCGTGGGCGTGGCCATGGGCATGATCATCTCCCCGGCCATCAACACCGCCACCGCCGGCGTGCAGCAGCAGGATTCGGGTGTCGCCTCCGCGCTCGTCAACACCATGCAGCAGGTCGGCGGCTCGATCGGCACGGCCGCGCTGAGCACGATCGCGCTGACCGCAACGGCCGGCTACCTGGCGATTCACCACGCCGGGCCGCTGGCGCTCCCGGCCGCGGCGACGCACGGCTACATCGTGGCCTTCGCGGTCTCGGCCGGGCTGTTCGGGGCCGGGGCGATTCTCGCCGTCGTGCTGCTGCCATCGAAGCGGCGGCTGGCGGAGCTGAGGGCTGCGGCCGGTGCGACCGCGCACTCGTCGTCGGCATCAGCGCCGGCGCCGGCGCCGGCGCCGGCATCCGCTGGCTCGGCCAGCAGCGGAAGCAACACCTGACCCCGGAAGTTACCCGCCTACCTGGCCCGACGCGAAACTCCGGGCAATTTCATCAGGGCCTGCCCTGATGCCAGGACTGTGCCGCGGTGCCAGACTGGATTGGTGAAGCCAGAGGCAGCGATCCTGGTCGTCGACGACCATGACGGCTTCCGGGTTTTCGCCAGGAAAATGCTGGAGGCCGCCGGTTTCACTGTGGCCGAGGCCGCCACCGGCGCGCAGGCGACGGAAGCGGTCAGGGCCGTCCGGCCGGGCCTCGTCCTGCTGGACATCCAACTGCCTGACTGCGACGGATTCGAGGTGGCCAGGCAGCTCGCCGCGCAGGGCAACAGCCCGGTCGTGGTGCTCACCTCAACGCGGGATGCGAGTGACTACGGCGGACTTATCGCGGCCAGCCCCGCCGCCGGCTTTCTGCCCAAGGATCAGCTGTCCGGGGCGGCGCTGCTGAATTTCCTGGCCGGGAGCCCGCCATGACCGCGCGCTTACGGCCTGCCCTCATCGCCGCCGCGATCGCCATGGTGGTCGGTGAGATCGCCATCTTCTACGTGCCCCGTCCGCCGCCGCCGCCCGTGTTCGCGGCCCTGACGATCACGACCGGGGCGGCCTTTCTCGCGGCGGGGATTGCTGCCAGGGACCGGTGGCCGGGGAACAGAGTCGGGCTGCTGTTTACGATCACCGGCTACCTGTGGCTGCTGACCTGGCTCGATCACCTGCCCAACTCGCTCGCCTTCACCTATGGCAACCTGTCCTGGACCTGGTACCAGGCACCGCTAGTCCATCTCGCACTCGCCTGGCCGGGCGGGCGGCTCCGCACGCGGTTCGAGCGCGGGGTCGTGATCACGGAGTACGCCTGGATCGTTGTCAGCAACGTCGCCGCGCTCATGTTCTGGAATCCGGCCTTCAGCGGCTGTGATGCCACCTGCCCGGCCAACTTGCTGCTGGTCGACAGTTCCCGGCCGGTCTACGACGCGATCAACGCGGTTGCGGCGGCGGTGTCGATCGCCATGACGGTCACCGTCCTGACGCTGGTCATCCGGCACTGGAGGGCAGCACGGGGCTGGTCACGGCGAGCGATGCTTCCGCTGGTATGGATCAGCTTCGCGGTGGCATCCTTCCTCGCGGTCCAGACCGTGACGAGCAATCTCAATCTGCCGGTTTCCCAGGTCCTGCTGTCCGACATAGCCCCGCTGATCCTGCTCGCCGGCCCCGCCCTCGTCGTGATCAGCACGCTGCTCAGCCGGTCCGCGCGGGGTGCGGTCGGCACGGCGATCATCGACCTCGCGCCGGGAGCCACGCCGGGAAGACTGCGGGACGCGCTGGCGCAGGCGCTCGGTGATTCGACCCTGCAGCTGGCGTTCCGCAGCACTGACGGCGCTGGCTACCGTGACACGGACGGGCGCCGCGTCGACCCGGCGCGGCCTGAGCCCGGCCGGACGATGACTCCGCTGACCGAAGCCGGTGACGCCGTTCTAGTGCACGACCAGGGGCTCGAGCAGGAGCCGCAGCTGGTCCGGCTGACCGCGTCGGCAGCCAGCATGGCACTGGAGCACGCCCGGCTGCAGGCAGCGGTCCAGGCCCAGCTGGAGCAGGTCAGGGCATCGCGCGCCAGGATTGTCGAGGCAAGCGACGCCGAGCGGCGGCGGCTGGAACGGGATTTGCACGACGGCGCGCAGCAGCGCCTGGTCACTCTCAGCCTGGCACTCGGGATGGCGCGCGAGCACGCCGCCGACGCCGACCCGGCACTGCAGGCACTGATCGAATCGGCCCGCAAGGAGGCCAGGGAAGCGCTGCTGGAGCTGCGCGAGCTGGGCCGCGGCATCCATCCCGCCGTGCTGACCGAGACCGGGCTGCCGGGCGCGATCCAGGCGCTGGCCGAGCGCTCGCCGGTATCCATCACGATCACCGAGGTACCACCCCGGCGGTTCCCTGCCGCGATCGAGGCAACTGCTTACTTCGTGGTGTCCGAGGCGCTGGCCAACGTCGCCAAGCATGCCCGGGCGGACGCCGCCGATGTGACTATCCGGGAACTGCCGGGACGCCTGGTCGTGCAGGTCGCCGACGACGGCGCCGGCGGTGCCCGGGCCGAGGGCGGCTCGGGACTGCGCGGGCTGGCCGACCGGGTGGCGTCGGTGGGCGGCGTCCTGCGGCTCGATAGCCCGCCAGGCTGCGGGACCCGCCTGGAGGCAGACATCCCGTGCACGTGACTGACCTGCAAGCTCCGTTGCGCGTTGTCATCGCCGAGGATGCGGTGCTCTTGCGCGAGGGCCTGGTCCGGCTGCTCGGTGAGGCCGGCCTTGATGTGGCGGGAACGGCAGGAGACGCCGCGCAGCTCATTCAGATTGTCAGTGCGGAGCGGCCCGACATCGTGCTCGCCGATGTCCGGATGCCGCCGAGCCAGACGACCGAGGGCCTGCAGGCCGCACTGCAGATCCGGCGTGAGTGGCCACGTACCGCGGTGATGGTCGTCTCGCAGCACGTCGAGACCGAGCACCTGTTCGAACTGCTAGCCGATGATGCGAGCGGCGTCGGCTACGTGCTGAAGGAACGGGTCGCCGACGTCAGGCAGTTCACTGACGCCGTCCGCCGGGTGGCCGCGGGGGAGTCGGTGATCGATCCGGAAGTGGTGGCGCGGCTCGTGGGCAGGCCGCGGCGGAACAACCCGCTGGAAACGCTGACCGGGCGCGAGCTGACAGTGCTGGCTCTCATGGCAGAGGGCCGCTCCAATCAGGCGATCGCCAGTCAGCTCTATATGTCACCGAAAACGGTCGAGACGCACGTCGGGAACATCTTCGCGAAGCTGTGCCTGGAACCGGCCGCCCAGGACCACCGCCGGGTCCTCGCGGTGCTGACCTACCTGCGCAGGTAGCGTCCCCTCCGGGCGCTGCCCGGCGCTGCCCGGCGCTGCCAGTCCTGCCGGGAGCTGACCGCGCCGGTCATGCCGACGGCGGCCGGGATGGTCACCCCGGCCGCGGTCGCGCGGTTCACGCAATGGCGGCTCACTTCAGCGTGAAGGTGAGAATCTTGTAGTTCTTGGTGAAGGAGACGCCGAGTTCGCCGGCCGTGCCGTAGTACCGGCCGGTCCCGCCAGTCACCGCGAGCGTGGCCGCCTCGGGCTGCTGGGACTTGAACTGAACGGCCCCCTGAACGGTCAGGCTGGAGCCGCTGCGGAAGACCACGGTGACGACACAGTTAGCGATCGTCTGCTCGGCGTTCTTCTCGGGAATCCTGGTCAGAGTGCAGACTCCGGAGTCGAAGCCGACGATCGGATAGCCATGCCCGGACCAGCGGGTGCTGGTGATCTGATCATTGAGTATCAGCTCGTCACCCTGTGCGAACTTGGCGGGATTCGTGCCGGATACCGGCACGAGCCCGGGATCGGCAGCTCCGTTGTTGATGTCGAAGGCGTAGTACCGCGCGGTTCCGGCCGACGATGCGGCGCTGCTCGGCGCGGCAGCGGCTACGCACGCTGTCCCCCCTGCCGCTAACGCCACGCCGGCGGCGATGATCGCGGCCCGTCGTGCTTGCTTATGCATCCTGACCTCCAGGTGCTGGGTGTGCTGGGAATCCGGCCTCGGTGCCACGACACCACGTCAGTGAGCTCATGGAGATCGGGGACAGCCCTGCGTTGCCATGGGGGCCAGCCCTGAGCCGCGGCAGCCCGGCTTGCCCGACACTGGAGATGTTTTACGCGCTGCAGTCCGGGCCGAACTGTAGGAACGATGACCCACGTCAGACGCGCCGGCGCTGGCCGCGTCCACCACCTGAAGCTGCCGGCAACGGATCTGGCGCGGTCCCTGGACTGATGTCGCAGCCGCCTCGGTGATGAGGTCGAGCGCGAATTCGCGGAGCGGGGCTCGCTGACGGGCTATGCCCTACTACACCCTCGTGATGATCAGCTCAGGAGACTGTTGTGTCCCACCGGTCGTAGTACGGGCGCACCCCGCAGGCCTTCGCCAGGGCCCACAGCGGCGGGAGCATGACGTTCTGCACCGCGATCGGCGGCGAGGTGACCCGGCTCTCGCGGCGGAAGTGCCAGAACGTCGCGCCCAGCTGGAGCGGATTGCGCGGCGCGCCGCGCGCTGTGGTCTTGCCATCGGCGGCCAGCCCGGCGACGGCCTCGTGGAACTCCCTCGAGCGCAGCGCCGGCCGCAGTTCGACGAGCGCCTGGATCTCGCCGGGCCCGGGGTTACCCTCCGAATGCGCGACGCCGGCCGGCACGACGATCGTCTCCCCGGCCCTGGCGATGCGCTCCTCGCCGGCGATGGTGAAGCGGGCCTCACCGGAGGTGACGATGAAGCGCTCCTCCTGATGCGGGTGAACGTGCTCGGTGATCACGCCGCCGGGCACGCTGCGCCAGCTGAACCGGACGAGCTGCCCGTCATTGTCCTCGGCGACCTCGGTGAACTCGATCCACTCGCCGGTGGCGGAGTTGAAAAACGGCCGGAAACCGGTCATCGCCGCCTCAGCCCGACGAGCTGTGCTGGCTCTTGCCGATCAGGTCCTCGGCGAGCGAGGACTTCTCGCCCTCCTCCGGGATGAGTGCCCACATGGCCAGGTACGCCAGGACGCCGGTGCCCCCGGTGATGACGCAGAGAACGGCCACGATCACCCGGACCATGGTCACATCCCAGCCGAAGCACCGGGCGAGACCCGAGCAGACCCCCGCCACCATGCGGCCCTCCCGGCTGCGTAGCAGGGCCTTGCTTCCCGTATCGCTGCTCATGGCGGCCATCCCTTCCGGTCACGCGGGTCGCGAGTCGCCGTCGGCGGCGGGCCCGGTGCCCTGGCTGCCAGACTACAGATGTATTCAAAAACATGCAATGTATTTCATGAAATTGTGATACACTTTCAGGATGGCCCGCTGGAGCTTCCTGAGCAGCCACGCCCGGGTACTGCTGTGCATCGCACGCGACCCGGCCGTGCGCCTGCGCGACCTGGCGGCCAGCCTGAACATGACCGAGCGCAGCGCTCATGGCATCGTGACCGACCTGGCCGAGGCGGGTTACGTGATCAAGCTGAAGCAGGGCCGCCGCAACAGCTACCAGGTCCAGACGCAGGTGCCGGTATCCGTTCACGGCGGCCGGGGGCCGGCCGTTGGCGAGCTGCTGACCCTGTTCGCCGCGCGCGGCGCCAGCTCACTGCCGGAGATGCCGCCGGTGCCAGTCGTCCCGACGGTGCCAGGCGTCCCGCCGGGATCACCGGAGGCAGGCGGAGCCGCCGGCCCCGCGGGCGCGACGAACCGGTAGGTGGCACGAAGGCCTTCCATGCCGGGAACGAGGCCAAGGACCTGGCCGTCGACGTACACCCCGCAGCCGATGTGCCGCTCCGGGCGAGCCAGGTACCTGGCGGCTGAAGCTGGTGACGGCCGGGCCGGGCTGAGCCGAAGCGGCTTAGGTTGGCAATCTAATTCTAGAAATACATTGCCAGTGAATTGTTTCGTCTGTAGTCTGAGGGCAGACCCCGACGTACTCCCGTGCCGCCGCAAGCCGCCCAGGTGAGCCCGGGTCTGCACGGGA
>Ga0302314_10016104_pt1 | contig 12656 bp, 10 predicted proteins | sample III_Palsa_N2_3_FD_200533 | JGI IMG/M metagenome (GOLD analysis project Ga0302314, IMG submission 200533) | Peat permafrost microbial communities from Stordalen Mire near Abisko, Sweden - III_Palsa_N2_3 | ecosystem: Environmental > Terrestrial > Soil > Palsa > Peat permafrost | place: Sweden...
GGTCGTCGGCGCGTCTAGACCGGAATTGTTTCCGCCGATATAGACCGCGCTGCCATTGGGCGGCGGTGCGGTGCTGGCGGTGCCGCCACCGCCGAAGTAGATCGCGCCATTGCTATGCACCGAGCCCGGGATGGTCAGGGTCGCGCCAGGGTGGAACTCGATGTCCCCGGTCGGGCCGCTGGCGGCGTAGAAGATGCAATATTTGAACAGCGAATTCAGTCGCAGCTGGATGACGCGTGACGATTGGACGGTGGCAACGGAGATGCCGTCCGTCTTCCAGGGCATCAAGGCGTCGCTGGGAAGGGTAGTCGGATTTGTGGGCAGGATGTAATTGGGGTCCGAGAGCGCCCAGGCCTCGGTGTCGACGCGGAAGACGTAGTAGTCGTAGTTGGTGACGTAGTTGCCATCTCCATTATTGAAGGTCGACATGTTCGAATAGAGCGAGACATTCGACGGCGGATTCACCGACCAGATATTGGCGCCGGTCGCAGAGTCGTTGGCGGTGGTGCGGACCGGCTCGATGCGCCAGCGCACGACGCAGTCGTTGTACCATTCAACGCCCGAGTTGTTCATGGTCTCAAGGCCGGCGAGGTTGTTGTTCGCGGCCTGCTGGACCAGGGTGTTCTCCTGGTCCGCGGCCACCGATTCCGCCGCGTAGCTGGCCTTCTGCTTGGCCAGGCCGGTCCAGGTCTGGGCGTGGACACTCATGACGTTGTCGCCGAGCATGACCAGCAGGTAGGCGACGATCGAGACCACCGCCATGGTCACGATCAGGGTGCTGCCGCGACGCGACGCCGTGCGGTTGCTGGGATTGGCGTTGGCGTTCAATGGACACCTCCTGCTTGATCGGTATTCAGATAGGTATGCATGGTGCCTGAGGGCCCCAGCCATGAACCCAGATTGAGGCTGTAGAAGGGATCGACGGTGCTACGCAACGCCGTCGTGCATTCGCTGGTCATGGTCACCACCGGCGATGTGCCGGCGTCGACCGAGTCCTTGGACATGTAGACGCGGATGCGGACCTGGTTGATGTCGAGCGTGGACAACGTGCGATAAGTGTCGATGACCAGCCGATCGACATACTCGGAGATCACGTCGTAGCCGGCATTATCGTTGGGCGCATTCGGCGGATAGACAGGCATGTACGTCGTGCCATTACGCCAGCAGCGGACCAGCTCGTTCTTGCCGGTCGCCGCGTCGGGGACCACGACGTAGGCGTATTCACGCAGAAAGTCCGGATTAGTGCGATGCGGGGGGAAAGCAGGGCCTGAGGTCGGGAAGTTGTCATCGCCGACTAGCGCAGTCGAGCTGGGATAGGTTTCCATGACTAACGGAGTGTCCTGGACCAAGTCGGAGGCCACCGCCGACTGGGGCTGCTGGACATCGGTGACGATAGAGTCGACCTTGACCCCGGTCTGGAAGTTGGTCATGGGCAGCACGCCCGCCGTCCATACTTGGGCGGCGGTGAGCTTGTTGCCCAGCCAATCGGTGGAGTAGTTGACGTGATCGCTGGAGAGCGGCGGGTGCTGCGCCGGCGGGGCGCGCTGCACCTTCAGGAAGACGAGCTCCTGGCTCTGGGCCATGTGCTCGGTGGGGATCGTGCCGATATAGGGGGAGTTGGTCCAGTTCGGCACATAGGCAGCACTGCGCGCCCAGTCCTGCAGACGGGTGGTGGTGGGGACTCCAGTCGGTGCCTGGACCATGACGAATGGGTAGTAGCGCATCGAGCGGTCGAGCGCGGGATTATCCAGGTCCGTGGTGTTGGCTGCGGGGTCGATGATCCAGGCACTGTTGCCGATGTCGCTGACGATGGTCGAGATGATCTTCTGCGATTCGAGGGTGAGATCGTTGCGTCCGACCTCGCCGCCTGCGAAGGTGCGCATCCCGGTCATGCACTCGAGGGTGAAGGCCATGACCAGCGAGAAGAGGGACAGGGCGATCAGGACTTCAATCAGCGAGACGCCCGCGCGGCTGTGCGTGATCATTGCCGTCTCTCCAGGATGATGGTCTGGGTCCGGGTGCCGAAGGGACGCGTATAGAGGGGAACATCCGGCGGGGTGTCGATGCAGGAGTCCCAGGTGAACATCACGCGGATGCCGATCGCCTGGGTCACCGAGCCCAGGCCGTAGGTCGTGAAGTCATCGGGACTCTCGACCGAGACCAGATGCGTCGGATTCGACGGGATGGGGACGGCCAAGCGGTAGTTGTCGTTGCCGCAATTGGCGCTGAACTGCGTGCGGCTTACCACCGGGACGCCAGGAGCCGACTGGAAGATGCTGTTGCCATTGCCCGTCACCGGGAACGTATTGAAGTACTCAAGGTAGATGCGCAGGTTCGCAAGCCCAGGTGGCGAATGGAAGATGCCCAGGCCGACCACCGGCGTGGTCGGGGTATAGTTGGAATTCGATGACCACTGCGCCTGGGCCGCGGCAACGACGGCGGGCGGCGGAATCTCCAGCGCGCAATCGACGACGATGATCTCCTGGATGGAGATCGGCAGCCCGGTGGGACCCATGATCTGATGGTTGCTGGCATCGACCAGGAATTGGCCCTGGTTGACAAAGATCGAGCGGGCGCCGGAGCCGGTCAATGTGATTGGCGGGTTGTAATACGTCACCTGGGGCGCGTGCGTGAAGGTGATGATTGGATTGGGAACCGTCAGGGGGTTCCAGACCGACCAGTAGGTGTAGGGATCGGTGCCTAGCGGCGCACCGGGGGGCAGGGTGGCACGTCGGTACCATGACCACGGCTCGGAGGGGATGCCCATCTGATGCCAGCTCGCGCCCTGCAGGCGTTCGCACAGGTTCTGAGCCGCCTCTCGCACGGTGGCCGCCTCGACGCCGGACTGGTCGGCGGAGCTGAGCGTGGTGATGCCCGAGAGCATGCCCATGAGCGCGACCGACAGGATCGCGACCGAGACCATGACTTCCATGATGCTGAAGCCGCGCTGGGCGCCGACCGGACTGCGGACCTGCCTGACCTTGGGCACGATGTTGACCGTGAAGGGCTGCTCGGGTCCGTGCTTGGCATTGGGGAGCTTGGCGAGCTTGGTGGTCTTGCTGGAACGGCCGGGGACGACAGCGGGAACAGCCCGTCGCACGAACCACAAGAGCGCGCCGCAGGCGCAGACCACCGCGAGCAGGACGAGGATCGGAATCGAGGACGAGGTGGCGGCCGGGGCCTTGACCACCACATCGGCGGAGGCGGCTGCGAGACCATGGACCGGACGGCCCGCGGCTCGGTGACCGGCATCATCGGCGACCGGGGAGAAGGCGCCCTGTTCCGACTTGGGCAGCAGCGGCGCCAGCCAGGTCGGGCGCACCGGCACGCCGGTGGCCAGGACCGGCGTAACCTGGACCGGCGTGGATCCGGCCAGGAACTTCTGCTCGGCGGTCAGTTCGGGACCGCTGTCTGAGTTCGAGATGGGCGCAGAGGGCTGGGTATCCTCTGCAGCTGCCGGATGCGGATGGCAGCTGAGCAGGGCGACAATCGCGATTACATAATACCATCGATCCCGCATGATGACTCCCAGCCCAAATCTAGAGGCTGGCTGGTGAAATCCAGCGCCAGATACGGGGATTTTCCAGACATCCTGCGGTTTCGGGACGATCGGCTGCTGCGCGGCGAAACTCCGCGATCGTTGCAAGCACGACGGGTGGAGTCTGGTTTACGTTGCATCCGCTCCAGGTCGCGGCGCCGACGACCGGAAATGTCCACCTTATGACAATAAATGTCATAGGTGGCGGTACCCAGGTACCGCCGGATCCGGCGTCCGGTTCCGTCGCCAATACGCGTGCGTCCCCCAGGGACGGCGCTTATTTCTTGCCGAACATACCACCCATCAGCGGGCCCATCATCGCGCCGAGATTGGAGGCGCCGAGCAGCTTCTGGATCTGCTCCTCGGGAGTCGCGCCGTAGCGCTGGGCGTACTGGCGCAGGCCGTCGCTGAGCGCCGCGGTGATCAGGTCCTCGAGCATCGATGCGTCATCCTTGGAGGCGGCCGCCGCGGCCGGAGCGATGGTGACCTTGGCGACGGTCAGGTCGCCCTTGAGCAGGATGGTCACCGCGCCGCCGCCGGCGCTGCCGCTGAAGGTCGTCTGGGCGCGCTCGCCGCCGGCCTTCTGCAGCATCTCCTGGATGGGGCCGAGCGAACTGAGCAGGTTTGACATGTCCATGGATGGCTCTCGTGTGCGTAAGTGAGTTGGTGAACAGGTGAAGAGGTGAACAGGTGAGCAGGTGCGGGAACGCGACAATCGTGATATGAACAAGAAGCGAGAAAAGAGCGAAACAGCTGGCGATGCCTGGTAATGCGGGCCGGATGGCCGGAGCGCACCACCAGATGCTCAGGCGCTGGCGACCGCCAGCGCCGGAAGGCGCTTCTGGGTGACCTCCTCGGTCAGACGCGCGATCAGGGCCGCGGCGGTGAGCACCCCGAGCTTCTCACCCGCCTGGTTCTGCAGGCTGATGGTCTGATCCGTGACTTCCTGGGCGCCGATCACCGCGAAGTAGGTCACGCGCTCGGTGCGCGCCTGGCGGATCTTCGCGCCGAGCTTGTCGGGGGTGGCGTCGAGGGTGGCACGCAGCCCGGCCTGGAAGAGCGCATCGCGCACCGAGGTGGCATAGGGGATCTGGGCGTCGGTGATGGGCAGCACCCGGATCTGCTCGGGCGCCAGCCAGAGCGGGAACTTGCCAGCGAAATGCTCGATCAGGATGCCGATGAAGCGCTCCAGCGAGCCGAGGATCGCACGATGCAGGATGACCGGATGGTGCTTCTGCCCGTCCTCGCCCACGAATTCCGCATCGAGCCGCTCCGCCGAGGGCAGCTGGTAGTCGACCTGGATGGTGCCGCACTGCCACTGCCGGCCGAGGGAGTCCAGCAGCCGGAATTCGAGCTTCGGTCCGTAGAAGGCGCCTTCGCCCGGGGCGATGACATAGCTGAGCCCTGCCTGCGTGCAGGCCTCGGCCAGCGCCTTCTCGGCGCGATCCCAGGTCTCATCGGAACCGACGCGCTTCTCGGGACGGGTCGAGAAGCTGACCTGGATGCGGTCGTCGGTGAAGCCGAACTCGCGGTAGACCTCCTTCAGCAGCCGGCAGAAGGCGGCGACCTCCGTGCCGATCTGCTGGTCGGTGCAGAAGATGTGCGCGTCGTCCTGCACGAAGCCGCGCGTGCGCATGATGCCATGCAGCGCGCCCGAGAGCTCGTTGCGCACGCAGGAGCCGAACTCCGCCATGCGCAAAGGCAGGTCGCGGTAGGATTTCAGGCCCTGCTTGAAGATCTCGATGTGCCCAGGGCAGTTCATCGGCTTCAGCGCGAATTCGCGGCTTTCCGACTCGGTGACCAGCATGCCGTCGCGGAACTTGGCCCAGTGGCCGGAACGCTCCCACAGGCCCTTGGCCATCAGCTGCGGCGTGCGCACCTCGACGTAGCCGTTGGCGCGCACCTTCGCGCGCACGTAGTCCTCGATGGCGCGGTAGATGCTCCAGCCCTTCGGATGCCAGAAGACCTGGCCGGGATTCTCCTCCTGGATGTGGAAGAGGTCCATCTCCTTGCCGAGGCGGCGGTGGTCGCGCTTCTTGGCCTCCTCGATGCGCGCCAGGTGCTCCTGCAGGCCCTTCTCGTCGGCGAAGCAGGTGCCGTAGATGCGCGTCAGCTGGTCGCTGGCCTGATCGCCATGCCAGTAGGCGCCGGCGATCGACATCACCTTGAAGGCCTTCAGCCAGCCGGTCGCGGGCACGTGCGGGCCCGCGCACAGGTCCTCCCAGGCCGTGCCGGGCTCACCGGTGGAATAGAAGGAGATGATCTGCGCGCCCTTGGCGATGGCGCGCTCGGCATTGTCCTTCTTGTACTTGTCCTGGGCGGTGCGGGCCAGTCCCTCGGCGGGCGTGTACTCGGTGCGCGTGAAGGGGCGGTTGTCCGCGACGATCCGCGCCATCTCCTTCTCGATGGCCGCGAAGTCCTCGCTGGTCAGCGGCCGGGGCGTGGCGAGATCATAGAAGAAGCCGTCATCGATCGCCGGGCCGTAGGCCAGGCGCGTGCCCGGAAAGAGCGTGCACACCGCCTCGGCGAGCACGTGCGCAGCACTATGGCGCAGCAGCCACAGCGCCTTGGGATCCTCGTTCTTGGCGGTGACGATGGTGATCTGCGCGTCCGCGGCGAGCACCCGCCCGAGGTCGGAGAGGGTGCCGTCGACGATGATGCCGATCGCCTTGCGGGCCAGGCCGGGGCCGATCTTCTCGGCGATGGAGCGCCCGGTGACGGGCTGCGGGAAGGACAGGGCTTTGCCGTCGGGGAGCGTGAACGTGGGCATGGGAGCTCTTTCTGCAGAGCGGACAGGTCAGGTGCGAAGGGGGGACGACGGGACGGATGACGACAGAACCAACCAGCGACGCGAACGTTGGTGCGTCAGGTGGTAGTTCGGGGAGTGCCGGTGCGAGTCGTGGCGTCCATGGCGCGGCATCGTACCCATGGCCTTTTTGAGGTCAATCCGCAGCCATTCAGGCCTGCCGTCGTCGACGACGGTCCTGGCCGCGACGACGCTACGGTTGGCACGGGCGGTGACGGGGTCGCCCGGTCAGGCCATGCCCAGCTGCCTAAGCAGCGGCTTCACGCTCGGCTCGCGCCCGCGGAAGTCGCGGAAGACCTCCAGGGGATGGCGGCTGCCGCCGGCGGCGAGCACGGTCGAGCGGAAGCGCATGCCGGTGCGCCCCAGCGCCACGGGATCGTCAAGGCCCGCCTCCTCGAAGGCGCCGAAGGCGTCCGCGCTGAGCACTTCCGCCCACTTGTAGCTGTAATAGCCCGCCGAATAGCCGCCCGCGAAGATGTGCGAGAAGCTGCACAGCAGGCGGTCCTCGGTCAGCGGCGGCAACAGCGCATGCGCCAGCATCACGCGGCGCTGCACCGCCAGGGCGCCATCGGCGTCGCCCGGCCGGTAGGTATGGTGCAGCTCGAGGTCGAGCTTCGACAGCGCGACCTGCCGCAGGACCATCGCGCCAGCACGGTAGGTGCGCGCGGCCTTGATCCTCGTGAACAGCGCCTCGGGCAGCGGCTCCTTGGTCTGGTAGTGCTGGGCCAGGCCCTGGATGGTCGGCCAGTGGAAGCACCAGTTCTCCATGAACTGGCTGGGCAGCTCGACCGCGTCCCATTCGATGTTGTTGATGCCGGCCGCCTCGGCGACCTCGACCGTGGTCAGCATATGCTGCAGCGCATGGCCGAATTCGTGAAAGAGCGTCTCGACCTCGCGGAAGGTCATGAGTGAGGGCGTCTCGCCGTTGGGCGGGGTCTGGTTGCAGATGATGTATGCCACCGGCAGGCGCAGGCTCCCGTCGGGCTTGCGCGAGCGGTCCATGCACACGTCCATCCACGCGCCCCCGCGCTTGTTCGACGGCCGGCTGTAGGGATCGAGGTAGAAGGCCGCCAGGCCCGTGCCGTTGAGCGCGCGCACGGTGAAGAAGCGGACGCTGTCGTCCCAGACCTCGGCCAGGTGGTCATCGGCCTGGACGCGGATCGAGAACAGCTTCTCGGCCAGCGCGAACAGCCCTGAGAGCACATGCTCGAGCGCGAAATACGGACGCACGTCCTGGTCGCGGTAGGCGTAGCGCTCCTCGCGCAGGCGCTCGGCCCAGTACGGCACGTCCCACGGCTTGAGCTCGAGGTCGGCCTGCCCTGATGTGGCCCGGGCGAAGGCGGTCAGCTCGGTGAATTCGGTCTGCGCGTGCGGGCGCGCCGCCGCGGTCAGCTCATCGAAGAGCGCATCGATGGCCGCCACCGACGGCGCCATCTTCGCCGCCAGCGAGACGTGGGCATGCGAGTCCCGGCCCAGCAGCAGGGCCTTCTCCCGGCGGATGGCCAGGATGCGCTCGACCAGGGGTGCATTGTCGGTCTCGTCGTGCGAGGCGCGGGTGATGAAGGCGCGGTACAGCCGTTCGCGCAGCGCCGAGGACTGCGCGTGCTCCATGAACGGCTGGTAGCTGGGGATGTCGAGGGTGATGCGCCACGGCCCGACCGCGGGGTCGCCGCTGGCCTGGGGATCGGCGACCTTGGCCATGCGCGCGGCCATGGCCAGGGCGGCCTGGGGCAGGCCCGCGACCTGGTCGGCGGTGGTCAACACCAGCGCGAAGGCCTTGCCGGCGTCGAGCAGGTTCTGCTGGAAGCGCGTGGTCAGCTGGTCGAGCTCCAAGGTCAGGTTCTGGAAGCGCGTGCGCGCCTCATCCTGCAGCGCCACCCCGGAGAGCTCCGCGTCGCGGATCATCGCCAGGACGATGCGGGTATGGGCCGAATCCAGCGCGCGGAAGGAGGGCGCGTCGCGCAGCCGGGTCAACCCGCGATAGATGGCCGGGCTCTGCGCCACGCGCAGCTGGGTGCGCACCACCTCGCCTTGCACCGCCTCGCGCGCCTGGCGCAGCTCGGGGCTGTCGGCCACACCGCAGAGGTGGTTGACCACGCCCCAGGCCCAACCGAGCGGGGTGAAGGCCTGGTTGAGCGGTTCGACGACGGTGTCGTAGGTGGGGTCGGCGAGGGTCTCGAGAGCCTGCTCATGCGCGCTGCAGGTCGCGATCAGGGTCGCGCAGAGGCTGGTGATCGCCGGCTGGACATGGCTGGCGGCAAGCTGCTGGAAGGGCGGCAGGCGCGGGCCCTGCAGCAGCGGGTTGCCGCCCGTGGCGGGGCTGGCCGCCGTGCTCACGAGGCGGCCAGGGCCCCGACGTCCTTGAGCACGGAGAGGACGATGCGTCGGGCATCCTCACGGCTGACCCAGTGCCGGCTCTGGATCTTGGCGCTGAGCAGGTCGATGCGCTGCTGGGCCTCCTGGAAGTCGGCGACGGTCAGGCGGGGACAACGCAGCTTGAGCTTGGGCTCGACCGACTTCCAGACGTCATTGGATATGGTATGCACAGCGTCTCCGAGGCGCAGCCTAGCCCTGCTGGACGAGCGGGGAAGCGGTGCCCAGCGCATCTCGCAGGCGCCTGCGGCTCTGCCCGCGGCCCCTACACGGCCGCGGCATTGAGGCCGCGCGAAGGCTGGGATTGTGCTGGGCCCCGCCAGCTGCCAGCATGCGCCCATGGCCACACTCTTCAGCCGCATCATCGACGGCACCCTGCCCGGCGCCTTCGTCTTCTCCGAGGCCCGCTGGGTGGCCTTCCTCGACATCAAGCCCTCGGCCTACGGCCATGTGCTGCTGGTGCCGCGCCATGCCGGGCAGTTCATCGCCGACCTGCCGGATGAGACCCTTGCGGAGCTGGGCTCCTACCTGCGGCGCCTGACCCGGGTGGTGAAGACGGTGTGCGCCGCGCCCGCGGTGAACGTCGTGGTCAATGACGGGCCCGAGGCCGGCCAGCTGATCGCGCACGCCCACCTGCACATCATCCCGCGCTTCGCCGACGACCACAACGCGCCCTTCACCGCGCACCTCGACTACCCGGCGGGGGAGCTGGCGCGCATGGCCGAGCGCATGCGTACGGCGTGGGAGGCCTGATGGACCTGCGCGCCTTCCAGGACGACATCGGCCGCACCTACGGCGCCAAGGACGCGGCGCGCGGCACCGCCGGGACCTTCATGTACTTCATGGAGGAGGTCGGCGAGCTGGCCGAGGCGCTGCGCGAGCCGGGTACCCACGACCTCAATGGCGAGTTCGCCGACTGCCTGGCGTGGTTGACGTCCCTGGCGCACCTCTCGGGCGTGGACCTGGCCGCGGTCACCCAGGCCAAGTACGGGTCGGCGTGCCGGCACTGCGGACAAAGCCCCTGCCAGTGCCTCAGCAAGCCCTGATCCGGGCCTGAGCGCGCGTCCGATCCCGGGCGGCCTTGCGGGAGGGTCGGCCCGGCCACCATGGTGCTCATGACGCCCGGTCGGACCCGCATCGATGTCACCCTCGGGGAGCGCAGCTATCCGATCATCATCGGCCCCAAGCTGCTGGCTGAGGCCGGGGCGCTGCTCAGCGCCACGCTCGACGCGCGCACGGTGCTGATCATCGGCGACGAGCGCGTCGCCGGGCTCTATGGCGCGACCCTGCGCGGTAGCCTCGAGCAGGCCGGGATGCGCGTGCACCTCGAGACCTTCCCGCCCGGCGAGGAGTCCAAGACCCTCGACCAGGCCAGCCGCCTGTGGCAGGCCTGCGCGGCCCACCGCCTCGACCGCTCGGCCGCGATCGTCGCCCTGGGCGGCGGGGTGAGCGGGGATCTGGCCGGCTTCGTCGCCGCCTGCTGGATGCGCGGGCTGCGCCTGGTGCAGATCCCGACCACCCTGCTGGCCATGGTCGACTCCTCGGTCGGCGGCAAGACCGGGGTCAACTCCCCGGCCGGCAAGAACCTGATCGGCGCCTTCAAGCAGCCGCAGTGCGTGCTGATCGACCCGACGCTCCTGGCCAGCATGGACGACCGCGAGTACCGCGCGGGCCTGGCCGAGGTGCTGAAGTACGGCGTGATCCGCGACGCGCCCTTCTTCGCCTGGCAGGAGGAGCACGCCGAGGAGCTGCTGGCGCGCGATCCGGCCGCGGTCGCGCAGGCCGTCGCGCAGTGCTGCCGCATCAAGGCCAGCTACGTCGCCGCGGATGAGACCGAGCAGGGGGTGCGCGCGGAACTCAACTACGGCCACACCTTCGGGCACGCCATCGAGCTCGAGACGCGCTACGCGCGCTACCTGCACGGCGAGGCGGTCGGACTGGGCATGCGCATGGCCGCGGCGCTGGCCGCGGCGCTGGGCGTGCTGGGCGACGCGGACCTGCCTGGGCGCCAGGACCGGCTGCTGTCGCGCTATCGCCTGCCGCTGACCCATGTGGTCGATGACCTCCCGGGCGCGGCGCTGCGCCTGGCCGGTCACTGCCGGCTCGACAAGAAGGTCGCGCACGGCCGCACCCGCTTCATCCTGCCCAGACGCCTGGGCGAAGTCGTCACCCACGAGGCGCCGGAGGCGGACCTGGTGGTCGCGGCCTTCGCCAGCGCGCTGCGCGTCGGCTGAGCGCCGTTCGGCGGCGCACACCAGCGTGGCGTGGCCAACCGCCCGCCCATACTCGCCAGACGATGGACCAGGCTGACGCGCTTCTGCATCTGGCGGTGATTCCCGGACTGGGACCGCTGGCCGCCAACCGCCTGATCAGCCATGCCGGTTCCGCACTCGCGGTGCGCGCCCTGGGCATGCAGACCCTGATGGCCTTCGACGGGGTCGGAGGCGAAGTCGCGCGGCGCATCTGCGATCCGCGCGCCGAGGAGCGGGTCGCGCAGGAGCGCGCCGCCTGCCACGGCGCCGGGGTGCGCATCATCCTGCAGGGCGACGCCGACTACCCGCGCGCCTTCACCGAGCTCAATGACCCGCCCCTGGCGATCTGGATGCGTGGCAGCTTCCAGGAGCGCGACCGCGTGGCGGTGGTGGTCACCGGCCCGCGCAAGCCGAGCGTCTACGGCCACCGCCAGGCGCACCGCCTGAGCCAGTCCCTGGCGCGCATCGGCGCCTGCATCGTCGCCGGGCTGGCGCGCGGGGTCGACACCGTCGCCCATGAGGCGGCGCTGGCCGCCGGCGCGCGCACCATCGCGGTTTTGGCCTCGGGCTTCGGCCAGCTCTATCCGCAGGAGAACAAGCCGTTGGCCGAGCGCATCGTGCTCAGCGGCTGCCTGATAGCCGAGTTCCCCTTCGCCACCAAGCCCAGCCCCACCACCTTCCCGCAGCGCAACCGCCTGCTCGCCGCCCTGGCCCTGGCGACCCTGGTGGTCGAGGCGCCGGCGCGCTCCGGCGCCCTGGTGGTTGCCCGCCTGAGCGCGGAGCTCGGGCGCGAGGTCCTGGTCGTGCCGGGGCCCATCGACACCCCGGACTGCGTCGGCTCCAACCGCCTGATCCGCGATGGCGCCACCCTCGTGACCCGCTTCGAGGACATCCTCGAGGAGGTGCCGCCGCTGCGCACCCTGGCCGGGCTGGGCGAGGGCGACGGACCGATCGCGAACTCGAACCTCTCCGGGCGCGAGAAGCAGGTCTATCAGCTGCTCGACCACCAGGGACGCTCGGTCGATGATCTGGTGCGCGTCACCACCGTGCCGAGCTCCGCGGTCTCGGCGACGCTGCTGTCGCTCGAGCTCAAGCGCCTGGTGCGCAAGACCGCCGCCGGCTTCGTGCGCGCGACCTGAACGTCCTCTACCGGAATCGTCCCTGGACCGCAGGTACGTTTTGAACGAGCGGGGCCTGCGGCCTAGCGCGGCGGCTTGCGGATCAGGGAGGTGGTGACGCGCTCCTTCTTGGACGTGGTGCGCAGCAGCCCGCCGATCGGTGCATCGGCCATCACCACGCGGTTGCGGCCCCCACGCTTGCCCAGATACAGCGCCTCGTCGGCGCGTCCCACCAGCTCGGCCGCGGTCTCGTCCTGCAGGCAGCTGGCGACCCCGATCGAGATGGTGATCGGCATGATCAAGGCCAAGCCCGCGATCGCGGTGCGCAGGCGCTCGGCGACCAGCATCGCCCCGGCGGGCGGGGTCTCGGGCAAAAGCAGCAGGAACTCCTCCCCGCCATGGCGGCTGACCAGGTCCCCGCTGCGCAGCCCAGCGACCAGCCCACGGCCGACCGCGGAGAGCACCTGGTCGCCGGCGGCATGCCCGTGGCGGTCGTTGACCGCCTTGAACAGGTCGATGTCGACCATCGCCACCGACAACACCTCGCCGGACTCGATCAGCTCGTTCAG
>Ga0302314_10016110_pt1 | contig 12653 bp, 13 predicted proteins | sample III_Palsa_N2_3_FD_200533 | JGI IMG/M metagenome (GOLD analysis project Ga0302314, IMG submission 200533) | Peat permafrost microbial communities from Stordalen Mire near Abisko, Sweden - III_Palsa_N2_3 | ecosystem: Environmental > Terrestrial > Soil > Palsa > Peat permafrost | place: Sweden...
CTGCCGGCCGCAGGAGCATTAAAGTAGTGTGATGTACCGCTACGATGTCATCGACAAGACGCTGGTCGAGGAGCGTGTCGCGCAGTTTCGCGACCAGACCCGGCGCTTTCTCGCCGGCGAGCTGTCGGAGGACGAATTCCGGCCTCTGCGGCTGCGCAACGGGCTTTATATTCAGCGCCACGCGCCCATGCTGCGCGTCGCGATCCCGTACGGGCTGCTGTCCGCCGAGCAGCTGCGCACGCTCGGATCGATCGCGCGGCGTTATGACCGCGGCTACGGCCATTTCACCACGCGCCAGAACATCCAGTACAACTGGCCGCGCCTCGAGGACGTGCCGGACATTCTCGCCGAGCTCGCGGCGGTGGAGATGCACGCCATCCAGACGAGCGGTAACTGCATCCGCAACACCACCTCGGACCCATTGGCGGGGGCGGTGCCCGACGAGCTCGAGGATCCGCGGCCCTGGTGCGAGATCATCCGGCAGTGGTCGACCTTTCATCCCGAGTTCACCTACTTGCCGCGCAAATTCAAGATCGCGGTCACCGGGTCGCCGCTCGATCGAGCCGCCTCGCAGCTTCACGACATCGGTGTGCACATCGTGCGCGGGCCGAACGGCGAGCCGGGATTCGAGATCCTCGCCGGAGGCGGCCTCGGTCGCACGCCGGTGATCGGCCAAGTCGTGAGAGATTTCCTGCCGCGGGAGCATCTGCTGTCTTATCTCGAGGCGATCCTGCGCATCTATAACCAGGAAGGCCGGCGCGACAACATCCACAAGGCGCGCATCAAGATCCTGGTGAAGTCGCTCGGCATCGAGGAATTCCGCCGGCGCGTGGAGGCGGAGTGGGCGTCGTTCAAGGACCACGGCGCACGCACGCCGGTCGAGGAAATCGAGCGAGTGCGGGCCTTTTTCGCGCCGCTCGCTTATCGCGCGCTCGCGGACACCGATCCGTGCACGGGACAGGACGCGGCATTTCGCGCCTGGTACCGCTACAACACACACGCTCACAAGATGCCGGGCTATCGCATCGTGTTCATATCGCTGAAGAAGCCCGACGTGGCGCCCGGCGATGCGACCGATGCGCAGATGGAGCTCATCGCCGACCTCGCCGATCGCTACAGCTTCGGCGAGGTGCGCGTCACCTACGCGCAGAATCTGGTGCTCGCCGATGTCGAGCAGGAAAAGACATTCGAGCTGTGGCGCCGCCTCGCGGAGGCGGGGCTGGCGACGCCCAACATCGGCACGCTGACCGACATGATCTGCTGCCCGGGTCTGGATTTTTGCAGTCTCGCCAATGCCGGCTCCATCGACGTGGCGAAGCTCATCAACGAGCGCTTCGAGGATTACGACTACTTGTACGACCTGGGCGAAATCGATCTGAAGATGTCGGGCTGCATGAACGCCTGCGGTCATCACCACGTGGGCGCCATCGGGATTCTCGGCGTCGACAAGGGCGGCGAGGAGTGGTACCAGATTTCCATCGGCGGCGCGGCCGGGAACGATGCGTCGCTCGGCAGCGTGATAGGCCCTTCGGTCGCGAAGCGCGACGTGCCCGAGACGCTTGCGCGGCTGCTCGAGGTCTACGTGCGGGAGCGTCATCCCGACGAGCGCTTCCTCGACACAGTCCGCCGCCTCGGCGTGAAGCCGTTCAAGGAAAGGGTGTATGCCGCGCCGGCTGCTGCGTGACGGCGCGGTCGTCGTCGACGAATGGCGCACGGCCGGCGACGGAGGCGCAGCGGGCGACGACACGACTGCGAGCGAAGGCGCGGTCGGCGACGGCGACGCGTTGATGATCGCGTTGTCGGAGTTTCGCGCGGAGCGCGAGCGCTGGCTCACGCGCGCCGGACCGCTCGGCGTCATTCTCTTACCGGCCGACGACGAGCTGGAGCTCGTGCCCGATCTTGCGCGCTTGGCGCTCGTTGCGGCGGAATTCCCTACAGTGGGCGAAGGCCGCGGTTACACCCAGGGAAGGCTGCTGCGCGAGCGTTGGGGCTTCGCGGGCGAGCTGCGTGCGCGGGGCGCCGTCCGTCGCGACCAGGTGTTTTTGCTGGCGCGCTGCGGTTTCAACAGCTTCGAGCTGCCGGAAAGCGAGTTCGAGGGTGCCCTGGCGGCGCTAGGCACCTTCTCGGCCGCCTATCAGTCGAGTGACGATCGCGGTCTCCGCACAGCGCTCCGGCACCGCTAGCTAAGCCAGCCGGCCGGCGAGCGGCGCACGCGGCCTGACGGCGCATCTCGGCCTTCTGGCTCGCTCACTCACGCAGCGGCAGGATGATCGATCCGAGCAGGCGGTCGACGTCTGCTTGCGTTTCGGCCTTCTCGGCCTCGCGCACCAGTTTGCGCGGCAAGTGCGGGGCGAGCAATTCGATGAACTCGTACATATACGCGCGCAGCAACGCGCCGCGGCGAAATCCGATCCAGGTGGTGTGACCTTCGAACAGATGCGCGGCATCGAGGACCGCGAGGTCCTGGTCGGCGGCCGGATCGATCGCGAGTCGCGCGAGGATTCCTACACCCAGGCCGATGCGCACGTAGGTCTTGACCACGTCCGAATCGCGGGCCGTGAGCGCCACATCGAGCGACAGTCCCGCCGTCTCGAACAGCGCCGGGAGCGACGAGCGGCCCGAGAAGCTGAACACGTAGGTGACGATGGGATAGTTGGCCAGTTTCTTCAGCGTGAGCTTGCCCGCCGACTCGAGCGGGTGACCCTTCGGCACCACCACGGCACGATGCCAGCGGTACACGGGCAGGCGCACGAGATGGGGGAACAGCTCATCTGAGCCGGTGGCGATCGCGAAATCGACGCGGTCGCGTGCAACCATTTCGGCGATTTGCTCCGAGGTCCCCTGATGCAGGTGCAAGCGCACCTTCGGATAGCTGACTCGGAAGGCACGAATCACCTGCGGCAACACGTAGCGGGCCTGCGTATGGGTGGTGGCGATGGACAGCGTGCCGCCGTCCGCCTTGCGCAGCTCCGCGGAGGTGCGGCGGATGTTTTGCATCTCGCGCAGAATGCTGCCGGCGCGCGAGATGATCTCCTCGCCGGCGGCGGTCGTGCGGGTGAGCGCACGGCCCTCGCGCTCGAAAAGCTGGAATCCGAGCTCCTCCTCGAGAAGCTTCAACTGCCGGCTGACGCCGGGCTGCGAGGTATGCAGCTGCCGGGCGGCGGCCGTGATATTGAGGCCGTTCTCGTGGACCGCCACGAGGTAGCGCAATTGTTGGAACTTCATGCCGTGAGGATATAAGAATTCTAGAGGGCGATCAGCTTGACGCCGACCAGCAGCAGTATCGCCGCCAGGATCCAGCGCAGCAGTGTGTCCGGAATGCGCCCCGCGAAGTGGCTGCCGATGTAGATGCCCGGGAGCGACCCCACGAGCAGCGACAGCAGCAGATGAAAGTCCACGCTGCCGAACATCCAGTGGCCGAGACCTGCCACCAGCGTGAGCGGCACGGCGTGCGCCAGATCCGATGCGACGATGCGCGAGGTCTTGAGCTGCGGATAGAGCAGGAACAGCGCTGTGACTCCGAGCGCGCCGGCGCCCACCGAAGTGATGGTGACGACGAAGCCGAGCACCACGCCCGCCGCCGCCGTCAGCACCGGCCGGCGCGGCACCGGCATCTCGTCCGGGCGCGGCCGCCCGATCAGATAGGATCGCAGCGCGAGCGCGCAGGCCGTGAGCACGAGCGCGCCGCCCAGCACGAGAGTGATGATGCGTGACTCGCCGAAACCGCCGGCGAAATGCCGCAAGCCGAGAACAGTGAGGATGGCTGTGGGAATGCTGCCGGCCGCTAAAAGTCCCGTGATGTACCAGTCGACTCGTCCATGCCGCGCGTGCACGTAGGTGCCGCCCGCCTTGGTGACGGCGGCGTGCAGAAGATCCGTCCCCACGGCGGTCGCGGGGTGAATCCCGAACAGCAGCACGAGCAGCGGGGTCATGAGCGCGCCGCCGCCGACGCCGGTCAGCCCCACGACCACGCCGACGACGAACCCGGATATCGATTGAGCGAAATCGATCATCCACCCACTATAAGTTGCCGCCGGGGCGCGTGCTGGCGCAGCCGCGGCCGCGGCTAGCACGAAAACGCATGTGCTCATAAGCGATTGTTTGCGATCGAGCGACTGTCTGCGATGGGTTGGCCCCGAGGCCGCGATCCGGCGTAAGCTCATGTTCCGGAATAGCCCCGTGACCCCGTACCCGACTTAATAAGCCTTGCAGTACTTTCCGCTCTTCTTCGATCTGCGCTCGCAGAAGGTCCTCATCATCGGCGGCGGTGAGGTGGCGCTGCGCAAGGCCGCGTTGCTCGAACGAGCGGGCGCCGCGATCACCCTCGTGGCCCCGCACGTGATTCCCGAGCTCGAGCGGCGCGCCGCGGCGGGCACCCTGACGGTCGTGCGGCGCGAATTCGTTCCCGAGGATCTCGCGGGCGTACGCCTGGCGATCGTCGCCACGGGACGCCGGGCAACGAACCGCTGGATCGCCTCGCTCTGCGAGGCGCGCTCGATCCCCGTGAACGTGGTCGACGACCGGAAAGCGTCGCGGGTCATCGTGCCCGCGATCGTGGACCGCGATCCCGTGCTCATCGCGATATCGAGCGCGGGGGCCTCTCCGGTGCTCGCGCGCCGCTGGCGCGAGCGGCTCGAGGCGTTCGTTCCCGCGCGCATCGGCGAGCTCGCGCTGTGGCTGCGCGGCTTGCGGGCGGCGAGCCGGCGCAGGCTCCGCGGGACGGCCGAGCGGCGCCGCTATTTCGAGACGCTTGTCGACGGGCCGGCCGCCGAGCGCTTCGTCGCCGGCGATGTGCACGGGGCCGAGCAGCTCGCCCAGCGGCTGCTCGCCGCGGAGGCCGCAAGGGCCCCCGCGCCCGGACATGTCGTCCTGGTGGGTGCGGGCCCGGGCGATCCGGAGCTTTTGACCTTGAAAGCGCTGCGCGCGCTCACCGACGCGGACGTCATTCTGCACGACCGCCTGGTGGGGGAGGGGGTCCTCGATCTGGCGCGGCGCGACGCAGTGAAAATCTGCGTCGGCAAGTCCCCGGGCGGCGGGGGAGCGGCGCAGCAGCTCATCAACGAGCAACTCATCGCGCACGCCCGCGCGGGCCTCAGAGTGGTGCGGCTCAAGGGCGGCGATCCGTTCGTATTCGGCCGCGGCGGCGAGGAGCTGGAGGCTCTCGCACGCGCGGGCGTCGCGTACTCCGTCGTTCCGGGCATCACCGCCGCGAGCGCCTGTGCCGCGTATGCCGGCATTCCGCTCACGCATCGTGACCACGCGCAGAGCGTGAGCTTGGTCACCGGCCATGTCGGCGAAGGCGGCGCCGAGCCCGACTGGCGGGCGCTCGCGGCAGAACGAACGACAGTGGTGTTTTACATGGGACTCGCGGGGCTCGAACGCATCGTCGCGAAGCTCATCGAGCACGGCGCACCGGCGGATCGCCCGGCGGCGCTCATCGCCCAGGGCACCTTGCCCACGCAGCGCGTCGTCCTCGGCACGCTGGCGAGCATCGCCGCCGCGGCGCGGTCGCAAGGCGTCGGCGCGCCCGCTCTGCTGATCGTCGGCGAGGTGGCCGCCCTGCATGCCGAGCTCGCCTGGTTCGGCGGCGACACGGCCGCGAGCGTCTCCGAGAGCGCCTAGCTTAGCTTAGCTAAGCTAAGCTAGCCCGGCCGGGGCGGCTCGATCGCCTCGCCGAAGCCGCGCTCCTCGATCCAGGTCTTGTTGAACAGCCGTGATTGGTACTTGGCGCCGCCGTCGCACAGCACGGTGACGACGGTGTGCCCGGGCCCGAGCTCGCGGGCAACTCTCACTGCGGCCGCGACGTTGATCCCCGCCGTGCTTCCGAGCAGCAAGCCCTCCTCGCGCAACAGCCGATAGACGAAGTGCACCGTTTCGGCGTCGGAGATGCGGATTGCGTCGTCGATAGGCGCTCCCTCGAGGTTGGCGGTAACGCGGCCGGTGCCGATGCCCTCGGTGATCGAGGAGCCTCCGTCGGTGCGAAGCTCGCCGTCCTTAACGTAATGGTAGAGAGCGCTGCCCGGCGGATCGACCAGCACGATGCGAATCCCGGGGGACATCGACTTGAGATACGCCGCCACGCCGGCAAGCGTGCCGCCCGTGCCCGTCGCTGCGCAAAAGGCGTCGATCTTTCCGGCGGTGTCGTTCCAGATCTCCGGCCCGGTGGACTCGAAGTGCGCGAGCCGATTCGCCGTGTTGTCGAACTGATTGGCCCAGACTGCATCGGGAAGCTCCGCTGCCAGCCGTCCCGCCACTTTCTGGTACTGGTTCGGGTTGCTGTAGGGAACGGCGGGCACCTTGCGCAGTTGAGCGCCCAGCGCCTCGATGATTTGATATTTCTCCTGGGCCTGATTGTCCGGCATGACGATGACGCACTTGTAGCCTCGCGCGTTGCACACGTGGGCGAGCCCTATGCCGGTGTTGCCCGCAGTGCCCTCCACCACCGTGCCTTTTGGCTTCAGCACGCCGCGGCGTTCGGCATCGAGTACGATCCACTTGGCCGCGCGATCCTTCACCGATCCACCCGGGTTCATGAATTCGGCCTTGCCGAGAATTTCGCAGCCCGTCTCCTCGCTGAAGGACTTGAGCCGAATGAGCGGTGTGCCGCCGACCGCGCCCGTGAAGCCGTCCGTCACTGCCATCTTGGAATCCTCAGATAAACGGCCCCGTCACGACCGTCTGGGAGATCGCGCGGGGTCCGCATAAAAAAGTATCCCCGGACGAGCCGGGGAGGTAGGGGAACAGGTGCTGAGTAAAGACCCGGCACGTCCGTAAGCGGACGATACGCCGCACAAAAGTGCCTGCGCTCGACCTTCTTTGAGTGAGACATCTGTTGCAATTAAGTGACTAAAGACAACAGCGCTGCTACTCTGCTGACAAGGAGCGTATCACCGCTAGCGAGCGAATCAAGGGAAATTAGCCTAAAACTCGCGTAATGCTGCGCTATGTCAAGCAAACGCATCATTTGTGACACGCGTGCAACAGCGAGATGACATATTGCTTCGCGGAGGGCGATGCAGCACTCATTGCCATGTGTTCGCCCGCCGCTCGAAATCCGCTCTCTTGGCCTTGACGACGCAAAATCGCTGCCCAGTCGGGGCTTCGAGCACCCACCACCCCTGAACTTGTTGCACCTTCTTGGCGCCGAGCCCCTCGAGCCTGAGTACCTCGGCGTCGATATCGTCAGTCTCGATGTCGAGGTGCACGCGGCTCGGGTGGTCCACCTTCTGCACTTCGATGTCGAGTCCGTGCTGTGCATCGGTGAGCCCCCGGTAGGCGTCGTTCTCGCTTCCCGCAAGCTCATGAATCGGCATCCCGAGGGCGCGGCTCCAGAAGCTCGCGGCCGACTCGAGGTCGTCCGTACGGCAATCGATGATGAAGCCGCTCAATTTGCTTTTGTGCATGGATTGCTCCAGATTCGCGTCAGATTCCAAAGAGCCCTTTCGCGAGAGTTTGCCATGAAGTATCTGCATACGATGGTCCGCGTGACCGACATCGAGCAATCGTTGCGCTTCTATCGAGACGCGCTCGGCCTGGCCGAATTATCGCGCCGCGACTTTCCGCAAGGACGATACACGCTGGTCTTCTTGTCCGCTCCGGGCGATGAGCACGCACAAGTCGAGCTCACCCATAATTGGGATCCTGAGAGCTACGGCGGCGGCCGCAACTTCGGTCATCTCGCCTACGCCGTCGAAGACATTTACGCGACCTGCACGCGCCTGAGCAAGCACGGCGTGGTCATCAATCGCCCGCCGCGCGACGGGCGCATGGCATTCGTCCGCTCCCCCGACGGAATTTCCGTGGAGCTCCTGCAGCAGGGACCGTCCTTGCAGCCGGCCGAGCCCTGGGCGAGCATGCCGAATACCGGTGTCTGGTAGCCCGGCCGCGCGCGGCATCTGCTCAGGGCCGCAGCGGCCTGGCTTAGCTAGAACATCTTCGAGGCATCGGGCGGCTTGATCTCGACTTCGGAGCGCGAGGCGATGTGCTCACCGGTGATCATCTCGTCGTAGGCCTGTCCGGGGCCCACCATCGGATAGACCCCGGCGTCCTGGTCGATCATCACCTCGAGGAACGCCGGCCCGGGAAAGCTCACGAACTCTGCGACCACGCGCGGCACGTCCGCCTTCTTGTCGAGGCGGGCCGCGTATTTGAAGCCGTCGGCCAGCGCCGCCTTGACGAAATCCTTGGTGTGCAGACTCTTGTCGCTCGCGCTCAGGCGCCCCTTGAAGAAGAGCTTCTGCCACTGCTTCACCATGCCGTCGCCGCAGTTGTTGAGCACGACCACTTTCACCGGCAGATCGTACGTAGTGACGGTCTCGAGCTCTCCCAAGTTCATGCGGATGCTGGCATCGCCGTCGATGTCGATCACGAGTCGCGAGCGCTGCGCGAACTGCGCGCCGACCGCGGCCGGCAAGCCGAATCCCATCGTCCCCATGCTGCCCGAGGTAAGCCACAGCCGCGGACTGCGGAAATCGAAGTACTGCGCCGCCCACATCTGGTGCTGGCCCACGCCGGTGGTGATGATCGCCTCGCCGCCCGTAAGCTTATTGATCTCTTCGATGACGTAGTATGGCTGGATGAGCGCACTTTCGCGGTCATAGTTCATCGCATGCTTGCGCCTGAGCTCCTCGCAGCGGGCGTGCCATTCGGGCCATTCGGGGTTGATCTTCTTGCGCCTGGCATAGTCGGTGAGGTTGACGAGTGCTTCTTTGAGCTCGCCCACATGGCTCCAATCGACGCGCTTGACCTTGTTGATCTCCGAGGCGTCGATGTCCAGATGCGCAATGAACTTCGCGCGGCTCGCGAATTTCGGCGGATTGCCGGCCACGCGATCGTCGAATCGCGCGCCGACCGCGACCAGGAAATCGCAGTCCTCTACGGCGTAGTTCGCGAACGCGGCGCCGTGCATGCCGAGCATGCGCATGGACAGCGGGTGCGCGGTGTCGACGGAGCCGATGCCCATGAGCGTGGTCACCACCGGGATTTGCAGTTGCTCGACGAGCTCGCGCAGAGCCTCCGCGGCCGCGCCGTTGATCACACCGCCGCCCGCGTAGATCAGCGGGCGTCTGGCGGCATCGAGCGCCTCGAAGAACGTCGCGCACGCGCCGTCCGATAGCTTGTTGGCAAGCAGACGGTTCATGCGCTGCCGGTAGCCGGGGATCGGCAGCCGGCCGGATCCGACGAAGATCCCCTTCCAGTTCTGCACATCCTTCGGGATGTCCAGCACCACGGGGCCGGGACGGCCCGTGCGCGCGATCTCGAATGCGGTGCGTACCGTCGCCTCGAGCTTGGTGGGGTCCGTCACCAGGAAAACGTGCTTGGCGACCGCACCCATGATGCTCGGAACGGGCGCTTCCTGGAACGCGTCCGTGCCGATCGCCGTCGTCGCGACCTGGCCGCAGATGACCACGACGGGCACCGAGTCGGCCTGGCAATCCCGCACCGGCGTGACCGTGTTGGTCGCGCCGGGTCCGGAGGTGACCAGCGCCACGCCGACCCGCCCGCTCGCGCGCGCGAAGCCTGCGGCCATGAATCCGGCGCCCTGCTCGTTCGCGGGCACGATCAGCGGCATGGGGGAGCCGTGCTCTTGGTTGTAGCGAAACACCGCGTCGTAAATCGGCAAAATGGCGCCGCCGCTGTAGCCGAAAATCGTGTCCACGCCCTCGTCCGCCAGCACCTGGACGAGCATGTCCGCACCGGTCATGGCGGCTCCTGCCAGCGGATGGGCGTCCTTATTCAGCATGTCGATGCGATCTTTCACGTCAAAAGCCTAGCAGTTCTCGCCCTGGCGCCCAAGTGCCGCCCTCCCGTATCCTTCGTGCATGCGGCATCTCATCGCGTTACTGTTGCAAAATGAGGCGGGAGCGCTCACGCGCGTCACCGGCCTCATATCGAGCCGCGGCTACAACATCGAGTCGCTCTCGGTCGCGCCCACCACCGATCCGACCGTATCGCGCGTGACGCTGGTAACCATCGGCTCGGACGCCGTCATCAGTCAGATCAACGCACAGCTCTTGAAGCTGGTCGACGTGGTGTCGGTCGAGGACATGACCAGCGGAGATCATCTGGCGCGAGAGCTGATGCTGATCAAGCTGCATCTGAAGGCAGCGGACGTCGAGGCGGTCGGCGCGCTGCTGCGCCGCGCCGGCGGCAAGGTGCTCTCCGCCAACCCGGCGAGCTTCATCCTGGAGCTCGCAAGCACCGAGGTCGAAATCGGCGAGTTCATCGCCAACGTTTCGGCGTTCGGAGAGATCGTTGAGGTCGTGCGCAGCGGAGCGCTCGGCATCTCCCGCTCGAATCCGCGCCTGCACGCCGTCAAATGAGATCGAGAAGAGGCCGGTTGTTGCATGACTGAAATCGAAGTGACGCCGGAGCATGCCGCCGATCCCAAGACCCGCGTCGTGGGGATCCTCGTGGGTGTGATCGGAATATTTCTCTCGGTAGTGACGATCGCGTCGCACCGTGCGCACACCCAGGCCGTCATCGAGCGCACGGGCGCCAACGATGCGTGGGCGTTCTACCAGGCGAAGAAAATACGCGCAAATGTAAGCGACGCCGCCCTGTCGATCCTTGTGATCCTCGCGCCCGATCCCGGCAAAGCCGCGGATGCGGAGAAGAAGCTCGAGACGACCCGCGACAAGGAGCTCGGCGATTCCAAGGATCTGGAGGCCCAGGCCCACGCGGCCGAAGCGAAAACCGAGCTCGAGGAAAGGCGCGCGCTCAGATTCGACATCGGCGAGGGTCTGCTCGAGCTCGGCCTCGTCCTGACCTCGCTCTACTTCCTCGCGCGGAACGACTTCTTTCCGATCTTCGGCGTGCTTTGTGCGATCGGCGGCATCGCGGTGGGTATCCTGGGTTGGATGCTGTGAAAGCAACGCCCGCGTGGCGCACCCGGAGTGCGCGCGCGCGGCTCGCCCTCATCGCCCTCGTCGCCGCATCTGCTTACGCCCAGTCCGCCGAGCCGGACCGACCCGCCTCCACAGCCGCTCCCACCGGCGCCACCACGACCCCCTCCACCGCCGCAGCGCGCGTCGAGGCGCGTTCCGCGCAGCTGCTCGCGATCGGAACGGTGCGTGGCGAACGCATGACCATCCACTTGAGCCGTCTCGAGGACAACGCCCCGGTGCGCAACGCCGAGGTGACCCTGACGCTGCGCGGCGCGACGCACCCCGCGACGGCGCTCGCGGACGGGGGTTACGCGGTCGCGACCCCGGATCTCGCGCTCCCGGGTGCGGCGGCGGTGCGGATAGAAGTCACCTCGAGCGGGACTCGGCAGGCACTCGCAGGCACGCTGCAGCCGGCCGCGGCTTCCGAGCCGAGCGAGGACAAGAGCAGCTCGCGTCAGCTTGGCTGGTGGGTTCTCAATTTCGCGGTTTGCATCGGGTTTTTGTGGCTGTGGCAACGGCGCAAGCGGCACGATCCCGACGACGAGGCGCCCGGCTAGAGCGCGGCGTTATCGCTCTCGCCGGTCCGGATGCGCAGCACCCGGATGATGTCCGTGACGAATATTTTGCCGTCCCCTACTTTCCCCGTTTTGGAGGCTCCCACGATCGCCTCGATGACTTGGTCGACCAGCTCGTTCTTGACCGCCACCTCGATGCGCGTCTTGGGCACGAAATCGACTACATATTCCGCCCCGCGGTACAGCTCCGTGTGCCCGCGCTGTCGGCCGAAACCCTTGACCTCCGTGACCGTCATTCCCGACACGCCGATCTCGGACAGGGCCGCGCGCACATCGTCCAGCTTGAAGGGCTTGATAATGGCAGTGATCAGTTTCATTGAGGACTCCGCTCCCGTTGGGTCGGGATAATCCTATTACGATTCCGGCCGCCAGGCACGATCATCTGGCCGGCGACAACCCTTGGCTTAACGGGCGGGCGCGGACCGGCTATAAAGGGAGCGCGCCGATCGGCCGGCGGGTCCAAGGAGCTCCATGATCTCGACGATTCTCATTCTCGGCGGCGGTCAGGCCGGCGCGCAGGCAATCGATTCGCTGCGGCGCGAAGGCTTTGCCGGACGGCTGGTGCTCATCGGCGACGAGCCGCACCTGCCCTATCAACGCCCGCCGCTGTCGAAACAATACCTCGCAGGCGATTTGGCCGAAGACCGCCTGCCTTTCCGTCATCAGGCGTTCTACGACCAGCATCGCGTCGAGCTCAAGCTCGGTCGGCGCGCGACGCACCTCGACGCCGCCGCGCGCAGCGTGTCTCTGGCGGACGGCGAGACGCTCGCCTATGACCGGCTCATGCTCTGCACGGGCGCGAGGTCGCGCCTGCTCACCTGCCCGGGCGCGGACCTCCCCGGGGTGCACTATCTGCGCGGCATCGCGGATGTGGAGGCCATGCGCCCGGGCCTGAAGGCCGGCAGCCGGGTGGTCATTATCGGCGGCGGGTACATCGGCCTCGAGACGGCCGCCACGGCACGCAAGCTCGGCTGCACGGTGACGGTACTCGAGATGGCCGATCGGGTGATGAATCGCGTGGTGGCCTCGAGCGTATCGGAATATTTCGCGCACGAGCACCGCACCCAGGGGATCAAGCTCATCTGCAGCACGCGGGTGGTACGGCTCGAGGGCGCAGGACGGGTGGAGCGCGTCATCTGTGCGGACGGCAGCTCGTTCGAGGCGGACTTGCTGGTGGTCGGGGTCGGCGCCG
>Ga0302314_10016111_pt1 | contig 12653 bp, 10 predicted proteins | sample III_Palsa_N2_3_FD_200533 | JGI IMG/M metagenome (GOLD analysis project Ga0302314, IMG submission 200533) | Peat permafrost microbial communities from Stordalen Mire near Abisko, Sweden - III_Palsa_N2_3 | ecosystem: Environmental > Terrestrial > Soil > Palsa > Peat permafrost | place: Sweden...
GCGCGGTCGACCGCGCGGGGGAGTTGGTTCGGCGACGCTATACGCTGGCGCCGGCCCTGATCGGAGCCGATCCGGTCTGACGCGATGAGGCCACGCCTGAAGCTCGGGAGGGTGGCGGTGACGCAGGGATTCGAACCCTGGGTACGGCTTTATACCGTACAACGGTTTAGCAAACCGCCGCCTTCAGCCACTCGGCCACGTCACCATCGCGGGGGCCCAGATAGCCGACCCAACGCACTTGGGCAACGCGTTAGTCGATGACGTGCACTGCTTAGCCCCGCCCTGCTTCGGCCAGCACCTCATCGATCGTTCCGTCCGGCGTCACTCCCAGCACGTGATGGCTGTGCCAAAGGGCGTAGAAGACCAGGCTCCAGGCGGCCTGGGCGTTGGCGGCGGCGTCAGCGAGGACGGTGCGGACGAAATCGGGGCTGAAGGTTTCGGCGACGCCGGGCTGGCGGGCGACCAGGTCTTCCAGATGGCATTCCTGGGCCGCGATCCACTCGCCGACGGGCGGGACGAACCCGGTCTTGCGGGCGAAGGCGGCTGATTCGGGAACCTGCTTGTTCAGCCAGTCGCGCAGCAGCCATTTGCCGAACTTGCCCTGGACCTTCAGCTCATCCGGCAGGCGGAAAGCGAAGTCGCCGGTGGGGGGGTCCAGGAACGGGGTGCGGCCCTCGACGCTGTGGGCCATCAGGCAACGGTCGAGCACCAGCAGCACGTCGTTGGGCAGCCATTGCGCCGAATCGATCGCCTGCAGCTTCTGGATCACGGTGCGGCCGTGGCCGGCCTCGGCGCGGCTGACCTGTTCCAGGCCGTCTCGCCAGCCCTTCAGCGCCGGCGCGTCCCCGAAGTTCGACCCGAACACGCCGCGCGTCCGCGAGCGGCCGGCCAGGAAGCCCAGCCAGCGGGCGCGGCGATAGCGGGTATAGCCGCCGAAGATCTCGTCCGCGCCAGCGCCGTTCAGCACTACCTTCAGATGACCACGGGCGGCGCGGGCCAGCATAAAGCTGGGCAGAGCCGCGCCGTCCGCACACGGATCGTCCAGGGCCGCGGCGATGCGCGGGGCCAGGTTCCAGAAGTCGGTATGGGTCATCTCGACCACATGGTGCTCGGCGCCGACCGCGCGGGCCACCCGCGCCGCCTGGCCAGTCTCGTCCGCCGCGTCGCTGCCCGGAAAGCCGGCGGTCAGGGCATAGACCGGCTGGCTGGACAGGCGCGCCATCAGGGCGACCAGCACGGCCGAGTCGATACCGCCGGACAGGAACAGGCCATAGGGCACGTCGGACCTGAGGTGATGGGACACCGTGTCCATCAGGACCTGGTCCAGTTGATCGCTCAAGGACGCCTTGGCGGCGCGGACGGGTCCGGCCTTCGGCAGCATCGCCCGGCGGCGGCGCGCGGTGATGCGCCCGTCCTCGACCACCAGCGTCTCGCCTGGCTCGACCCGCTGGATGTCGGCGAAGATGGTGTCGGCTCCGGTAGAGAATTTGAGCTGGAGCAGTTCGGCGCGGGGGTGCGGGCGAAGCGCGCGGCTGGCCAGGCCGGCGGCGATCAGGGCCTGAGGCTCGGAGGCGAAAGCGAAACCCTGCGCGTTTTCCACATAGTAGATCGGCTTGATGCCGAACGGATCGCGCACCAGCACCAGCCGCCCCTTGGTGGGGTCGTGGATGGCGATGGCGTACATGCCGCGCAGGTCGTCGGCGAAGTCCAGCCCCTTGGCGCGATAGAGGTGCAGCGCGGATTCGCAGTCCGAGCGAGTGACAAAGGGCGCGTCGGCCAAGGTCAGGCGCAGTTCGGGATCGTTGTAAATTTCCGCATTGGCGACCAACGTCACCGCGTCCGGAGCTGTGAACGGTTGATCCCCGGTCTTTAGATCGATGATCGCCAGACGCGTGTGCGCGAAGCCCAGATTGTCTTTGACATAAAGGCCCGATCCGTCCGGCCCGCGATGGGTCATGGCGCCCGCCAGCCCGCGCAACACCGCCTCGTCCGGCGCCGCGCCGCCATGCATCATCATGCCCGCTATGCCGCACACGAAACTGCTTGCTCCTGCTCCTGTCGTCATCCCGGCTCTGCGCTTCGCTTCGGCCGGGATGACGAACTATTTTCAAGCGGTTCTTAGGGCCTCGCGCCCGCGAAAGCATCCCCCGCCTTGCCTCAATGGGCCTGGCGTTAACCTCAGGCTCACCCGACGATGCCAGATTGTAGGCCGTGCCCATCGCCGTCTGGAAGTTGATGCCGCTCCGCGCCGAGACCCCTCCCCCCCTGTCCGATCCTGAAGGGGAGCCGGCTTCGCCGCCGGAGCAAGCCGGCGTCGAGGATGCGCTGGCTTCCGTCGAACAGATGCAACGCAATCTGAAAGCCGTCGCCCGGGAGATGCGTGGCGCCAACCGGCGCGGACCCATGCGGCCCGGCAAGCTGATCTCGGCGCGCGCCCGGGTGCGTGGCGAGGCCATGTCGCGGGCCTATCGCCTGACTGACGCCGCCATGACGGCGGCCCTGACCTGGTTCGCCTGCGATCTGGCCAATCCCGCGGGAGTCTGGCGTACGCCATTGAACGCCGTCACGCCCTTCCTGGGGATCGCGATCCTGCTGCTGGCGAGTCTCCGGGCTTTTGACGCGTATCGGTTCGGGGCCCGCGAAGGATTCGCCACTCATCTGTCACGGGTCGCCGCCAGCTTCGCCGCCGCTGGGTCCGTCCTGGCGGCAGGAACGGCGCTGGGCGCATTTCCATTGACTCAGGCCAGAAGCGCGGGCGTGTGGTTCGGCGCCACTTTCGTCCTGCTCGCGGGGGCGCACCTGTCATGGTGGCTGGTGACCCGGTCCATGCGGCGATCGGGCCGGCTGACTCCCAATATCGTCATCGTCGGCGCCACCGCCAACGCCGAACGCCTGATCGCCCGGGCCATCGAATCCCGTGAGGTCGCGATCCTGGGCATTTTCGACGACCGCCTGGACCGCGTGCCCGATGAGATCCTGGGCGTGCCGGTGCTGGGCGACACGGATGCCCTGATGAGCCACCGGATCATGCCCTATGTCGATCGCGTGGTGATCACGGTGTCGTCCATGGCCCAGGCCAGGGTCAACGCCCTGGCCGCCAAGCTGGGCGCCCTGCCTAACGACGTCACGCTGATGGTTGATATCGGCGCGGACGATGGGCAGTCGACCGCCCTGTCGCGTCTGCTGGACGCGCCACTGGCCCAGATGTCGGGCGCGCGCTCCGACGAGCGGCGCGCCTTCGCCAAACGTCTGCAGGACATGGTCATAGGTTCGATCGCGGCGATCCTGGCGCTGCCGATCCTGGCCGCGATCGCCCTGGCCGTCCGTCTGGACAGCCCAGGCCCGATTCTGTTCAGCCAGCGCCGCCATGGCTTCAACAACGAGGACATCGTTGTCTGGAAGTTCCGCTCGATGCATCACGCCCTACGCGACGATAAGGCTTCGCAACAGATCGCCCGTGACGATGCGCGGGTCACCCGCGTCGGACGCTTCATCCGCAATACCAGCCTGGACGAACTGCCACAGCTGTTCAACGTGCTGCGAGGCGAGATGTCCCTGGTCGGCCCACGGCCGCACGCCCCCGGAACCAAGACCGGCGAGGTGGAGTCCGCGCGGCTGGTCGCGGAGTACGCCCATCGTCACCGCATGAAGCCGGGCATGACCGGCTGGGCCGCGATCAACGGTTCGCGCGGGGCGATGGAGACCCCCGAACAGGTTCGCCGTCGCGTGGCGCTGGACATCGAATACATCGAGCGCCAATCCTTCTGGCTCGATCTCTACATCATGGTGATGACCCTGCCCTGCCTGCTCGGCGATCGGCAGGGCGCGCGCTAGAGGGGGTCGCATGTTCTGGCGGGGCGTAGTCGGCTACCTGCCGGTGAACATCGTGCAGGGCGTGGTGGGCCTGCTCAGCATCGTCATCTTCACGCGCGTGCTGTCGCCCCAGGCCTACGGCGTCTATGCGCTGGCCTTCTCGGTCATGAGCCTGGCGCAGACCGGTCTGTTCGTCTGGCTGGAAGCCTCGATGGCGCGTTTCTATGTGCGCGAGGCCGAGGGAGGTCGGCTGGCGGGCCATTTCGCGACCCTCTACCGCTGCTACGCGGTCCTTGCGATCGGGTTTCCGGCGGTGGCCGCGGTGTTCATCTGGTTCTGGCCGATGCCCGATGCGCTCAGGCTCGCGGTCATCGCGGGATTGGCCACGACGCCGATCCGCAGCCTGATCAAGCTGTCGCAGGAGAGGCGGCGAGCGGCCGGCGACGTGTCCGGCGCGGCGCGGCTGGATGTGATCCAGACGGCGGTCGGGTTCGCCGCGGGCGCGGGACTGGCCTGGCTGGGCCTCGGTGGCGCGGCGCCGTTGCTGGGGTCGGGGATCGTGGCCGGCGTCCTCCTGATCTGGGTGCTGCCCACCGACCTGCCCCGGGCGCGAGGCGGACGGTTCGAGCCGGCGCGCGCCCGGATGTATGCAGCCTATGGGCTGCCGGTGGCGCTGTCGCTAATCCTGGCGCTGGTGCTGGCCACGACCGACCGGTTCCTGATCGCGGCCTACCTCAACGAGACCAGCGTGGGCGTCTATCACGCCGGCTACAGCCTGGCGAACCGCACCTTGGACGTGGTGTTCATCTGGCTGGGCATGGCCGGGGGGCCGGCCGCCATCGCGGCGCTGGAGCGGGGCGGCCCCACGGCGCTGCATGATGTGGCGCGCGAGCAGTCGGCCTTCATGGTGGCCCTGACCCTGCCGGCCGCGGTGGGCCTGGCGTTGGTGGCCAAGCCGCTGGCCGACATCATGATCGGGCCGGGCCTGCGCGAGGGCGCCGCCCAGGTGACGCCGTGGATCGCCGCCTCGGCCTTTCTCGCCGGCGTCAACACCCACTATCTGCACACCGCCTTCACCCTGGCGCGGCGGACCGAGCGGCTGCTGGTCGCCATCGCCGTCCCCGCGGCGCTCAATCTGATCCTGAACATCGTGCTGGTGCCGAGGTTCGGCCTGCAGGGCGCGCTTTGGGCGACTTTGGCCAGCTATGCGGTCGGCGTGACGGTTTCCTACGGACTGGGCCGGCGCTCGCTGGCGCTGCCCATCCCCTGGAACGTACTGGGGCGCACCGCCCTGGCGGCGGGCGCGATGGGCCTGGCTGTGCGCAGCCTGCCCGCCTATGGCGGCGCGCTTGAGCTGTTCGGCAAGGCTCTGCTCGGCCTGATTGTTTACTCCATCCTGGCCTGGGTGCTCGACATCTGCGGCGCGCGGACCCATTCGGGACGTCTGTTGCAAGCCTTGCGAGCACGAACCGCCTGATGAGCGACGCCCTGACCCTGGACGAGACCCTGTTCGAGAACCCGGCCTGGAGCGCGGCGCGGCCTGTCGTCTCGATCCTGATACCCTTTTTGCACGACGATCCGACCCGGCTCTTGGCGGCGCTTGATCGCGAGGGACCAGCGCTGGACGGCGCCGTCGAGGTCGTCCTGCTGGACGACGGTAGCGGCGACGAGGCGCTGGCGGGCGGCGTGGCCATGGCCGTCGGCCGCATGACCCTGCCCGCTCGGCTGGTCACTCTTCGGTTCAATCTGGGCCGCGCCAGGGGCCGCAATCGCCTGGCCGGTGAGGCGCGCGGCCGATGGTTGCTGTTCCTGGACAGCGACATGCTGCCTGATGGTCCGCACTTCCTGCATGCCTATCTGGAGCTGATCGAACAGTCCTCGCCGGCTGTCGCCTTCGGAGGCTTCTCGCTGGACCAGGCGCCAGAGCGTGGCGAGCATGCCCTGCACCGCTACATGGCTCTGGCTTCCGACTGTTCGCCTGCCGACGTCCGTCGCCTGGAGCCCGAAAAGCACGTCTTCACCTCGAACCTTTTGGTGCGCCGCGATGTGTTCGAGGCCGAACGTTTCGACGAGGGTTTCATCGGCTGGGGCTGGGAAGACGTCGAATGGGCCATGCGGGTGGTTCGGCGAAACGCAATCACACATCTGGACAACCCGGCCACCCACCTGGGCCTGGATCCCGCCCCCGCGCTGATCGCCAAGTTCGAGCAGTCCGCCGCCAATTTCGCCCGCGTCGTGGCCGGTCATCGCGACATCGTGGTCCACTATCCAAGCTACCGCGCCGCCCGAATGCTCAAGGCCGTTCCGCTAAAGGGGCTGTGGAGGCCGGTGCTGCGGTGGCTGGGTCTGGCCGAATGGGTTCCGCTGCGCCTGCGGGACCTGGCCGTGCGGCTCTATCGGGCCGCGCTCTATGCGGATGTTGTTTGAGTCCGGCTCGCGCTCGGGCAAGGCCAGGCGGGTCGCGACGATGACGAACAGCACCCAGCGCAAGTCGTTATAGGCCACCGCGATGCTCTCGGTCAGGATCATCAGGCTGTAGACCACCATCAGCGGGAAGGCGAACAGCGCCCCCCGGCGCATGAACACGGCCCACAGGCTCTGTAGCAGGGTCGAGAAGAAGCACAGTGTCCAGGCGGAAAGGCCGACCAGTCCCATGCCCAGCCACTGCTCAAGCCAGCCATTGTGCGCGTGCTCGGGCTTGTAACCGGCCTGATTGACAATCCAGGCCAGAGGGCCACGCCCGGAATCGTCGGTCCAGACCGCCGCGTAGCCGTAGCCTAGCCAAGGCTGCTGGCGGATCAGGCGAAGAACGGCGGTCCAGATCTTGGTGCGGCCGGTCAGGGTCGCGTCCTTGCCCAGCAGGTCCAAGAAGACGTCCGGGGCCATAAGGATGCCGGCGGTGAGGCCCGCGGCGCCCACCACCGCGACATAGATGGCGACCACCGAGACCGCGCCGCCGCGCCGTATGAGCAGGACAAACCCCAGGGCCGCCATGCCCAGAACCAGCGCCACCAGCGAGGTCTTGGATGTCGACATCAAGATCAGCGCCACCGCGAGGCCCGCCATGCCCCACCACAGCGGCGCGCGCCTGGGCGTGAAGCAGGCCGCGGCGGCGAAGGCCAGAAAGCCGAACACCATCATGCCGCCGAAGGTGTTCTTTTCCGGCCAGACCCCGCGCCAGGCGCCGGGGAAGGTGTCCTGCATGCGCCCCAGCGTCGGCATGAAGACGCAGACCAGCAGCGACACCACGGCAAGAACGGCGAAGGCGGCGGCGATGATCTCAACCAGGGTCGGCCAACGCCAGCGCGCGCCCAGCACCACGCCGCAAAGCGTGGTGAAGATCAGCGCCACCTCGCGCCGCAGGGTCTGGTCCGGCGCCACCGACCAGGCGGTCGAGGCTCCTGCGATGATCAGCAGCGCCACCAGGAAGGGCTGACGCGCCATGCCCATCAGGTTGTCCCACGGCCGAAGCGCGATCAGGAACAGGCCGGCGGCGTAGGCAGGGAAATAGAGGTCGCGCACCAGGCTTGAGGCCTGCGCGTCGACGCTGTCTCCGATCAGGGGCGCCACCCAGGCCTGACTGTAGGTCAGCAGCATCATCACAGACAGCCAGAACGCCACGATTTCCAGGGTTCGCCGGCGCGGCTCCACAACCGCCGCCGGCCAGGTCTGGCTGGTCACGACAGCATGTTCCGCAGAAAGGCGGGGGCGCGGGCCGAAGCGCGATTGAACACCAGGCCGGCGCAGCGGCCGCCGGCGGCCACGATCGAGTCCTTCAAGGCGGATGGCGCGGCGACGTCGCCCTGGTCGGCGGCCACGACCAGAACCGAGACATCCATGAAGGGCGATATCGTCAGGCCAGCGCTGGATCGTTCCGCGGCCGGACTGTCGATGACGATCAGATCCACGTGGCGGCGAAGCGCATTCCAGTAGTCGGCCTTCGACAGGACGTGGACGGACTGCCCGGGCTGCAGCAGCTCCCGCCGAAATCGCGTCACCCAAAGACGCGGCCCGCCTACGGGATAGGCGATCAGGTACTGCGCGTCCCCGGCCGGTTTGCCATCCGCGCCGCGCAAGGGCGGACGCACGGTGAAGAATGTCGACCCGTCGGGCGAAGCCGCGGTCTGGCGTCCCAGTTGGCCGTAACGACCGGACTGTGCGGCGATCACATCGTTCTGGGGCGAATGCATCAGGTCCAGGTCGACCAGCCAGACGGCCCTGCGCACATGTTGTACGGCGTAGCGCGCGAACTCCCGGGCCACGCTCGAGGTCCCCTCCCCGCCGCGCGCCGCGATGAACTGGATCGCGCGCCCCTGACCCTTCGGCGGCGCGCGCAAGGACGCCCAGAGCTGCGCCATCTCCGAAGTCAGATCGACCATAAACCGAATCGCCACGCGCGGAACTGGCGGAGTTTTAACATGAAAGGCTCGCCGCGGTTGCGCGGGCGAATTCGCGCACCTGGCGTCATTCGGCGGCGCGCAGCTGGAACCAGCGCCGAAGCGCCACTGCGGCCCAGACACCCTCGACCAGACCGAACGGCCACGCGCCCTGCGCGAAGCCGTAGATCGAACCCAGCAGGCAGGAAAAGGCGAAGCCAAGGGTCCACCAGGGCGAGCGGGCCTCGAAACTGTAACAGACCAGCATGGCGGTGACGGCGAACAGGCCGAAGATCGACAGGGCGTTCATGTATCTAATCCTCCGGTCAGCCGTGGCCGACCAGGCTCCCCAAGCTCGCACTCCAAGGCGGGTCGGTCCCAGCTCGCGGCATCGGCCGCCGCGGCGTAAGTGGATGACAGAAACGCCATCAGCGTCGCGTCGGGATCCGACGCCGTCCGAACCGCCTCGTAAGGCAGCACGAATTCGCCAAGTCCCTCGTCGAAGCGCGCTTGGCAGGGTTGCACGGCCCGAGTTCGAAAACCGGACGGTTCTGGATAGGCGTAGGAATAAAATACAGCCTCTTCCGCGCCCGGTCCTCCGGGCCAAAAGCCTGCGCTGCTGACTTCATGTGAATAGGCCTCCCGCGCCACGGCGTCGGGCAGGTGCGGAATGCCCCCTGGATGGCGCGGCGCGGGACGGCCCGAAAATCGGGTGACCGCCAGGTCAAAGCTGCCCCAGAAGAAATGAGCGGGACTGGCCTTGCCGATAAAGCCGGTTCGGAAAATCTTCAGCACCCGATCGGCTTGCAGGAGCGCGCGCCAAAAGCGACGGACATAGATTGGGTCATAGGCGCGCGGGGCGACGTCCTGTGCAAAAGGTATGGCTTCGGGAAGCTCGTTTGGGACCGCGTGGATGGTCACCGGTGTTCCTAACGCCTTGAGCGTGGCCATGGTCTGGGCATAGAACTCGGACACCGACATGGACCGAAGGACCAGATCGGCCGTCGGCCCGCAAGTGCGAAAGCGCAGCAATTGGTCGGCGAAGTCGAACTCGATGTCGAGGGCGCGGGCGCCATGGGGGATCGGCCCGGTGGTCAGTCCGCGCGGCGTTACATAAAGCGCCGTCTGCCACGAGTGATTCAGCCAGGGCGTCTGGGCCAAACGCACCTTGCCGATGATCTGGCACCACAGGTGCAGCGTCCGGCAGGTCTCCGCCCATTCGGCATAGGGTAAAGCAGGCCAGGCTTCGTCGGCGTCCTGGTGGGGCATGGCTTGGCCTCCTGACGGAACGATCACGAAAGTGGGCGACCCGGCCAGGGAAACAGCGGCCAGTTCGGTTGTCTAGTCGGCCACCGCAGCCATATCCTTCGTAAATGGACAAGGTGACAGACCGATCGCCATTCGAAGCGGTGGACTACATTGTCTCGGCCCTTGGACTTTACGGTGGCGCGCGTGCTCGATCTGGGCTGCGGCCCAGGAATCCTTTCGATCCCGCTTTCCCTCAGCGCCGCTGAGGTCGTTGCCATCGATCCGGAAGAGGGCATGCTTGCTGAGGGCAGGAATTTGGCGATCGCGCGGGGCCGCGGGAACATCCGTTGGATGCGTGCCGCCGCGGAGGATGTTTCAACTGACCTCGGCTCGTTTGGTGTAGTGACGATGGGCCAGTCGTTTCATTGGATGAAGCGCGACCTGGTCCTGGAGCGGCTCTCGGAAATCGTTGAGGACGGTGGAGGGCTGGACCTGGTCAACCCCGGAAAGCGGCGCCCTCAGGAGGGTTGGGAGGCGGCTGCGGGACAGGTGGTGACGAAATTCCTTGGCCGGCGCGAACGCCATGCAAACGTCAGTCCCGAGCCAGAACACGAGCCGTCGCTGCGGCGCTCGGCCTTTTTCTCGCATTTCACTTCGCGTGAATTTCCGTCAGAAATCACCCGCGACATCCCGTCGATCCTGGGCTGTCTGTATTCCAGCACGGGCGCCGCCAAACCCCTTTTTGGCGACAAGTCGGCTGAATTCGAAGCGGAGCTTTCGGAGGCGCTGCTCCGCATCAATCCGACAGGCGTGTTCCGGGAACAGCTTGAAACGGAAGTCCTCATCGCGCCGAAAAGCATCGGGCGATAGATATCAGCCCCTCAGCGGCGCGCGGCAGGCGATCCGCCTAGACCCACGCCTCGGACTTCACGCCAGCCGTGGCCAGCACCGGCAGGTCCAGGGTTCGCGAAGCAAGCTCGGCCGTGCCGAGGCCGGGCCGCAGGAACATCCGGACCAGGCCGACACACAAGGCGGTGAAACCGCCCAGAAGGATCGCCATGAGCAGGACCGGCATTTTCAGGCTCTTGCCCTGAGTCGGAATCACGGCGCGCTCGATGATGCTGATATTGTCGTTGCCCTGGCGGGCGATAGCGTCGGAGGCCTGGGATTCCTGCTCCTTGACCGTGAAGTCGCGGACATTGTTCTGCAGTACGTCGCGGTCGCGGGTCAGGCCCTGGTACTGGGGCTCGAGCTGGGCCAGGCGCAGTTGGCGCTCGGTGACCTGGTCGACCTGCCCGGCCAGCGCCTCGGAGGACTTGCGCAGGGCCGCGATCTCGGCGGTCAGCTGGATGCGGTCCGACATCATGGTCTGATAGACCGGGTTGACCCCGATGCGACGGGCGCCCTCGCCCTGCATGCCGCCGTCGCCCATGGCGCGTTGCAGGCCGGCGATCTGGACGTCCAGATCACGTACGGGCGCGGCGTCGGGCTTGTAGCGGGTCAGAAGGCTCTCGCGCTGCAGGCGCAGCTCGACCAGCTTGTCCTGGGCTACGTGATCCACATCGCGGTAGAGGCCGATTTCGGGCGTCACCTGGCCGGACTGGGATTGCAGGCCGGCGAGGCGCCCTTCCCGCTCCTTCAGTTGGGAATCCGCGGCCAGTTTCTGCTGTTCCAGCGAGGCCTGGAGCGCGCTCAGCGAAGTCTTTTCCGCTTCGAAGTCGCCGATATTGTTGCTGCCGAGGAAGTTCTCATAGGCCTGGTCGGCCTGGTTCAGCCGGTCCTCGAAGGACTTGCGCTGGGCTTCCAGCGGCGCGGTGGGATCCAGCAGGATGGCGCGGCGATAGATCAGGTATTCTTCGAGCAGGGTGTTTAGCACCCGCGCGGCCAACACCGGATCGGGATGCTCATAGACCAGCCGCACGACAGGGGTCCCGGGCGCGGTATTGACCTTCAGTCCCTTGGTCATCGCGGCCACCGCGCGACCCATCAGCAGCCGCTGGCGATCGTCGCTGGCCTGCGCGTAGCCGGCGGCGAGATCAGGGAACAGCTTCTCGATGCCAATCCGCTCGATCACCTTTTCCTTCACCTGGGCGCTGGACAGGATCTCGACTTCGGACTGGATCACCGCATCGGATTCCGTCACCGCGCCGCGAGCGGCATCGCCGACGCGCGGCTGATAGACATATTCCTGACCCAGCCGCACCAGCAGGCTGGATTCAGCGGGATAGACCGTTTTCAGCGACAGGGCGTAGGCCAGGCCGGCCAGCACGATCACGATGAACACAACAAGCATCAGCGGCCACTCGCGCCACAGCAGGGTGACGACGTCGCTCGGCGCATAGCGCGGACGCGCACGCCCTTCGCCGCCCAGGCGGCTCCCCTGGGCGGGTCTGTGGGATTCTGGAGCCCAGGCGCTCTCGGTCATGCGAATCCGCTAAGGTTACAACTCTTTGTCGACCCTGGCGGTTCGCGATTAACGCTTGGTTACCCATTTTCGTTAACCCTCGCGCCATGATCTGAAAGGCCGTGTTGGGAGCCCCATGGCGCACTATCCGAAGGCGCGAACGTCCGCGCTCAGCCTGCTGCTCGTCCTATCGGCCTGCGCCTCCAATGCAGGCGGGCCCGATCTGTTCACACCGGCCCCGGCGCCTACCGCGCGGTTTCCCAATATTGGCTACGCGACCTGGAGCGACGCCGAGCCGCCCTATCGGCTCTATCCCGGCGACGTGCTGACCGTGGAGATCCCGGCGGCGCCGGAGCTGAACCGGACGGTGACCGTACAGGCCGACGGGCGGATCAGCCTGCCGCTGCTGGACCCCGTGATGGTGGCCGATCGCTCGATCACGGACGCCCAGGCCATGATATCGAGCGCCTACGCCAGCCAGCTGTTGCGCCCGCAGGTCAATATCGACGTCAAGACGCCGACGCCGCTCAGAGTGTTCGTGGGTGGGGAGGTGGACAAGCCCGGCGTCTATGACATGCCGGGCGACATCAACGCGCTGCAGGCTGTCATCATGGCCGGCGGCTTCAAGTCCTCCGCCCGGCGCGCAGAGGTGGTGGTCATCCGCCGCGGCGCCGACGGCCGCGCCATGCTGCGCACGGTCAACCTGATCACCGGGATGACCGACCCGACGCGCACCAGCCTCGTGCCATTGCGTCGCTTCGACATCATCTACGTGCCCCGCACCGGCATCGCCGAGGTCGGACTGTTCGTTC
>Ga0302314_10016112_pt1 | contig 12652 bp, 15 predicted proteins | sample III_Palsa_N2_3_FD_200533 | JGI IMG/M metagenome (GOLD analysis project Ga0302314, IMG submission 200533) | Peat permafrost microbial communities from Stordalen Mire near Abisko, Sweden - III_Palsa_N2_3 | ecosystem: Environmental > Terrestrial > Soil > Palsa > Peat permafrost | place: Sweden...
GACCTCGCCGGAAGCCTATCGCAAGGAGACCAGCCAGGTCTATTCGGCCGGCTGGCCGCCGGCCTTCCTGGGCGACCTCCATTACTATCTCGCCGATTACGATCTGCGGCAGAGCGCGGCGCGGATCGACACCAGCCGGGTCGGCGTCCACATCCTTTCGGGCGAATACGACGCCAGCGGCACCGCCGAGCTCGGCCAGGCCGCGCACGCGGCGATCCCCGGCTCGACCTGGTCCCGCATGGAAGGCGTCGGCCACTTCCCGATGTCCGAAAACCCCGACGCCTTCCTCGGCTACCTGCTGCCGATCCTGGACGGAATCAGGGAGCAGCCTGGCGCCTGAGCCGTGAACAGCCCTCAGTCGGCCGGGCTCCAGCGCGCCGCCGGTTGCGTCGAGGCGATCGGGCGGGGGCCGTTGCTCGGGCGGGCCTTGCCGGCGTGGGCGCCCGACCCCTGATGAGAGCGGCCGCCACCGCCGCCACCCGGCCGCCGGCCTCGCGCACCGCCGTTCGAGGACGCCGCCCGGCCGTGCGGAGGCTTGCCGCGGGGCTTCTCCGGCATCGAAGTCTTCTCCACGGCCGCCAGGGCCCCCAGCGCCCGGTCGTTGCGGCGGTCGAACGCGGGGATGGTCTGGCGGGTGACCTTCTGGATGTCCTTGAGGAGGCCGCGCTCGTCGTCGGCCACCAGGCTGATCGCCACGCCGTCGGCGCCGGCGCGGGCCGTCCGGCCGATCCGGTGGACATAGGACTCCGGCACGTTGGGCAGGTCGTAGTTGATGACGTGGCTTACCGCGTCCACGTCGATCCCGCGCGCGGCGATGTCGGTGGCGACCAGCGCCCGGACCTCGCCGGCCTTGAACGCGGCCAGGGCCCGCTCGCGCTGGCCCTGCGACTTGTCGCCGTGGATCGAGTCGGCCTTCAGGCCGGCGCCGTCGAGGTACTTGGCCACCCGGTCGGCCCCACGCTTGGTGCGCGTGAAGATCAGGGCCCGGTCCATCCTGGCGTCTTCGAACAGCTCGGCCAGCAGCTGGCGCTTGCGGTCGCTTTCGACGAACAGGATCTGCTGGGCGACGCGGACGACCGTGGTCGCGGTCGGGGCGACGGAGGCCTGGGTCGGGTTCACCAGCAGCTCGGCCGCCAGCTTGCCGATCTCGGTGGGCATGGTGGCCGAGAAGAACAGGTTCTGCCGCTTCTTCGGCAGGGTGGCGACGATGCGCCGGATCGGCGGCAGGAAGCCGAGGTCCAGCATCTGGTCGGCCTCGTCCAGCACCAGCACCTCGACGGCCGAGAGGTTGGCGACCTTCTCGTTGATGTGGTCGATCAGGCGCCCGGGCGTCGCCACCAGGATGTCGACGCCGCCGGCCAGGGCGCGCACCTGCGGGCCGTACTTGACACCGCCGAACACCACGGCGACGGACAGGCCCATGTGGCGGCCATAGGCGCGGAAGCTCTCGGCGATCTGGCTGGCCAGTTCGCGGGTGGGGCTGAGCACCAGCACCCGGCAGCCGCGCCGGGGGGCGGGACGGGGATCGGCGGCCAGCCGGTGCAGGATCGGCAGGGCGAAGGCCGCGGTCTTGCCGGTGCCGGTCTGGGCGATGCCCAGCAGGTCGCGGCCTTCCAGAACCGTTGGGATGGCCAGGGCCTGAATGGGGGTGGGCGTCGTATAGCCTTCCTCGGCCAGGGCCGTGAGAAGCGGCTTGGCCAGGCCAAGATCTTTGAAGTGGGTCAAACGATAACTTTCAGTTGCGCGCGTGGCGAACGCCCGCGTTGCGCGGCGCTCGCCAGGGGCGAAGGGTCCTTTGGGGAGCGCCCCGCGTGGCCGGGCGATCGGTTTGAAGCTCTATGAGCGCTCGACAGGCAAGATCGCTCGGTAAGCGATCCTCACGCGGCTGGAGCACCGACAACGCCCCAAACCGTGAGGCGTGAGCCGCACATCGGGGTTTGCAAGGGCAAAGTCAAGCGGGCGCTACATCGCTTACTGCCACGTCGGGCCTGCCGACGGCGCCCCACCCGCGCCGTAGGCCGTTTTTGCGCAGGGCCTGCGGCGCGCTCGCAGGCTCGCGCCGACGCCGCCGACACCGACGACCATAAGCGCCCAGGTCGAGGGTTCGGGTGCACCTACGGCGTCCAGCACCGTCGCGTTAAAGGTGATCGTCGCTGTGAACTGACCCTGGTTGTTGAACATGGCGTCCAGCCCCTGGCCGGTGATGGTTTGAGTGACCGTCCAAAGGCCGGGAATGTTGTCCGGATCGGGCAGCCGCAGATCCGCGGTGGGGAAGGACTCGCGGAAGGTGCAACTTCCAGCCGGCGCGATGATCGTGTTGCCGGTCACCATGCCCATCGCGTTGAACGTGAAGCAGGTGCCGCCGGGAACCAGCCGGCCGGCCCCAATCTGATCCCCCGGGTCGCCGCCCTGCATCATCACGATGCTCGTGGTCATGAGCGTGTTTTCGAGCAGTTTCATCTTGACGTCGGGCGCGGTGGACGCCATCGACATCGTCGCCGTGAAGGTTGCGATCAGCGAAGTATTCTGCAGGACGGAGTAGTTGGCCTGGCCGGGACTGACTCCGAAGACCAGCGCTGCCGTCGCCGGTCCCGCGAACCCCACCAGAAGCGCCGCGCTCGCGGCGCCGCACAGAATCGAAGATCGAATGGCCCCAATCCGTTCCATGACCGTCTCCTGTTGGTCAGTAGTGGATCGCGCCTAAGCGGCAACGGTCGCTGCCCAGGCGCCGTACACAACTAGCCTGACCATTTACCAAAGTGGCGCCCTAGTCAAGCCCCATTCACACCTAAGTCACGTATGTCCAATGCCGAACAGATGGCGGCTTTGCGGGCGACGGCGGGTGTCTGTAGTAAGCAACCGCCCGTCGCCGAAGGATCGTTCGTGCCGTCTCCCATCGTCCTTGTCGCCGCCTGCGCTCTCATCGATGTCGACGGCCGCGTGCTGATCGCCCAGCGACCGGCCGGCAAGACCTTGGCGGGGTTGTGGGAGTTTCCCGGCGGCAAGCTCGAACCCGGCGAGACCCCTGAGGCGTGCCTGATTCGCGAGTTGGACGAGGAGCTCGGGATCAAGGTCACGAACGCCTGCCTGGCGCCCTTCGTGTTCGCCAGCCACGCCTACGAGACCATGCACCTGTTGATGCCGCTCTACCTCTGCCGACGTTGGGAAGGCTTCGTCACCGCCCGCGAACACGCGGCCCTGGCCTGGGTGAAGCCGCAGAGGATGGGCGACTATCCCATGCCCCCCGCCGACGCCCCTCTCGTCGCCTGGCTGCGCGATCTTCTCTAACCACCGGCCTTCTCGCCCGCCGGTCGCTCCACGGCGCCGAGGGCGTCGGCCAGGCGGGCCTTGGCCGATCCTGGACGCAGCGGTCGTTGCTGATCGGGGTGGGGAGCCCAGCCGGTAAGCGTGAGGATCTCGAACGTCGCCGGCACGCGGCCGTCGGGCCCGGCGTGGCGCTCCTGGTAGAGCTCGCAGGCGCGTGTCAGGATCGTCCGGGTGAGCGACGCCGCCGGACGCTCGAGGAGCGCGCTGGTCTCGCCCATCGCGCGGAGCTCGGCCAGCAGCCGCAGCGGGTGCTCGTAGCGCACCGTCACCAGGTCGGTGTCGATCACCGGCAGGGCGAACCCCGCGCGCTGAAGCAGGGCGGCGCCGTCGGCGGCGTCGGCGAACGGCGAGACCCTGGGCCCCGCCCCGCCGCGCAGCTCCGCCTCGGCGTCGAGGAGGGCCGCGCGCAGCTCGGTCAGGGTCGCGCCGCCAAGCATGGCCCCGAGGAAAAGGCCGTCCGGGGCCAGGGCGAGGCGGATCTGGATCAGCGCTCCCACCAGGTCGTTGACCCAGTGCAGGGCGAGCGATGAGACCACCAGGTCCAGGCTGGAGGGCGCGAACGGCAGGCGCTCCTCATCGGCGACCACGCGCGCCTCGCTCGCTCGCGCCAGCATCGCGGCGCTGAGATCGCTCTGCGCCAGGAGGCCGACCTTGCCCGCGGCGGGGCTCCCGGCGAGGACCTTGGCGAACGTCCCGTCTCGCGCCCCCAGGTCCGCCGCCCGCTCGAACCGCCGATTGATCGCCTCCAGCCGCTCGACGAGGTCGGCGGCGGCGCGGCGCTTGAGGAAATCGGCCGTGGCGAACCCCATTGCGGCGCGCGCGAGACGGCGGGCGTGCAGCGGGCGATCGAAGATCCGGGGAGGGGAGGCCATGCGAACGGTAAGGTCTTGCTGTTATTGCAAACTTGTGCGAAATGCAAAGTCCAGCTCCCCGCTTCCCGGGGAGAGACGAAGGAGTCTCGCATGGAACTCCGGCTGCCCGCCAGCGCCCGTCGCATCGCCTGTGGCTCCCTCGATCTGCTGTTGCCGCCCCGGCCCCTGGACGAGGGCCCAGGTTCCCGGCCGGCGGCGGGCGTGCAGTGGCGCGGCCTGACGCCGCCGGCCTGGTCGAAGATCGCCTTCATCGAGGCGCCCTTCTGCGACGCCTGCGGCGCCCCCTTCGACTATGATCTCGGCGCCGAGGCGCGCTGCCCGACCTGCACCCGCCAGCTGCCGGCCTTCGATCACGCCCGCGCCGCCTGCATCTACGACGAGCCGGTGAGCGACCTGATCCTGAAGCTGAAGCACGCCGATCGCACGGACCTGTCGGGTCTCTTTGCCCGTTGGATCGCCCGCGCGGCGGCGGACCTTCTGCGCCGAACCGACGGCGTTGTTCCCGTGCCCCTGCACCGATGGCGCCTGCTGCGACGGCGCTACAACCAGGCCGCCGAGATCGCCCGGCCCCTCGCCCGTCGCGCCCGCGTCGGCTACTGGCCGGACGCCCTCGTTCGCGAACGCCAGACCGGCAGCCAGGGCGGCAAGTCGGGTGACGCCCGACGGACCAATGTCGCGGGAGCGTTCGCGGTGCCGGCGCGATGGCGGGGCAGGGTGGAAGGCCGCCGGATCCTGCTCGTCGACGACGTGCTGACCACCGGCGCCACAGCGGAGAGCTGCGCCCTGGCCTTGAAGGCGGCCGGGGCGGCCTGCGTCGATGTCGCGGTGATTGCGCGGGTCGGGCAATTGACCCGGCGGCCCGAATAACCCACTTCAGTGCGGTATCCCTCCTCCGGACCCGGCATGTCGACCTCCCACGTCACCATCTACACCCGACCCTTCTGCGGCTTCTGCTCCCGGGCCATCAGCCTGCTTCAACAAAAGGGCGTCGAGTTCACCGAGATCGAGGCTGGCTTCGATGCGGCCAAGCGCCGGGAGATGATCGACCGGTCAGGCCGCACCACCTTCCCGCAGATCTTCGTCGGCGACACCCACATCGGCGGTTGCGATGAGCTCATGGCCCTGGACCGGGCCGGCAAGTTCGACCCCATGCTGCACGCCTGATGCTGAAGATCGGCTTGGTCCAGACGCGCACGCCGGCAAGCCACGACGCCGCTCTCGCGCACACCGCGCCTCTCGTTCGGGAGGCGGCGGCGGCGGGCGCGACCCTGATCGTGACTCCGGAATGCACCAACATCCTCCAGCGCGACCGCGCCAAGCTGTTCGCCGTGCTGGCCCCCGCGGAGAGTGACCCGGTCGTCACCGGTCTCGCCGCCCTGGCCGAGGAACTCGGCGTCTGGCTGGTGATCGGCTCAGCCCTGGTGCGCCGCGAGGACGGCAAGGCCGCCAATCGCTCGTTCCTCGTCGCGCCCAACGGCTCGGTGTCCGCCAGCTACGACAAGATCCACATGTTCGACGTGGATCTGCCGAACGGCGAGCGGTACCGCGAATCCAGCGCCTATGAGCCCGGCGACCGGGCCGTGGTGGCCTCCGCCGCCGGCGCGATGCTGGGCCTGACGGTCTGCTACGACATGCGCTTTCCGCCGCTCTACGCCGCCGTCGCCCGCGCCGGAGCGCAGGTGATCACCGTCCCCGCCGCCTTCACCCGCCCGACCGGCGAGGCGCACTGGGAGGTCCTGTTGCGCGCCCGGGCCATCGAGACCGGCTCCTTCGTCCTGGCCGCCGCCCAGGGCGGCTTTCACGAGGACGGCCGGGGCACCTGGGGCCACTCCATCGCCGTCGGACCCTGGGGCGAGGTGCTGGCCCGCATCGACCACGATGAACCGGGCGTGGTGACCGCCGATCTCGATCTCGACGCGGTGTCCAAGGCCCGGGCGGCGGTTCCGGCGCTCGGCAACGCCCGCCCGTTCGCCGCCCCATGATCCGTTACGCGCTGGCTTGCGAGGCGGGCCATGAGTTCGAGGGCTGGTTCAGCGCCTCGGGCGATTTCGACGATCAGGCCGCGAGGGGCCTGTTGACCTGCCCGGTCTGCGACACCCATGCGGTTCGCAAGCAGATCATGGCCCCCTCCGTGGCCGGAACCACCAAACGGAGCGTCGAGGAGAACCCCGCCGCCAAGCGCGCGATGATGATGGAGGTGATGGGCCGGGTGCGCGCCCATGTGCAGGCCAACTTCGACTATGTCGGCGACCGCTTCGCCACCGAGGCCCGCGCCATTCACGAGGGACGCTCCGAGGAGCGCGGCATCTACGGCGAGGCCAGCTCCACCGAGGTCAAGTCGCTCGTCGCCGACGGCGTCCCTATCGCCCCGCTGCCGCCCGAGCCACCGAAGAAGACCGAGGTCAATTAGAGGGTACATCCTCCTGTGGCGGCCTGGGCGGGAGCGCAGCGGTGGCTCAGCTCGGCCTGGCGATCGTCATCAGGTAGTTGACCTGCGCGTCGGCGCCGAGCGACCAGCGCCCCGAGAGGGGATCGAAGGCGACGCCGAACGGGCCTTCCACTCTCAGATCTTCGCCAGAGAGAAAGCCCCGGATTTCCGAGGGCTTGAGGAACTTGCGCCAGTCGTGGGTTCCGGCGGGGACCCAGCGCAGCACGTACTCCGCCCCGACCTTGGCCAGGGCCAGGGCCGCAAGGGTGCGGTTGAGGGTGGCCAGGATCATCAGGCCGCCCGGGTTCAGCAGCCGCGTGCAGTCGCGCAGGAACTCCCCCGGATCGGCGACGTGCTCGATCACCTCCATGTTGAGGATGATATCGAACCCCGGCTCGCCGGCAGCCAGCAGTTCCTCAGCCGCGCCGGTCCGGTAGTCGACATCGAGCGAGCTCTCCCGGGCATGGGTCGCGGCCACGGCGACGTTGCGCTCTGAGGCGTCGATGCCGGTGACCGAAAAGCCCAGGCGCGTCATCGGCTCGCACAGCAGGCCGCCGCCGCAGCCGATATCCAGCAGCCGCAGTCCCGTAAACGGCGCCCTCGCCCTGTCGTCCCGTCCGAAGTGCGCCAGCGCCTGGTCGCGGATGAACGCCAGCCTGACGGGATTGAACCGGTGCAGGGGCGCGAACTTCCCCCCCGGATCCCACCACTCGGCGGCGATCGCCGAGAACCGGGCGACGTCGGCCGCGTCTATGCTCGATCGAGGCGCGTCAAGTGTCATCGAAGACTGCCTGGACCCGCTCCGGCCACCCGTCAACGGATCGCACCGGTGCGGCGCCGGGACGGACAGTTGTTTCCCTCGTCCCCCTTCGCTAGAAGCCGCCGCTTCGGACGGAGCGCGGCGTGTCTCGGCTAGTGATGAAATTCGGCGGCACTTCGGTGGCCGACCTCGAGCGCATTCGCCGGGTCGCGCGCATCGTGGCGGCCGAAGCGGCCGTGCATCCGGTGGCGGTGGTCGTCTCGGCGATGGCCGGCAGGACCAACGAGCTGGTGGCCTGGACCGACGGGGCCGGCGCCGCCGCCGGCGGTCTGCCGGTCTCGGACGACGAGTACGACGCGGTGGTGGCCTCGGGCGAGCAGATCACGGCCGGGCTCCTGGCCATGGTGCTGCGCAACCTTGGCGTCCCCGCTCGATCGTGGCTCGGCTGGCAGATTCCGATCTATACCGATGAAGCCCACGGGCGCGCCCGCATCGACGAGATCCCGTCGGAAAAGCTGGCGGCGGCGCTGGACTCGGGCGAGGTGGCCGTGATCGCGGGCTTCCAGGGCGTCACCCGTGACGGGCGCCTCTCGACCTTGGGCCGTGGGGGCTCGGACACCACGGCGGTCGCCATCGCGGCGGCCATCGGCGGCAGCTGCGACATCTACACCGATGTCGATGGGGTCTACACCACCGACCCGCGCATCGAGTCCAAGGCGCGCCGCCTGGCGCGGATCAGCTATGAAGAGATGTTGGAAATGGCCTCGCTGGGGGCCAAGGTCCTGCATACCCGATCGGTCGAGATGGCCATGGCCCATGGCGTTCACGTGCGGGTGCTGTCGAGCTTTATCGAGCCTGGCGAGTCAGGCGGTCAGGGCACCATCGTCTGCGACGAGGAGGAAATCTTGGAAAAGCGCATCGTCAGCGGGGTCGCCTTCAGCCGCGACGAGGCCAAGATCAGCCTCTACGGCCTCCCCGATCACCCGGGCGTCTCACGCGAGATCTTCGGGCGCCTGGCCGACGCCAACGTCAACGTCGACATGATCGTCCAGAGCCACGCCCACCGCGAAGGGGCGGCCAACATGGAGTTCACCGTCGGCAAGCGCGACGCCGCCCGCGCCGTCGAGATCGTGCGCGCCGCCAAGGAGACCGTCGGCTTCGACGCCGTGGCCGTGGACGAGGACGTCGCCAAGGTGTCGGTGATCGGCGTGGGCATGCGCAGCCACGCCGGCGTCGCCAAGACCATGTTCGGCGCGCTGGCCGACAAGGGCGTCAACATCCAGGTGATCTCCACCTCGGAGATCAAGATCAGCGTGCTGATCGACGCCGCCTACACCGAACTGGCCGTCAGGGCCCTCCACGCCGCCTACGGCTTGGACAAGCTGTAGGCCCTAGGCTGGCGCGTCGCGGGCGCGCTCGTTAAGGACGCTGTCCGCCGCGCGCAGGCGATCCTCGACGCGCGCAAGGCTGGCCGCGAGCGACGCGCGATGCGCCTCGATCTCCTCCCGCGACTTGCCGGCCATGGGGTCGCGGGTCCAGCCGCGAGCCTTGGCCCGCGCATCGGGACTCCACGCGCCGCCGGTCGCCAGCCTCGGAATCGCCTCGGCCGTCTGCTGCAACGACCAGACGAGGTGCTCGCGCCAGCTCTCCGCCCCCGTCCTGTACGCCTGCAGGTCGGCGTCGCCCTTGCCCCGCATGATCTCCGCGGTCGCCGCTATCGGATCCCGCCCGGGCGCCTCGCGCAGGGTTTTGTCGATTGCCTGGTCCTCGATGATGTTGTCGCAGAGGCCGACGCACGCGTCGCAGATGTAGACGGTCGGTCCGGCGATCAGCGCGACGACCTCGTGCTGCGACTTGCCGCAGAACGAGCAGTGCAACGTCTGCGCGCCGTTCGCCGGCGCCATGTCGGCGGCCGGCCTGGCCGCCTCGATCCTGGCCGCCAGGATGTTCCAGTTGTCGAAGCCGAAAGCCTTGGCGGTCAGTTCCAGGCTCTCGCTATGGGTGATGGAGACGGCTTTCGCCGTCAGCGCCTGGCGCAGGCTGTGCGCCATGGACTTGGCGTCGCGAAAATCGCGCATGGGTCTTTTCCTCTGCTGGAGGCGAACGAGGAATGTCGGCGCTTGCCTTACCGACCCGTCCGCCTGGGCAAAGGCATCTGAGGGGCTGGGATACGTTCACCGTCCCCGGGGGGTGCAAGCGGCGGGTGTATCGACCCGGTGAAAGGATAGCGCCGCGCGCCCGTGCGCTGTCAAGCCGGCCGCGGTTTCAAGCGCGGCGCGCTGCTGGTAGAAGCGATGGCTGCCCCCCGTCGCGGAAAGGCGCAGGGGGCGGGTGCGGCGTTGAGCGAGGAAAAGCGATGATGGTCGCGGCGGGCTACGCCAGGGAGGACGAGAGCCAGCCGCCGGTGCTGGTTGCGGACTACCGGTCGACCACGCTCCGCGCGCCGCGCCACGCGCCGATCGCCATCCCGCATACCGTGACCGAGACGACCGGCCCGACCGCGCCGTGGGAACGGCTGATGGGACCCGCCGCGCCCGATCTCACCACCCAGGTGGGCGGCGTCGCGCAGGGCCAGAGGATCATCGTTGGCGGGCGGGTGCTGGACCAGGACCGCCGCCCGGTCGCCGGCGCCATGATCGAGATCTGGCAGGCCAACGCCGCCGGCCGCTATCGCCACGACAAGGACCAGTGGGACGCGCCGCTCGATCCGAACTTCACCGGCGCGGGACGGGCGATCACCGACGGCGAAGGCCGCTACAGCTACGTGACCGTGCGTCCGGGCGCCTATCCGTGGAAGAACCACCACAATGCCTGGCGCCCGGCCCACATCCACTTGTCCCTCCTGGGACCCGCGTTCGCCACCCGTCTCGTCACCCAGATGTATTTCCCGGACGACCCGCTGATCGATCTCGACCCGATCATCGGCACAGTGCCCGCCCCGTTCAGGTCCCGCCTCGTCTCCCGCTTCGACATCGAGTCGACGCGCCCCGAATGGGCCTTGGGATACGTCTTCGACATCGTGCTGCGCGGCCGCGACGCGACGCCGGCGGGCCTCTGATCGTGTCCGAATCTCTCCCGACACTCGGCCAGACCCCCTCCCAGACCATCGGGCCCTTCTTCCATTTCAGCCTGCCGTGGGACGGTGGTGCGGACCTGGTCGGAGACCACCCGGCCAACCGCGTGATCGAGATCTCCGGCAGGATGATCGACGGCCACGGCGAGGCGGTCGGCGATGCTTTGCTGGAGATCTGGCAGGCCGATCCGGCCGGCGACTACGGCGGCGCGGAGGGCTTCATCGGCTTTGGCCGCTGCGCCACCGACGCCGAGGGCCGCTATCGCTTCCGCACCCTGTTTCCTGGCCGCACGCCGGCGCCGGGCGGCGGCCTCCAGGCCCCGCACATCGCGGTCAGCGTCCTGGGGCGCGGCCTGCTCAAGCGGCTGGCCACCCGGATCTACTTCGAGGACGGCGAGGGCGCCGCCGAGGATCCGGTTCTCGCGCGCGTGCCCGCGGAACGTCGCTCGACCCTATTCGCCGTTCCCGTCGATTCAACGGACGGCTACCGGTTCGACATCGTGCTCCAGGGCGAGCGCGAGACCGTGTTCTTCGACATCTGACCCCGCGGGACCGGCGCGATTGAGTTCCTTGATCCGCGATCTTGCCGCCTCGACGCCGGAGATGGTCGCGACGTTCGGCGACGACGCGCTGATCGCCGCCGCCCTGGCGTTCGAGGCCGCCCTGGCGCGCGCCCTGGCCGCCGAGGGCCTGATTTCCGCGGCGGCGGCCGACGCCATCGCGGCCGCCTGCGCGACGCCCCTGGCGGACCCGGCGACGCTGGCGCGGGAAGCGGCGCACGCCGGAACCCTGGCGATTCCGCTCGTGCGGCGGCTACGCGAGCGGGTCGCCGAGCGCCACCCAGAGGTCGCCGCCGCCGTGCATCGTGGGGCGACCAGCCAGGACGTCGCCGACACCGCTCTCATGCTGATGAGCGGGGCCGCCGGCGATCTCATCGAAGCCGAGGTCAGACGTCTGCTCCACGCCCTGGCGGCTCTGACACGCCGGCATGCGGCCACCCCGATGCTCGGCCGCACCCTCCTGCAGGGCGCCGCGCCGATCACCTTCGGGTTGAAGACGGCCGGCTGGATGCTCGGCCTGGAGGCTGGGCGCAGCCGCTTCGCGCGAGAACGCGTCGACGCCCTGCGGCTGCAATTTGGCGGGGCGAGCGGAACGTTGGCGGGCCTGGACGGCCGCGGCACGGCGATCGCCGACCGCATGGCCGCGGACCTCGGGCTCGCGCCGGCCGTCATTCCCTGGCATGCGCGCCGGGAAGGGCTCGCCGCCCTCGGCGCGGCGCTGGCGCTGGTCGTGGGGGCGGTGGGCAAGATCGCGCGCGATATCTCGCTGCTCGCGCAGGGCGAGGTGGCCGAGGCGCGGGAGCCGCAGGTGACCGGCAGGGGAGGGTCCTCGGTCATGGCCCACAAGCGCAACCCCACCGGCTGCCAGGTCGCCCTGTCCGCGGCCATCCGCGCGCCCGGTCTCGCCGCCACGCTCCTCGCCGCCCTGCCGCAGGAGCATGAACGGGGCCTGGGCGGCTGGCAGGCGGAGGCCCCGGTGCTCGCCGAACTCTTCGAACTGGCGCACGGCACCCTCCGCGCCCTGGCCCCGGTGATCGAAGGCCTGGAGGTCGATGAGGCGGCGATGGCCCGCAACCTCGCCGCCGCCGGCGTAGGGTTCGACACCGGCGAATCCGAGGCGCTGGTCCGCCGCGCCCTCTCCGCGCTCGGCAAGGCCGAAGGAGGCTGAGACGATGGACGATGACGCGCTCGAAGACGCCGCACGCGTGCTTTACGAAGCCGGGCTCGCCAACCGGCGGGCGGTGCTGGGGGATGACTGGGTGGACGCCTCGCTCGCCAGGCGGACGCCGTTCACCGCCGATTTCCAGGAGATGATCACCCGCATCGCCTGGCAGGAGGTCTGGGGGCGTCCGGGCCTCGACCGGCGCACCCGCCGGCTGCTGGTGATCGCCATCACCGCCGCGCTCGGGCGCTGGGAGGAATTCCGGCTGCATGTGCGCGCCGGCCTGGGCCAGCAGGACCTCACCGTCGAGGCGCTCAAGGAGGCCCTCATGCAGACGGCGATCTACGCGGGTGTCCCCGCCGCCAATACCGCGTTCACCGAAGCCTCCGCGATCATCGTTGCGTTGGGCCAGTCGGGCGAGCCCGAAGAACGTTAGATGACTAATTAATTTGCCGCTCCTATAGAGCCTT
>Ga0302314_10016113_pt1 | contig 12651 bp, 14 predicted proteins | sample III_Palsa_N2_3_FD_200533 | JGI IMG/M metagenome (GOLD analysis project Ga0302314, IMG submission 200533) | Peat permafrost microbial communities from Stordalen Mire near Abisko, Sweden - III_Palsa_N2_3 | ecosystem: Environmental > Terrestrial > Soil > Palsa > Peat permafrost | place: Sweden...
AAGCTATCTTGCTCCTCCCGGGTTCTGAAATTCATGCGGTCAGTCCGGCGGGAAAAATCGTGGTTACGCTGGAAGCAAATCTCTCCGGCGAAATAATAAAGCAAATGGATGCGATTCACGCGCTGCCCGGTGTTTATTCGGCGGCGCTGGTTTATCAGCATCACGAGGATATTGAGGTGCTCGACCAGGAGATTCACGATGTCGCTGACACGTCGAAGCTTTATTAAGCAGACCGCCGCGGCCACGGCGGCATCGGCGGCGGGCGTTGCATTGCCGGCTATCGCCGCGAGCGCGGGCGCTGCGCTAGCCACGGCCGCCGATTCGGACGTCACCTGGTCGAAAGCGCCATGCCGGTTTTGCGGCACGGGCTGTGGCGTCAGCGTGGGCGTAAAGGCGGGCAAGGTCGTGGCGACCCAGGGCGATCCGCTGGCTGAAGTGAATCGCGGGCTGAACTGCGTCAAGGGCTATTTTCTATCGAAGGTCATGTATGGCGCCGACCGCCTGACTACGCCTCTTTTGCGCATGAAGGACGGCAAATACGCGAAGGACGGCGAATTTACGCCGGTTTCGTGGGAGCAGGCATTCGCGACCATGGCCGAGCAGTTCAAGCGCGTGCTGAAGGAAAAAGGGCCCACGGCGGTTGGCATGTTCGGCTCCGGCCAGTGGACCGTGTTCGAAGGCTACGCCGCCGTGAAGCTGATGAAAGCCGGATTTCGCTCCAACAACCTGGACCCGAACGCGCGGCACTGCATGGCGTCGGCGGTAACGGGCTTCATGCGCACCTTCGGCATGGACGAACCCATGGGTTGCTACGACGACATCGAGCAAGCCGATGCCTTCGTGCTCTGGGGTTCGAACATGGCAGAAATGCATCCGATCCTCTGGACCCGCGTGACTGACCGGAAGCTGAGTTTTCCGGCCACGAAGGTGGTCGTGCTGTCCACGTTCGAGCATCGCAGTTTCGATCTTGCCGACTACGAACTGGTGTTCACGCCGCAATCGGATCTCGCGATCCTGAACTACATCGCGAACGTGATCATCAAGACGAATCGGGTGAACAAGGATTTCGTGTCGAAACACGTGACGTTCAAGGCGGGCAACACGGATATCGGCTATGGCTTGCGGCCTGACCATCCGTTGCAGAAGGCCGCCAAGAACGCGGGCGACGCGAACGGTTCAAAGCCCATCGACTTCGAGACCTTCGCGCGCTTCGTGTCCAAGTACGACGCGGACTATGTCACCAAGCTGTCGGGCGTGCCGAAGGTCAAGCTCGACCAGCTCGCCGAGCTTTACGCGGACCCGAAGATCAAGGTCATGTCGTTCTGGACCATGGGTTTCAACCAGCACACGCGCGGCACGTGGGCGAACAACATGGTCTACAACATCCACTTGCTGACGGGCAAGATATCGACCCCCGGCAATAGTCCGTTTTCACTCACCGGCCAGCCATCGGCGTGCGGGACGGCGCGTGAAGTGGGCACGTTCTCGCACCGGCTGCCGGCGGACATGGTGGTGACGAACCCCGAGCATCGCGCGCACGCGGAACAAATCTGGCAACTGCCGCCCGGCACCATTCCCGAGAAGCCCGGCTATCACGCTGTGATGCAGAACCGCATGCTCAAGGACGGCAAGCTGAATGCGTACTGGGTCCAGTGCAACAACAACGTCCAGGCCGCCGCGAACCTCAACGAGGAAACGTTGCCGGGGTATCGCAACCCCGCGAATTTCATCGTGGTGTCGGATGTGTATCCGACCGTGACGGCCGTGGCTGCGGACCTGATCCTGCCATCGGCGATGTGGGTGGAGAAGGAGGGCGCCTATGGCAATGCCGAGCGTCGCACGCAGTTCTGGCATCAACTGGTCGACGCACCCGACGGCGCGCGTTCCGATCTCTGGCAACTCGTGGAATTCTCGAAGCACTTCAAGGTCGAGGAAGTCTGGCCGGCGGAACTGATCGCGAAGAAGCCGGAACTGAAGGGCAAGACGCTCTACGACGTGCTCTTTCGCAACGGCCAGGTCGACAAATACACGCTGAAGGAAAGCGATCCCCGCTATCACAACGATGAAGCGAAGGCGTTTGGTTACTACCTTCAAAAGGGTCTCTTCGAGGAGTACGCAACCTTCGGCCGAGGCCACGGCCACGACCTCGCGCCATTCGACGCGTATCACGAAGCCCACGGCCTGCGCTGGCCGGTGGTCGATGGCAAGGAGACGCGCTGGCGCTACAAAGAAGGCTCCGATCCTTACGTGAAAGCAGGCACGGGCTATCAGTTCTATGGCAACAAGGACGGCCGCGCGGTGATCTTCGCGTTGCCTTACGAACCGCCGCCCGAACCGCCCGACCGCGAATACCCGTTCTGGCTGGCAACCGGACGCGTGCTCGAACACTGGCATTCCGGTTCCATGACGCGACGCGTGCCGGAGCTGTACCGGGCGTTCCCGAATGCCGTGTGCTTCATGCATCCCGACGACGCCAAAGCCCTCGGCTTGCGACGCGGCGTGGAAGTCGAAGTGAAGTCGCGGCGCGGCTTCATCCGTACGCGCATTGAGACCCGTGGCCGCGACCGGCCACCGCGCGGGCTCGTGTTCATTCCATGGTTCGATGCGAGCCAACTGGTCAACAAACTCACACTGGACGCCACCGATCCTATCTCGCTCCAGACCGACTATAAAAAGTGCGCCGTCAAAATTGTCAAAGTTTGAGGAGGCGGCCATGCGAGCGTGGACCGTGGTTTCGTCGATTACGTTGCTTTTAGCAGCGTGTTTTTTTGCGTATTCCCAAGTAACGCCGGCCCAGCCGGTGATTCCCGCTGAACCGTTTCACGACCCCATGCGCGGCACTACGCCCATAGACGAAGAGGCGACGCCACCATTGATCGCACCAACCGAAAACAAGGACGTAATCCGTGGCCGCGCATACGCACAGCAGCCGCCGACGATCCCACACAAGATCGACGGCTATCAGCTCGACAAGAATGCAAACCGCTGCCTCGCGTGCCATGCGCGCAGCCGTGCGGCCGACAGCGGAGCGGTGCCCATCGGTGTCTCGCACTACCTCACGCGAGACAACGCCACGCTCGGAAGTCTCTCGCCACGGCGCTATTTCTGCACGCAGTGCCATGTCTCGCAGGCCGACGCGAAGCCACTGGTCGGCAACACGTTCACGGACGTCGAAGATGTGCGTGTCGCGCCCGGGCCGCAAGCTGCGGGCAAGGCTGGCAAGAACTAGGAGCGAGCGATGTCCGGCTTTCTGACGCTGCTCAAGCGCTACTGGCGAACCATCAATCGTCCGAGCGTGCACTACAGCCTGGGCTTCCTCACGCTCGGCGGGTTTATCGCGGGCGTGGTGTTCTGGGGCGCGTTCAACACGGCGCTCGAAGTGACGAACACGGAAGCGTTCTGTACCAGTTGCCATGCAATGCGCGACAACACTTACGCGGAGTTGAAGAGCACGATCCATTTCAGCAATCGCAGCGGCGTCCACGCCAAATGTTCGGACTGCCACGTACCGCACAACTGGACCGACAAGATGGCGAGAAAGATGCAGGCGTCAAAGGAAGTGTGGGCGGCGGTGTTCGGCACGGTGGACACGCGCGAGAAATTCCAGGACCGGCGGCTCGAACTGGCGGAGCACGAATGGAAGCGGATGAAAGCCAACGACTCGCTGGAATGCCGCAACTGCCATTCGTTTGAATCGATGGATTTCACGCGGCAAAGTCCGCGCGCCCAAAACGCGCACCAGCGCTTTCTCGGCTCGGGCGAAAAGACCTGCATCGATTGTCATAAGGGTATTGCGCATCAATTGCCGAACATGACGCAGGCAATGCGCGATTTGTCACCGCCCGATCCGGCACAACGCGATGGGCGCTCACCATGAGAGGACCTTCCATGAGCCAGCACGCAGACTTTCCGTTGAAATCTTCCCGCACGAATCGGCAAGACGCGCTCTTGTCGGTTGACAAGCTCGCCTTCGATCGCGCCGGCGAAAGGCTCTTTAGCAACGTGGCGTTCGACGTCGACGCTGGCCAGGTCCTGCAGATCCACGGCCCGAACGGCAGCGGCAAGACCACGCTGTTGCGGGTGCTGGCGGGGCTGCTGCGGCCCAGCGCGGGCGTGGTGCGATGGCGCGGCCAGGACACGCATGCGCATCCCGAAGCATGGCGCCAGTCGCTAGCATTTCTCGGGCACCTGAACGGCATCAGCGACGACCTGACCGCCGCCGAGAACCTCAGCTTCAGCGCCGTGCTGGGCGAGGTATCGGAGGAGCGGGTGGAAGTGCAGGAGCAAGTACTGAAAAGCGTCGGGCTCGACCGCTATCAGCATGCGATCGTTCGCGGCTTGTCGCAGGGACAAAAGCGCCGTCTCGCCATCTCGCGGCTGCTGCTTGAACACAAGCCCTTGTGGCTGCTCGATGAACCCGCGGCCGCGCTCGACGACGAATCGTCGGCGGTGCTTGAGCGTTGCATCGAAGGTCATCTGGAGCGCGGCGGCATTGTGTTGATGACCACGCACAAGTCGATCAAGACCTCGCCCGCCGTCACGCGCAACCTGTATTTCGAACCGAGCGGCCGATGCTCAGATTGACCGCGAGCATCATGCGGCGAGAGCTTGCGCTCACCTGGCGACGACGCACCGGCGCGCTAGGCTGCCTGCTGTTCTTCGTGATCGCGGCAAGCCTGTTTCCGCTGGCGGTCGGCTCGGACCCGGAGCTGCTGCGCGCCATTGCGCCCGGCGTGTTGTGGGTCACCGCGCTGTTCGCCGCGATGCTCTCGCTCGGGCGCCTGTTCGCCCCCGATTTCGCCGATGGCGCGCTCGACCAGATGTTGCTCGCGCCGCATTCGCTGCTCACGATGGTCACCGCGAAGATCGCGGCGCACTGGCTCACCAGCGGCTTTGCGCTCGTGCTGCTGGCACCGCTTCTGGCGATCCAGTACGGGCTCGCCTTCGATACGATCCTTCGGCTCACCGTCGCGCTATTGCTCGGTACGCCTGCTCTCAGCCTGATCGGTTCGATGGGCGCCGCGCTCACGCTCGGCGTGCGAGGCGGCGGGATGTTGCTCGCCGTGCTGGTGTTGCCGCTTGAAACCCCCGTGCTGATTTTCGGGGCGAATGCCGCCGATCCGGTCCGTTCGGGCGCGTGGTCGGCGGCGAACTTTTCCCTGCTCGGCGCGGCGCTTCTCGCCTCGCTTGCGCTATGTCCGTTCGCGACCACCACTGCGTTGCGGATCTCAGCAGAATGAACTGGATTCCTAACTAGCGACTTATGAACCTTTCCATTCCTCGCACCGGCTGGTTGCGCTATGCATCGCCGGGACAGTTCTACAGGCTGGCCGGAAAGATGATCCCCGGCTTCGCCTTTGCGGCGCTGCTGCTCGTCATGCCTGCCATTCACATCGGGCTATTCGTGGCGCCGACCGACGCCGTGCAGGGCGATGTCTATCGCATCATGTTCGTGCACGTGCCTGCCGCGTGGATGTCGATGCTGATCTACGTGGTGATGACGTCCTACGCCGGGCTCGGTCTCGTGCTGAACGCGCGACTCTCCGCGATGATGGCTCGCGCGCTCGCGCCGACCGGTGCGCTTTTCACCGCTCTTGCGTTACTCACCGGCGCGCTGTGGGGCCGCCCGACCTGGGGCGCGTGGTGGGTCTGGGACGCGCGGCTCACGTCCGAACTGATCCTGCTCTTCCTGTACCTGGGCTTCATGTCGCTGCATGGCGCCATTGACGACACCCGCCGTGCCGATCGCGCCTGCGCCGTCCTCGCACTCGCGGGGGTGATCAACGTACCCGTCATCTATTTCTCGGTGCAGTGGTGGTACACGCTGCACCAGGGCGCATCACTTTCATTTGGCAGCGGGGTATCGATGGATTCGACGATGCTCGCCGGCCTCGTTGCAATGACGCTCGCTTTCTGGTGCTACGCGATCGCCGTGGTGCTCGTACGGGTGCGGCGGATCATCGATGAGAGGGAGGGGTGATGGGTAGCAATGGAGACCTTTGGTACCTGTGGGTGGCGTTCGATGTCACCTTCCTCGTCCTCGCGATAGAAGTCGCGATTACCGTCGGCGCGACGCGAAAGCAGCGGCGCAGGCATCCGGTGATCGAGAAACCCGCGCGGGGCAGCACGCTCAAGGAGCGCTCATGAAAGCGCGCGGGCGGCGTGCGTGCGGCATCGCGGCGGGACTGACAGCGCTCAGCGGCGCGACCGCGCTCGTGCTGAACGCGTTCAACGCGAATGTGACCTTCTTCGTTACGCCGACGCAAATCGTGGACGGCAAGACGGCCCTGTCGACGAGGCTGCGCGTCGGCGGCCTGGTGGTGCGCAATTCGCTCCGGCGCGACGCGGGCGGTCTCACCGTGCAGTTCGCCATCACCGATACCGCGCGCGAAATCCCCGTGCTGTATCGCGGCGTGTTGCCTGATTTGTTTCGCGAAGGCAAGGGCGTGGTCGCGCAGGGCCGGATGTTGCCCAACGGCGTATTCCTCGCAGACCAGGTGCTGGCCAAACACGACGAGAACTACATGCCGCCCGACGCCGCTAACGCACTCAAGCACGCTCGCTCCCTGTTGCGGGTCACAGACTCGCGTCGCGATTCAATCGCAACCGGAACCGCATTCACACGATGATTCCAGAACTCGGCCAGTTCGCCCTGATCCTCGCGTTGCTGCTTGCTGTCGTGAACGGCGTCCTGCCGATCGTCGGCGCGGCACGCGGCATTCCCGGCTGGATGCGCAGCGCGTGGCCGCTTGCACGGGCGCAGTGCGGCTTCGTCGCGATGGCGTTCGCGTGTCTCGCGGCGGCGTTTATCGGCGATGATTTTTCCGTGGCGTATGTCGCGGACAACTCCAATTCGATGCTGCCGCTCGCCTATCGCTTCGCGGCCATCTGGGGCGGCCACGAAGGTTCGCTCCTGCTCTGGACGCTGCTGCTCACGTTCTGGATGCTGGCGGTGTCCATTTTCAGCAAGCAGCTTCCCGTCGCGATGGTCGCGCGTGTGCTGGGCGTGATGAGCTGGATCGACGCCGGGTTTCTTCTCTTCATGCTGTGGACATCGAATCCGTTCGTGCGCCTGCTTCCCGCCGCGATGGACGGCCGCGATCTCAACCCCTTGCTTCAGGATCCCGGCATGGTGTCGCATCCGCCGATCCTGTACATGGGGTACGTGGGCTTCGCGGTCGCGTTTTCGTTTGCGATATCTGCGCTGCTCTCCGGCGAACTCAATGCTGCCTGGGCGCGCTGGTCGCGGCCATGGACTCTCGCGGCGTGGACGTTCCTGACGCTGGGCATCATGCTCGGCAGCGGCTGGGCGTACTACGAACTGGGCTGGGGCGGCTGGTGGTTCTGGGACCCGGTTGAGAACGCGTCGTTCATGCCGTGGCTCGTGGGCACGGCGCTGATCCATTCGCTCGCCGTCACCGACAAACGCGGCAGTTTTCGTGCGTGGACCGTGTTGCTTGCCATCTGCGCGTTCTCGCTGAGCTTGCTCGGTACGTTTCTCGTGCGCTCGGGCGTGATCACGTCGGTCCATGCGTTCGCCACGGATCCCAGGCGTGGCATCTTCATCCTGACGTTCCTGTCGATAGTCACGGGCGGCTCGCTCGCGTTGTTCGCCTGGCGCCCGCCCAAAATCGAACGCGGCCAGAAAGCCGGTCCGGGCTTCGCGCCGCTGTCGCGCGAAGCCTTGCTCCTGTCGAACAATGTCTTGTTGATGGTCGCGGCGGCTTCGGTGTTGCTCGGCACGCTGTATCCGCTCCTGCTGGATGTGCTCGGGCTGGGCAAGATTTCCGTCGGTGCGCCGTATTTCGATGCTGTCTTCGTGCCTTTGATGACACCCGCCGTGTTCCTGATGGGCGTCGGCCCGGTTACGCGATGGAAGTCCGCGCGCCTGCCCGATCTCGCCATTCGCCTGCGCTGGGCGGCGGCGCTGAGCGTCGTATCCGCGATTGGCCTGCCCTGGATTGCGGGCGGCTGGCGGCCGCTGGTTGCGTTGGGCATCCTGCTGGCCGTGTGGTGCGTCGCGACCGTCTTGACGGCTCTTTATGACCGGTTGGCGGAGCAACGCGGGCCCGTGTTGCGGCGGTTCCTGAGCGTACCTCGCGGCTTCTACGGGATGCTGGTGGCGCACGTCGGCATTGGCGTGTTCATCGCCGGCGTGACGCTGGTAAAGGGCTATGAATCCGGCGCCGATGCGCAGCTTGACGTCGGCCAGAGCATTCAGGCGGGCGGCTATTCATTTCGTTTCGATGGCGCAAAGCCCGTCGATGGACCGAATTACCGTGCGATGCGTGCCACCCTGACCGTCGTGCGCGATGGACACACGGTCGCGGTGCTGCATCCGGAGAAGCGCTTTTTCCTCGTTCAACAGTCGGCGATGACCGAAGCGGCGATCGACCGCGGCGTGTTTCGCGACCTTTACGTGGCACTGGGCGATCAGGCCAGTTCAGCCGATGACAACGCCACCGCGTGGGTGGTGCGGGTTCAGGTCAAGCCGTTTGTCGACTGGATCTGGGCGGGATGTCTCCTGATGGCGTTCGGCGGCGCGGTGGCGGCTAGTGACCGGCGCTATCGGCTGGTGAAGAGAGCGCAGCGGGAAAGCGGCGAGGCGATTGCTGCATTGGCATTGGCACTGGCACATGTTCAAACTCAAACGGTTGTTACGGTATCGGCGGCGTCCGCCAGGGAGACAAGGCAATGAAACGCTTTCTACTTCCGTTGTTGGTGTTCGGTTGTTTGAGCGGCGTGCTTGCGGCGTCGTTGTCGCATGATCCGCGGCGCCTGCCTTCGGCGCTGATCGGCAAGACGGCGCCGCCTTTCGACCTCCCGCGACTCGATGCCCCCGATCACGCGCTATCCCCCGATGCGTTGCGCGGCCAGGTCTGGGTGATGAACGTATGGGCGTCGTGGTGCGAGTCGTGTCGCGCTGAAAATTCGCTGCTTGTCGCGCTGGCGCGCAGGAATATCGCGCCGGTCTATGGGCTCGACTACAAGGACGAACCCGACGCGGCGTTGCAGTGGCTCAAGCAGGCGGGCAATCCGTATATCGCGTCCGTGTCCGATGTCTCGGGCGCGGTGGGGATCGACTACGGGGTTTATGGCGTGCCGGAGACGTTTGTGATCGATCGGCTCGGCGTGGTCCGCTATAAGCGTGCGGGGCCGCTGACGCAGGCGGAACTCGATACGCAGATCTTGCCGCTCGTGCGTCGGCTTCAGCGTGAGCCCGCCGATGAATAGAGCGCGCGTGGGGATCGCGGTCGTGCTTTGGTGCGCGGCGGGAAACGGTTGGGCTGACGAGGATTGCTTTCCAGGCGATCTTGCCGGGGCGGGTAACGCTGCAAGCGGAGGTGCGAGCGGCGCGATGGCAGTCGCCGCCGCCGCAGGTTCTGGAGCGAGTGCCAGCGACCGGGCAGGGAGCGATGCAAAGGGGCGTCTGGCGGGGACGGCCAGCGCGCCGGTTCAGGCAGGTTCTTCGCCGGCCGCCGTCGCGCAAGGCGTGGCCCAACGCGGCGCCCAAGCAAATCAGGCCCGGATCCACGCCCTTGAATCCAGCTTCCGCTGCGTGGTGTGCCAGAACGAAACCATCGCCGATTCGACTGCCGATCTCGCCGCTGACCTGCGCGCGAAGATCGTCGAGCAAGTCGCGCAGGGAATATCCGATGAAAAAATCCGCGCCTACATGGTCACCCGCTACGGCGATTTCATCCTCTACGATCCACCGTTCAAGCCGCTTACGTGGCTGCTCTGGCTTGGCCCATTTGCGCTGCTCGCGCTTGGCTTTGCGGTGTTGATGCGAATCGTTGCCCGGCGTCGCGCGATTCCGGCTTCGCCGCTGACCGACCTGCAGCGGCAACGCGCAAGGCACTTGCTGGGAGATGACCGATGATCGGTTTCTGGATCATTGCCGGGGGCATGACGATCGTGGCCCTGCTATGCGTTGTAGTGCCCTTGCTGCGTCAAACGGATGACGCCGGCTCGACGACGTCGCGCACACTTCTTGTTTCGCTTTACCGGCGTGAACTGGCCGAAGCCGACCGGGAGTTGCTGGCCGGCCGCCTATCGAAGTATCAGCACACGCTGCAGCGCCATGAGATCGAACGCCGCGTTCTGAACGATACCGCCAGCGCGCGTTCCTCAGAGCGCAGGACATCGAATGGCGTGGCGGCTCGCGTGGCGCCCTGTGCGCTGCTGATTCCGCTCATCCCTGCCGTCGCCTGCGCGCTTTATATCAAGCTCGGCACACCCGCGGCGCTCACGCTGGACGATCCGCCCGGCGAGCATCACGACATGCGGCCGGAGTCGGTCGGGATGATGGTGTCGCGGCTCGCGTCTCGCCTGACTGACCACCCGGCCGACTCGCGCGACGCCGCCGACTGGTCCATCCTCGCGCGTTCCTATGCGGTACTGGAACGACCCACCGACGCTGTCGCCGCATATTCGAAAGCGGTCGCGCTCGACCCGGGCGATGCCCAGTTGCACGCCGATTTCGCCGATGCCCTCGCGACAGCGAATGACGGCCGTCTCGATGGCCGCGCCACGCAGGAGATCGCGGCGGCGCTGAGCATCGATGCGTCGAATCCGAAAGCGCTCGCGCTGGCGGCATCGGCTGCGTTCGACGCGCATGCTTATGCTCGTGCGATAGGGTACTGGCGTCGTCTGGAAGCGCAGCTCGCTGCGGATTCGCCCATAGCGGTGCAGGCGCGCAAGAATATCGGCGATGCGGTGCGGCTGACTGCCGTCACCGTGCGTGTTCGCTTGGGAGAAGGTGTGCAAGTCGCACCCGACGCGACGATAGTCGTGACCGCGCGTGCGACTAGTGCTTCGGATGTGAGCGGGGAAGTGCTAGCCGAAAGTCGTTTAGCTGCAAGCGAATTGCCAGCGACGATCGTCCTCGATGACACGCTCGCGCCGCATCCCGACGTGGCTTTGTCGGCGTTTCCCAAGGTGACAGTGGAGGCACGAATTGAGGATACGGGCGCGTCCGGCCACATGGACGTGATGCCTGCCAATGAGAACCGGAGCACGACGGTTGTGATTGCGGATATGCCGAAATAATCGAAGCGGTGTTTGCCGGGTTGTATCCAAAAAATTGTTAAGCTCGAGCCTCGGTCATTTTTTACTCGCGGACATGTTCGAGTTTGAAGAGCTTTATCTTGTTGCCTACAAGAAGGAACGCGCGTCGAGTCGGCGGCTGGCGAAACACTCGGCGATCTCTGAACACGCCGCGCTGGTTCGGACGTTGGAAGTGTCGGCGGGCGCGCAATCGCTGGGCGAATTCGTCGATGTGCGGCGCAAGGAACGGGCACGGGCAGATGAGGCGCAGAGCCAGCGCAAGCAAGCGCGAGCGGATGCGCTGGCTGCTCGTTTGAACCGGCCGGTGATGCGGGAGGCATTCGAATGGCACGCCTGGTTCGATGGCTCCGCGTATCCGAATCCGGGCAAGATCGGCATTGGCGGCGTGTTGGAAAGTCCTGACGGCGAGCGCATGGAAATCAGTGCATTGGGCGGCCACGGCGATAGCTGCAAAGCCGAATATCTTGCTTTGATCGCGGTGCTTGAAGCTGCGGTTTTACGCGAGCCGCGCAAGCTTGTGATTCATGGAGACAGCCGGGTCGTGATAGATGATGTGCTCGGTGGGGAGGCACGCAGCGCGCCCGTGCTTCTTTCGTACGCGCGTCAAGCGCGCGAATTGATTCAGTCGATTGAGCGCTTCGGCAATGTCGAGTTGAAATGGATTCCGAGGGCGCGCAATGGGGCGGCGGATGGGTTGTCGCGGGGGGCTGTTGTTGGGGGAGGATAGGTTAGGGCGGTGCTGCTTGCAGAAAGACTCCTCCGTCGACCCACGCTCACGGCTCACGGCTCACGGCTCACGGCTCACGGCTCACGGCTCACCGCTCACAGCTCACAGCTCATCGCCAGCAGAACCCAACCTCCCGTCGAACCAATGCCCCTACGCCAAATCGCGCACATCCACGACTGGCGTATCACCAAACGCATCGCTTAACGCGTAGTCGAGCACTTTTCGCGCAGCATCGGCCGGCGTCGCCAACTGCCCCTGGCGCTTGAGTTCTTCGAACCTTTCGCGCTGCGGAAACGTCTCCAGATCCGCGCCGCGAATCTCGGCTTGCATGGCTGTGTCGACCACACCCGGCGCCACACTGGCAATACGTAACGCCCGATTGTCGTCTAGTGCGACAGCGCGCGCGTGATGATCGAGCGCCGCTTTGGTCGCGCAGTAAATGCTCCAGCCGGCATATGCATTGCGCGCCGCGCCACTCGAAATATGCACGATGCGCCGGTCGCTCGCATTAAAACTCGCCGCCGCGACAGCCGCCGACAGCATCAACGGCGCAGCCACATTCAGACTGACCGCGCGGCCGATCGCGTTCACGTCCTGGCCCTCAATGCCGCCCACCGGCTGCAGCATGCCCGCGTTATTGATCAGCAAAACAGTCCGGGCGTTACCGATAAACCTGGCCAGCGCGCCGGTCGCAATCCATGCGCCGAGCGCAACAGGATCGGCGAGATCGAGTTCGACTTGTTGCAGCAGGTCGGACACTTCGCGACGAGTACGCGATAGCCCAAGCACTGCGATTCCGCGCGATAGCAAGTTCTCGGCGAGTGCCTCGCCAAGTCCGCGTGTGTGGCCGGTGA
>Ga0302314_10016115_pt1 | contig 12650 bp, 14 predicted proteins | sample III_Palsa_N2_3_FD_200533 | JGI IMG/M metagenome (GOLD analysis project Ga0302314, IMG submission 200533) | Peat permafrost microbial communities from Stordalen Mire near Abisko, Sweden - III_Palsa_N2_3 | ecosystem: Environmental > Terrestrial > Soil > Palsa > Peat permafrost | place: Sweden...
TGATCAGGGCGCCAGCGCACGGGCCGCAATCCGGTCATCGCGACTGCTCGTATTCGGTATGGGGCGAGCAGTACTGGTGGTCAGTACCCCGCCGACATCGCGATGCTGGAAGACTTTCCCGGCGAGGACCTGCTGGCCTTGCGGGAACGCGACCCGGTCGCGGCGGAACCTACGCTGGCCCGGCTGCGCGAGGCACTCGCGGCGATGCGCGGCTATCGGGGCCGCGCACCCGGCAAGGTGAGCCTGATCGACGCCGGCGGGACGTCTCACTGGCCGACGAGCGAGGAAGCCGTGCTGGCACTCGGTCTACGGTGCGTGGCCGAGGCGACGGAGCGGGACCGCAGGATCGCGGGCAATCGCGAACGGCTCGAGGACCGTCTGCGCGAACTGGCCACGGCGGTACAACCCCGGGCCGAGTACTCCGTCGTGCACGGCGAACTGGGCTTGGACCATGTCCTGATCGACGCTGACGGCAACCCGGTCATTATCGACATCGAGGATCTCATGTACTTCGATGTCGAGTGGGAGCACGCGCACCTGCAGGTCCGGCTGGGCCGCGACTGGGCCGGAACCGTCGGGGCCGACGACCTCGACGAGGACCGGCTCGCACTGTACATGCTGGCGCAACGGCTGTTCCTTGTCGCGGGGCCGATGCGACTGCTCGACGGCGACTTCCCGCACCGGGCGTTCATGCGCAGCATCATTGAGCGCAACCTGAACGAGGCACTGGCGCTGCTGCCCTGAGCCGCAGGGAAAACCGGGCGCAGCTCGCTGGTGATCTAGCGCGGGGTGTGGTCTTGGAGGAACCGGCCGACTGCTTCGGTGGCGGCGGGCAGGTGCCCGGGGTCCTTCCACGGCTCGAGCAGCTCGGCGGCCGGGGCGAGTGCGGCGATCTCGCGGCCGGTCTCGGCCGGGTGGTACTCGTCGACTCCGGGCAGGACGAGCATCGGCGTGCGGAAGGACCGAACCTGGTCCCGGGTCACGCTGACGGCGAAGCCGGGGGCCCACATCGTGGTGGCGAACGCCTCGATCTCGTCGCTGGCGAGATCGTCGCGCTTGCTCATGAGCTGCTCAGCCCACTGCTTCCAGATGTTGTCGAAGAGCTCCCGGTTGCTCGCGATGATCCCGACCGGCTGCTCGAGGACGGCCGCGACGACCCGTTCCGGCGCGAGTTCGAGCAGCTTGAGGACGAACGGGCCGCCGATGCAGCAGCCGAACGCCAGGAACCGGCCGATGCCGAGATGATCCATGACGGCGAGCTGGTCGGCCGCGTAGGCGCCCCACGGGTCGCCGGCCTCGAGCGGGCCGGCGGACTGGCCGGCGTTGCGCTGGTCCATCGCGATCATCCGGTACTGCCCGGCGTACGCGGTCAGCGGGTTGATCGACGCCATCTCCCACAGCGGCACGCTCGAGCGCATCCCGCCCGGCGCCAGCGTCAGCATGGGAAACCCTGTCCCCTGCTCGGTGTACCAGATCTTCGCCTCGCCGCTGTCGACGTACGGCACACGGGTCTCCTCGCGACTCAGGTTCCGCTGCCCAGCCTATCGCCGGGCCGCCAGGGCCGGCGTTGAGCGTCCGGAGGTAACCACGGTTCGTTCAGTAAAATCTTTTGAATTCTTCTGAACGGACCGGGGTTACTCCGGCTGGCTACGGGCGAGCGAGAGCGCCTGGGCCGGGCAGGAGGCGATCGCGGTGGTGATGGCTTCTTCCGGGTCGCCGCGGGGGTCGATCACGACCGCGACCGCCTCGTCGTCCTGGTCGAAGGTGTTCGGGGCGTACCAGTTGCATTGGCCGGAGCCCATGCACAGGTCGCGGTCGACGCGTATCTCGCGGTTGGCGGGCGAGGTCATGCGGTCAGTCTCTCGCGGTGAAGTCGAGGGTGAGCGCCCGCAGGCCGCGGAACATGTAGGTGCGCAGGTACTTGTAGCGGCGGTCGTCGGCCGGGCCGTGGGCTGCCTCGTTGATCCGGATGTCGGTGGTGCGGTCGAACAGCCGCTCGATCGTGACGCGGGCCTCGGAGCGAGCGAGCGGGGCGCCGGGGCAGGTGTGCACGCCGTGGCCGAACGCGAGGTGGCGGCGGGTGTTCGGGCGCTCGAGGCGGAATTGCGCCGGGCACTCGAACTGCCGGGGGTCGCGGTTGGCGGCGCCGTTGACCAGCATGACCAGGGTGCCGGCCGGGATGGGCAGGCCGGCCAGTTCGGTCGTCTTGACCGCGAGCCGGAACTCGCCCTTGATCGGGCCCTCGGTGCGCAACGTCTCCTCGACGAACCGCGGGATCTCATCCCGGTTAGCGCGCAGCCGGGCCTGGGTCTCCGGCTGCTCGGCGATGCGCTGGAGCAGGGTGCCGATCAGCCGGACGGTGGTCTCCTGGCCGGCCGCGAACAGGTTGGAGACGATGCGGGCGGCGGCGACCGGCGTGGGCACGGTGCCGTCGGGGAACTTCGCGGCGGCGATCCCGGTCAGCACGTCGCTGCGCGGCTGCCGGCGGCGGTCCTCGATCCGCTCGGTGAAGTAGTCGTAGAAGACCTCAAGCGTGTTGTGGCCGTGCGTGCTGGCTTGTCCCGAGCCGGGCAGGCCCTGGTTGGGACTGGGCTTGGCGAGCAGCAGCGCATGATCTTCTTCCGGCACCCCGAGCAGGTCCGCGATGATCAGCAGGGTGTACGGCTGCGCGTAGGCGCCGATGACCTCGGCCGTGCCCGGCTCGAGGATCACGTCGAGCTGCCGGTCGGTGAGCCGCCAGATGAACTCCTCGTTCTCCTTCAGCCGCTTCGGCGTGATGAGCCCCATCAGCAGGGCCCGCTGCGCCGTGTGGACCGGCGGGTCGGCGGTGACGATCTGGTCGTTCTGCGGCAGATACGCGCGGTGCCCGGCCAGCCAGTCGGTGATGTCATCGCTCTTCGGCGGCGGCTCGGGGAACAGCGACAGCGCGTCAGCGCCGGCCACGACGGCAGCGTTGGAGAAGACGTCGGGGGCGCGCAGCACCTCAAGCGCCTCCTCGTAGCCGGTCACCATCACGACACCGTGGTGCGGCTCCCGGTAGACAGGCTTGTTCGCCGCCAGGTAGTCGAGCAGGCCGTACGGGTCGAGCGCCAGCAGCGGGTCGCTGAAGTAGTCGAGGCTGTCGATGTCCACGATCGTTACTCTCCTTCGCGCGGGCGGCGCAGGTGGGACAGGTAATGGGCGGCCCAGTCGGTGAGCGTGGCGGGCACGTAGTAGCCGGTCTCGTCGTTGATCGCGGCCCAGTTGGCCGCGATGTCGTCCACCGTCGCGCCGACGAGGCCGGGGTGCAGGTAGCCCTGGGTCGCGCCGATGAACAGCCGGGCGAACCGGCCCGCGCCCGCGACGTAGACCTCGCCGCTGACGTCGCACGACTCATGGGCGAGGTAGGCGACCATCGGGGCGACCAGCGCGGGGTCCATGACCGGGGCCATCGCCTCCTGCTTGGCCAGTTCCGCTTCGGTGCGCGCCCCGAGCCGGGTGACCGCGTTGGGCGCGATGCAGTTGACGGTGATGTCGGCCGTGCCCCGGCCGGCCGTCAGGCTCTTGGCCAGGCCGATCATCGACGCCTTGGCGATCGCGTAGCCGAGGTTGTCCGGCAGGCCGAACAGGCCGGCCGAGGTGGTGAGGACGACGCGGCCGTAGTTCTTCGCAAGGAAGTGCGGCCACGCCGCCTGCAGCGTGTTGAACGAGCCCCTGACGTGCACCGCCCAGTGCGCCTCGACCGTCTCGATGGTCGCCTCGGGCAGCCCGCCCCACACCATGTTGCCCGCGTTGTTCACCACGATGTCGATGCCGCCGAACCGTTCCACGGCGGTGTCGATGACCGACCGGCCGCCCGCGACGCTGGACACGTCGGCGTAGCTGGCCGCCGCCTGGCCGCCCGCGGCCTGGATCTGCTTGACGACGTCGTCGGCCGGGCTGGCGTCCTGGCCTCGGCCGAGCGTGGAGCCGCCCAGGTCGTTGACCACGACCTGGGCGCCGAGCTGCGCCAGGGACAGCGCGTAGGCACGGCCGATGCCGCGGCCGGCGCCGGTCACCGCCGCGACGCGCCCGTCAAGCCGCAGTCCGCTCATCCGAGGAAACCCTGGTAGCCGCTTTCGACCGCCGCGGCCATGAACGCGTCGAGCTTGGGCCTGCCCCCCGGGTTGAGCAGGTGGACGCGTGGTTTGCCTGGCGTGTTGGCGCCGTAGTACTGGCCCCGCTTCTCGAACGGCGAGTAAGCCTCAAGCTTCGCCAGCATGGTCATCCAGTCCTGTTCCGCCTGCTTGGGGACCTCGATCCGGCGGCGGCCGCGCTCGCGCGCGTAGTCGATGAGGTCCTGCACGAAGTCGATTTGGAGGGCGCCGTAGCGCGGGTTGTTGCCGGACGCGCCGTGCGGGCCGCCGGGGAAGAACAGGTTCGGGAACCCGTGCGCCATGATCCCGAGATACGTGACCGGGCCGGCTGCCCAGTAGTCGTTGAGCGTCAGCCCGCCGGCCCCGACGATGCCCATCCGCAGCATGGCGCCGGTACCGAAGTCGAAGCCGGTCGCCCAGATGATGATGTCGAACTCGCGCAGGCCGTCTGACGTCTCGATGCCGGTCTCGGTGACCTTGACGATGGGCGTCTCCCTGAGCGACACCAGCGACACGTTGGGCCGGTTGAACATCTCGTAGTACCCGGTGACGTACGGCGGGCGCAGGCCGACGTAGCGGTGGTCCTTCGGAATCAGCCGGTCCGCGGTCGCCTGGTCGGTGACGATGGCGCGGATCTTCTCCGCCATAAACGCGCACCACTGCGCGTTCGCCTCCTGGTTGAACAGCAGGTCGTCGTAGTTGGCGCCGATCTTCGCGAAGCCGGGGCTGTGCCAGATCGTCTCGAAGAACGCCCGCCGCTGCGCGGGCGAGTCGTCGAAGGCCTTCTTGCCGGGCGGCTTGTGCAGGAAGCCGCTGACTGAGGCGTCGAGCTCGGCCTTGATGGACGCGTAGTTCGCCTTGAGGTACGCCTGCTGCTCAGCCGAGATGCGGTGGTTGTTCAGCGGCGTGGCCCACGTGGGCGTCCGCTGGTACATGACCAGGGACGCGACCTCGTCCGCGATTTCCGGGCCGATCTGGACGCCGCTCGATCCGGTGCCGACGATCGCGACGCGCTTGCCACTGAAATCGACCGGCGCCTGCGGCCAGCGGGCCGGGTGGTACGCCTCGCCGCGGAAGTCCTCGCGCCCCGGCACGTCGGGGAACTGCGGCACCGACAGCACGCCGGTCGCGCTGACCAGGTACCGCGACCGCGCTTCGAAGCCGTCGGAGGTCCCGGTCACCCAGGAGGCGGCGCCCTCGTCCCACCCCGCCGACGTGACCTTGCTGTCCAGCCGGATGTGCCGACGCAGATCGAACTTGTCCGCCACGTAGTTCAGGTACCGCTCGGTCTCCGGCTGGGACGCGAACTCTTCCGACCAGCTCCACTCCCGCCACAGCTCCTCGGAGAACAGATAGCCGTAGGTGTAGCTCTCGGAGTCGAAGCGGCAGCCCGGATAGCGGTTCCAGTACCAGGTGCCGCCGACGCCGCCGCCCGCCTCGAGCAGCAGCGCCGAGTAACCCGCCTGGACGGCGCGGTAGAGCTGGTAGAGCCCGAGCACTCCGGCGCCGATGACGACCACGTCCGCGCGCTCTTCCCGAGGTGCCACTATGACTCGCCGGGAGGAAAGCCCGCGAGCCCCGGATCGAGCTGCACCCCGAACACGTTGAAGGCCATGGCGAGCAGGTCGTAGGTACCGATCGTGAACACGAGGTCCATCAGCTGCTGACGATCGAGGTGCTCGGCCAGCCGCTGCCAGGTCTCGTCGGAGACGTTGCGGTCCGCCACGATCTCATCGACCGACCTGAGCAGGACCGCGTCACGCGGGTCCCAGAGCGCCGAATCCGGGCCGTCCGAGATCGCGGCTATCTCCGCGTCGGACAGGCCCGCGGCCTTGGCCATCCCCACATGCTGCGCCCACTCGTACTCGCCGCGCCGCAGCCAGGCGACGCGCACCGTGACCAGCTCGCGGTCCCGGTCCGGCAGCGTGGAGGAGAACAGATGGTTGTTGAAGACCAGGAAGGCCTTGGTCAGCGCCGGATGCCACGAGAAGATGCCAAGCAAGTTGGAGACCGGGCGGTGGCGCCGGCCCGGCTCCCCTGATCGCTGAGCGGTGCCGGGCGGCCGCAGGACAGACAGCGCGTCGAGGACCGCCGCGTCCCAGTCGCCGGCCGGCCTCGGCGGGATCCGTATCTCGCTCACGGGGCCGCGTACCCGCCGTCGACGACGATCGCCGACCCCGTCGTCCAGCGTGACGCGTCGCTGGCCAGATAGGAGTAGGCGCCGACGAGGTCGTCGGCGCAGCCGAGGCCGAGCGGGTGCTTGGCCGCCATGGCGTCGATCGCCTCGGCCGGGAGGCCCTCGTGAATCGCGGACAGGAAGGTCCCCGGGCAGACGCAGTTGACGCGGACGCCGTCGCGCGCGTACTCGACCGCCGCCACCTTCGCCAGCTGGATGACGCCCGCCTTGGTCACGCAGTACGGCGCCGCGTGCGACCAGGCCGTGAGCCCGGCCACGGAGGCGGTGAGGATGATCGACCCGGACTTCTGGCCGCGCATCACCGGGATGGCCGCGCGGATGCCGTTGACCGGGCCGAGCACGTTGACGCGGAAGACCCGCTCCCACTCCGGCGCGGGGAGATTATGGATCCGGCCGTTCGGCGACAGGATCCCGGCGTTGCTGATCAGCACGTCGAGCCGGCCGAAGCGATCCACCGCGCGCTTGACGACGGCCTCGACCTGCGCGAAGTCGCCGACGTCGGCCGACATGAGCTCGATATCCCCGGTCGGGTCGGGCAGGGTGTCGGCCACCAGTTTGACGGCGGCCTCGCTCAGGTCGCTCAGCACCAGGTCCGTCCCTGGCTCGCCCGCGAACTGACGCGATAGCGCGGTGCCGAGCGTTCCGCCGGCACCGAGGATGGCCACTACTCGGCGCTCGCTGTCCATCGGATCTCCCCTCAGTCCGGGTTCCCGGCCACCGGCAGGCTCTGATCGATCGCGAAGAGGTCCCATCCATCGGGGCTGTCGATGTCGCCCCAGGAGCTTCGCATCTTCGTGAGCAGGCCGATCAGCATCCGCGCTTCACCGGTGGGCAGGCCGAGACCGGAGAACAGCTCGGCGTTAAGCCGCGTGATGGCCTCGCGCACGAGCGCGTTCCCGGCCGGCGTGATCTCGGCGATCGTGCTGCGCCGGTCGGTGGGATGCGGCGTGCGCCTGATCAGGCCGGCCGCCTCGAGCTTGTCGACCAGGCTGGTGATGCTGGTCTGGTGGATCTGCAGCTCCCGGCCGAGCCGGCTGAGCGGCATGGACCCGTCGCGGAAGTACAGCCGGACCAGCAGCTCGTAGCGGGAGAAGGTGAGGTCAATCGGCGCCAGTATCGCGTCGGCGCGCTTGGTCAGCAGCTGGTGGACGCGCATCAGCGAGGTCACGGCGGTGACCCCGTCGGCGCAGTCCTCCCATCCGTTGTCGATCCACAGATCGTGGGCCTCGATGATCGGGTCCCGGTCGAATTTTCGCGTCACGGTCAGACCGCGCCGGGAACCGGGGCCAGCTTGCGGCTCGGGTCGAAGCCGACGATGCCGGCCAGCGTGCCGCCGAGGATGGCCGCGCGATCAGAGTCGGGGACTCCCGCGAAGTTCTCGGCGATGCACTCGTCGCTGCCGCGGAAGGTGCCCTCCGCGTGCGGGTAGTCGTTGCCCCACATGATCGTCGACAGGCCGGTGATGTGCCGGGCCTTGACGGCGATCGGGTCGTCCGCGAACTGCACGTGGATCTGCCGCTGCACGTACTCGCTTGGCTTCAGCGGCCAGGGCCACTTCGCGTTGACGGCGAACAGGCGGCCCATCGACGGCTGGTCGCTGGGCGGGCGCGAGTCGTCCCAGAAGCCCAGCCACCAGTCGGGGTCCTGGCCGATCCCGGTCCGCCAGGACCGGTCCATGAAGCCGAGGTAGGAGACCAGCCAGCCGGCGCTGAACTCGATCAGGTTGAAGTGCAGGCCGGGGAAGCGCTCGCAGACCCCGCCGCTGACCAGGTCGGCGATGATCCGCCGCGGACTGGCCTCGCCGGTGTTCCCGCCGCCCATGGTCCGCATCGACACCATGTCGTCGGTGAGGTTGCCCTTGCCCATGTTGACCGCCGTCATCAGGCCCTTGACGGTCCTGGCGGTGATCGACTTCTCCTCCCTGACCTTCACCCCGCCGGTGGCGACGTGGATGAAGACGGGCATGCCGTTCGCCTGCGCGGCCGCCCACACGGGGTCGTACTCCCGTGACCAGTAGGGCGTGGGCGGGATTTCCGGCACCAGGATCGCCCGCAGGCCCAGGCGGGCGGTCCGCTCGATCTCGGCCACGGCGTCGGGGATGTGCGTGAGGGGGATGGCCGCGGTCGGGCGCATCCGGTCCTGGTGCGGCAGGTACCGCTCGACGATGTAGTCGTTGTACACGCGGGCGTGCGCCATCGAGAGCTCGTGATCGTCGGTGAACAGGACGAACAGCGACAGGTTGGGGAACATCACCGCGGCGTCGACGCCGTCGAGGTCCAGGTCCCTGATGATGTGCTCCGGTTCGCCATCCGGGGTCTCCCCGCCGTGCTGCCGGTACTTGGAGATCGTCCAGCCGTCGAAGCCGATCGTGTGCAGCTTCTTGAACTCGGTGTGGCCGCCCTTGACGATCGGCTCGTCGAGGGTGAACTCCTCTTCCCAGAGCGCCCGCTCGCGCAGGTGGCCGGGCAGCCTGGTCTTGAACAGGTCGACCGGCTCGATGATGTGGGAGTCGCCCGACACGACAAATTCCTTGAACACGGCCGTACCTCTCGCCTTGTCGCCTTGACGGGCACCCCGTCACGGCCCGACATTTACTTAGCCACCAGATAGTCGGTCTTCCATGTAAATTAACCGGACCGACCGTTCGAGTCAAGCGGCCGCCGCCCGCAACGGCGCGGTCAGACGGTCGCGATCGGGATCAGCGGGGCGCCCGCGGTGCCGGGCAGCCGGATCGGCGGCGCGGTCAGCAGGAAGCTGCTGCGGCTGTTCTCCCGCAGCCAGGTCGCCAGTTCCTGCGTGTACCACATCTCGCCGAGCGGGATGCCGAGCTTGAACAGGCACAGGTGGTGGACCGGGAGCAGGGTGTGCGGCTCCTTGCTCGGCGCGGGCCACCCCTCCACCGCGTAGTTGTCCGCGATCAGCGCCGACAGCTGGGAGTCGGCGATCCATGCGAGAACCTCGGGATCCTCGCCGTCGAGGTACGGGTACATGGCCTGGATCTTCGACGCGTCGGGGCGGCGGTCCCAGTCGAGGATCTGCTGGGTGAACCCGGTGTGCAGGATGACCATGTCGCCCGGCCTGATCTGGACGTTGTCGGCCGCCATGATCTCCCGCAGTGCGCTCATGCCGACCGCGGTCCACTCCTTGGTGTTGCCCAGGTGGTGCGCCACGTCAATCAGCACGGCGCGGCCCTGGACGCCGTGGACTGCCATGTGCTCGAGGCCGAGGTGACGGGCGAAGGAGACGCTGCCGCTGCCGTCGCCCTTGGCGTCTTCCTTCGGCCCGATGATGTCCTCGTGCGGCCGGAAGCCGTTGTAGTAGACGGGCTCGGCGACCCCGTCAGCATCGGCGTCGAACAGGGCGCCCTGGTGCACGAGCGCGTCCCACTGGGTGGAGTACTGCGTCCACAGCGTCACCACGTCGTCCGACCACACGTCGGTGTAGTGCCGGCTGATCGAGTCCTTCGCGACGACGTTGTAGAAGGTGTCCGGCTTGTACGCCAGATCCTCGGTCGGCCGGGTGATCGGCGGGTACCGGCGCTGGTTGAGCGACGAGCCGCCGGGGAAGTCGAGCGGCAGGCTCAGGCAGAACGTCTGGCCGAGCCGCACCTCCCGGACGCCCTCGAGCACCTTCTCCGCCGTGATGAGGTTGATGCGGCCGAGCTCGTCGTCCTCACCCCAGTCGCCCCATGTCGAGCCCTCCGGCCGCTGCGCCCACCGCTTCGCCACTGTGACCCCTTTCACTCCTACACCCAGCCCATGTCCGGCTCGAACACAATCGGCCCGAGGTCCGCGTCGACCTGGGCAAGCGAGTGGAACTCGCGCCGGAAGTACACGAACGGCGGCTCACTGCCGATGCCGACCTCCTCGACCCGCCCGAGCAGGACGAGGTGGTCACCGCCCTCGACCTTGGAGTGCGCGGAGCACCGCAGCGAGACGCTGACGCCCGGGAGAATCGGCAGGCCGTCGGCGTCGGGCACGAAGCCGCCGCCCTCGAACTTGTCCACCCCGCGGGTCGCGAAGCGCACCGCGAGGTCGGCGTGACGGTGCGGCAGCACGTGGATGTTCCACCGCTCCGCCCGGGCGAACGCCGGAAAGCACTGGGCGCTGTAGGCCAGGCAGGTGAGCACGAGCGGCGGGTCAAGCGACACCGAGCAGAACGAGCTCGCGGTGAACCCCCACCAGCCGCCGGACTCGTCGCTGGTGGTGACGATCGTCGTCCCGCTCGGGAACGACGCCATGGCTTCGCGGAACCGGTCGCGATCAGCGGCCTGATCAGTCACAACAGGCTTCCGCCGGCGTACCACCGCTCGAAGCGTTCCTTGGAACCCCCCAGGCAGGTCTCGGGCTCGAACAGCAGCCCGCCGGGCGATCGCGCGTACGTGAAACCGCCGTACCCCTCCTCCGGCGACCGGCCCGCCAGCTCGACGACCCACCCCGCGCGAACCAGCTCCTCGTTCACGCCGGCGACGTCTGCTACCCAGACGCCGATGTGGTGCAGGCCCGCTCCCCCGACGCTGGTGTCCCAGTAGCTGCCGGGCGATCCGTGCAGCAGCTCGATGTGGACCGGCCCCTCGACCGTGAACGAGATCGTGAGCTCGTCGGTGCGGTAGCCCTGGCCGGGAACCCACGCCTTCATCGGCATCCGCGCGGGCGAGGTCCAGTGGACGCCGAGGGAGCTCGTGAGCTCCCGCTGAGCCGCTTCCAGATCGGCCACCCGCACTCCCACGTGGAAGATCTCGCCCCACTCGACCGTGGGCAGCCCGCCGCCGCCGAGGTCGATCATCGAGTCCGGCCCGGCGGCTTGAAGAACTTGTGCCCCCAGTACGCGCCCGCCGTGATCTCGTACGTCGGCTGCTCGCCGCGCACGCTGAGCCCGCCGAACCCGAACTCGATCGCGTACCGCTCCGGCGAGTAGACGTAGAACGACACCATCTCGTCGTTGGTGTGCTTCCCCAGGCTGTGCATCAGCGGGATGCCGTACTTCTCGGCCCGGTCAAGCGCCAGCCCGACGTCGTCGAAGGTCGCGGCCTCGACCATGAGGTGCAGCAGCCGGCCGCGCCCCGGCGCCGACGTGACGCCGAGCGTGTGGTGCCGGTCGTTGGAGCTCAAGAACCAGACCGTGCGGTTGCGGCCGCCCATCGTGTTGCGCTCGTAGAAGCCGAGCACGCCGGTGTAGAAGTCCAGCAGCGCCCGGCCGTCTTCGCCGGTGACGATGACGTGCCCCATGCCCAGGTCGCCGGTCACGAACGAGCTCACCGTGGGCAGCCGGACCGGCACGTGATCGAGCACCGGGCCGTAGAACAGCTCGACCGGGTTGCCGCCCGGGTCGTCGAAGCGGGCGAAGCCCGTCACCCGGCGCTCGTCGCACTCGGCCTCGGTGCCCTCGGTCACCTTGATCCCCGCGCCTTCGACGGCGCCGACCACGCGCGCCAGGTCGCGCTCGTTCAGCACCTCGAACCCGATAGCGGTCGCCCGGTCCTCGGCGCCCGGCGAGACCACCAGACGCGGCGGGTAGGAGTCCATCCGGTATCTCAGCGACTCATCGGTCTCGCCGGCAACCGGCATCAAGCCAAGAAAGTCCCCGGCGAAGGTCTGCCACGCTTCGAGGTCCGTTGACTCAAGTCTCAGGTAGCCGAGCGAATGGATTGGCACGGGTGGGTCCTCCTAGCAACCGGCTGTTAATAAGCGCGCTGTTAAATAAGTACAGGGGAAATGATCTTAGCGCCGCTTCCAATTCCTATCATCATGCCAGTATGTTTCGAGAATCGAGATTGGCTGGGTCCAGCATTCGAGATAGGTGACGGGCTCCGGGCCGGCGGTCATCGTGTAGGGCACCCTCTTCTCGGCGACCCAGAACTCGCCGGGGCCTACCCGCCCTGATTTCTCATCATTATCCCCGTATTCAATGTCGAGCTGGCCGGCGAAGACGATCATGAGCTGGCGGAGATTGTGGTGCCGCTTAGGCACGGTGAATTCAGGTCTAATTCGCCGACCCTGCCATTTGAAGGCGGGCTCGACGTTGGTTGAGTGCCACATCGCTCCATCGAAGGTCGCCGCGATATCCACCGGAGCCGCGGCCATGAATCCGCCCTCATTCCAGTAGAACGTCGGGTCGGCCGGATCGAACGCGAGCGGCTCCCAGCCATCGTCGGCCAGGAGATCGTAGAATGAGATCGGCACGTCCCTATCGTTGCCCCGGTCGCCGCCACGGTCAATAGGAACGTCCCGATAGACGGGACGTGCGGCGGCGGCGTTCCGAATAACAGAACGGCGCTCGTGACAAAAACGCGTCGCCTTAATATATTCGGCGCATGTCATTGACCGCAGCCAGCCTGG
>Ga0302314_10016117_pt1 | contig 12649 bp, 8 predicted proteins | sample III_Palsa_N2_3_FD_200533 | JGI IMG/M metagenome (GOLD analysis project Ga0302314, IMG submission 200533) | Peat permafrost microbial communities from Stordalen Mire near Abisko, Sweden - III_Palsa_N2_3 | ecosystem: Environmental > Terrestrial > Soil > Palsa > Peat permafrost | place: Sweden...
TGCGCGTCAACGGGCACCGGGTCGAGTACCCGCCCGAGGTCGTGGCGGGCATGCCGACGGGGCTGCGGCTAGCCTTCGAGCGGTCCTCATCCCTGATCCGCCCGCCCGGCTGAGCCCGCCGCCGCCGGGCTAGACCGCCGGCTGGGATGAACCGACGGGAAGGACCCGCTGCAGCACGGCGGCGTCGCCGCTGATGTCGAGCCCGCGGTCGGCGGCCTGGGCGGCGGTGAGCTTGCCGGTGATCAGGGCGAGGATCAGGTGCGGGGTGCCGGTCAGGACGAGATCCGGCGCCTGCGCCGGGCCGAGCCGGGTGCTGACCGAGCCGCCGGACACCTCGATGACGGCGGGGCTGCTGTCGGTCCGCAGCTCGATCGAGACCGGGGGGCCGTCCGGTTCCCGGTCGTCCAGGAACAGCGCGGCGGGAAAGGCGAACCAGTGGCCTCGGAACTGGTCGCCCTCAACCGGCGTGACCATGAACTCGATGCCCCACCGGGCGATGGCCTCGATCACCGGCAGCAGTGACGCGCCGGTGCCGGTCAGGTGAAACAGGGCCGTGGCGACGGGCGGCGGGGCTTCCTCCCGCCGGACCAGGCCGGCCGACTCGAGCTCGCGGAGCCGGTCTGCCAGCAGGTTGGTGGCAATGCCGGGCAGCCCGTCCTTCAGGTCGGTGTACCGGCACGCGCCCCGGATGAGGAGCTCGCGGATGATCAGGAGGGTCCACCGGTCGCCGACGACGTCGAGCGCCTTGGCGATCGAACAGTACTGGCCGTAGCTGCGCATGGTCCGACCCTAGTCGGTACATGATTGATAAACAAGTTTATTCACTTGACTTTCTCAACCTATGAGTTGAGTCTTTCAACTATGAGAACCAAGCCGATGATCCTCGCGGCGCTGCTGCTGGCGTCGTTCCTCGTCAATCTCGACACCACGCTGGTGAACGTGGCGCTGCCCGACCTGACCCGCGAGCTGCACGCCACCACGACCCAGCTGCAGTGGGTGGTCGACGCCTACAACCTGGTCTTCGCCGCGCTGATCCTCACGTTCGGCAGCCTGTCCGACCGCTTCGGCCGCAAGGGCATGCTGTTGGCGGGACTGGCCGTGGTCGGGAGCGCCAGCCTGGCCGGCGCCTTCACCACCAGCCCGGCTCAGCTCATCGCGGCCAGGGCGGTGATGGGCCTCGGCGCCGCCATGACCTTCCCGGCGACGCTGTCGCTGCTCACCAACGTGTTCACCGAGAGGCGGGAGCGCGCCGCGGCCATCGGCCTGTGGGGCGCGATCGCGGGGGTGGCGATCGCGATGGGGCCGATCGTCGGCGGCTTCCTGCTGCAGGACTTCAGCTGGGGCAGCATCTTCGTCGCGATGGCCCCGGTCGCGGCGCTCGCGCTAGTCGGCGTGGCCGTGGCGGTGCCCGCTTCCAAGAGCCAGGTCGCCGCCCGCCTCGATGTCCCCGGCCTGGTGCTGTCGTCGGCGATGATGGCGCTGCTGGTCTTCACGATCATCGAGGCCCCGGCCTACGGGTGGACGGCGGGCCGCAGCCTGGCCGGCTTCGCGGTCTCGGCGGTGCTGCTGGCCGCGTTCATCGCGGCCGAGCGGCGGTCGCCGCATCCGATGCTGGACGTGCGGCTCTTCCGCAACCCGCGGTTCAGCGCCGCCAGCGCGGCGGTCACGGTGTCCTTCTTCACCCTGCTCGGCTTCATCTTCCTGATCACCCAGTATTTCCAGTTCGTCCGCGGCTACAGCGCGCTGTCGGCGGGCGTCCGGCTGCTCCCGGTCGCGCTCGCGGTCGCGATCGGGTCGGTCGCGGGCACCCAGCTCGCGGTGCGGGCCGGCACCAGGCTGATCGTCACGATCGGGCTCGTCGCGATGGCGGTGTTCTACGGCTGGGTGGCGGCGACGACGAGCGCGACGCTGAGCTACAGCGTTATCGCGGTGCAGATGGTGCTGTACGGGCTCGGCCTGGGGCTGACCTCGGCCCCGGCGACCGAGGCGATCATGGGCGTGGTCAGCAGGAACAGGGCCGGCGTCGGCTCGGCCGTCAACGACGCCACCCGGCTCATCGGGGGGACGCTCGGCGTGGCCGTGCTCGGCAGCGTCTATGCCTCCGCTTACGGGTCGCGGCTCACCGTGACCACCCCGCCCAAGGTTCCCGGTCAGGTCACGGCGCTCGCGCACCAGTCGGTCGGCGCGGCCTACGCGGCGGCAGGCGGCCTCGTGCGGCTCGGCCGCCCCGGCCTCGGCAGCGCGCTGCGGCTCGCGTCCACCAACGCATTCCTGCACGGCCTCACCATCGGCGCCCTGGTGGCGGGCGGGGTCGCGGCGGCGGGGGCGATCCTGACCGCGGTGTTCCTCCCCGCCCAGCCCGCTGAACCGGTGCGCGACCCCGCCGACACGGCCGGCGACGAAACGGAAACCGGGCGTTCCGAGCTCACACCGAAGGGATCGCTCCGATGACTGGACGGATCACCCGACAGCGCGACGTCGAATCACTCAAGATCGCGGCCCGCTGGCCCGACGCCGACAACAACACCATCGTCACCCTGGCCAGCAGGCTCGCGGCCGGCTCGGCGGACGCCGAGGGCTACCGGTACTTCTCCGAGCTCACCGACGCTCAGCCGGACGCGGCCCTGCCGCTCTCACTGGCCGGGTTCTTCCAGGCACGACTGGGCGAAGACGCGGCCGGCGCGCTGGCCAAGCTGGATCGGGCCGCGTCGGCCGACCTCGGCCTGCCGCAGTACTTCCGCGGGCTGGCGCTGACCGCGCTGCCGCCCGACCGCGGTCGGGCCGAGCAGGCGATCACCGACCTCGAGTTCGTGCTCGCCGTCCGCGAGCTGTTCCCGGCCATGCTGCTGCGCGGCGTGTTCGCCGGCCTCGCCCACGCGCACACCGTGCTCGGCCACAATGAGCAGGCAGCCGACGCCGCGGACAGGTCCGGGCTCCGTCCCGCCCCGGCCGGGACGGAGCTGACGCTGGGCGGCTTCTGGGCCAACGCCGAGGACGGGTTCCGCTTCACCTCGCCCCGGATCATGCGCCCGGAAGCCGGTATCCAGATTGCCCAGGGCTACGACTTCTGCGACCTCGCCTTCATCACGACCGACGACGGCGTCATCGCCATCGACGCCGGGACCACCGCGGACCGGGTCAAGGTCGCGCTCAGCGACCTCGACCTCCCGGCCGACGGCCGGATCAGCCACCTGATCCTCACCCACGCGCACTGGGACCACGTCGGCGGCGTCGACGCGCTGCGCGGTCCGGGCACCCGGGTGATCGCGCAGGCTGGCTTCCCGGCCGGGCTGGACCGCGAGCGGGACGGCAGGCCGCCGTTCCGCTACTTCACCGGCGCAGCCGGTGAATTGCGCCTCGCGATCACGCCCGACCAGCTGATCAGCGAGCCGACGCCGCTGACCGTCGGCGGCGTCGACCTGGTGCTGTATCCCGGCCAGGGCGGCGAGACGGATGACGCGCTGCTGATCCATCTTCCGGCGAGCGGCGTGCTGTTCGCGGGCGACGTGCTCATGCCCTACCTCGGCCAGCCGTTCACCGACGAAGGGTCCCCGGAAGGACTGCTCGAGGCGCTCGCGTTCATCGACCGGCTGCGGCCCCGGCTGCTCATCCACGGCCACCCGCCGCTGACCGATCTGCTCACCGCCGCGGCCGTCCCCGGGCTGCTGGCGGCGCTGACCCAACTGCACCGCGAGGTGCTCGACGCGATCCGCCGCGGCCAGACCCTACCGGACATTCTCGCGGCGGCCAGCCTCCCGGACGTCCTGCGCCAGCACCCCGCCGCGGTCGTCCCCTACCTGGTGACCCGCGACCACTTCACCGCCCGGCTCTACCATCGGCGCACCGGCTACTGGCAGCCGGACGGGACCGGGATGGAGCGGTCGACCGCGGCCGAGCACGCCGCCGCGCTCGACCTGCTGGCCGGCGGCCGCCAGGAGCGGTTCGCCGACGCCGCCGCCACCCTCATCGCCCAGGGCGACCACGCCCTCGCGCTGGAGATCATCAAGCCGGGACTGCTCCGCTACCCCGCGAGCGGCGCGCTGGCCGAACTCCGCCGCACCGCCCTGCACCGCCTCATGGAGCGGTACCAGCAGTCCGACCCGTTCAAGTTCCTCATCTACGCCGAGCAGGCCGGCGCCGAGCTCGGCCCGGTCGGGTAGCGGCCGAAGCCGACCGGGCCGCTAGTTCGACTGGCCCCCCGGGCGAGACCGGGCCCCCCGGTTCCTCCGGCGGGCGGAGGGCTCGTGCAGCAGCGGTCCTGATGTCCGGGCGAGGAACTCGTCATACGTGTCAGGCGCGGCACCGGGGTCCGCGACGTACCGGTCAGGCGCGTTGTGCAGGACCAGCATCAGCCGCTGCGCCTCGTTCATCTCATGAATCGCGTCCGCCAGCTTCCCCGCGGCTCGCAGCACTGTTGACTTCATCGGTTGCCTCCTCGCGCTCTCCCTCGAGGCTCGCAGTAAGACCCCCCGCTGATCATTGGGAGAAATCCTTAAACCCGTAGCCCGAACGGTCCCGTGGTGACTGCCTCGGGCCATTGGGCGGCCGAGACAGCCGGAAATTGGTTCGCCGGAAGGTCAGACCCCGGCGGATAATAGAGACATGGGCACGCTGGTGGGACGGGATGCGGAGCTGGCCCGGCTGCGGGCCCTCCTGCAGGACGCCGCCGCGGGCCGGGCGGTCACCGGGCTCGTCAGCGGCGACGCCGGCATCGGCAAGTCCCGCCTGGTCGACGAGGCGAAGCAGATCGCCGAACGCGACGGCTTCACCGTGCTGCGCGGCCAGTGCGCCGAGATCGGCGACAGCGTCCCGTACCTGCCGTTCGCGGACGCGTTCCGCACCGTCCCGCCGCGCATCGAGAAGGCCATCAAGACCCGCCCGGTGCTGTCGCGCCTGCTCCCGGACGGCGACGAGCAGGCCCGCGAGGTCGACTGGGCGGGCTTGACCCGCCAGCAGATGTTCGGCGCGGTGCTCAGCCTGCTGTCCGAGCTGGCCGCGGAGAGCCCCGTCCTGCTGGTGATCGAGGACCTGCACTGGGCCGACGCCAGCACCCGCCATCTGGTCACGTTCCTCGCCCGGATGCTGCACCGCGAGCGCGTCGCGATCATCGGCACGTACCGCACCGACGACCTGCCCCGGCGTCACCCGCTCCGCGGCGTGATCGCGGAGCTGCTCAGGCTGCCGATGGTCGCGCTGGTCGAACTCGGGCCGCTATCTCCCGCCGCGCTGGCCGAGATCCTGTCGGCCGGGCAGAACGCCCCGTCGCCGCTGTCCGCCGCCACCCTCAACTCGCTGGTGGAACGAGCGGAGGGAAACGCCTACTACGCCGAGGAGCTGCTGACCGCGTCGTCGTGCGCGGACGGCACGCTGCCGACGGGGCTGGCGGCGCTGCTGCTGTCACGGGTGGAACGCGTGTCCGACGCGGCCCAGCAGGTGCTGCGGGCGGCGGCGGTGGCCGGCGGCGGCGCCGCCGACGACCTCGTCCGGGCCGCCTCCGGGCTCCCCGAGGACGTGTACGAGGAGGCGGTTCGCGAGGCGGCCGGCCACCAACTGCTGGCCTTCGACGAGCCCGACGGCTACCGATTCCGGCACGCGCTGCTGCGCGAGGCGGTCTACGCCGACCTGATGCCGGGCGAGCGGACCCGCCTGCACGCCCGGCTCGCCAGCCTGCTGGCGGGCGTGCCCGGCGCCGCCGCCGAACTCGCGCACCACAGCATGGCCAGCCATGACATCCCCGGCGCGTTCGCCGCCTCGGTCCAGGCCGGCCTCGAGGCCGATCGCCTCGGCGCCCCGGCCGAAGCACACCGCCACTACGACCTCGCCCTGGAACTGTGGCTGCGGGTGGAGGGGGCCGATCGGATCGCGGGCATGAATCGCGGCAAGCTCGGCCTGAGGTCCGCGCTGGCCGCCGCCGCCAGCGGTGACGTGCCTCGGGCGGTGCACCTGCTCCGGCGCATCCGCGACTGGGTGTCGGCCGAGGCAGGGTCGGCGGCGAGCGCCGAGCTGCGCTGCCGGGTCGGCGAGCGGCTGGCGTACCACCTGCTGCAGAGCGAGAACAAGCAGTGGTACGCCGAGGCCCTCGACGTGGCCCAGGCGACCGTCCGGGAGATGCTGGACGAGCCGCCGACCTGGTATCGGGCCCGCGCCATGGCGACCTACGCGATCGCGCTGATGTCGGCGTACCGCAACGACGACGCCCGGGACTGGGCCAGCCGGGCACGGGAGGCGGCCCGCGCGGCCGGATCGGCCTCGGTCGAGGCGGACGCGCTCGCGACGACCGGGCAGCTCGCCCTCCGGTCCGGCAGCTCGGACGAGGCGATTGGCCTCTTCACCGCCGCGATCGAGCAGGCCGGGGCGACCGGGTCGGTCAGCGTCAGGCTGCGGGCCGTGTACCAGCTCGCCGCCGAGCGGCTGGCGCGGGGCGAGCTGGCGGAGGCCGCCGAAGTCGCCCACCGAGGGGTGGAGTGGGCCGAGGCGGAGGGGCTCGGCCTCGCCCCGTTCGGCCTGGACCTGCAGCACCTGCACTTCCAGGCCCACTTCGCCGACGGGTGCTGGGATCATGCCCAGGAGCTGGCGGACGGGTTCCCGGTCCGGGTCACCCGGCAGGCGGAGGCGCAGCTGTCGGCGATGGCGCTGTTCGTCGACGTAGCCCGGGGCAACCCGGTGGTGGCCGAGCGGCGGACCTGGCTGGAGCCGTTCTGGAACGACGTCTTCGTCGCCTACATCGCGCGCGGGATCCTGGCCGAGCATGCCCTCTGGCAGGGGGACACCGAGCGCGCGCTGGCCGAGGCGGAGGCCGCGATCGACGCGGACGCATGGCCCGCCCACAGCCCGTCGGTGATCCGGGTGACGGCGATCGCGCTGGCGGCGCGGGCCGATCGGGCGGCGCTGCTGCGGGCGACCGGGAACGCCTCCGCCGCGGCCGAGGAGGCGGCGGCCGGCGGCGCGCTGCTCGGTGTCGCCGCCGACGGCGCCACCTTCCCGGCCCGGCCCAAGGCGGTGCTCGGGCCGGAGGGTCGCGGCTGGCTGGCCCGCTGCGAAGCCGAGTACGCCCGCCTGACCGGGGCGAACTCCCCCGGCCTGTGGGAGCGGGTGCTGGCCGAGTTCGGCCCCGGCTACGTCTACGAGATCGCGCGGACCCAGTGGCGGCTGGCCGAGGCGCTGGCGGAGGCCGGACGCCGCGACGAAGCGGCCGCGGTCTGGCGCGCGGCGCGCGATACCGCCGTCCGGCTGCGGGCGGCGCCGCTGAGCGCGGCCCTCGACGACCTGGCCCGCCGCGCCCGGCTGGATCACGGGAACCGGGGCGGGCACGGTCAGGGACCGGTCGCCGCACGCCCGTTCGCCAGCCTGACCGACCGGGAGCTCGAGGTGCTGAGGCTGCTCGCCCGGGGCATGTCCAACCGCGAGATCGGCGCCGAGCTGTTCATCACCACCAAGACGGCCAGCGTCCACGTCTCCAACATCCTCGGCAAGCTCGGCGCGGCGAGCCGAACCGAGGCCGCCGCCATCGCCTACCGCGAAGGCGCCTAGCGCTCCCGGATTCCGACCAACCGCCACCCCGTTTCTTGCTGTTATCCCCCCTTGCGCTCTCACATTCGAGGCTGGAGCATGATCACGAAGGATTTATACACCTATGCGATAATTTTCCTTCGCCAGGATAAAACCCTTCGTGATCACAGCCCGCAACGCGCACAGGTCGCGCTGCCCGAGTGGCCGTGGGGGCTGATGTGACTGTCGGGGCGGGGGTGGCGGTGGCCGCGGGGGTGGAGGTCCGGGGGCAGCGTCGCGCGGGGCGCGGAGGTCCCGGGGATGGTGGCAGTCTCGGGGATGGAGACGGTCCCCCGTGGGCGGAGCAGGTCCCGGGTGGTGAACGGACGTCGTGGGGGCGTGAGCGTCAGCCGGAGGAACGAAACAACCGAACCAACAGCGCCGGCGTCAGCCCCACGGGACGGAGGCGGGCCAGCGGGATTTTGCCTGCCGCCTGTCAACCAGCACTACGAACTACGAACTACGAGTGAGCGAGGATGGTCTTCAGGAACTGGCCGGTGTAGCTCTTCTCGTTCTTCGCCACCTGCTCGGGGGTGCCGGTCGCGACGATCGTGCCGCCGCCGTTGCCGCCCTCGGGTCCCATGTCGATGATCCAGTCGGCGGTCTTGATGACGTCCAGGTTGTGCTCGATCACCAGCACCGTGTTGCCGTTCTGGACCAGCTTGTCGAGCACGCCGAGCAGCTTGCGGATGTCCTCGAAGTGCAGCCCGGTGGTCGGCTCGTCGAGCACGTAGATGGTGCGGCCGGTGGACCGCCGCTGCAGCTCGGTCGAGAGCTTGACCCGCTGCGCCTCGCCGCCGGACAGCGGGGTGGCGGGCTGGCCGAGCCGGACGTAGCCGAGCCCCACGTCGACCAGCGTCTTCAGGTGGCGGTGGATTGCGGGCACCGCCTCGAAGAACGACGCGGCCTCCTCGATCGGCATGTCGAGCACCTCGGCGATGGACTTGCCCTTGTAGTGGACCTGCAGCGTGTCGGTGTTGTAGCGGGCGCCGTGGCAGACCTCGCACGGCACGTACACGTCGGGCAGGAACTGCATCTCGATCTTGATGGTGCCGTCGCCCGCGCAGGCCTCGCACCGGCCGCCCTTGACGTTGAACGAGAACCGGCCCGGCTGGTAACCCCGGACCTTCGCCTCCGTGGTAGCGGCGAACAGCTTCCGCACGTGGTCGAAGACGCCGGTGTAGGTGGCCGGGTTGGAGCGCGGGGTGCGCCCGATCGGCCCCTGGTCGACGTGCACGACCTTGTCGAGGTTGTCCATGCCGGTGACGCGGACGTGCTTGCCCGGCACCGTGCGGGCCGCGTGCAGCTCCTTGGCCAGCGCGCGGTAGAGGATGTCGTTGACCAGGGTGGACTTGCCGGACCCGGATACGCCGGTGACCGCGACGAACAGGCCGAGCGGAAAGACCGCGTCCACGTTCTTGAGGTTGTTCGCGGTGGCGCCCTTGACGACGAGTTCGCGGCCCTTGGCCGGCTTGCGGCGGGTCTTCGGCACCGCGATCTCCCGCCGGCCGGAGATGTACGCGCCGGTCAGCGACTCCTCGCTGTTGATGAGCTCGTCGACCGGGCCCGAGACGACGACGTGGCCGCCGTGCTCGCCCGCGCCCGGCCCGATGTCCACCACCCAGTCGGCGGCGCGGATGGTGTCCTCGTCGTGCTCGACGACGATCAGCGTGTTGCCGAGGTCGCGCAGCCGCAGCAGGGTGTCGAGCAGCTTCTGGTTGTCGCGCTGGTGCAGCCCAATCGACGGCTCGTCGAGGACGTAGAGCACGCCGACGAGGCCGGAGCCGATCTGGGTGGCGAGCCTGATCCGCTGCGCCTCTCCCCCGGCCAGCGTCGCCGACGCCCGGTCGAGGCTGAGGTAGTCGAGGCCGACGTCGAGCAGGAAGCCGAGCCGCGCGTTGACTTCCTTGAGTATGAGCCGGGCGATCTGCATGTCCCGGTCGGACAGCTCCAGGTTGAGCAGGGTCTTGGCCAGCTCGCCGATCGGCTCGTGGGCGTAGGCCGCGATCGACTTGTCGTCGATCGTGACCGCCAGCGAAATCGGCTTGAGCCTGGTCCCGTGGCAGGACGGGCAGGGCACCTCGCGCATGAAGCCGGCGAACTTCTCCCGGCTGGAGTCGGACTCCGCCTCGGCGTGCCGCCGCTCGACGTAGGTGATCGCGCCCTCGAAGTCCGTGTAATACGAACGCTCGCGGCCGTACCTGTTCTTGTAGCGGACGTGAACCTGGGTCTCGTGCCCGTACAGGAGCGCCTTCTTGGCCTTGGCCGGAAGCTTCTCCCAGGGCGTGTCGAGCCGGAACCCGATCGTCTCGGCGAGCGCCTCGATCAGCCGGTCGAAGTAGTCGCTGACATGACCGCCCGCCCACGGGGCGATCGCGCCCTCGTTGAGCGACTTGGCCGGGTCGGGGACGATCAGCTCCGGGTCGACTTCCATCTTGGTGCCGAGGCCGGTGCACTCCGGGCAGGCGCCCCATGGGGAGTTGAACGAGAAGCTCCGCGGCTCGAGCTCATCGAACGACAGGTCGTCGTAGAGGCAGGCCAGGTGCTCGGAGAACATCCGCTCGCGGTGCGGGTCGGTCTCCGGCAGGTCGACGAAGTCGAGGATGACGACGCCGCCCGCGAGGCCGAGCGCGGTCTCGATCGAGTCGGTCAGCCGCCGCCGGGCGGTGTCCTTCACCGCGAGGCGGTCGATGACCACCTCGATCTCGTGCTTCTCCTGCTTCTTCAGCGTCGGCAGGCTCCCGGCGTCGCCCGCGACCTCGTCCAGGCGGATGATGGTGCCGTCCACCCGCGCCCGCGAGTACCCCTTGGCCTGCAGCTCCTTCAGCAGCTCGGTGTACTCGCCCTTGCGGCCGCGAACGACCGGGGCGAGCACCTGGAAGCGGATGCCCTCCTCCAGCTCGAGTACGCGGTCCACGATCTGCTGCGGGGTCTGCCGGGCGATCGGCCGGCCGCAGATCGGGCAGTGCGGCTTGCCGACCCGCGCGAACAGCAGTCGCAGGTAGTCGTAGACCTCGGTGACCGTGCCGACGGTGGACCTCGGGTTGCGGCTGGCGGACTTCTGATCGATGGAGACGGCCGGGGACAGACCGTCGATGAAGTCCACGTCCGGCTTGTCCATCTGGCCGAGGAACTGCCTGGCGTAGGCGGAGAGCGACTCGACGTACCGGCGCTGGCCCTCGGCGAAGATCGTGTCGAACGCAAGGCTGGACTTGCCCGATCCGGACAGCCCGGTGAACACGATCATCGCGTCGCGCGGGAGGTCGATCGAGACGTCCTTGAGGTTGTGCTCGCGCGCGCCGCGAACGACAAGCCGGTCAGCCACTGCGTGCTCTTCTCTACGTCGTCTTCTTCGGGTGTCTTCTTGCTGGCGGAGATGGTCCCACCAGACCGTGGACAGACGCACCCCTGCCGAGCGTCATGCTAACGAGGGGGTCTGACATTTCCGGCTGGGGCGGAGCAGCGGTCCGTTCGAAACCCTGATTTTTCTCAAGCCCCGCGCTGCCAAGACTCCTCTATAAGCACGCGGAGCACCGCCGTTATGCCCGCCCGCCTGCGGCGCCCCCCGTTGGGCCGACCGCGCGTTCAGCCTACGTCATCGCCCCCGGCCGGACGGGGCGGACGGGAAAATATCTTCGAACGATCGGCGTGGGACTATGATCGGGCCGTGAGGCGCAATCCGTCTACTGTCGTGGTGCTGGCCGGGAAGACCTCGGAGCCGGTGCTGGCCGCCGTGGAGCGGTCGATGAACGTCGTGCTGGTCCGGCCGGCCGACGACGCCGGCGACGGGGTCGCGGTCGCCGCCGGCGCGCTTCGCCGGGCGGCCGGCATCTCCGCCCCGTACGTGCTGGTCGCGGCCGACCCGCTGGCGGCCGTGGCGGCCGAGTGGAGCGCGATGTGGGACCTGTCGCAGGAGACTCGCGGCAGCGAGCGGTTCGAGCTCCGCGCGGCCGAGGCCCTCGCCGCCTGGCGCGCGAACCAGTTCGAGCTGCCCGACTACTACCTGGTGGTCGCCTCGGAGACCGCGCCGACGGCTCCGGCCACGCCCGAGGACCATCGCCCCGACTTCTACCTCGGCCCGCTCCGGTCGGTCCGCCCGCACCGGGTCGTGGTCGCCGCCGCGGCCGAGCCCGCCGAACAGGCGGCGGCGGCGCGGAGCGAACTCGGCTCGCTGCGGGCCGGCCGCTGGTGGCCGTCGCTCGAAGAAGTGTTCCGAACGGTCCGTGGCTTTTACCCGGGCGCCCTGGCCGAATCCCCCGACGCGGGGCGGGCGACCCTGCTGGCTTGACCCCGGGCCGCGGCGGCCGGGCCGATTTCTGCGCGCCGGACAAGGACGAGCGCCACCGGCACCGCGGTCAGCGCGAGGAGCCCGCAGACCCAGAGCGCGCCGTGGAATCCGGCTGCGAGCGCGTCCGCGACGGCGTGGCCCTGACCGACCAGGACACGGGCGCGCGCGGCCGCCACCGTCGACGCCACGGCGATCCCGATCGCGCCGCCGAGCTGCTGGGACGAGTCGATGAGCCCGGAGGCGATCCCCGCGTCGCGCTCCCCGACCCCGACCAGGGCGCCGATCGATACCGGGATGAACACCCAGGTGACGGCGCCGGTCAGGATGAAGGGGCCGACCAGGCTGCCCCAGAAGCTCGGCTGCGCGGGCGCTTGGGTCAGCCACAGGATCCCGGCCCCGGTCAGGGTCATCCCGGCCGCCATCACCAGCCTGACCGACGTGCGGGTGACGAGCATCTGGGCCGGCCCGGCCATCGCCACCCCGGTCAGGCCGACGACCAGCCAGGCCAGGCCGGTCCTCATCGGCGAGTATCCGAGCACCTGCTGCAGGTAGAGGGTGCCGATGAAGATGTAGCCGTAGAAGCTGGCCCCGAGCAGGAAGCCGACGGCGTTGGATCCGGCCAGGGTCTTCAGCCGGAACAGCCGCAGCGGCAGCAAGGGCGCCTCCGCCCTGGCCTCGATGACCACGAACGCGGCCAGCAGCGCCGCCGCCGCCGCGAGCAGGGCCACGGTTCTGACAGCGGCCCAGCCGACGACCGGGGCCTGCGATATCGCGTAGACCGCCAGCACCAGGGCGCCAGTCACGGTGACGGCG
>Ga0302314_10016119_pt1 | contig 12649 bp, 10 predicted proteins | sample III_Palsa_N2_3_FD_200533 | JGI IMG/M metagenome (GOLD analysis project Ga0302314, IMG submission 200533) | Peat permafrost microbial communities from Stordalen Mire near Abisko, Sweden - III_Palsa_N2_3 | ecosystem: Environmental > Terrestrial > Soil > Palsa > Peat permafrost | place: Sweden...
CTGGGGCCGGGTCGTATCGATCATCTCGGACGCGGGCCGCGTGGGCGAGGCGAACCTAGTGGTCTACGGCGGCGCCAAGGCGGGCGCGGCCGGCTTCTCCCGCGGGCTGGCCCGCGCGGTCGGGCGGCACGGCGTCACCGTCAACTGCGTCGCCCTCGGCGCGATGAACACCGACTCGGTCGCGGAGGTGACCAGCGACCCCGCCGCCGTGAAAAAGGCGCTCGGCGGATACCCGATCCGCCGCCTGGGCGAGCCCGGGGACGCGGCCAACATGGTCGCCTTCCTGGTCTCCGACGCCGCCTCGTGGGTCACCGGGCAGACGTACCCGGTCAACGGGGGCTACTCGTTCGCCGTCTGAATCACTTCGCCGCCGCAATCACGGCCACCCGTTAGGAGACCTTCATGAGAGATGCCGTCGTCGCCGGGGTCGGCATGACCGCCTTCGGCAAGCACACCGACACCCCGTACACCGCTCTGGTGACCGACGCCGTGCGGCAGGCCCTGGCCGACGCCGGCTGCGGCGCGGGCGACGTGCAGTTTGTCTACTACGCCAACACCGGGGCCGGCCTCGTCCAGGGGCAGGAGTCGGTGCGCGGCCAGCACGCCGTGCGCGGCAGCGGCCTTGACGGCATACCGCTGGTCAACGTCGAGAACGCGTGCGCCTCGGGATCCACCGCGCTCAACCAGGCGTGGCTCGCGGTCGCCTCCGGGTACGCCGACGTGGCCATCGCCGTCGGCGCGGAAAAGCTCACCCACCCGGACAAGTCGCGATCGTTCGCGGTGATGACGGCGGCACTCGACCAGACCCGGCTGGCGGAGATCCGCGGCGAGCTGGCCGGCGGCAGCGGTTCGGTCTTCATGGACATCTACGCCCGGTTCGCCACCTGGTACATGGACCGGACCGACGCCACGGCGGAGGACTTCGCGCGGATCGCGGTCAAGAACCACGCGCACGGCGCACTCAACCCCAAGGCGCAGTACGGCGGCCGGCTCACCGTCGAGGAGGTGCTGTCCGCGCGGGCGATCAGCGGGCCGCTCACCCTGCCGATGTGCGCGCCGATGTCCGACGGCGCGGCCGCCGCGGTCGTCACCACCCCCGCGGTCGCCGCGCGCTGGGGAGCGACGGCGGTGCGCCTGGCGGCCACCGTCATCGGGTCCGGCCTGCCCGGCACGTACGGGCAGCTGGTACCCGCGACCGCGCGCCGCGCCTACGAGATGGCCGGCGTCGGCCCGGCCGACCTCGATGTCATCGAGTGCCACGACGCCGCCTCGCCCGCCGAGCTGATCGTCACCGAGGAACTCGGCCTGTGCCCGCCGGGCGACGCGGTCAAGATGCTCCGCGCCGGCGACACCACCCTGGGCGGCCGGCTGCCGGTCAACCCCAGCGGCGGGCTCGGCAGCCGCGGCCACCCGATCGGCGCCACCGGCCTGGCCCAGATCGTCGAGCTGGCCGACCAACTGCGCGGCCGCTGCGGCGCCCGGCAGGTGCCGGGCGCGCGCGTCGCCCTGGCCGAGAACGCCGGCGGCTACATCGGCCCGGATGCCGCCGTCGCCTCGATCACCGTGCTAACCGCCTGAGCCGGGAATGGGCAATATCGACATAGGTCACATATGTGTCATTTACCAGGCCAGTCCACTGGTTCCGCTGTGTATTACGCGACTTGCGCTATGTATTTACGCGGCGTATTTATCTGCTGAATGTGGCGCAGATCACGATTGCCTGTCATTCTGGGCGGACATGACGATCGGTCATTTCCCGGCAGGCCTGAGCTGTGAAAGCGATCGGTCATTCACGGCGGCCTGGCCGTGGAAGGGGGCATGTTATGTCCGATCCGCTGACGAAAGAGGTCCGCCTGGGGCTGGTCTGCTACGGCGGGGTCTCCCTGGCGATCTACATGCACGGCCTGACCAAAGAGATCTTCAAACTGGTCCGGGCCGCCCAAGCGTTCGAGCGGGTCGACCCGAAAGACTTGGGCGGCGACCTCGACCCGGTCAAGTATCTCCGCCAGAACGCCGTAGCGGGGGAATCGCTGGACTACGACAGCGAGCTGGGCTACTTCGCCGCCCTCGCGGCCCTCGCGAAGGACCGCCACCCGCTGACGGTGACCGTGGACATCATCGCCGGGACGTCGGCGGGCGGCATCAACGGCGTATGCCTGGCCCGCGCGCTCGCCGGCGGCCGGTCGCTGGACAGGTTCCGCGAGCTCTGGCTGACCAACGCCGACATGGAAGTGCTGCTCGCCGGTCATGCCCTCTTCCCGTGGGGCAAGGGAGAGCTTTTCACCAAAGCGGCCGACTCGCTGCTGCGCCTGGTGCGGGACAACACCGAAGCAATACTGAACGGCGACCTGATGTGCCGCCTGCTGTACGGGGCGCTAGACGGAATGGATCAGGTCGAGGCGCCGCTGATCCGGCCCGACGAGAGCCTGGACCTGTTCGTCACTGCCACCAACGTAGACGGCTACGAGACGGTAGTCCCTACCGGTGCGGGCGGCATCTCCCATACCGACACGTCGTACCGGCAGCTGATGCGCTTCTCCTACCAGAAAGAACCGTCGCCCGCGGCCAAGCGGTTCCAGGCTGATTTCAGCGAGGTGCCGGCCCTGACGTTCGCCGCCCGGGCCACGGCGAGCTTCCCCGGAGCATTCCCGCCGGTCAGCATGACCAGCATGTTCAAGGCGTTCGAGGCAGGCGCGGGCAAGGGGCAGCCAGGGCCGCCCGCCAGCAGCGCGACGGAGTATGAACGTATCGCGCGGCATTTCGTGTACGGGTCGGGCTACGCCGCGGCGCCGGCGGATCAGTGGTTCATGGACGGCGGCGTGCTTGACAACGGGCCCTTTGACCACGTCATCGACGCCATAGCGGCCAAGCGCGCGGACGGTCCGACCGCCCGCGAGATCATCTACCTCGAACCCGATCCGGGTAGCCCGGTCGAGCACCAGCCGGGTACCCACCCGAAGAACGACGATCCCACCTTCGCCCGGACGATCCTGGCCTCGCGCATCACCATTCCCTGGCACACGTCAATGGGCAGCGTGCTGGACGAGCTGGAAACCATGAACGCGACCATCGCCGAGGTCGGCGACATCGTCGAAACGCTGCAGCCCGAGGTCCTCCGGCGGCTGAAAACCGCGCAGCCCGTCGCTGCGGCGGTCAACGGAGAAGTCACCTACAACGGGGTGACGCAGAGTTCGGAACAGGTCAAATCCGCGGCCCGGCAGCTGGCGGGCGACCTGGGCTACGGGACCTACTGCCGGCTGCGGGCCCAGTCCGTGGCGGAGTCCTTCGGCCTGACCATGGCGGCTGACCTCGGGTTCCCGTCGGAATCCAACCGGACCAACTTTGTCGTGGCCGTCCTGTGCTCCTGGGCCCGCCAGCAGGGCAGCTGGAAGGCGGCCGACACCCAGGCGCTGGAGGCCAAGCTCACGCCGGTCGACGTGCCGTTCCGGCTGCGGCGAGCCGAATTCGTCCTCCAGGGCATCAACGAGCTGTTCGGAAAGTCCGGCAGCATGCAGGCCGATCTCGTGGCGATGAAGCGGGCCTGCTGGGACCTGCTGGTCGAGCTACGGGCCAAGCAGCAAATGGTCGCGTCCAAGGTACGCGACAAGGCCCTGGCACTGTTCGGCCCGCAGGCGCTCGACGCGGCGGCCGACCTCGGCAACCCGGACCGCTTCGCCAGTGCCCGCGCACAGGAACTGAGTGACCTTTACCAGGCCTGCCTGGAAACGGTCGCAGATACCGGAGTCACCGGTACCAGCCGCGACCTGTGGACAGCCCTCATCGAACGCACCGGCACCTGGGATCCCGGCGACCGGTCCGGGCTGCTCGCCCGCTACGTCGGTTTCCCGATCTGGGACTCGCTCATTTTCCCGGTGATCTCACTGTCGAAGCTGCCGCAGCTGACCCCGATCACCGTCCACCGGTTCAGTCCACTCGATGCGACCTGCCTGCACGCCGTCGAAAGCGACGGGAAACCTAGGACCGGTAACCCGCCCGCCAAGCTCGACGGCGTAAGGTACGGCCACTTCGGCGCCTTCTTCGAGAAGTCCTGGCGCGAAAACGACTATCTCTGGGGCCGGCTCGACGGCGCCGAGCTGATCCTGGACTTGCTGCGCCGACAGTCGGGTTCCGACCTGGACCTGACCGAATACCTGCAGTCCGCGCTGACCGAGATCCTCGACGCGGAGCAGCCCCAGCTGACCGAAATCCAGGCAGTCTTGCAAGCGCTCAAGGATCAGGTCGCGGGCATTCGCGCCGGAAGCATAGCCCCGGATCAGCCGCGGCTTCCCTGAGGAATAGGCCCAGGTAATGCCGGAGCCGGCAGTTACCCGCGCAGCAGCCGGGCCGACTGCGCGGCCTCCGCTGCGACAATGTCGGTATGGACGAACGCGCTTGCCCCTGCGGCCTGGGTGACGACTACGACGCGTGCTGCGGCCGGTTCCACGCCGGCGCCCCGGCGCCCACCGCCGAGTCGCTGATGCGCTCCCGCTACAGCGCCTTCGCCGTCGGCGACGCCGGCTACCTGCTGCGCACCTGGCACCCGTCGGCCCGTCCGCCGGAACTCGAGCTCGACCCGGCCATCGCCTGGACCCGCCTGGCCGTGCTGGAGACCCGGGCCGGCGGGCTCTTCGACACCGAGGGCACGGTCCGGTTCCGGGCCGTCTACGTCCGCGGCGGTCAGCGGGGCGTCCAGGCGGAGACGAGCAGCTTCGTCCGGCAGGACGGGCAGTGGTTCTATCTCGGCCCCGAGGCGGACCGTCCGGCTGGTCCGGGACCAGGTCGCCAGGCCGGCCGGGGACCTGGTGGCCAGGCTGGCCGGGGACCGGGACGTCCCGCTCGTCGGGGATGATGGGGTGGCCGAGGTGAGGGGAGACTGATGACCGCCGACGCCCCGGCCGTGCGCCACCGGCCGAAGGACCGCAAGCAGCAGATCCTCGTGCACGCCCGCGACCTGTTCCTTGAGCTCGGGTACCCGGGCGTCTCCATGGCCATGATCGCCGACCGGGTCGGCATCACGGCGGGCGCGCTCTACCGCCACTACGCGACCAAGGCGGAGCTGCTCGAGGCGGTGGTGCGGGACGCGTTCAGCGGCGCCGTCCCGGCGGCCGGGGGCCTGTCCCTGGAGGAACTGATCGACCGGGAGATCGCCGCCGTGGCCGGCCGGCCGCACATGGCCGACCTGTGGTCCCGCGAGGCCCGCTACCTGCCCGGGGAGATGCGGCGGGAGATCCGCGCGGTGATGCGGCAGGCGGCCCAGTCCTACGTCGCGCCGCTGCGGGCGCACCGGGCCGGACTGACCGCCGAGCAGGCCGAGCTGATCGCCTGGTCGATCCAGTCGGTGCTCAGCTGCCTCGGGCGCGACTCCGTGCGGCTGCCCGCCGGAAACGGGCAGGCGCTGGTGCGCGGCGCGGCCCGGGCGCTGCCGGACCTGCCGTTGCCGGACCTGCCGCCGGAGAACCTGCCGCCGGGGAACCTGCCCCCAGAGGACAGACCCCGGGACGGCGGCGGCGCGCGGCCCCGGCGCGCGGCCGGGCTCGCGCCGGCCTCCACCCGCGAGCGCCTGCTGATCGCGGCCAGGCGCCAGTTCGCCGCGGCCGGGTACCAGGAGTCCTCGATGGCGAGCATCGGCGCGGAGGCCGATGTCACCGGACAGAACCTCTACGGCTACTTCGACAGCAAGGTCGCGCTGCTGCGGGCGGTGCTCACCCGCGGCACCCATGCGCTCTGGCTCGACCTCGACGCCGCCCTGGAGACGGCGCCGGATCCGGCCGCCGCGCTGCCCCTGGTCGTCGCCGGATACGTCCGCGTCTCCGGGGACTGGGCCGAGCTCCGCCTTGACCTGGTCGGCGATCCCGGGCTGGCCGAGGAGTTCAAGGGGGCCCAGCGCGAGTACATCGCCGAGTGGGTGGCCCTGCTGCGCGCGGTGCGGCCGGCCCTCGCCCCGGCGGAGGCCCGCGCCCTGGTGCAGACCGCGCTGACCGTCCTCAACGACCTGCGGCGCACCCCGCACCTGGCCCGGCAGCCGGGCTTCGCCACCTGGCGCACGGCGATCGCGCAGGCCATCTTGGCCAGCAAACCGGAACCGGCCCGCAAACCGTGATCGCAGTCGTAGTCGCAGTCGCCTGAGGCTTGACATTAAGTAAACGGCGAGTAAGTCTAGAAACCATCACAGCCGATCGCGCAGCAAGGGACCGTGATGGACAAGGTCGTCGTCGCCGGCGTAGGGATGGTCCCCTTCGCCAAGCCAGGCAAGAGCGAAAACTACCATCAGATGGGCGAGCAGGCGGCCCAGCTGGCGCTACGGGACGCGCGCGTCGACTACGCCGGCATCCAGCAGGCGTACGTGGGATATGTATACGGTGATTCAACCTGCGGCCAGGCAGCGCTGTACGGCATCGGGCTGAGCGGCATCCCCGTCGTCAACGTCAACAACAACTGCGCGACCGGCTCGTCGGCGCTCTACCTGGCCCGGCAGGCGGTGGCCGGCGGGCTGGCCGACTGCGTGCTCGCGCTCGGCTTCGAGCAGATGGTGCCCGGCGCGCTCGCCATGGCCTTTCCCGACCGGGTGAGCCCACTGTTCCGGCACGCCGAGGCGCAGGCCGAGGTCCAGGGGATCGACCCGGCGGCGCCGATGGCGGCCCAGCTGTTCGGCGGCGCGGGCCAGGCCTACGTGGACGAGTACGGCATCGACCCGGCGCTGTTCGCCCACATCTCGGTGAAGGCCCGCCGCCACGCGGCCAACAACCCGTACGCCGTCTTCCGCGAGCCCGTCACGATCGAGCAGGTGCTCGGCTCGCCGGTGATCTACGGCCCGCTGACCCGGCTCCAGTGCTGCCCGCCCACCTGCGGGGCCGCCGCGGCGGTGGTGTGCTCGCCCGACTACGCGCGCCGCCACGGCCTCGACGCCACCGTCGTCATCCGCGCCCAGGCGATGACCACCGACACCCCGAGCAGCTTCGAGCGCGACATGCGCAAGGTCGTGGGCTACGACATGACGGCCGACGCCGCCCAGCAGGTCTACGAGGCCTCCGGCATCGGGCCGCAGGACATCCCGGTGGTGGAACTGCACGACTGCTTCACCACCAACGAGCTGCTGAGCTACGAGGCCCTCGGCCTGACGCCCGCGGGCACGGCGGAGAAGTTCGTGCGCGACGGCGACAACACCTACGGCGGCCGGGTGGTGACCAACCCCTCCGGCGGCCTGCTGTCCAAGGGCCACCCGCTCGGCGCGACCGGCCTGGCGCAGTGCGCCGAGCTCGTCTGGCAGCTGCGCGGGCAGGCCGGGCCGCGGCAGGTAGAGGGGGCGGGCGTGGCGCTGCAGCACAACCTCGGGCTCGGCGGCGCCTGCGTGGTCACCCTGTACGAGAAGGCCGGCGCCTGAGGTGGCCCTCGACCGCTCGCTTGTCGGCCATGCGGAGCCGGGCCAGACCCTGCTGGTGACCCGCAGCAGGCTGCGGGCCTTCGCCCGGGCCACCGGGCAGCACGACCCGCTCTACACCGACGTCGAGGCGGCTAAGCAGGCGGGTCATCGCGATCTGCCTGTCCCGCCTACGTTCTTCTTCAGTATTGAGCTGGAATCACCCGACCCGTTCGGCTTCCTCACCGGCCTCGGCATCGACCTGCGCGCGGTGCTGCACGGCGAGCAGGAGTTCGCCTACCACCGGATGGCCTACGCGGGCGACGAGCTCTCGACCCGCTCGCGCATCACCGACGTGTACGCGAAGAAGGGCGGCGCGCTGCAGTTCCTGGTCCGGGAGACGACGGTGACCGACGCCGACGGGGCGCTGGTCGCCACCCTGCGCGGCACCACCGTCGTCCGCCAGCTCCCCGGAGCGGCCCAGTGAACGACGACACAGGGCACGCCGACACAGTGACCGGCCCCGTGGCCGACTGGCAGGCCGGCCGCGAACTGCCGCCCCTGACCGTGGCGCCGGTCAGCCGGACCACCCTGGCGCTGTTCGCCGGCGCGTCCGGCGACGGCAACCCCATCCACATCGACCTCGACGTGGCCCGCTCGGCCGGTCTTGACGACGTCTTCGCCCACGGCATGCTGTCGATGGCCTACCTCGGCCGGCTCCTCACCGACAACTTCCCGCAGCAGCGGCTGCGGTCCTGGAAGGTCCGCTTCGCCGCGATCACGCCCATCCACGCCCGGCCGGTCTGCACCGGCCGGATCACCGCGGTCGACGACTCGACGGGCGAACGGCTGGCCACCCTCGACCTGCGGGTCACCCTGGCCGACGGCACCGAGACGCTGGCCGGCCAGGCCCTCGTGGTTTTGGACTGAGCTGTGGTTTTGGACTGAGCTGTGGTTTTGGACTGAGCTGTGGTTTTGGACTGAAAGGACCTGCCTCATGGGAAAGCTGAACGGCAAGATCGCCATTGTTTCCGGCGCCGGCCGCGGCATCGGCCGCTCGATCGCGCTCAAGCTCGCCGCCGAGGGCGCCAGCGTCGTGGTCAACGACCTCGACGACGCGCCCGCGCACCAGGTGGTGGACGAGATCACCGGCGCGGGCGGGCACGCCGTCGCCTGCCCCGGCAGCGTCACCGCGGCTGACTTCGGCGAGCGCTTCGTCGGCGCCGCCACCCAGCATTTCGGCGGCCTCGACATCATCATCAACAACGCCGGCTACACATGGGACTCGGTCGTCCAGAAGATGACCGACGAGCAGTGGGACGCCATCCTCGACGTCCATCTCAAGGCGCCGTTCCGCATCCTGCGCGCCGCCCAGCCGGTCATCAGCAAGGCCGCGAAGGCCGAGGCGGAACAAGGCCTGGAAATCCACCGGAAGGTAGTCAACGTCTCCTCGGTGGCCGGGCTGTACGGCAACGCGGGCCAGGTCAACTACGCGGCGGCCAAGTCCGGCATCGTCGGCCTGACCCGCACGCTGGCCAAGGAATGGGGCCGGTACAAGGTCAACGTCAACGCCGTCGCCTTCGGCTTCATCGAGACGCGGCTGACCGCCGCCAGCGCCGACGGCAGCGCCACGATCGATGTCGAGGGCCGCCAGATCAAGGTGGGCGTCAACCCGGCCCTGCTGGAGATGGCCAGGCGGACGATTCCGCTCGGCCGTCCGGGCACCCCCGACGAGGCGGCCGGATCCGTGGTAATGCTTACCTACCCGGAAGCGGATTACGTGAGCGGGCAGGTACTCGTCACCGGAGGCGGCTTCGAGGCATGAGCGATTACGTCTCGCCCTGGAAGGACGACGAGGTCCGCGCGCTCGGCGCGGTCGCGGACAAGTTCGTCGCGGCCGAGCTCATCGGCAAGCGCGACCAGTGGGAGGCCCAGCGCTTCGTCGACCGCGGGGTGTGGCGGCGGGCGGGCGAGCTCGGCCTGCTGTGCTGCTCGGTACCGCAGGAGTACGGGGGCGGCGGCGGCACGTTCGCCCACGACCTGATCGTCATGGAAAGCCAGGCCCAGGCGGGCGACACCGCCTGGGGCAACGGCGTGCACAGCGGCATCGTCGCGCACTACATCCTCGCCTACGGCACCGAGGAGCAGCGGCTGCGCTGGCTGCCCCGGCTCGCCTCGGGCGAGCTGGTCGCCGCGGTCGCCATGACCGAACCCGGCGCCGGCTCCGACCTGAAGAACATCGCCACCAAGGCCGTCGCCGACGGCGGCGACTACGTCATCGACGGCGCCAAGACCTTCATCTCCAACGGCCACACGGCCGACCTCATCGTGGTCGTGGCCAAGACGGACCCCGCGGCCGGGGCCAAGGGCATCTCGCTGCTCGTGGTGGAGACGCAGGACTGCCCGGGCTTCGTCCGCGGGCGGATCCTGGACAAGGTCGGCCAGCACGGCGCGGACACCTCCGAGCTGTTCTTCGCGGGCGTGCGCGTCCCGGCGGCCAACCTGCTCGGCGGCACCGAGGGCCGCGGCTTCGCCCAGCTGATGACCCAGCTGGCCCAGGAACGGCTGATCATCGCGGTCAGCGCGGTCGCGGGCATGGAGGCCGCCGTCGAGCACACGGTGCAGTACGTCCGGCAGCGGCATGCGTTCGGCCAGCCGCTCTTCGACTTCCAGAACACCCGGTTCACCCTGGCCGAGTGCGCGACCACGGCGCACGTCGGCCGGGTCTTCGTCGACTCCTGCGTCCAGCGACACCTAGACGGCGGACTCGACACCACGACCGCGGCGATGGCGAAATGGTGGCTGACCGAACAGCAGGTCACCGTCATCGACCGCTGCCTCCAGCTGTACGGCGGGTACGGCTACATGCGCGAGTACCCGATCGCGCGCATGTACGCCGACGCCCGCGTGCAGAAGATCTACGGCGGTGCCAACGAGATCATGAAGGATCTCGTGGCCCGTTCCCTGCGGTAAGCGCCCAGCGCCGGGCGGCATCCCGAGGAGCCAGCATGTATCTCACCCAGCCCCTGCACAACGCGGTTCAGCAGACGCCCGACGCGGTCAGCACGGTCTACCGTGACCGCAGCCTGACCAACCAGCAGGTGATGGACCGGGTCGCCCGGATCGCCGCGGGCCTGCGGGCGCGCGGCGTCGGGTCCGGCGACCGCGTCGGGCTCGTCTCGCTCAATACCGACACGTTCTTCCATGCCTGCCTCGCGATCGCCTGGGCCGACGCCGTCGTGGTGCCGCTCAACACCCGGTGGAGCGTCAGCGAGCTCAGCTACGCGCTGGCCGAGGCCGACGTGCGGGTCCTGCTGCTCGACGACCCGTTCGTCCGCCTCGCGGACGACCTCCGCGCCAGCGTGCCGGGCCTGCGCGAGATCGTCGCCAGCGGGGACGGGCCCGTCCCCGACGGGCTGACGCCGCTGGCCGACCTGCTCGCCGCCGACCCGGTGCCGGACGCGCACCGGCAGGGCACGGCGCTGGCGGGCATCTTCTACACCGGCGGCACCACCGGCCGGTCCAAGGGCGTCATGCTCAGCCACCGCAGTATCTTCGTGTCCGCCGTCGGCAGCATCGCGGCCATGTACCGGGTGCCCCACGGGGGCGCCTCGCTGCTGGTCGCCCCGGCCTTCCACCTGGCCGGCTTCGCCATCTGGATCCAGGGCATGGTGCTGAACATGACCACGGTGGCCCTGCCGACGTTCGACCCGGTCGGGACGCTGCGGGCCATCGAGGAGCACCGGATCAGGCACCTGCTGCTGGTGCCGACGATGATCCAGATGCTGGTCGACCACCCGGAGGCGCCCCGCCACGACCTCAGCAGCGTGGAGTCGCTCATCTACGGCGCCTCGCCGATCTCCGAGGCGGTGCTCGAGCGGGCCCGCAAGGCGTTCACGGCCGCGGCGTTCACCCAGGCCTACGGCATGACCGAGCTGTCGCCGACGACGACCATCCTGACCGATGAGGACCACCGGGACCCGGCGCTGCGCCGTTCGGCCGGCCGCGCGGCACCGTACGCCCGGGTCAAAATCGTCGACCAGAACGGGGCGGAAGTTCCCCGGGGCACCGTCGGCGAGATCGTCGCGGCGGGCGAGCACGTCATGCTGGGCTACTGGAAGCAGCCGGAGGCGACCGCCCAGGCCGTCCGCGACGGCTGGATGCACACCGGGGACGGCGGCTACATGGACGAGCGCGGCTACGTCTTCGTGGCCGACCGTATCAAGGACATGATCATCTCCGGCGGCGAGAACGTGTACTCGATCGAGGTGGAGAACGTCGTCGCCCGGCACCCGGCCGTGGCCCAGGTGGCGGTGATCGGGGTGCCCGACGACACCTGGGGCGAGCGGGTGCACGCCGTCGTCACCGTGCTGCCCGGCGCCACCCTTGACCTGGCGGAACTGCGCGAGTTCTGCAAGCGGGAGATCGCCGGGTACAAGGCGCCGCGCAGCCTGGAGGTCGTCGACGGGCTCCCGATGTCGGCCGCCGGGAAGGTCCTCAAGCGGACCCTGCGGGAGCAGCGCCGCTGAGCGCGCCCGCGTCTCCCCGCGTCCTTACCGCCCGGGCAGCTGGAGCTCCGCGGACACGGCCCGGTGATCGCTGCCGGGCACGGCGTGCACGGAGCACGCGAGCACGGCGCAGCTCCGGTCCACCACCACGTGGTCGAGGGTGAGCACCGCGCCCCGGCCCGGTATCCCCCAGGTGGGGGTGAGCGCGGTTCCCGTCTGCTCCGCGGCGTCGGCGTAGCCGAGGTGCAGCACGTCGCGGAACGCGGCGTGGTCCAGGGTGGAGTTGAAGTCCCCCGCCAGCACCCGCGGCAGCCGGCCAGGCGGGGGCAGCACGGCAAGCTCTTCCCGCCACCACTCGCTGCTGCCGTATCGCGCCGGAGCGGGCGGGACCGGGTGCACGCAGATGAGCTCCACCGCTTCCCCGCCGGGCAACTGGAGCAGCGCGGTCGGCTGCGCCATGCGGATCGGGGGCACCGGCGGGCCCTCGCCCAGCGGGAACCGGGCGTAGATGCCCGAGCCGCCCGAGCCGCCCCGGAGCTCAAGCTCCGTGTACGGCAGCAGCTCGTCAAGACCGGCATCCTTCAGGCGGGTGATCGCCTCCTCGGTGAGCTCCTGCACGAAGAGCACGTCCGCGTCGGCCTGGCGAACCCGGGCCACCAGAACCTCCGCGTCGGCCCGGCCGAAGTACAGATTGGCGGTCAGCACCCGCAGCACCGGCCCGCTGGCGGCCGGCTGGGGCTTCGGGATCCCGCGCGGCCGGACCACCAGGCCAAGCGCGGCCGCG
>Ga0302314_10016120_pt1 | contig 12649 bp, 12 predicted proteins | sample III_Palsa_N2_3_FD_200533 | JGI IMG/M metagenome (GOLD analysis project Ga0302314, IMG submission 200533) | Peat permafrost microbial communities from Stordalen Mire near Abisko, Sweden - III_Palsa_N2_3 | ecosystem: Environmental > Terrestrial > Soil > Palsa > Peat permafrost | place: Sweden...
TTGACCTTGTCGTAAAGAAGACTGCTCGCCGCGCTGCCGGGCACGACGCGAATGGGACCCGCCGATCCGTCGATCAGCTCGCACGCAGCCCCCGCCGCCGCGACGTTCACCAGGTTCGCGTACCCGGCGTCGGCGGAAGACATGTCGAGCTTCCCGAAGGCGATGCCCGAGCCCGGTCCACCGTCGGCCGTCGGACCGTGGCAACCCACGCAATGGTGCTCGATGATCGGGCCGTAGATGTCGGCGCTGAAGCTGAGAGTCCCCGCGTCGATCGAGCCCTGAGACGAGTCTCCCGGATTGGACGAGTCTTGCGGCTCCGACGCGTCGTCGCCGGTATTGGGCAAGGACGAATCGGGCGCCGTCGGGGTGGTCGCGTCGTCGGGAGTGGAAGCGTCGTCCGAGCCGCCCGGCGACGCGCTCGATCCGGAGCTACTGCATGCGAACGCGGCCGAGGCGACGAGGAGAGTCAGCGGAAGGGCAATCGGAAGTTTCATGGGCGGCTCCTTGAAGCGCACGAACGCGAGCGGTTCGCGCTTTCGAGGAGTCAACGTGCGAGCCGCGTCGGATGGACGAAGGCCTTCCGCAAACAAACGCGCGTCGGGCGCATTCTCCGGCTCAGTCCACGCCCTTCATGACGACGAAGGCATGCGCGTAGTCGCCGTCGTTCAGCCCCTCGAACGCCAGGCCAGACGGGGTCTCGACGATCGAATGGTACGGCGCCGCGAAGTACGTCCCTGCCGTGGGCGCGGTCCACGGAATCTCGCTCCCGACCATGGCGCCGTCGCTCTCGAGGGCTCCGCTGCAGCTCTGCGTAGTGACCCCCTCGAGAGGCCCGTAGATCACGAGGCTCAAGGGGACGGTGCCCGCATCTTGCGCCGCCCAGATCTGGAACGTGAACGATTGACCCGCCGCCGCGCTGACGAACCACCCGTTGAGCAGCCATCCGTACGGCTTCGGCCACACGGACATGGCGTAGCTGAAAGGCGTGGTCGTTCCTTCGGTCAGGATGCCGTCGGCTTTGCCTGTCACCGTTTGCAGGGTCGGGATCGCCGAAGCGTCGGAGGCGCTCGGGACCGATTGGGTTCCGAGGGCGAGCGCGCCCGGACAGATCGACTGCGTCGTCTCGTCGGTCGAGTCGGTCGAGCACGCCCCGACGACACAGACCGCGTTGCAGCACGTGTAGCCCGACGCGCAGGGGCACGCCTGCTCTTCCATGGGGACGATCTGGCCACACGCGCTCACCACGGTGGCGGCCAGGAACCACATCGCGAGAAGCGTCGTCTTGTTCATGCGCACGGGAGAAACGATTGAGGTGGGGAGCATGGACGGATCAAAACGAATGCGTGTAACCGAGGTAGCCCCCCTGGGGCGTGGCCACGGCTTGGACGTGTGCGGCTGCGGGCCAGAAGAGGAGCGCGCCAAGCCCGGCGCCGAGCGCGACCGCGCCTCCGACGTACGCGACCCCGGCCCTCGCGTTCATGGCGGAGATGCGCGCGTCGCGCTCCGCGATCGACTGCTGAGAGGAGCCGCGCGGCGTGTCGCGCGAGATGGCGACGGCCGATACGGAGAAGGCAGCACCGGTACCCAGCGCGGCGACTCCGAGGCCAAGCGCGCTCCACTCCACGATCGCTCGAACCGGTAAGTGCGTCGTGGGCGCCTGGATCCGGTCGCGCGCGTCGCGAGGACGCGAACCGCCGGTTGGGGCGTCGCTGCCGGACTGATTCGCGACGTAGGCGTCGACGACGGACTGGTCGAACGGAAGTGAGAAGAGAAGGCCGAACGCCTCCTGCGCCGCACCGCGCGAGGCGACGCGCGGTGGAGCGCTTTCGAGGTCCGCGAGCGCGATGACCCCCGGAGACGCGGGAACGGTGAACTCGGTGTCGTCGTCGAGGCGTCGCACGTAGACGCGCCCGGTCGGCGGCGGGCGGACGAGGTGAACGGTTTGACCCGGGGCGTTGTGAAAATCGACGAGGCGCACGCCGCGCCCGTCCTCCACCTGGTAGTGAGTGCCGCGCGTCCCATCGACGTCGATGCGCCTCCCGAGCGCGCGCCGGATATCGAGCAGCGTGTCGCCCTCTGCGGGGGGCTTGATGTGAACGTCGGGTCGGAGGCGGTCGTTGGGGATGGCCTCGTTCGCGCGCGCGACGAACGCGGCGATCTCGCGGTAGCTCACCCGCCCGTCGCCGTCGGCATCGGCGGCGCCGTAGAGCCCCGAGCGAACCTCGTGACTGAACACGCCGGCCTGGAAGGCGTCCCATTCATGGCTCTCGCGGGCCGACGACGTCGACAAGAGGAGGCCGATGCGAGGATCGCTCGTCAGCTGCGGCGCGTCTTGAAAGCCGTGCAACGGGCGGCGCTCGCCGCCGGGCCCGCGGCCGTACGCGAAGGAGTACGAGTTGCACGCGTCGGCGATGATGTGAATGCGCGTCGCGGGAATGGACGCCAGGAACCGCGCGAGGTCGGAGCCCGTGATGCGCATGTCCTCGAGCGTGATGTACCCCTCGCCGTTCTCGACGCTTCCGTGCCCTGCGTAGAGCACATAGAGCGTGGTCTCGAGGTTCCGATCACGCGCCTGCGCCACGTCGGCGCCGATCTGGGCGATGGTTCGCTCGAACACCGCGCGACGGGGCTCCAGGGCCTCGGCAGCGGCCTGCGGGTGCAGGCGGCGCGTGTTGTCGTCCAGACGCGAGAGCAGGTACGTGCGCGCACCGAGCACGCGAAACAGGTCGAGGTTGCGCGCGGCGTCGTCGTCCGCGTACTTGAGCGTGGGCAGGTCGCGATCGACCGAGACGTTGGAGCCGATGATGAGGGCGAACGTCGCAGGGGCGGTGTCGTCCGCGTGGGCCTCGGGTGAGGCGAGGAGCGAAACGATCGCGCACGCGAGGCCGACGAAGAGATGTAAGAGCGGGCTCCTCACGTTCGACCTCACGGAACGACGACGAAGGAGGCCGGCATCTCGACCGCACCTGGAATGGGGAGCGGGCCTACCGGGTGTTCCCGGAGCATGGCCTCCACTTGCGAGACGTTGACCGGCGCATCCAGGAACAACGATCGGATCTCGAGGTGCGAGCCGTCGAAGTCGTGTCGCACCGCCTCGGGGAGCTCATGACGCTGATCGTCGTGCTCGATCGGAATGGCGATCGGATTGTCGGACTCGCTCACCCACGCGGGGAAGAACCAATAGACGTGGTGGTGCTCGTCGACCCCGAAGATCATGAGGTGGCTCTTCGCGGCGCCGTTCTCGTACGCAAACGCGAGCTCATCACCGCGCGTCACGCTGTCCGGCGCGAGGACCGGGGGCTTGCCGGGATGAACGTCGTAGACGAAGACGCGTGAGCTCGCCGCGCGAGCGACCCCGCCGCGCGCCGCGAACCCGGGCGACTGCGCGCCAGGGTGCAGCCAGAGCAGCAGCACCGCCGCCGCGGCCAGGATCGTGGCGGCCGTGACGCCGAAGCGGTGAACGACGGAGCGGCGATCCTCGAGGCCGAGCCCGCGCGCGAGGCGTGCCTTGGCCGAGGGGATCGCCGGATCCAGGCGCGAGAGGACGAGCCAACGCTCGTAGCGCGCTTGACACGCAGCGCACGTCGGCAGGTGCATCCGCATGGCTCGCTCGGCGTCCGGCGAGATCTCCCCTTCGAAGTGGGCATCGATTCGGGAGCGCTCTGTGCACGTGGTCATGGCGGCGCTCCGAGGACGAAGTCCTTGAGCAGGGCTCGTACGCGCTGCTCCTGATAGACGAGCGTGGTGCGCGGCACCCCGAGCTCACGCGCCGCTTCCCGCTGCGACAGCTGCCGTAGGAAGCGCGCGTCGAAGACGCCCGCGAGGTCGGGAGGGAGGCAGTCGCGCTGGAAGCGCCCGACGGTCATCTTGGCGTCGGCCTCGCTGGCGTCCTCGCTCGACGCATCGTGGGGTGCCGCCGCGTCAGTCGCTTCGGGCTGCTCACGCCGATAGCGGCGCAGGTAGTCGCGCGCGGCGTTCGTGGCGACCTGCAGGAGCCACGCTTCGAAGTTGCCCCCCTGGAAGTTGTCGCGAAGGCGCGGATTGGAGAGCAGGCGGTAGAACACCTCGTGGGTCACGGTTTCCGCGTCGGCCCCCTTCAGCATCCGGCCGACGGCGCTCACCACCGCGCGATGGTGGTCCCGATAGCACTGCTCGAGCACGCCCCGATCGCCCGCATGGAAATCGGCGACCCACGGCGTGACGCCGACGGGCATTCCCAGCGAACGGACGATGGACTTCGCTTCCAGCAAACCTCGTGTCCCCGCCCGCGCAGGCGGAGCCTCGTACGGGGGAACGAACGGCGCAGAGCGAATGGACGAATCCGAAAAGTCTTTTTCCACGCCGCGAGATTGGCACCGAGACGGCGTGCCGGGCGGGACACGGTCGTTTCCGAAATCGACGCGCCGGCAGCGCCGGGCGGCCTAGCGCGAGCGTCAGCTCCGGACGCGCCAGTTCCCCACGAACGTCTTGCCGACGTCATCGCAGGTCGGGTCGGTCACGATGAGCTCGGGGCGGCCGTTCTTGCACATGACGATCGTGTTCTGCCGAAAGACGCGACCGAACGCGATCGCCTCTTCGCGATCCATCGCGTGCGCGATCCACGCCGGTTCACGCCACGTCCCCTCGGGGTCCTCTTCGAAGCCGACGCACCCTTCGACGCGGTAGCAGCCGAGGATGAGCAGATCGCGCAGCACGTTGTGGCGCGCGTCGTTCACCTTGCGCGGCAGGAGCATCGAGCGCGGGTTGTACGCGGTGAGGATCGCGAACGGGCGCGTGAGCACCTCCGACAGCGTCGAAGGATCGGTCACGACGTCGCCGTCGAGCGACGCGCGCACCGGGCCGTTCGGCGAGGGGAGCTCGTAGACGGTGGCGAGGTACTGGCGAAGGAGCGGGTTTTCCATGGTGTTGCCGCGTGCGGCGTAGCTGGCGGGGGGCAGCGCGTCAACCCGAGGTAGTCCAAGCCGAGACGCCGGCCCGGTCCTTGGCCCGGGAGTGATGGGTATCGTCCACGGAGTATCAGAACGTGGGTCGAGTCCTTCCGTCGGCGACTTGACCTTGGAAAATGCTTCGTGGGACGCTGACAGAATGGTCGTAAATCTTAGGCGGCTCATCGTCGTGACCTGCGGTGGGATCGTGAGCCTGGGATTCTTCGCGTGCTCGAGCTCCGATACGCCACCGGGGATCGATACGGGGACCGCCGGGAACAAGAATCCCCCCACTGACTTCGACTCCGCGGGCATCGGCGTCGTCGGAGTGGACGCACCTGTCGACGTAGGACCGCCGGTGACTCTCGCCGACGCGCCGGTGACGGGCTTGTGCCTCACGGGGGTCACGGCGTGTGGCGCGAGCTTGGCGATCTGCGGAGCGGCGGTCCCCGTCGTCTCGAGCACCGCCATTCCCCCCGTACCGGCGGGTGGACCCATCACCCAGGGGCTCTACTTGGTGACGACCTCCATCGAGTACGCGCTCGTGAACGGCCCGACGACGGCTTCGGTCCAGGAGACGTTCGAGGTCGGGCCCGAGCGCGTCGACGGGGGCGTCGAGGCGGGCGTCGATGCTGGTGACGACGACGACGGATCCGTCGACGACGCCGCCTCCTCGGACACCGGGCCGCTGCCGGTGCGTTACTCCTATTACGAGATCGATGCGCGAAGCGCTGGGCTCGCGACGCCGCCGCCTCAGGAGGGGCTGCTCCTTACCGACGGAACGGCCGTCGCGAGCTTTCAGCCCTATTGCGGCGTGTCCGGAAATTACGTGCTGTCGTACACGGCGACTCCGACGACGATCACGTTCTTCACGCGCGACGCGACGACCAACGACATCAACACGGAGACGGTCCTCACGCTCCAGCAGCAGTGAACGCGTCGCGTGCGTTCGCGCTCATCCCGTGAAGCGGTACCCGATCCCGCGCACGGTCTGAAAGTGCGCGGGCGCTTGCGGGTCGACCTCGAGCTTCGCGCGTAGCTGTTGGATGAAGTTGTCGATCGTGCGCGGCGTGCCGTGGTGGTTGGGGCCCCACACGCGCTGGAAGATCTCGTCGCGCGCCATCGCGCGCCCGCGGTTGTCGATGAGGCACATGAGGACGTCGAACTCACGCGCGGTCATCTCCACGGCGCCACCGGCGCGGGTGACCGTGCGCGCGTTCGTGTCGATGACGACGTCGGCGAACGTGTGGGAGGTGAGCGCGGCGGCGGTCTCTTCGCGCGGCATCGGCGCGCGGCGAAGACCCGCACGAACGCGCGCCAGGAGCTCGGCGAGGCTGAAGGGCTTCGCCACGTAGTCTTCCGCGCCGAGCTCGAGGCCGGTCACCTTGTCCATCTCGCCGGTGCGCGCCGACAAGATGATGATGGGCATCGTGCGCCCTTCGCTGCGGAGCGCCTGGAGCACCTCGAGGCCGTTCATGTTCGGGAGCATCACGTCGAGCACAATCAAATCGGGCGACTCGGTACGCGCGAGATCGAGGCCGCGCTCGCCGTCTTCGGCGACGAGGACGCGATACCCCTCGCCTTGCAAGTTGATCCGCAGGCCGAGCGCGATGCTGGCGTCGTCTTCCACGACGAGCACGGTGCGCGGAGCCTGCGGATCGCGAACGCGATTGGTCACGCTTCACCTCTTCGCGCGCCTTCGCGCGGTTCCCACTTCGGGAAGACGAGACGGAATTTGCTCCCGCGCCCCACCTCGCTGTCGACCTCGATGCGTCCGCGGTGCGCGCGCATGATGTGCTTGGCGATCGCGAGCCCCAGCCCCGAGCCCTCGCGCGTGCGCGAGAGGCGATCGTCGATGCGGTAGAACTTCTCGAAGATGCGGCGGTGCTCGCCGCGCGCGATGCCCGCTCCGTTGTCGCTCACTTCGATGACCGCCTGGCCGCTCTTCGACGTGAACGCGCGGAGGGCCACGCGCGGCGGGGTGCCACCGTATTTCTGGGCGTTCGTCAGCAGGTTGAGGAGCGTGTCGACGATGGCGTGGTGGTCGACGAGGACGAGCGGCACGTCGTCGCCGCACGTCGCGGTGATCTCCACGTCGCCCGTGGCGAACGATCGAAACTGTGCGTGCGCTTCATCGACGATCGGCTTCACGCGCTCCTCGCGGAGGTCGTAGAGCTTGCGCCCCGCTTCCATGCGCCCCCAGTCGAGCAGGCGATCGATCCGCGCGCCGAGCCGGTCCGATTCGGAGATGAGCTTCTCCACGCACTGGCGGCGCGTCTCGTCGTCGGTCGCGCGCTCGAGCGTCTCGGCAAAGAGACGAATCGCGGTGAGCGGCGTCCGCAGCTCGTGGCTGACTTTCGAGACGAAGTCGGCTTGGAGCTCGCTGAGGTTCGCCTCGCGACGAACGAACACGATGGTCAAGATGACGCCCGTGACGACGAGCGCGACGAAGCTGATCGTGAGAATGCCGATGACGAGGTTGTACCGCGCGCCGACGAACATGAGCCCGATGCCCAAGCCGAGCAGGAGCACCGTGGGAATGATGACGAGCCAGATGAGGAGCTGAACGACGCGCCGGTACCCGATGCGCGTGCGGTTCTTGGTCGCGACGCGCTCGAGGGTCCAGTTGCTGGTCGAGGGCTTGTTCATGGGGATGCGACGAGCGCCGCGAGCATCGCGTCGCGCGGCGCGGGGATGCCGAGCCAGAGCTCGAAGGCGAGAGCGCCTTGCTCGGCGAGCATGCCGAGACCGTTGGCGCAGCGGAGGCCGCGGGCGCTTGCGGCGCGTAGGAAGGGGGTTTCGGCGGGGACGTAGACGACGTCCAGCGCAATGGCGCCTGCGGGGAGGTCGCGCCATGCGATGGCGTCGGCGACGGTGTCGCCCGGGTCCGCGCCGTCCATGCCGGCGCTGGTGGCCTGGACGATGGTGAGCGCGGTGGCGTCGCGCGCGGACGGCGCGAGGGGCTCGGCTTTGACGAGCGGGCGCGATTCGACCGAGAGGAGCGCGGGGTTGCGGGCGCGCACGGTGATCGTGGCGACGCCGATCGCTTTCGACAGCGCGAGTATCGCGGCGTGCGCGGCGCCGCCGGTGCCGATGACGATGGCTTCCGACGCGGCCCACCCCGCCGGCGTTCGCTCCGGCGCGAGTCGCGCGAGCTCCGAGGCGAGCGCCGGCACGTCGGTGTTCTGCGCGACGATGCGGCCGTCCGGCGCGCGGACGAGCGTGTTCGCGGCTTCGGCGGCCTCGGCGCTGGGGGCGACGACGTCGACGTGGTCGAGAATGCGAAGCTTGTGCGGGACGGTCACGTTGAGGCCGTCGTAGGCACCGTCGCGAAGCGCGCGAACGAGGCGCGGGAGATCCGCGGCGGTCGCCTGGATGGCCTCGTACGTGTGCGGGAGCTCGAGCGCGCGGTACGCGGCCATGTGCATCGCGGGGCTCTTCGAGTGGGCGACGGGGTCGCCGAGGACGGCGAACCTCAGGGCTTTGGAGGTGCTCATCGCTTCTCTTCCTTCGCGCCGACCACGTCGGCGACGACCACCGCGCTCTCGACACGCACCGCGATCCGATCGCCCGCCGTCACGTCCGACGCGCTCCGGATCGCGCGCCCATCCGCACGAGTCGCGATCGCATACCCGCGGCCGAGCACCGAGAGCGGGCTCATCGCGTGAAGATGCGCCGCGCTCGTCCCCAGCGTCGCGCGATGCCTGGCGAGAGCCGCGCGCATCACCGCGGTCATCCGATCCGACGCTCGCACGATCGCGCTCCGCTCGCGCGCGATGACCAACCGCGGATGCTGCGCGTGCAGACGCGCCGACGCTCGCGCCACGCGCTCGCGGCGCGCGCCGATCGATACGCGCGACCACCCCACGAGCTGCGAAGCGCTCTCGTCGAGTCGCTGTTGCTGCGAGGCGATGGCGAGGCGCGGGTCGCCGATCTTCCGCTCGATGGCTTGCAGTCTCACGCGCTCCTCGGCGAACCGCGCGCGCATCGCGTGCACGAGCCGCCCGCGGCTCTGCGCGATCATGGCGACGCGCGCGCGCGTGTCGGCCACGAGCATCTCGGCCGCTTGCGACGGCGTCGATGCGCGTTGATCGGCCGCGAAGTCCACGAGCGTCACATCGACCTCGTGCCCCACGGCGCTCACGATCGGCACGCGGCACGCCGCGACCGCGCGCACGAGCGTCTCGTCGTTGAACGCCGACAGGTCGTCGCTCGACCCTCCGCCGCGACCGATCACGATCACGTCGACGTCGCTCACCCGCTGAAGCACCGCCAGCGCGCGGCACAGCGACTCCGCGGCCCCCTGCCCTTGCACCTGCGCGGCGGCGAGCAAGATGCGCGCACCGCCACGGCGAAACGCCACTTTGCAGATGTCGTGGATCACCGCGCCCGTCGCGCTCGTGACGACGCCGATCACGCGCGGCTCCTTCGGCAACGCGCGCTTTCGTTCGCTCGCGAAGAGCCCCTCCGCCGCGAGCTTCTCTTTCAGCTTCTCGAGCGCTTCGAGCAGCGCACCGCGTCCGGCGGCATCGACGCGGTCGGCCACCAGCTGCAACCGGCCGCGCGGCACCCAGAACGTGGGCTTGCCGCGAAGTCGAACGCGGGCGCCGTCCTTGAGCAGCGTGCGTGCGCGCGGCGTGAGGCTCGTGCGGTAGACGACGACGTCGATCGACGCTTCCTCCGTCTCGTCCTTCAGCGCGAAGTACGCGTGCCCGCTCTGCGCCGGCCGCATGCCGGTCACTTCCCCTTCGACCCATACCGCCTTGTCGAACGCGCTCTCGAGCGACCCGCGGATGACGCGATCGAGCTCGCCGACGGTGAGCGTGCGTGGTCCTTCGGGGGTGGCGGGCGGGCCTGAAAAGTCGAAGGTGAGATTTCGCTCGGCCACAGCCCTTTTCCCATAGCCGATTTCGCGCGCCGGCTCGAATGGGGGCGGAGCGCCGAGTGTGCTAATCGTCGGCGAATGCCCAAGCCCTTTCGCAAGGTGCTCATCGCGAATCGCGGCGAAATCGCGGTTCGCGTGACGCGAACGCTGCACGAGATGGGGATCGCCGCCGTCGCCGTTTATTCGGACGCCGACCGCGCCTCGCTCCACGTCCGCGTCGCCGACGAGGCGTACCCCATCGGCCCCGCACCGGCGGCCGAGAGCTACCTGCGCATCGACAAGATCGTGGCCACCGCCAAGCGCGCCGGCTGCGACGCGATTCACCCCGGCTACGGCTTCCTCAGCGAGAACCCGCTGATGCCCGAGGCGTGCGAGAAGGCGGGCATCGTCTTCATCGGCCCCCCGGCGAGCGCCATGCGGCAGATGGGATCGAAGACCGCCGCGCGCGACAAGATGAGCGCGGCCGGCGTCCCCATCGTTCCCGGCGCGACGTGCAGCACGACCGACGAAGCCGTGGCCGCCGCGAAGAAGATCGGCTTCCCGGTGATGCTCAAGGCCTCGTCGGGCGGCGGCGGCAAAGGCATGCGCCTCGTCGAGCGCGCCGAAGACATGGCCAGCGCCTGGGAGCGCGCGCGCAGCGAAGCGAAGAAGTTCTTCGGCGACGACACGGTCTACCTCGAGAAGGCGATCTTGAAGCCACGGCACGTCGAGATCCAGGTGCTCGGCGATCGCGAAGGGAACATCGTCCACTGCTTCGAGCGCGACTGCTCCATCCAGCGCCGCAACCAGAAGGTCGTCGAAGAGACGCCGTCCCCCGCCGCGTCGCGTGAGCTCGTCGCGAAGATGGGCGCCATCGCCGTGCAAGGCGCGAAGGCCGTCGGGTACTTCAGCGCGGGGACGTTCGAGTTCCTGCTCGCGCAGGACGGCAGCTTCTACTTCCTGGAGATGAACACGCGCCTCCAGGTGGAGCACCCGATCACCGAGCTCGTCACGGGACTCGATCTCGTGCGCGAGATGGTGCTCGTCGCGCAGGGCGAGAAGCTCGGCTTCGCGCAAGGCGATCTGCACGCGCGCGGCGCGGCGATCGAGTGCCGCGTGTACGCCGAGGATCCGTCGAGCGGGTTCCTGCCGTCGCCCGGGAAGATGGAGAGCCTCGTCACTCCGGCAGGCCCCGGCGTGCGCGACGACGGCGGCGCGTATCCGGGGTGCACGATCTCGAGCTTCTACGATCCGCTGATCTCGAAGCTGAGCGTGTGGGCCCCCAATCGCGAGCGCGCCGTCGCCCGCATGCGCCGCGCGCTCGGCGAGTACGTCGTCACCGGGATTCGCACGAACCTGGCGTTCCACGAGAAGCTGTTCGCGCACCCCGACTTCGTCGCCGGGAACTACGACACGGGCTTCCTCGATCGCCACCGCGACGAGCTGCTCGGCTACCCGCGCGTGCCCGCGGGGGACGAGCGAAAGGTGGCCGTGGCCGTGGCCATCGCCGCGTCACGCATGGAGCGCGCGACGGGCGTGAGCGTCGCGACCAGCGGCGAGAGCGGGTCGCGGCTCGCGCCGTGGGTCGCGCAGCATCGGGCGCGGACGTTGCGGAGCTAAACCCCCGCACGCGCCTCTGGGGCCTGACCCCGCTAGTGAGTCGCCGTGGTCGCCGGCGTCGTCGTCGCCGCGGCTTGTGCTCCTTGCCCGCCCGTTGCGGCCTCGCTCGTGGTCGCAGACGCTTCGACCGGCGTCGCGACCGCCGCCGCCCCCGCTGCGGATTGCGTGGTGGCCGCGAGCGCGGCCTTCGCCGCCGCAGTCTTCCGCGCCTTTCCCACCTTGCCGTGCGTCGGCAGCTTCCCCTCGGCTTCGTCGGCCTTGTTCGCGCGCCGGGTCGACGCGCCTTTGCGAGCGATGACCTTCTGAGCCGTGAGCAGGCTCGTGAGCCCCGGGAGCATCGTGGCCAGGCTGCTGTTGCCCTTCACCGCGAGATCGAAGGCCGGCCGCAACGTATCCATCACGGCGCGAATCCCACCCCACGCGAGCCCTTCTTGGCCGCGTGCGTAGACGTCCCAGCTCGCCGTGGCGATACGCGAGGCCGACCACTGGCTCCCCGCCTGGAAGAGTTGGAGCACGTGTTCGAGCGGCGGCGCCGTCGCGCCGAGGACCTGCGTGTATTGGGAGGCGAACCTGTTGAGGTCGTCGATCGCCGCCGCCAGCGTCGCGAGCTCCGCCTTCTTTGGCTGGGTGCCCCGATAGTCTTCGCCCGACCGCGCGACCGAGTTCTGCGGCGGCACGGGGAAGTGCGCGTTCGTCGGCGGGAGCGCGATGAAGACCACGTTTGCGCCGTTCGTCTTCGGCGCGGGGGCGGCAGTCGTCGCGAGCGGCGCCGGAGTCGCGACAAGGGTCGCCGGCAGCGCCTCGGCGATCCCGGACGTCGCGTCCGTCTCCGCCTTCGTCGCGTGAGCTTTCGCGTAGGCGCGCGTGCGCGGGGAGGTCGTGCTCGTATGGCTGGATTTCATGACGGACCTTTTCCTCGAGAGGCACGGCGACGCTGCGCCCCGAACCGTTCGTGGTTCGCGGCGTCGCCTTCACTGTCCTCTTGGTCACTCGTGATGCGGACGGGGCGGCGCCCGCCCCCGCACGGGCTCCGATGACGGAGGAACGTGAGTCTTTGCGGCGGGTTGAAAAGGAGCGCGCGGCTTCGCTTTTTCTTTCGACGTGTGGGCGCTCGTGATTGGGCGCGTGGAATCGGCACAATCACGAGATGTGTCACGCGCGTGAGCGGCGCCGTATCGCGTCGACGGGATAGGACATCCCGTCGACGGGATAACGTATCGCTCGGACGGGATAACCTATC
>Ga0302314_10016123_pt1 | contig 12648 bp, 16 predicted proteins | sample III_Palsa_N2_3_FD_200533 | JGI IMG/M metagenome (GOLD analysis project Ga0302314, IMG submission 200533) | Peat permafrost microbial communities from Stordalen Mire near Abisko, Sweden - III_Palsa_N2_3 | ecosystem: Environmental > Terrestrial > Soil > Palsa > Peat permafrost | place: Sweden...
CCATCGTTTCTCCTGCGGGAGGATACCAGCGGCAATCGGGTCTACGTGTCATCGACAAGAATATCCGAGTATGCTGATTTTCTTCGGATCGCTGGCATGGTCGTGAGTCCCGAAAAGCGTATGTCGTTGACGGACGATGGTCGCCGAGCATGCGATCGGTTGCATTTCAACCGGAGCCTTCTCGATGCGATAGAGCGACAAGTCCTGCCTGTTGGACTCAATCTTACGATGCTCGATACCATCGTGCAGGAGCTGCTGGATAATATGATCCCGCCAACTCCAGTGCGAATCCGAGACCGGGCGGCGATGCTCGGCCAAACCCTTATTCTCACGACGGAAGTGCGGGTCGCGTTGAGCCTTTTGCCGACCACCGGTCGCTACCTCAAAGGTTCTGCTGATGCAATCTTTCCAGCCGAGTTGGGCCGCGACTGAAACCAACCGGAAATTCCTGCGACTGGATCTGGCCTAGCGGTTTCCCTATTGGGGCGACTTCTCCGCCGAACGGCGCGATGGTGGCAATAGAGGCAGGCATTGTGCTTCTCCTGTTGATGCTCAGTTGAAAGCCAACGGCTACGCATTCACGACGCGACGCCCCGCAGAGCCTTCCGAAGCCAATTCGTCGGCAGAGTCGGCAGATAGACCGAGACGACCCTGCGCATCGCATGCTCCAACCTCGAAAACTCTCGGCTCGCCTCCACGACATCGCAGCAGGTCGAGCCGCCATCTCGCCCGAGCCAAGCCTGGCTTCGCCGGTGAACACGGAAGCGTCGGGCCGCTCGGCACCGCCGTGACTCGCCATCGGGTGCGTGCCGCCGTCGGTTCGTCGGTGTGGTCCTGGCGCAGCCGTCGCGGTCGTCGTAGCAGCAGGCCGAGACCACCGGACGCTTCGGCCGCCAGCAGCAATCGGCGACTCGCCGTCAGGCTCACCGGGCCGTCGATTTCACCGACCACAGCGGCCAGGCCGACATGGCGCAGCGCTTCCTCGACGACCAGCAGCACGTCCTTCCCGGCCTCGACGTAGATGACGCGGTCTTGATGGACGCCAACAGCTGCCAGCGCTGGTGGAAACAGGTCGCGCCTCGGCATCGCCCAGATGATTGGGCCAACGGTTCGAGCCAGCACACCGGCGATGAAGCTGACCGCCGCCGCGCCGTGGATGAGGTCGGCACCGCCGCCGTGGACCTCGTGGATCGCGCCGAGTGCCAGGCCGCCGGTGGGCAGGGCGTCGTCGATTTCAGGCAAACCGAATGGGAGCGAAGGCAATGATCCGGCAGGGCGCGCCCCCAGCTCCTGGGCACGGATTTGGGCCTTCAGGTCGGCGACCAACTCCGATTTGCGCGCCTCGTCCATCTCGACCCAACCGATGACCAAAGACAATGTTCCTAGTTTGTTCTAGCATGCGGAGTCAATGGTGCTGGGTGATGGAGGACGGGCATGGACGGGCAAATGATCACGCAGGGCGCCCTGCTGTTGCGATCGCTGATCGACATCGCCAAGGCAGTCGGCAACTTGGTCCCAGGCGGCAAAAAGCGAGACGAGATCCCGGTCTACCGTCTTGTCGGTCGCGACGAATTTCTGCGTGCCAGGGCCGACCGCGCGACGGACATCACGCCGTGGCGTTGGCAGCGGTAGACGCGCGTCCGCTGACATGCGCGTCAAAGTGATGTCCCGCGCGGATGTCGAAGCTGGCGGTGCCGAGGGCGCAGATGCCGTCATCTCGATCCGCTCGCCGACGACCGGCCCCGAACCCGAACTCCGCGCCGCATTGGCTCAGGCGACCCAGGGGGAGAGCGCCCGGCTGCTGCGCCTCGTCCATGACGACGTCGGCCTGACCAGCTATGGCGACACGGTCGCGCCGACGATGGAGCAAGTTCAGGACGCCATCGATTTCGGGCGGACGATCGTCGATGGGCGGTGCCTATTTGACGGCCCATCGGCCGATCCCGTGATCGTCGTCCACTGCGAAATGGGGCGGAGCCGGTCGTCAGCGATCGCGTTGGCGCTGTTGGCCGACCACCACGGAGCCGGACATGAACGTGACGCGGTCAACGCGCTGCTTCGGGCCGACATCGAGGGCCGGATGCATCCCAACCCAATCACGATCCTGCATGCCGATGCCTACTTGCTGCGGTGTGGGCGGCTCGATGCGGCCCTCGCCGAACTGAGTCCGCGATACGTCCTGTGGCGTCGGTACTGGACCCAGGCCGCGCTAGATCCGATTGGCCACGCCCAGTTGCAAGCTCGGATCCGATATCGGCGCAAGCAACGATCCGGTTGACGGGCGGTTCTTCGCCAGCTATCCGCGGCCGAGGTGATAATTGGCGGCCGCTTTTCTCCGGACGACCGCGTCGCCGTCACGCGGCGCGGTCAGGCCGCCCGTCCTTGAGCTGTAGACGACGGGACGGGCGGCCGATCACAGCCCAAGTATGTCCGCGCGGATCAGTGACTGCTCGATACCGCCTTGATCAGGCTCAGCGCGGCGTTGCGCTGCCTCTCGTCCTCGATGGCGTAGAAGGCGCGCACCAGCTCGACGGTCTTGCGCTTCTTCATGAGGTCGCTCGGCACCTGGTCCGCAGCATCGGCGGCGGCATACGCTTCCTGGGCAGCTTCGGCGCCGCCCTCGACATCGACGGTCTCGAAGAAAAATGACACGGGGCAATGCAGGATCAGGGACAGCTGGTACAGCCGCGAGCCGCTGATGCGGTTGGTGCCGTGCTCGTATTTCTGGAGCTGCTGGAACGTCAGGCCGAGCACCTTGCTGACGGCTTCCTGAGACATGCCCAGCAGGATCCGGCGCATGCGAACTTGCCCGCCGACGGCCGCATCGATCGCGTTGAGCTGCTCGTCGGTCAACTCGGCCCGGGTTTGCTGGGTGGTCGCGGCCGTCTTGCTTTTGGGGGCCATGGGAATGTCCTCTTGATCGTGCGTGCAGTTGGGATTCGCGGTGCGCATCGGCATATCACGCGATCATCCGGAACCGAAGGACCTCCGGCGGCGTCGTTGGGGCATGCGGATCGCGGCCTACAGCATCAACGGGATCAACGGTCGCCTGACAACGCTGCTCGTTCCGACTGCGTATCGGATGACGCTTGTCCAAGTGTCCAGGCCACACAATATCGTGTGCCTTGGGCGGCCGGGGGAGATGGTGTGGTTATGAACGTGTCGGCGGAAGAGCGCGATCGCCTGACTGGCGTGTTGAAATTCCTGGAGTCCGACATGCGCGCGAGGCCTGAAGGCCTGAAGGAAATCCCACCGGAGCTGCTCAAACGTGCTGAGGCGCTTACCTCGGGCATCGAGGTCGAACTTGATGCAGCTATCGAGGGTGACGTGGCGATTTGATGACCGCCGGGCGGGATGCCGAATTCTACCGGGCCAAGATCGGGCTGTTCGGCTCACTTTCTCGTGTCACAGTCGAGGTGCGACAGGCGGCGTAGATCGCCCCGCCGTCCTTGCCGAGAATGCCAGCTCCGGTTTTCTGTCGTCTTCGATTTCGGAGCACCGGTGTGATCCGCGTCTGGACCGCGGTTTCACGGCTGGTCTAGGCACGGGTTCGGTATCGGCTGCGCACCAAATCGCGCCAAGAGTGGGAGCCGAAGTCGCTCGGCGCGGCGCCGCACTGGTGGCGATTATCCGGTTATTAGTGCGAATTAACGACTTTCGTTAAATCTCATGCATGAGGATGCCAACCCCACCGTCGCGCCTAAATCCTGGCGAACGCGGTCACATCACCCGGCCGACCGTGCCCATGATGCTGGCCGCAATGTCCTTGGCGTCCTCCACTCGCAACACCAGCTGCACGGGATGCTCGACCTCCCGGCCGTGTTGCCGGACGACCGCGATTCCTTGGACGCGGACGATGCCGCCCAGCTGCTCGTAGGTGACCAGCGGCACCGTGGTGTCGGTCGAAGCTTTGAGCTCCATGGTCCAGGTGCCATCAGGTTGCCGGACGACCGGCAACTGCGGCGCACCCGCCAAGCTGGTTGGATCCTTGCTCATTCCCGCACTCCAAATCCTTGGGGCGCGGATCCTGCCCGGGCGATCGACCGGCCGCAAGCGCGACGCGAAGTCTTTATCGGAGATGATCTCCCGGGACCGAGGCTTGCGATGATATCTTCAGCGGACGTCGCGGATCGCCACGTCGAAGGCATCGTCTTCCGCGCCCGTGTATCCTGTCGTCATCAGGTAATTCTTCAGATTGCTCGACAGAGGCGGGTCGGTGAACGCGCGGGCCATTGCCGAGACCAGTGTCGGTTCGACGAAGAACCCAGCGTGCTGAAGCTGGCCTGTGATCGCCTCGATCTCAACGTATTCGACGTCTCGAACCATCGTTTCCGATGACAAGGCATCCAGGTTTCCAGCCAGCGCTTCGATATGCTCCCGATGCCGTCGGCTGGCCTCCGGACCCATCTGTTCGGCGCTGTCCTGGGCGAAGGATCCGGCATGCCGACGGGTGTATTCCGCGGCCGACTTGATTGCCGTGGAGCGCATGGCGGCGGCCAATCGGCCTGCCCATTCATGCTGGTTGGCAGCCATCAGATCTCGATGCAGGGCCAACAGCAGCTCGTTGCCGTGGTTGGCAGCCGCCGCGGTGGCCGCCAGACGTTCGAGACGGCGACGGTTGCGTTCCGTACTGGTCATCGACGTGTTGCCGACCGGCTTTCGTCCGACGCGCTTGCTTCCGGCCTCGCCGGTCCGTTGATCGCCCATGATCATCCTCATCAAGTTCGCAGAACCGATAGTGGCATTTCGTCTAAGACGAAACAAAGAGATTTCGTATTAGACGAAATTCGCCGTTGGATGGATCGCGATTCGCGTTGTTGTAGAAAATGTGGTATGAGTACCGGTCCTATCATACCGCATGTAGTTAAGAGCGAGCCGCACATGGTCCAACGAGTCACCGGCAGGCCGACGAATACGCCCCCGAGCCAACAGGTTCCCGTCGAGCGCAGTTTCAGCACCACAAATTTCCAGTCGCTGAGGCCCCCGCCGCCCGCTCCGGCTCCCCAGACGCCCGTGGCGCAGACGGCGACGCCCAAGACCGGTGGCTGATACAACGGAGATCTGGGCGGCGATCGCGGCGGGCGCATCGGCCGTCGCCGCGATCGCGTCTTGGTGGGTGGCCCGAAAGGCCCGGTTGGTCCAGGAATCGTCCGCCGACTTCAGCAGTTTGCTCGAAGTGTCCGAGCAGATCCGTGCCGCCGAGGCGCGTGTCCATTATGCGAAGGAAGAAGACCGCACGTTCGAGTTCAACGCGCTACTGAACTGCCTCGAGGCGATCGCCAGTTTGCACAATGACGGAAATCTGCGTCCGTCGACCAGGAAGATGATCGGAAAATACTTGATTGAAGTGCTGACGTTCATCCGCAACGACGAGGGCATGAAGCGTCTCATGGAGGCGTCCATAACCAGCGGAAGCACCTACGAGGAACTGGAAAAGTTCGGCACACCCCAAGGAATTGTTGGAGCACGCTGAACGTCTCGCCATTGAGCAAGGACATAGACGATGACGAAGGATGGACCGCCGACTCGGACGAACGACGCCATGGCCCATGATGGCTGGTCGTCGGCAAACTTTCAGGGGCTGAGCCGCGGCCAAGCCGGTTCCGGTTCCGCGCCGCCACCAGCAAGCACGTCGGCAACGACCCAAACCGGACCTTCTGCGCCGTCGGCGTCGCCAAGCAAACCAGCACCCGCCAAGTAAAGGGCTCGCACCCAGAGATCGGTGAATGGATACCGCTCGCATCGACATCTGCTACCGACCGCTGCGGATCGCTTGGGCCATCCATTCTTCGGATCGGGAGGCATTCCGCCGAGCCGTCCGGATGACGCACACCCTGGTCGGCGGGCGGTTCAATCCGATCATCCTCGTCGATTCTCCGGAAGCCGCCGACCAGATCGAGCTGTTCCGCGCCGACATGATCGTGGGCCTCGGAGATCCGGCGGCGGAAATCCAAGCCTTCGTGGATCGCTTTCCCCATCTCGCCCGGCCGTTGCTGCGAGACCAAATCCTCTCCGGATCCGGCGAAAACGGCACTGCCCACGTCCTCGATATCAACAACCTCCTGACCCATCGGCAACATGATCCGGAATGGGGCCTGATGACCAATCGTGGCATCAGGACATTCTCTTGGGACGACGACGACCCGCTCGCGGATGCATTCCTTGCCCGGTATGGTCAGTACCCTGGCAACGAAGAAATCGGCATCGACTACTACGGCGCCGTGACGAACTTCGCCCGACCGCACCCGGTGTTCAATTTCGACCTTCACAAGGATCGGCCGATCCCCGCGGAGGTCTTCGATCACCCGTCGATCGGCTCGCTGGCTCGTCTTGGCCTGAGGCGGCACCACTCGATCGGGGCGGGCTGGGAATTTCCGGGCTTCTTCGTCGGTGACGCCGCCAACATCCATGATCTGGTCGCGTTCTGGAACCTGCGGGCGGCAGACATCTTCCTCGAATTCATCGATCCCGCGCACCTGCCTCGGTACGAACTGATGCTGCCCAGGGCCGAGATGCATGCCGAGGTCGAGTTGTCCTTTCTCCACGAGCACCGGCGGAGGATAGGTGTCTGGAGCCGCAGGGACCGGCTTCACGAGGCCGTCGGCATTCTGCCCGGCATCGACCGCGCCGCCTGCGGGGTGGGCGAGCTCACCTGGAAAGGCGGATCCGTCGTACCTCCGACGATGCAGCTTGGAAGCGCGTCGGCCCTCGGGATTGCCGGGAGTTCGTCATCCGGGCCGACCGTGACCTTCGCGCTTCAAGACAAGCCGTTTGCATCGGACGGGTGGTTTTGGAGCCAGCACCTGGTCGCCTCCATTGTCACGGGGATGACCGGCCGGGACAACCGCCAACACACCTATGGCCTGCCTTACATTCCCGAGCTGAACGAGACCTGCTCGCACACGATGGGAAGTTCGGTCACCAAGATCCGGCTCGAACCCGGCCGCATCGGTATCGTGATCAACGCCTCGAGCCAAGACATTTCGTTGAAGGCCTTGCCGGTCGCTCAGTTGGTCGATCGGATGTTCGACATGATCGGCGTCGTCGCCAAGCCCAGCAACGGCGGGAAGATCGCTCGACAGCTGATTGCCCAGATGGGAGGCGTCGACCAGACGAGGGCCTTCAAAATTCCGGGGGTTCGCCGCCTCATCAAGCAATACGGCCCGGCGGAAAGCTTCACGCGGAAAAGCGCCTACCAGCTCATCGGGAAACGGACCGCCGACGAAAGCCAAAATTTCACCGTGCACGAAGGCCTTTACATCGAGCCTCGGGAAGTCGGCACGAAGCTCACGGTCGGTGCCGTTTTCGAGCATTTGGTCGCGAAGGGTCTATACCGGGTCGGCGTCGAGCTTGATTGCCCGAACTGCGACCTGCCGAGCTGGATTTCCGTCGACCATCTTCGGCAGCGGACGAGTTGCGAGCTTTGCGGAACCGAGTTCGACGCCACCCGGCAGCTTGTTCAATCCGAATTCCGGTACCGGCGGTCCGGCCTCCTCGGCGTCGAGCGGAACGTTCAGGGCGCGATCCCGGTGGCGCTGCTGCTTCAGCAGCTTGTCGTTAACATCGACGCCGATCGCGATGGCCTTTTCTTGCCGTCCTTCGATTTGATCCCCAAGGACGGCGTCGCCCCGCCCAAATGCGAGACCGATTTCCTTGTCGTCCTACCGGGCATGTGGCCCCGAAAGAAGACCCAGGTCATCATCGGCGAATGCAAAGACGAAGCCGGGAGGATAGATGCCGATGATATCGGGAAGCTGCGCCGGATAGCCGACGCGTTGCCGACGAGCCGGTTCGAAACGTTCATCCTGCTGGCCAAGCTCGGACCGTTTACCGCCGCCGAACTCGAATTGGCGAAGTCGCTCAACGGCCCCCACCAGCAACAGGCCATCGTCCTGACGGCTCGCGAACTCGAGCCGTATCACATCTACGAGCGCACGGGGCGGGAGGAAGGTATCGCCTTCCATGGAGGCAGCCCGGAAGACCTCGCCAGCGTCACCGACCAGGTTTATCTCAAGTAGCTCGTCAGGACCGGCGCCCCGACCACGCGGCCGCGAATCTGATTGGCGGACCGAGTCCAACGTCACGCCACTCCGCGGAAAACGAGTCCGATCCGATGCAGATTGTGAAATAGGAATGGTGCGGATTATGAAATAGGCGGCCGAGATCGCTACCGCCGTCATGACGGCCCCAACGCCGGTCCTTGCCAATAGCGCAGCCGAAAACGGAGTTAGGTAGCTCCTGCCACGACACTCCAGCCACCGGCATCTTCGGATCTCCTCGATCCCAAAGGATCGGTTCTGCATGGTGCTCGACGAACATCGCTCCGCGTTGCCGTTCGACATAAATGCCACTATATTAGCACTAATTCCGCAATGTCAGGATTAATGCTTACATGTTCGCACTTAGCTTAGCTTCACCCGCCGAAATCATCACGGGTGTTGCAGCTCGCATGAAGCGCCGCCGTATCGACTTCAACCTGACGCAGCGAGATCTCGCGGAGCGATCCGGCGTATCATATGGGTCGCTCAGGCTGTTCGAGGAGACGGGCAAGGCATCCTTCGAAGCCGTCGTGAAGATTGCGTTCGCCCTCGAGGCGGAAACCGAAGTCGAAGCCTTGTTTCCTCCTCGGCCGACGAAGACGCTTGACGAAATTGTGGGCCGCCCGGTCAGGCAGAGGGTGCGCAAGAAATGAAGGTCGTTCGGTGGCAGTTGCTGCCTAGTTCCGAGCTGAAACGTCATCGGTAAAATTGGAACAAAATAAGAACATGCCTCTTGCCATCGTCGCCGGATATCGCTAGATGTCGACCCAGGCACCGCAAACCGCGGCACCTCCAAGGGATCAGACGATGCTCGCAATCGGCGACACATACGGCCAGGTAGGGTCCGTGGCAGCGACAAGCTGTTCCGCGACCCCGTCGGCCGTCTGCGCCGTCTCGATCCCCAGCGCCGCCGCTGCCGCCATACAGGCGCGCCGAATAGGCTGACGTCCGGCCCGACGCACAGGGCCGTTCCATCTCAGACGACACCAAAGCCGCGTCCGCCCCACCGATGGGAGGCGATGACGGCTGACCTATGAGGTCACCATGACGATTTTAGTCGATCGCCGCCAAATGCGCGGCGACCTGGATCAATACATCCAGCGGCTCGAGGGCCTGCTGAGCCACCTCAAAGCCCTGAAAGCCGGGCAGTTGCCGTCCGCCGCGGAACTCAAGGCCGCGCCGCTCCTGGATCTCTACCGCCCTTCAACGCGACCGGCCGAGTGCCTGGTCGGCTTCGCTGAAGGACACCCCACCATCGTTGGCGGCATCACCACCAGCGATCTCTGGTCCTACGCGCCGACCCTCGGCTGGGCTCGGACGCTGAGCCGTCTGTACCGCCTAGGCCGCCCGGTGGGCGCGAGCGACCGGCAGTGGAACTGAGAGGATGACCAACATGAATACGAAAACGCGCCTGGCCCAGACCAAGGGCAACATCGAGAGAGACCCGGCAACCGCGGCACCGAAACCGCGCCGCCGGGTCGCCCGCAAAGTGACGGCACCCAACCCGCAGCTGCCGATGCCGATCCCTGAGTTGACGCCGCCGCCCCAAGAGCCGCTGGACCCACGCAATGCTTGGCAACGTGCAGCCGAGGTGATGGTTGAGGAGGCTTTCTCACGCAACCGAGACCTTGCGGATGCCTGCCGTCGGCCCGCCGCGGCGATCTTCATCGAGGTCGGGGTCGACTGGCTCCATTGGGTCGCCGAGGCGTGGGGTCGAATGCTCTATTCCGACGCGCCCGTTCCGGCCGACGGAGATGGCTTCGACGGGGATCGTTTCTTGCGTTCGATTTGGCATGACGACGACGCGCTCACGTCTCTTTGGTGCGAATACCGGAGAGAAGCGCGGCCCGCAAAGCAGCAAGCAAAAGGAACCACAGGCCTGGCATGGGCCCTCGGCCGTGGCTTGCCAGTCTATGGTTTCGCGCCGAGCTTGGACTGCCTGCCGCCGAGCTTTGCCAAGGTCTACGAGCGCCACGTCGTGATCCCGCCGCTCGATGGCGAAATCCTTGGGAAGGTCGTCGCGGCCATCTGCGGCGCGCCGTCGACGATCCCGATCCCGAACGAGATCGTCGACAAGATCACCGAGACCGAGCTGTCGCTCGCCATGAGGCCCGGCCAGACGGCGGACGCCTACGTTGACCGCATCATCCGGCTTGCGAGCGCAGCGGATACGACGACCGTGGCGCCAGCGTCGATCACCCTGGAGGCCGTAGGCGGAATGGCCGACGCGGTCGCCTGGGGACGTTCGTTGGCCCGCGACCTCGATGACTACAAGGCTGGGCGCATCCCGTGGTCCGACGTCGACCCCGGCGTCCTGCTCCACGGGCGGCCCGGTACCGGCAAGACCACGTTCGCCCGCGCGCTAGCTGGCTCGTGCGGCGTCCCTCTTGTCGCCGGTTCACTACAGGATTGGCAGTCGAGTGGGGGAGGATATCTCGGCGACACGCTCAAGGCGATGAAGGCCTCGTTCGCCGAAGCGCAGCGGGCCGCACCGGCTATCCTGTTCATCGACGAAATCGACAGCTTCCAGGCTCGGACGTCGGAGCGAGGCCACAACAAGAGCTACCACGTCCAGGTGGTCAACCAGCTTCTCGAACTCCTCGATGGCGTCAAGGGCCGCGACGGCGTCGTGGTCGTGGCGGCGGCCAACAACGTCGACCAATTGGATCCCGCTATCGTCCGCGCCGGTCGGCTCGACACCGTCATCGAGATCCCGCTGCCGAGCGTGGACGATCTTGAGCGGATCATGCGGATCCACCTAGGCGAGCTTCTGCCCGACGCCGACCTCCGCGCGGCAGCGAGGAAGGCGGAAGGCTGCACCGGCGCCGATGTCAAACGGTGGGTTCGACGGGCGCGTCGGGCCGCGCGGACCGAACGGCGGCAGATGCGGATGGACGATCTCATGGCGGCGATCGACGTCCCCGACGTCGCCGTGACCGAGTCCGTCCTCAGGAGGTTCGCGGTCCACGAAGCCGGTCACGCGCTTTTCGTTGCGCTCGACCGGCCGGGCGCGCTGATCTTGACGACGGTCCGCCAGTCGTCGGGTGCCGGGGGGTATTCCGCAGTCCGACCGGATCCGGACTGGAGCGCCGCAACGGCATCGACGATGCGCTCTGCCGTGAGCATGCTGCTGGCTGGCCGCGCCGCCGAGCAGATCATTTACGGCGAAGTCTGCGGCGGGTCCGGGGGCAGCGCAGGAAGCGATCTCGCCAGGGCCACCGTCCTCGCGACGGGGACCATCGCGTCGCTGGGGCTCAGCGACCTGCCGGTTTGGCTTGGAACGGTTGACCAGGGGAACGTCGGGAGAATTCTGAGCTCGCACCCGGCCGTCGCGGCTGCGGTCCAAGCCATGCTCGTCGAGTGCCATCAGCAGGCCCTAGACGCGCTTCGGCCGCGCAAGGATATGATCGTGACCCTGGCCGACTTGCTCGTCGCGCAGGAGACGGTCACTGGCGAATTTGTCGAAAAATTGATCAATTCTAGCGAGCACCCGCGAAACGCGAAAATCGCAAAGCAGGGTCCTTCCGGTGAGGGGCGGAAGCCTTGAGTTCCGGTTGTGCACCCAAAGGGCCCGTGAGACGATCGCGGCATGGAAAAGAACCTCGCCATAGCCTGATCGTCGAATTCTTCGACACCCCTTCCGCCGAACGCGGAACGGCCCCGGCTTTGTGAGTGATTCCCATGCCCCAGACCAACATTTCGTTTCTCCGGCTCATAACGTGGCCGAAGCGCATCCGCGCCTGACGCCGCACACGGGCTTCCACCCGATGTAACGCGTCTCGTCCGAAAGCGGGCTTCACCGCCAAGGACGTCGGACCCACCGAGAAAAAGAGGCTTCCCCAACTGCATCTGCGGCTGGAACGCCCCCTCTTTGTCTCGGTGGAGCACGCCATGCTGCTCGGAGGCGCCCTGTCGGGCCCTCCGCTTATCGGAGGATTCCTCGATGAGCGAACGTATCATTGCTCAGCACATGCACGACCGCCGCAACGGCTGGCTCGGCACCGTCCCGCTGCCCGCGACCACTTGCCTTCTCGCTCCCACGAGTCTGCCCTCGGGCAAGCTCGTGAGCGATGACACCTGGGCCCGCCCCGGGGCGTCCATCGCGTCCCGTCTCCCTCCCGCGCGGTCCAAGGGCTTCTGCCGCGGCTCGGTGGTCAGCCAGGCGGCGAACCGCGCCCTGGTGTACGAGAGCGCCCTGGAGCGCGACTTCGCCTGCATCCTCCTCGCCGACCGCCGTATCGCCGCCATCCACGACCAACCCCCGCCGGTGACCTATCGGACGGCCGACGGCGTGTCCCACCGGCACACGTTCGACTTCCTCGTCACCACCGTCGATGGACGCCGTCTCGCGTTCGCCGTGAAGCCCCTCGCCCGCGTAGAGAAGAGCGGCATCAAGGACATTCTGGCCCTCGCCGCCGCCCAGGCTCCCCGCGACTTCGCCGATCGCTTCCTGCTGCGCACCGAACGCCAGATCACCAAGGACCGCGCGTTCAACGCACGCCTGATCCTGCGCAGCCGCCGCGGCCGCAACGACAACGACGTCGAAACGCTCCGCCAGCTCGCCTCCTCCTTGCGCGGCAGCGTCTCCATCCGCGAACTCGTGGCCGCC
>Ga0302314_10016124_pt1 | contig 12647 bp, 9 predicted proteins | sample III_Palsa_N2_3_FD_200533 | JGI IMG/M metagenome (GOLD analysis project Ga0302314, IMG submission 200533) | Peat permafrost microbial communities from Stordalen Mire near Abisko, Sweden - III_Palsa_N2_3 | ecosystem: Environmental > Terrestrial > Soil > Palsa > Peat permafrost | place: Sweden...
TGGGCCTGTCCTCACGTGACTTGTACATCGCCAGGTGCAGGACGTTGTCATGGTGATCCGCCCACGCTTTCCCATGGCCGACGTAGACCAGGAGGAGCGTCTCGTCGGCTCCCTTCGCCCGGGACGCCGCCGTGCTGATGGCGTCCTGGACCGCGTCCTCGTCGACGTGTTCGCCGTCCGCCGGGATCAGAGTGCAGTTTCCCTGGAAAGGTTCCAGCGCGTTGAGGGTTTTGTAATACTCGGCCGCACTCACGCCGAAGCTGTCGTACGACTTGAGCGGTGCGTTATCCTGCTGGAACTCCGAGCCCCCGATGATGACTGCCTGGGATGGCACCTAAGCCTCTGCTTCCACACCCTCGCCGGGGTCGTCCTCATCCACCGGCTCGATCTCGACGGCGGCCTCCGGCGGATCGAGCCGTCGTTTCCTGAACTCGTCGAGTACCGCGCGGACCCGCTCCCGCAAAGCCTCGATCGCGATGTGCGCCACCTCTGCCACCACCGCGTCCAGGATGACCTCGTTGAGGCCGCCCTGCGAAGGACCGGTCTCGCGCTCCTCTCGTGCATGATCGCGCTTCCACTCCAGCCCGGTGGCGGCGTTGAGCGCGTCGACGAGTTCGTCCGACCAGTCCAGACCTGCGTCGCCCACCCGCGCGACGAGCCGGTAGCCTGCCATATCCCCCACGTTCGCTCACCTTTCGCAGCCACTGCACAGCAGATTGCTCCCAGTATGACCGAACTCGGACCTGTGCGCGGCGAAACCCGGCCCCACTCCGGCGCGGCGAAACACCTTATCGGCGGCGTTTAAGACTCCGCCTCCTGCGCAGAGAGGTTCGGCAGAGGCCTGGATCTCGTGACCGTCCTCGGGATGCGCTGATGCACAGGGTACGACAGTTGGAGTAGCGGGCCGGTCATCGCGGTCGTTATGACAGCCATCGCGACCATGAGCGAATACAGGCGCGTGTCGAGATAGTGCAGTTGAAGGCCGACGCCAAGGATGATCAGCTCGGTCAAGCCACGAGTGTTCAAGAGCACGCCGATGACGGCCGACTGGCGCGACGGGAGTCCGCTGGCCCTGGCCCCGACATAGCCGCCGAGCATCTTGCCGCCGATCGCTACGACCAGGATGAGACCGAGGTCTATCAGGCCCGACCGGCCGACGGTTCTGAGGTTCACGCTCAGGCCGGCCATCACGAAGTAGATGGGCATCAGTAGCGCGTTGCCGACCAGGCCGACCTGTTCTGTGATCTGCTCGCGGACCTTGGCACTGCCGGTGCGCGGGAAGACCAGGCCGGCGAAGAACGCGCCAAAGATGAAGTGAAGGCCGAACCACTCGGTTGCGCCCCCAGAGGCGAAGGCGACGACGAGCACTGCGATCAGAGCGCTAGCTGGCATGCGGCCGTCGGCGAAACGCGCTGTGAACCTGGCGAGCGCGGGACGTACACCGTAAAGCATGACCGCGACGTAAGGGATCGCGAGCAGTATGTGCCAGGTGTTCTCATGGTCGGTGACCACAAGTATGACGGCCAGCAGCGACCACACGGCCACGTCGCCGATCGCCGCGGCGGTCAAGGCGATGCCGGCGATCTCGGTATCGCGCATCCTGTCCTCCGACAATATCCGCGCAAGCACCGGGAACGCGGTCATCGCCATCGCTGTGCCGAAGAAGAGCACGAATCCGACCCGGCTCGGCGCCGTCGCGACGTGCCACCGCTCGGCGGCCAGCAGACAGCCGAGTCCAAGCGGCAGTATCATCGCGCCCGCCGCGGCGCCCGCCGCGCGTCGGCTGTCGCCGCGCAGCGTGCGGTGGTCGACCTCCAGCCCGAGCAGGAACATGAAGATCGCGACGCCGATGTCGGCCAGGGCGCTGAGCGGAGGGCGGATGTCGGTGGGGATCAGCCGTGCGGAGAACGTCGAGGACAGCAGTGTCGGACCGAGAAGAATTCCGAGCAGGATCTCGCCGACGACCGCGGGCTGGCCGAGCTTGCGCGCGGCCTGCCCGAACGCGAGTGCGAGGGCAAGGATCAGAGCTATGTCAAAGAGGAGCTGATAGGCCTGTTGGCTGGTCACACGGACGCCTTTCTCTGAGGGAAGTTGTCCGGGAGAGTCGACGGCGGTGCATGGCGAACTTCACAGTCTTGGTCGTGCGAATCTCCGCGAATACGTGCACGACTTTACCGGGTCTCGGCTGATATGCGGACTCTGCTCATCCGGGTTGGTGCCGTATGCGGTACTCGCGTCGAGCCGGTGCCGCTATTGCGCGCACGGGTCATGTCACGATCGATTGTCCAATGTGCGGTCGGAGCGGTTACCGTTGGCTGAGGCGGGGATGTCGCAGCAAGGGGCGGCCGGACCGCACTGGCAGCTGGTGGGCGAGATCTGAGGAGGGCGGCGAGCGTTGCACTCGGATGCGCCTCGGTCGACCGATGGCCCGGGACCTGTGATCCTGCCGTTGGGCGAGCTCAAGCGGCGGGCCTTGACGCGTCCTGCGCCGCTCAGCGGCTTGGGCGTGCTGCGCGGCGAGCACGTCACCGTCATCGCCGAGGTCGACCTGGCCCACCCCGAGCGCGGCCTTCTGGCCGAACAGTACGAGCACTGCGGCGCCGGGGTGATCGCGGTTCCGGCGGACGCGACCGCGGCCTGCCTGGCCGAGGTGAGCCGGCACGCCGAGGCGCCGCTGCTCTGGATGGAGCCGGTCACCACCGCCTATCGGCTCTGGCACGCCCGTGCGTACGGCGCGGGCATGGTGCGGGTCCCGGCCGCCTACGTCCCCGATGTGGCGCTGGTCTCGCTGGTGGAGCGCGCGTCATCGATCGGATTGGCGGCGGTGGTCGAGGTGCGCTGCAGCCGGGATCTCCTGCGTGCCCTGAGCGCCGGTGCGAGCATCGTCTTGCTGCGGCCGCCCGAGGAGGCCGGACCCGAGGCCGCCCGGGCCGCGCTGCACGAACTGCTCCCGATGGTTCCGGCCGGTCTTGTGCGGATCGCCGAGTGCGGACCGGCGGGCCGTGCGGACCTGGTCGCTTGCGCCATGCTCGGCGTAGACGCGGTCCTGCTTAGCAGCACTCTGCTCGCCGGCGACGATCCGGCCGCGACGGTGGCGGCCCTGGCTTCGATCGGCGCGCATCCGGCGCTCTCCCGGCGGCGCGAGCAGCGTATCTGACGTGGCAGCCGAACTGGTCGGTAACGTGTATTCGTGTGGTACGGTGCATCAGTATAATGATGCGTAACTCGCGCATCCCGAGGCCGGATAGTACGGGGTGGGGATGAAGTCCTATGGTCGGGCGCCGACGTTCTTGACGGCTACCGGGTGCGGCGGCAGCTGATCGGGCCGGGTGCGGGGCGGCGGATCATCGTCCCGCTCGCGGCCACGCAGACCGTCGGCTACGGAGTGCTCTACTACTGCTTCTCCGTGTTTCTGTCCCCCATGGCCCAGACCCTGCATGCCACAGTCACCTCGGTGACCCTGGCGCTGACAATATCCCTGCTGGCCGGTGCGGCTGCGGCAGTACCGGTGGGGCGCTGGTTGGACCGCAGAGGCGGACGGGGGCTGATGACCGTCGGCGCTCTGCTCGCCGCGCTTCTGGTGCTGGCCTGGTCGCGAGTCGACACCCTGGCCGAGTTGTATGTGGTCTGGATCGGCATCGGGATCAGCTCGGCCGCCGTGCTCTACGAAGCGGCTTTCGCCGTGGTCGTCTCGGCGTTCCGGGGAACAGCGCGGGGGAGGGCACTGCTGGCGGTCACGGTCGTCGCCGGATTCGCCTCCAGTATCTTCCTGCCTGCCAGTGGCTGGCTGTTGGCCGCGTTCGGCTGGCGTACCGCGGTCCTCGTCCTGGGCTTGGTGTACGGAGTGGTCGCAGTCCCGCTGCATCTGGTCCTGCCTGTGCGCGCCGATCGGGGTGAGGTCGGCCAAGGCCGCAGCAAGCACGCCGAGTCGGTTGCGGCCGCGCATCGCCGCGTCGTGGTCCGCCGGGCGCTGCGCGACCCGGTGTTCTACCTTCTGGGCGCGGGATTTTTCGCGCAGGGCGCCGCAGTCGCAGTGGTCGGGGTGTTGTTGGTCTCCGCGCTTCGCAGTCTCGGACATCCGGCGTCGTTCGCCGCCGGTGCTGCCGGAATGCTGGGGGTCATGTCGGTCTCCGGGCGCCTGGCGTTCACCGCGGCCGGCCGGCGTGGCTCCCCGGCCTACGCCGCCGCGGCCGTCTTCGCGCTCCAGGCGTTCGGCGCCGGGCTGTTACCGGTCCTGGGCCGCAGCGATGCCGGCGCGATCGGGTGTGTGGTGGTGTTCGGCGCGGGGTTCGGCGTCGCGACGATCACTCGGCCTGCGCTGTTAGCCGAGCGGTACGGCACCGGCGCCTATGCGACCATCTCCGGCACGATGAGCACACCCCTGACCATTGCCAAGGCATTGGCACCACTCGGCGGTGCGGTGCTGGCGGTGGCCACCGGTTCCTACACCCCGGTCATGTCGGCCACGGCGGGGGCGTGTCTGCTCGGCTCGGTGGCGCTCGCTGTCGCTGCCTACGTCGTCCCTCGGCTGGCACTGCCGGAGAATGCCGGGGCCGACGTCGGGGCTGCGGGCGCAGCTGCTGTTGCCAGATGATCTATGCGGCGGGGTGCTGGAAGCGGATCGCAGTGAGGGCCTCGTCGTCGTGGACGACGAAAGCCGGGAAGGTGGTCCCGAAGGAGTCCGCGACCCATTCGGCGTCCCAGGCGCCGGACGACCGGGCGTCCGAGGGCTTGGTGAGGATGAAGTAGAGCTCCGGCGCGATACGCATGCCTTCGAGGACTGCGAGGGATAGGTCGGGCACTGTGAGATGGCGCCAGAGGTCGACGTTGACCACCGTGTCGAACGACCCGTCTTCATGCGGGGTGTCGAGGCCGAGCAGGTGGGAGTTGGCCGGGGAGGGCGGCTGGGCGTGGTCGTGCCGAGGGGTGTCGCCGGACAGTCCGAGCCCGGCGCCGATCCAGAGCAGTCGACGGCCTGCGGCGAGGGCGGGGATGCGCGCGATGACGTCGGCGGCGCCGTCAGCGGACGGGTGGACGGCCACCCGCTCGCGAGCCCGGTCGAGCACCGCCTCGTAGCGCGCGATCTTCCGCTCGACGTTGCCGTAGACCTCGCTGCCGAGCAGTTCGATGTCGTAGAACAGGTGCTTGCGCTTGATCAGTTCTCGATTGCGGCCGCCGGTCTGCCGGTTGCGGGCCAGGTTGCGGAAGTGTGGGAGGTGGACGCACACGGCCTGATGGTCGTAGGCGAAGCCGCCGCGGCGGCCGTGGGCGAGGAAGAGCCGGTAGCCCAGTTCGATGTCCTCGTGGCCCCACTGGGTGAACTCTTCGTCGAAGCCGCCGACCTCGTCGAACAACGCATGGTCCACGGACATGTTGTGGGTGTACGCGCAGACCCAGGGGGCGCGGTGGGTCCTGAAGTCGATGGTGTCGACTTCGAGGGCGTAGGCATAGCGTAGATCGTCTTCGTAGTTCGGCAGCGGCTCGGGGATCTCCGGGATCTGGCCGCCGCGCACGACGTCCCGTAGCCGGTCCCAGCCGAGTTCCAGGCGCCGGCCCAGCAGCGTCGTGCGTTCCCGGTCGCGGTCGGCGAAGTCGAGGTGGCGCTGTACCAGCGACGGCAGTGTCCACGAGTCTCCGTCGAGGAACAGCAGCCGCGGCGCGGTGGCGTGCGAGGCGCCCACGTTGCGCGCCGCCGCCCGGCCGCGGTTGACCTCCAGCCGTACGCAGGTCGCATCGAGCGGCTCGTGCTTGGCCACGATCGGCGCGAGCGACTCGGCGGACCCGTCGTCGACGACCACGACTTCGAACTGCGCGGGGTCCGCGGTCTGCCGCTCCAGCGAGAGCAGCACGTCGTCGAGGGCGCGGGCCGCGTCCTTGGCCAGGATCACCACGCTCAGCCGCGGCGTGCGGCCGTCCTCGCCGGCCGGGCTCACCGGCGCACCTCGTCCGCTTCGAGCAGGTCGGCGGCGCCGTTGCGGGCGATGAAATCGCGGTACCACAGAGCGCTGCGCTTCGGGGTGCGCTCCTGCGTCTCGAAATCGACCCGGTATATACCGAATCTGATATCGTAGCCCTTCTCCCACTCGAAGTTGTCGAGCAGGGTCCAGGCGTAGTATCCGCGAACGTCCACGCCCGCGTCGATCGCGCGCTTCACCTCGCGCAGGTGGGTGCGGAAGTACTCGACCCGCTTCGGGTCCTCGACCACGCCCGCCACGGGCTCCGGGTCCTCGAACGCCACGCCGTTCTCGGTCACCATCACCGGGACGCCGGGATAGTCCTGGGAAAGCCGCACCAGCATCTCGAACAGGGCGGCCGGGGTCACCTCCTTGCGGTTGGCGGTGACGATGTGCGCGGGCGCCGACTCCAGTTCGAGCGGCTGCACCGAGGGGTTCGAGCGCACCACGGCGCGGTGGTAGAAGTTCAGGCCCAGGAAGTCGATCGGCCGCGCGGCGGTCCGCAGGTCGCCCTCGCGGACGAAGCTGAGCGGGCCGACCTTGCGCTCCATGAATTCGACCATGTCCTGCGGGTACCGGCCGTGGAACAGGGCGTCGAGGTACCAGCGGTTCTGATAGCCGTCCCAGCGGCGCGCGGCCGCCTCGTCGGCGGGGTCGCCGGGGGTGGCCGGGTGGGTCGCGTGAGCGTTCAGGGCGATGCCGACCTGTCCGCGCACCCGGTCGCGCAGCACGTCGACGGCCAGGCCGTGCGAGTACAGCACATGGTGGCCGACCTGGAGGGAGCCGCGCAGGTCGCGGATGCCGGGCGGCTTGATGCCGAGGAAGTGGCTCACATGGGCGCTGACCCACGGTTCGTTGTGCGTGAGCCACGCCTCGACCCGGTCCCCGAGGGCGTCCGCACACACGGCGGTGTAGTCGGCGAAGATGTGCGCGAGGTCGCGGTTGAGCCAGCCGCCGCGGTCCTGCAGCACCTGCGGCAGGTCCCAGTGGTAGACGGTGACCAGCGGCCGGATGCCCCGCTCCAGCAGGCCGTCGACCAACCTGCGGTAGAAGTCCAGGCCGCGCTGGTTGACTCGGCCGGTGCCCTCCGGCAGCACCCGCGGCCAGGCGATGGAGAACCGGTAGCCGGTGACGCCGAGGTCGACCAGCAGATCCAGGTCCGACTCCCAGCGGTGGTAGTGGTCGCAGGCCACGTCACCGGTGTCCCCGTTGGCGACGTGGCCGGGCATGCGGCAGAACCGGTCCCAGACCGACTCGCCCTTGCCGTCGGCGTCCGCGGCGCCCTCGACCTGGTAGGAGGAGGTGCCCACACCCCACCGGAAGCCGTCCGGGAAGCCCGTGCCCGCATGCTCAGGCAGAAGATCAACCACTTGCTCATCACCGATCATGTCCGTGGAATGTGACCATGTGCGGGCCCGACCCGTTCGCGGGAGCCGTGAGGGCGGCGGTATGAGCGGAAGCGCTGATCACAGCGCCGGCAGATGTCTGTCTCACATCATCCGCATCACATCAAGTGCGTCACGGCTCGGATAAGCGAGCGTAGCATGGCCCCGGGGGATATCCAATACTCTGGAAACGTTTTCGGGCGGGGGAGTGGATCAGGGAACGTTCTTTATCGAGGTGGTGAATGACAATGCATGACTAATCAAAACCCTTACTGGTAGACACTGGCCTGAAGACGGTACAGATCCGCGTAGGTGCCGTCGACGGCCAACAGTTCGTCGTGGCTGCCCAGCTCCCGGATACGGCCGCCGTCCAGGACCACGATCAGATCGGCGTCGCGCACGGTGGAGTAGCGGTGGGAGATGAAGAGGGTGACGGCGCCGTCGGCGATGCCTCTGCGGGCGGCCGCCTCGGTGAACCGGGTGAAGACCGCGTGCTCCGCGGAGGCGTCGAGGGCGGCTGCGGGCTCGTCCAGGACCAGCAGCAGCGGGTCGCGCCGGACCAGCGCCCTGGCCAGGCCGAGCTTCTGCCACTGGCCGCCGGAGAGTTCGGCGCCGTCGCCGTAGTCGTGACCGAGCAGGCTGTCGAGCCCGTTCGGCGCCCGGTCCACCACGGAGCGGGCGTCGGCCGCCGACAGCGCGGCCAGCAGGACCTCGTCGTCGCTGATCGCGTCCAACGCGCCGATGCCCACATTCTCGCGCAGCAGCAGTTCCAGCCGGGCGAAGTCCTGGAAGAGCGGTGCGATCCGCTGCGCCCACCCGGCCGGGTCGAGGTCGGCCAGATCCCGGCCGTCCACCAGGATCCGCCCCTGGGTGGGCCGGTAGAGGCCGCAGAGCAGTTTGACCAACGTGCTTTTGCCGGCGCCGTTCTCGCCGACCAGGGCCACGGTGCTGCCGGCCGGGAGGTCGAGGTCGAAGCCTTCCAGCACCGGCCGGTCGGTGCCGGGGTAGGTGAAGCCCACCTGTTCGAAGCGGATCCCGCCGGTGAGGCCACGCGGCGCCGCGCCGGTCGCCGTCGACCGCTGGGACACCTGCGACCAGCTGCGCAGCTGCTCCAGGCGTTCGAAGGTCCGCCCGGCGCTCTGCACGCTGCCGAGCACGGTGAGCGCGTTGGAGACCTGCGCGCCGATCTGCGCGGCCAGGGAGATCACCAGGACCATGTCGCCGATCCCGGAGCTTCCGTGCAGTGCCTGCGCGGCGACCAGGGCGATCGCGCCGCCGTAGGCCGCGGCGAAGATCAGCTGGCCGAGCGCCCGCAACGCCGCGGCCCGGGCCCCCGCCCGCGCCATGGCCCGGCTGGCCACGGCCCAGTCGCGGTGGTGCAGCGACAGCAGCCGCCGCTGGGCGCCGTAGAGCCGCAGCTCGCGGATCGGCCCGACCGTCGTGGCCAGGCCAAGCAGGTGCCGGCCGCGCCGGATCTCCTCGGCGACCTGCTCCTCGGCGCCGTCCACCAGCGTCTGCGCCCGGCGGCTGATCAGCAGGGCGGGAACGGCCGCGACCGGCAGCAGGGTCAGCCAGGGGTTGAGCAGGCCGAGGATCACGATCGACACCGTCGCCTGCACCAGCAGCCCGCCCAGTTGCAGGACCGCCTCCACGATCGCCCGGGTGCGGCGCAGGTTCTCGCGGACCAGCGCGAGGGTGTCGGCGAACTCATGGCTGTCGAGGTGTTCGACGCCGGGAGGGCCGTTGACGATGTCGATGATCTCCCGGTTGAGGCTCTCCTCCTCCTTCTCGCCGAGCTCGAAGTAGAGCAGGTGCCCGAAGTGCCCGAGGCTCAGTTCGGCCGCCAGCAGCGCGGCGGTGGCCAGCGCGAACCAGGCGGTGGAACCGGCGGCCCGGGACAGCGCGGCATCTATCAGGCCCTTGAGGGCGAGCGAGATCATCGGGGTGGCCAGGTAGCCCGCGAGCAGCAGCCCGGCGCCGCCGAGCAGCTTGCCCCGGTCGGTCCGCCAGGCCAGCCGCAGGACCGGTCGTACGGCGCTCCACACGTGCCTCACCGGACGCCTCCTTCTTCCCGCGTCGAATCCGCGGCCGCCTGGTCGAAGCGCCTGGCCTGCAGGTGGAAGAGCCCGGCGTAGCGGCCGTCCAGCGCGACGAGCTCGTCGTGGCTGCCGGACTCGACGACCCGGCCGTGTTCCAGGACCACGATCCGGTCCGCCCGGCGCACGCTGGAGAACCGGTGCGAGATGACCACGCTGGTGACTCCCTCGGTCATGGCCAGGAAGCGGTCGAAGAACTCCACCTCGGCGCGGATGTCCAGCTGGGCGGTCGGTTCGTCCAGCACCAGGACCTGCGCGCCGCACTCGACCGCGAAGAACGCGCGGGCCAGGGCGACGCGCTGCCACTGGCCGCCGGAGAGATCCTGCCCGCCGGGGTACTGTCGGGAGAGCACGGTGTCCGCGCCGGAGGGCAGCTGCTCTCGCACGGAGCCCGCGGCCGCCCGCTCGACCGCGCGCTCCAGCGCCTGCCCGGTCGCCGGCGAGTCCGGCGCGTCGGGGGAGCCCATCCGGATGTTCTCCGCCATGCTCAGTTCGTAGCGGATGTAGTCCTGGAAGATCACTGCGAATGAGCGCCGCCACTCCTCGGGATCCACGTCGCGCAGGTCCACGCCGTCGGCCCGGACCGCGCCGGACTGCGGGTCGTAAAGCCGGGTCAGCAGTTTGACGAGGGTGGTCTTGCCCGCGCCGTTGAGGCCCACGATGGCGGTCGAGCGGCCGGCTTCGATCTCCAGGTCGAGATGATCGAGCACTGCGTCTCCCTCGGGCGTGTAGCGGAAGACCACGTCGTCGAACCGGATCGACTGCCGCAGCGACACCGTCTTGCCCTCGGAGTCGGCCGCGGCCCGCGGCCGCGCGGCCTCCTGCGCCGAGGCGAGATCCTTGAGCCGGCCGAACTCGGTGATGGCGTCCGCCGACTGCATCCCGTACTCGGTCTGCACATCGCTGTCCGGGAAGTACACGCCGAAGCGCAGCGGAATCAGCACGCCCTGCACTGCGATCGCCAGGTGCAGCAACGGAAGCCTGCCGTCGACCGCCGCGTGCTCCAGCAGCAGGAGGCAGATACCGGCGCCGATCATGCCCACCCCGGCCAGGACGACGAAGGGCCAGAACAGCAGCCTGCGACGACCGGCCCACAACGGGCCCAGGAAGTCGTCGGACTCGCGCACGTGCCGGTCCTGGAACCAGCCGATCAGGCCGAGCACCCGGATCTCTTTGGCCATGGGAGGGCTTCCGGCGGCCCGGCGTATGTAGGCGACCCGTCGCCGGGCTCCGCCCAGGCCGAGTATCAGCTGCGCCAGTTGCCCCTGCGACCCGCGCCGGCCGTGGCGGATCACCAGCGCGGTGACCGCGACCGCGACGCCGGCCCACGGGCTCAGCACGATCGCGACCAGCAGGCACGCCACGACCAGCTGGGTGTAGCGGTTGATCAGGGCGAGCAGTCCGCTGGCCGCGTCGCCGGGGGTCCAGGTCTGCCGCTCGAAGGCGAGGAGGCATTGGGCGAGCAGATCCTGGGTGGTCTGCCGTTCCAGCACCGCGATCGGCACGCCGGTCAGTGCGTCCGACATCAGTGTTCGCAGACAGTGCTCGTCCACCCGCCGCAGCACGACTTCGCCGAGATAGGTGCTGAACGGAGCGAGCAGCTGCTGCCCGGCCAGGGCGCCCACCGCCAGCAGCAACGGCGCCATCACGGCGCCCAGGCCGTGTCCCGCGTCGGCTCGCAACCGGTTTACCAGCACGCTGATCGCGATGATGAATCCGGCGGGAAGCAGGCCCAGAACGGCGTTCACGGCGATCGTGGCGGTCAGCAGTCCTTTCCCCACCGAGGGAAGTAATCGCAGGATCCTGAGCCAGCGGTCCCAGCGGGCCTGAACGGCACGCGCGACCGACACTGTGATCGCCTTCAAACCAGCCTCCCCGTGTGGCTAGACCAACTGGAGGTTAATTTTGCTGGGGCGGGCAACAAATGTCAAGGAAACAGTGAACTGTCTTGACATGGGTCCAGATGCCGAGGACCGGGTCTCAGCTGCGGGTTTGTCCGTGTGAGGGAGAATTCTGTTTCACCGTGGCACTAGAACGCGGCGATCGACTTCGGGGCCCGCTCGGCCCGCGAAAGCGCCCGCAGGACCGGCAACGCCCCGTTGCGCGTTGCCGAGATCCGCACCAACAGGTCGGTGACCGTCTCGAACGCGGAGGCCGGGTACGCGGGTGTCACCACTCCCAGGCTCACCGCCAGATCGTCGCCGTGCACCAGAAGCTCCATCAGACGTGTGATGAGCACGTCCCCGGCGGTCATCGCCCGCCCCTCGACCCACGGCATGGAGATCACCGTCGACTCGTCGAACCCTTCGGAGGCCAGGACGGCTGCCGCCTCCTCCAGCGCCGCGCGCGTCGCCCGTGCCTGCTCTGCGGCTCCCGTCTTCGCGCGCTCCTCGCCCAAGGCCAGGATCTCCATGTTCACCGGTGCGTCCAGCGGTACTCCGATCCACGTCGCCTTCGCGTAGTGGTCGATCAGCGGCGTCACCACCGCACCCGGCTCGGGACGCGGCGACGTCAACGCCCGGCGCGCACTGTTCACCTGCGAACCCAGATGCGCCGCCAGACCGCCGATCGTGAAACCTTTCAGCGCGCTCGGCTCCTCCCAGCGCGCCGCCGCCTCGTCCGAACCGATCAGACCCACCGCCGCGTGCGCGGCCGCCAGGAAATCCTCAAAGACCGTCACCATGAACCCGAAGACTACTCGTGCGGATATTTGTATGCTAGAAGGCTGAGATCAGGAGGAGCGGCGCAGTCCCAGTTCGGGTTGGAGGGTCATGTAGATCCCTGCGATGGCCAGGTCCGGCGACTCGGGAAGCCTCTCCTTGAAGGTGTTGTGGTTCGAGATCGGGGCCGGCGATCCGCCGTCCTCGCCGCGAAGCTTCGCGGCCAGGGCCTGATAGGCGCCCTCGGTCGTCACGTCGACCAGGTCCTCGGTCCCGGCGATGATGTTGAGGAAGGCGTCGTGCAGCCGCAGGCCTTGGCGGTCCTCCCGGGTGAGCGCCTGGGCCTGGTAGAAGTGGCTCGCGCTGCCCCGGTAGCTCTCGTAGAAGACTGAGACCAGGAGCAGAAGGCGTTCGTAGGCCTGGCGGTAGGCGGTCTGGAAGAAGCCGCGGCACTCCTCTTCGGGGATCTCCCCGCCCAGCAGCGAGGAGATCGTGGCCGCCGCCAGCATGCCGCTGAAGGTCGCCAGGTGGACGCCGGTGGACAGCAGGGGG
>Ga0302314_10016125_pt1 | contig 12647 bp, 9 predicted proteins | sample III_Palsa_N2_3_FD_200533 | JGI IMG/M metagenome (GOLD analysis project Ga0302314, IMG submission 200533) | Peat permafrost microbial communities from Stordalen Mire near Abisko, Sweden - III_Palsa_N2_3 | ecosystem: Environmental > Terrestrial > Soil > Palsa > Peat permafrost | place: Sweden...
GGGCCGGGCCGCCGTCGATTGGGGTTTCTCGGCCGGCGGGTTACAGCGCATCGTCAGCATCTACGAGCCGGAGAACCTGGCTTCGGGCAAGGTGATGGAGCATCTCGGCTTCGAGCCGTACCTCACCACTACGGATCCCCAACGGGGGATAGAGGTCGTGGTCACCGAGCTCACCGTCGAACGCTGGGTGGCGCAGCAGCGCACGTGAGGGCCGCGCTGGCCGACTGCATCTACTCGAGGGCGTAGCCATCCATATCTACTCGAGGGCGTAGCCATCCATATCTACTCGAGGGCGTAGCCATCCATGCGGGCCAGGACGCGCAGCATGACCTCGTCGGCGCCGGCTCCGATGGAGTCGAGCCGGGTGTCGCGGTAGAAGCGGGAGGCCCAGTGGTCGGCCATGTAGGCGATTCCGCCGTGGAATTGCAGCGCCGTGTCGGCCACCTCGCGTTGGAGTCGCGACCCCAGCAATTTGCCGATGGTGGCAAAACGAGTCGCATCCTCGCCCCGCAGCACGGCATCGGCCGAGGCGCGCGCGTAGTGCTTGAGCATGTCGTGACGGGCCGAGAGCTCGGCCAGCGCGAACTGCAGGTGCTGGTTGGCCAGGAGCGGCTTGCCGAACGCCTGGCGCTCGCCGAGGTAGGCCTTCGTGCGCCCGAGCGCCTGTTCGATGGCGCCGACCTGCTTGTACACGGTGATGAGTCGCTCCGCCTGGAACTGGACCATCTGCTGCTGGAAGCCCCGACCAATCTCGCCGATCGTGTTCGACACCGGCACCCGCACGTCGGTAAAGGAGAGCTCGGCGGTGTCGCTGGACCACATGCCCAGCTTCTCGAGCTTGCGGGAAACGACCACCCCGTCCACCGACGTCGGCACGACGATCAGCGACATGCTGCGGTGCCCGGCGTCCTCGCTGGTGCGGGCGAGCAGGCAGAGCCAATCGGCCTGGGTCCCGTTCGTGATGTAGAGCTTCGATCCGTTGATGACCCACTCGTCGCCGTCCCGTATGGCGCGGGTGCGGATACCCGCCACGTCGCTTCCGGCGTCCGCCTCGGTCACGGCGATCGAAGCCACCAGCTCGCCCCGGATCGATGGCGCCAGATACTGCTCCTTGAGCTCGGCGGACCCGTATCGCGCCAGTGCGGGCGTGGCCATGGCCATCTGCACCGCCATGGCCATCGGCACCCCGCCACAGCTGATGCGGCCCATCTCCTCGCCGGCGATCATGGTGAAGGAGTGGTCGGCGCCCATTCCTCCGTACGCTTCTTCGTACTCCAACCCCAGCAGGCCGACCGCGCCCAGCTTCGGGAAGAGCTCGTGGGCCGGGAACGTCCGCGCCGCCTCCCAGGCGTCGACGTGGGGCTCGATCTCACGCTCGAAGAGGTCCCGCAGCGTCTTGCGGAAGATCTGGTGTTCGTCGGTCTCGATCACCGGCCAAGGTTACCACCGGGTAATCCCATCTCCCCGGGCGACGAAGGCCCCTACACTGCGCATTCGTGACGTCAGAGTTGGTCCACATCGTCCGCCGGGGTCCCGCCTGCACGCTGACGCTCGACTCTCCCCACAACCGCAACGCCCTCTCCTCCCAACTGCTCGGCGAGCTGGCGGACGGGCTGGCCGACGCGGCGGCGGATGCCGCAGTGCGGGTCATCGTCCTCACGGCGACCGGCCGCGTCTTCTGCTCGGGCGCCGACCTGTCCGAGCGCGCCGGCGCGGACATCTCCCGCGTTCCCGAGATCCTTGCCGCGCTGTGCGCCGCCCCGAAGCCGGTCATCGCCCGAGTGAACGGGCATGCCAGGGCGGGAGGGCTCGGGCTCATCGCGGCGTCCGACCTCGCTGTGGCGACGGCGGGGACAACGCTGGCCTTCAGCGAGGTGCGAGTCGGGGTGGCGCCCGCCTTGATACTGGTGCCGTCATTGCGCCTGACGGACCGGCGCTTCCTGGCGCGAGCCACCTTGACCGGTGACACCTTCAGTGCGGGCCAAGCGGCCGGGGCCGGCATCCTCACCGACGTCGTGGCGGATGAGCCCGCGCTCGACGAGTGGGTGGAGCACACGGTCGCCTCCATCCTCAAGTCGGCGCCGGGCGCGGTGTCCGCCACCAAGGCGCTTCTGCGCGAGCTGCCGGAGCTCTCATGGTCCGCCGGACTGGAGGAGGCCCGAATCCGCTCGGCGGAGCTCTTCGCCGGAGCCGAAGCGGTCGAGGGCATCGATGCCTTCTTCGCCAAGCGCGCGCCCACATGGGACGTGTCGGCCTCGTGAGCGCGCCCATCCTCACGCGCCTGGCCGTCTCCGGCGACGAGTTCGCGTCCAACGTCCGCGCCATGGCCGCCCTCGTCGAGCAGGTGCGGACATTGCACGACGACGTACTGGCCGGAGGAGGGGCGCAGTATGTCGAGCGGCATCGATCGCGCGGCAAGCTGATGGTGCGCGAGCGGTTGGAGGCGCTCGTCGACCCCGGAACGCCGGTGCTCGAGCTCTGTCCCCTGGCCGGACTGGAGACGGGCGATCCGGTGGGAGGCGGTGTGGTGGTGGCGCTGGCCGAGATCTCCCACACCCAGTGCCTGGTGGTGGCTAACGACCCCACCGTGCGCGGGGGGACCACCAGCCCCACCACGATCAAGAAGCTCCTGCGCGCCATGGACGTGGCCGAGGTCAACCGGCTGCCGCTGCTGATCCTGGTCGAGTCGGGCGGAGCCGACCTGCCCCGACAGGCCGACGTCTTCGTGCCGGGGGGCGAGCAATTCCGGCGCCTCACGCAGCTCTCGGCACAGGGCATCCCGACCGTCTGCGTCGTCTTCGGTTCCTCGACGGCCGGTGGTGCCTACCTGCCGGGCATGAGCGACTACACCGTCATGGTCGAGGGCCGGGCCAGAGTGTTCCTGGGCGGGCCGCCGCTGGTCAAGATGGCCACCGGCGAGGACGCCGACGAGGAAGCGCTCGGGGGCGCGCTCATGCACGCGCGGACGTCGGGCCTGTGCGACTATCTGGCGCGCGACGAGGCCGACGCGCTGCGCATGGCGCGCGGCATCGTGGCCCACCTGCAGTGGCGCCGTCTCGGACCGGAGCCCGATCCGCACTGCGAGCCGCCGCTCTATCCGCCCGAGGAGCTCCTGGGCATCGCCCCGGTCGACGTGCGCGTGCCCTTCGACGTGCGTGAGATCCTGGCCCGCATCCTCGACGGCTCCCGCTTCGAGGAGTTCAAGGCGGCATACGGCGTGCAGCTGGTCTGTGGCTGGGCTTCCCTCGGCGGTTATCCCGTCGGAGTCGTGGCCAACAACGGCATTCTCTTCTCGGAGGAGGCGGCGAAGGGAGCGCAATTCATCCAGCTCTGCAACCGCAGCAACACCCCGATCATTTTCGTCCAGAACATCACCGGATTCATGGTCGGGACGCGGTACGAGCAGGGCGGGATCATCAAGGACGGGGCGAAGCTGATCAATGCCGTGTCCAACTCGACCGTGCCGCACCTCACGTTGATGGTGGGCGCCAGCTACGGCGCCGGCAACTATGCGATGGCCGGACGGGCCTACGACCCTCGCTTCGTCTTCACCTGGCCCAATCATCGCATCGCCGTGATGGGGCCGAAGCAGCTGGCGGGCGTCCTGTCCATCGTTCGTCGCAACGCGGCCGAAGCCGCCGGCCGGCCTTTCGATGCGAAGGCTGATGACGAGCTGCGCGCGGCGACGGAGGCACAGATCGAAGAGGAGTCAACCGCCTTCTTCGCCACCGGACGCCTCTGGGACGACGGCATAATCGATCCGCGCCATACGCGGACGGTTCTCGCCATCGCGCTCACCGCCGTGCACTCGGGGCGCGTCGAGGGCACGGCAACCTTCGGGGTTGTGCGGCACTGATGGCGCCGCGACTGCAACGGGTTCTGGTAGCGAACCGGGGGGAGATCGCGCGGCGCATCATTCGCGGCGTGCACGACCGGGGGATGGACGCGGTCGCCGTGTATACGTCCGAGGACGCGACGGCACCCTACGTCGGGGAGGCCGACATGGCTCTCCACCTGCCGGGCCGGTTACTGTCGGACACCTACCTCAATGTCGCCGCGCTCGTGCGATCGGCAGAACGTGCGGGTGCCGATGCCCTGCATCCGGGGTACGGGTTCCTCTCGGAGAATCCCGCGTTGGCGGAGGCCTGTGCCACGTCGGGCATCGCCTGGGTGGGCCCGACGCCCGAATCGATGCGCGTGATGGGGCACAAGGTGCGGGCCAAGGAGACGGTGGCCGCGGTCGGGGTTCCTGTCCTGCCGAGCGTGGTAGTGCCGGCGGGCAGCGGCCGCGCCGCGCTGACGCGCGCGGCCAAGGGCCTGCCATTCCCGCTCCTGGTCAAGGCGTCCGCCGGTGGGGGTGGCCGCGGCATGCGCCTCGTCGCGACCGCGGATGAGCTCCACGATGCCGTGGCCGCAGCGCAGCGCGAGGCCGCCGCCGCCTTCGGATCGGACGAGGTGTTTCTCGAGCGGTACCTGTCGTCGCCGCGCCATGTGGAGGTGCAGGTGATCGGCGACACCGCCGGCACGGTGCTGCACCTCTTCGACCGCGAGTGCTCGGTGCAGCGGCGCCACCAAAAGGTCATTGAGGAGGCACCGGCGATCCTGGTGAGCGCAGAGACCCGCGCCGGCATGTGGCACGCCGCGACCGTGGCGGCCCGGTCGGTGGGCTATCAGGGTGTGGGGACGGTCGAATTCCTGGTTGACGGGAACGAGTTCTTCTTCCTGGAGATGAACACCCGCCTCCAGGTGGAGCACGGGGTGACCGAACTGGTCACCGGTCTCGATCTGGTCGGCCTGCAGCTGTCGGTGGCCATGGGCGAACCCCTGCCGCTGGCGCAGGAGGATGTCACCGTCTCGGGGCATGCCGTCGAGGCCCGGCTGTGTGCCGAACGCCCCCGCGAGGACTACCGGCCCACACCGGGGGTGGCCACCCACGTTCGTTGGCCCCACGGCACGGGGCTGCGCACCGATGCAGGCATCGAGTCCGGGAGCGCGGTGAGTGCCTCGTTCGACTCCTTGGTGGCGAAGATCATGGCGCACGGCGACGGGCGAGAGGAGGCAATCGGTCGCCTGACCCGGGCCGTGCGTGCCCTCGAGGTCGACGGGCTCGAGACCAACCGGATGCTCCTGGCGGCGGTCCTGGACGATCCGGTGTTCCGCCGCGGCGAAGCGGGCATCGACTATCTCGATCAGCGGGTGGATCTGCACGATGCCGCCCTGGGCGACGATGTGCGGCATCGCCACGCGGCCGCAGCCGCCCTGGCCCTCCAGCACGCCCGGGCCGGCCGGAGCCTCGTCCCGGTCGCGGCGGCCGCATGGCGCAACGTCGGGACCGCCCACCATGTCGATGTCTTCGCCGACGCCGGCGGGACCGTGCCGGTCCGCGTCGCCGGCGTCGAGCAGGCGGCGGCGGTCCTGATCGACGGGGGGTGGGTCGAGGTGGGGACGGCGCGCACAGCCGAGGCGCACGTCGATCTCAGCAGCGACGGCGTGCTCCGGCGCTACCGGGTCCGCCTGGCCGCGCACAGTGCAGAGGTGAACGGACCCGAGGGGCAGTCCAGCTTTGCCCGCCGAACGGAGGACGACCCCGATGAGCAGGGTGGGCTGGCGGGGGAGTGCAGGGCTCCGCTCCCCGGCGCCATCACCCGGGTTCTCGTGACCGCGGGCGACCCGGTCAGCGATGGCGACCCGCTTGTCGTGCTCGAGGCGATGAAGATGGAGCACACCCTGCGGGCCAGCGGGACAGGCACGGTGGGACAGGTGCTGTGCGCTCCGGGTGACCAGGTTGACGTGGGCGACGTGCTCGTGGTCGTCGAGCCGACGTGAGCGACCCCCCGCAGGTTCTCCGGGTGGCCAACTGCAGCGGCTTCTTCGGAGACCGGGTTTCGGCGGCGCGCGAGATGGTCGACGGAGGTCCGATCGACGTGCTCACCGGCGACTGGTTGGCCGAGCTGACGATGTACATACTGCACAAGACCCGCGAGCGCAGCGGCGGCTTTGCCCGGTCATTCCTCCAACAGCTCGAAGACGTTCTTCCCACGTGCATCGAGCGGGGCATCACCATCGTGTCCAATGCCGGGGGGCTCAATCCGGAAGGACTGGCGGACGCCGTGCGGGAATTGGCCCGTCGCCAAGGCCTGGCCGTGCGCGTGGCGTCGGTGTCCGGAGACGACATCACCGGCCGCGTACGCGAACTGGTGGCCGGAGGCACCGACTTCGTCAACCTCGACACGAAAGAGGCACTCCCGCCCGACGCACCGGTGGTCACGGCCAATGCGTACCTGGGCGCACGTCCGATCGCCGATGCCCTGGCCGCCGGGGCGCAGGTTGTCGTGACGGGCCGGGTGACCGATGCGTCGCTCGCCGTGGGCCCTGCTCTCCATGCCTTCGGGTGGGGTGACGGGGACCTCGACGCCATCGCCGGCGCCGTGGTGGCGGGCCATGTCATCGAGTGCGGTGCCCAGTGCTGTGGCGGGAACTACGCCTTCTTCGGCGAGATTGCGGATCCGGTCCGGATCGGCTTTCCGATCGCCGAGATCCATGCCGACGGGTCGTCGGTCATCACCAAGCATCCGGGAACGGGGGGCGCGGTGACCGTCGGGACGGTGACGGCGCAACTCCTCTACGAGATCGGCGGCCCCCGATACCTGAGCCCCGACGCGGTGGCCCGATTCGACACGGTGGTCGTGGACCAAGAAGGTCCGGATCGGGTTCGGATCGGCCAGGTCAAAGGCGAGCCGCCACCGCCGACGCTCAAGGTCACGGCAAATCTCGAAGCCGGATGGCGGAACTCGATGACCTTGGCCATCACGGGAGCCATGGTCGAGGAGAAAGCGCGGTTGGCGTCCTCCACGGTGTGGGCCGGCATTCCCGGTGGTCGTGAGAGCTTTGCCGAGACGTCCGAGGACCTCTCCGGTGACCTCACGGGTGACGGCATGGCGTTCTTGCGCCTCGCCGTGCGGGGGTACGACGACGGTGCGGTGGGCCGAGCATTCTCGGGCGCGGTGGTCGAGACCAGCCTGTCCAGTTACCCCGGCACGTTCTTCACGTCGGTTCCCGGCCGCGCCCAAGCCGTGGCCCGTTACTGGCCCACCACGATCGCCGCTTGCCTGGTCGCCCCGCGCATCGAATGCGACGGCGTACCCGTTGCCGCGTCTCCACGCCTCGGCGATGCAGACGGGTCACCGGTACCCGAGATGGTGGAGACGAAGCCAGCCCGTGCGCCGGTCATTGTGGGCGAGTCGGTCACCGTGCCGCTGTGGGTGCTCGTCGGGGGCCGGTCCGGCGACAAGGGCGGGGACGCCAATGTCGGATTGTGGGCCGATTCGGAGCTGGTCGCCCAGTGGCTCTGCGACACCTTCGGCGTGGCGCAGTTCTGCGAGGCGCTTCCCGAAGCGGCGTCCTTCGACGTCGAGCGCCATCCGCTCCCCAATCTGTGGGCCGTCAATTTCGTGGTGCACGGACTGCTCGGTTGGGGGGTCGCCTCCAATTTGCGACTGGACGCACAGGCGAAGGGATTGGCCGAGCGGGTCCGTTCCCATGCGGTCGTGGTGCCATCGGCTCTGCTGGCCAGCGGGAAGCCCTCCCAACGAGCATTGCAGGGGGCTGACCTGCGTCATCGTTGAATGGAGAATCCCCCTGTGGGGCGCCCTCGTGACGTTAGAGTGAACCCGTGAACCCTGTGGTTGCGCGCTGTCGAAGGCCGGCGTGGCGATGAGCCGGACCTGCGATGCCCGGGCGGAGCCAATCACGTGGTCACCACCTCACCAATCCGTACGTCGGTGTACGGGACGTGTACGAAGGACGTGATGTAACCGTGGGCCCAGCAGCGAGCAGCGACAACGGGCAGGACACCACAGTCGGGAGCGGAGGAGCGATCGGGCAGCCGAGGGTGCGCGGCCCGGTCAGCCGCTTCTTGTTCGACCACACGGTCACCGAGTATCCGCATGGCGCGCAACGGGCCCGCTATCTCGGTCTGGCCATTCTCGCCACCATCATCCTTTACTACGCGTATTACACCCAGTTCGGGGTGACGCCGAACATCCTGGCCAGCTTCCACATGAGCTTCGACTTCTTCATCGCCATCACAGTGGCCTCCAATCTTCTCGGGGCATTCGCCTCGCTACCAGCCAGCCAGACGGATCGCTTGGGACGGACGAACGTCGTGATCTACGGGTTGCTCATTGTCGGGCTCATCACGGCAGTCGGCGTTCCCCTGGCCGACGGAGAGTGGTCGTACCTCGTCGTGATCTGCATGCTCGGGATTGTCGAAGGCGCCATACTCGTGGCCACCCCGGCGCTCGTCCGTGACTTCAGTCCCCAACTCGGGCGCGCCTCAGCCATGGGCTTTTGGACGATCGGCCCGGTGGCCGGAAGTCTGATCACGTCTCTGATCGCGGTACACACGCTGAACCATTTCGGCCAGACCCATTGGAAGAGCCAGTTCGTCATCGCCGGCTGCGCCGCCCTCGTGGTCTTTGTCATCTCCTTCTTCGGGCTGAAGGACCTCTCTCCGGGTCTGCGCGACCAGCTCATGGTTTCGGCCCGCGACCAAGCCCTGGTCGAAGCGCGCGCCCGCGGTGTGACCGACCATGATCTCCTAGCCGCATCCGAGCGCCCGTGGCGGCAGATCTTCCACTTGGATCTGATCGGCGCCTGCGTCGGGATCGCCGTCTTCCTTTTGCTCTACTACGCCGCGGCGAGCCTCTTCACCATCTACTACCCCGTCATATTCCACAACGCCAACGGCACCAACTTCTCGGTAACCCAGGCCAACGGGCTCAATACCTGGTTCTGGACCACGGACATCGTGGGCCTGATCATCGTCGGGCTCCTTTCGGACGCGCTCAAGGTGCGAAAGCCGTTCATGCTGGTCGGCGCGGTCATCTCGATCGTCATGCTGGTGATTTTCCTGGGCAATGCCACGCATCCCCACACGGGCTACTACACGCTCGCCATCGAAGCGTCGCTGATCGCCGTCGGCATCTCGCTCGTCTTTGCGCCGTGGATCGCCAGTTACACCGAGAGTGTCGAAGCGAAGAATCCCGCCCTCGTCGCTACGGGCCTGGCCTTGTGGGGTTGGATCCTGCGGCTGACGGTCGGGATCTCCTTCATTGTTCTCCCCGCGGTGATCACGAGCGTGAACCCGATCGTTGACAACCTTCCCGTGGCCCAAACCGTCATACAGGGTCAGTCGATCCAGAATTTCGTGGCCGAGAAACCACACGTCATTAAATTCGCGACGGAGCACACGGCACTTCTCGCCATCCTGGCCAAGGATCCGGCGGCGGCGGCGGCGGTCGGAAAGGATCCGTCACCCGCCAACATCGCGGCGGCGGAAAAGGCCTTCGGCCTGAAGGGGTTGACGGAGCTGGCCAAGTACAAGACCCAGCTCACCACACTGGTCGAGCCCTACATTGCGCAACTGACCTATATCTCGGCCCACGAGAGCGCGTTGTTGCAGCTGGAAAAGGGCTCGGCCCAGGCACCCCACCAATGGCAGCACTGGTTCTACGTCGACTTGGCCGGCATGGTGGTATTCATACCGCTCATCTGGCTCACCAAGGGTCGATGGAGGCCCTCCTCCGCCCGCCGCGATGCCGCAGAGCACCAGGCAGCAGTGGACGAGGAGCTGGCCCGCCTCATCGGCGACCAGGCCGTCACCGTCTAGACGAAACAGCGTCGTTCCGGGGAGCGCCCCGGCGCCACATGCGATGATGACCAGATGGAGTCGGTGCTTCGCGTCGCCGGACTGATCGTCGGGATCTTCATCGTCGGTTCCACGTCGCTCAGCGTGTTCACGACGTTGGTGGTGCCCCGCGTCTCGTCCTCGCGGGCCATGCGGACGGTGGCACGGACCATCGGGGTGATCGCGCGCGCCGTGCTGCCGCGCCTGCCGAGTTACGAGGTGCGCGATCGTTTGATGTCGGTCGTGGGGCCGGCCGCGATGGTCTCGCTCTTCGTATTGTGGTTGGGCTTCCTCGTCGTCGGATTCGGACTCATCGTCTGGTGGACCAGTGGGGAGGACATCGCATCCGCCCTGGCCATATCCGGATCGTCCGTCTTCACGCTCGGGATTGCCGTCAGTCCGGCATCGGGCAGCCGGGCCGTCGAGATCGTGGGGGCGGGTGTCGGCCTCTTGGTCATAGCGCTGGAGATCGCCTACCTGCCGGCGCTGTACAACGCGTTCTCGACCCGTGAGACCCAGGTCACGTTGCTGGCCACCCGGTCCGGCACGCCGGCCTGGGGCCCCGAGATCCTGGCCCGCCACCACATGCTGCAGACCATCGACGAGCTCCCTTCCCTGTACGCCGACTGGGAGCGCTGGGCCGCCGCGGTCTCGGAGAGCCATGCCAACTACCCGGCGCTCTTGTGGTTCCGCTCGCCGGTGTCGTCGCGCAGCTGGCTTCTCAGCCTCGTCGCCATGATGGATTCCGCCGCGCTCTATCACAGCGTGAGTCCCAGCCAGACCCCGCGCCAGGCGCGGCTGTTCTTGTCGATGGGGACGAACTGCCTGCGGTCCATGGCCGGCGCCCTCCACATTTCTTACGACCCCGATCCGCTCCCCACCGCGGGAACGAGGTTGACCAAGGAGGAATTCACCGACGGGTTCGAGCGGCTGGAAGAGGTCAGCTTCCCCCTGGAGCGCGAGCTCGACGACGCGTGGCGCCACTTCGAGGGTTGGCGGATCAACTACGAGTCGATCGTCGACGTCCTGACCGGATTGGTGATGCCACCCCCTGCGCCGTGGTTCATCGCCCGGCCCCACTTGGGTCAGGCCGAGTGGCCGAGCGTCCGCAACCGCACGCCGGATGATCCCGAGGGCACTCAGCCGTTCGGATCGAGCATCACCTTCAAGACCCCGTCGGTGCGCGAATCAAAGAGCCTGTAGGCCTCCGAGACCTCGCTGAGCCCCAGACGGTGCGTGAACGTCTCGGCCAGGGCGAAGCGTCCGGACTGCACCAGGGGCACCAGTGCGGCCCAGGTGCCCGGGATCGGGGCGAAGATCGAACGGAGCGTCAAGCTGTTGAGCAGGACCAGTCCCATGGGAAACGGGAGGGCCATGGACAGGTTCACGCCGACGACCGACACCGTGCCACCGGGGGCGGCACACGAGACGGCGTCGATCACGGTGGCGTCTGCCCCGACCGCTTCGATGACCGACTCCGCCCCCCGCCCCCCCGTGGCGGCGAGTACCTGCTGCGATCCGGGAGCGGTACGGGCGTCGATGGGCTCGGCCCCGAGTCGCTCGGCCCGGGCCAGCCGTTCGGGAACCATGTCGACGGCCAGGATCCGGGCCGGCCCGAAGAGCTGGGCGCACTGCAGCGCCATGATGCCCACCGGCCCGAGCCCAATGATGGCCACGGTGGATCCGGGCCGGATATCGGCCCGGATGGCGCCGAGGTACCCGGTCGGGAGGATGTCGGTGAGGAGCACCGCCGCCTCGTCGGCCATCCACTCGGGAATCGGCAGGGCGAAGGAGTCGGCAAACGGCACGGCCATGGCCTCGGCCTGCCCGCCCGGAAGTCCGGCCGTCGTGCCGAAGGCGGCCGCCTGACCCGCCTCGCAGACGTTGGGTTGTCCGGCCAGGCAGGGCCGGCAGACGCCGCAGCCGACAACGCCCGATACCAGGACCCGGTCGCCCCGGTGCAGCGTGCGCACGTCCGGGCCGACCTCGGCCACGGTCCCGATCGCTTCGTGCCCGAGCTGGATTCCGGCGCCGGTGGGCGCGTCGTGGTAGAGGTGCAGATCCGATCCGCAGATGGCCGTGCGCTCCACCGTGACGATGACGCCGCCCGGGCCGGGGAGGACGGGGTCGGGTACCCGCTCGACCCGCACGTCACCCGGACCCTGCAGGACGGCGGCTCGCATGCCCGTACGCTACCGCGGCGAAGTAGAATGCAAAGGGCCAATTGCGAGGCCGAACCGTCCATGACCCCCATCCTCGACCACCAGACCACCGTTGACCATCGGGTTATCGACGACACCGACGTCGACGCGTTCTTCGACACCGAAGACCTGTGGGCGATCATCGTGTGGAACGACGACGTCACCACATTTCAGACCGTGATCCAGGCCTTCGTGGAGATCTTCCATCATTCCGTCGAACGGGCCGACCAGCTGGCCTGGACGATTCATCGCACGGGTAAGGCCGTCGCGGCGATCCGACCCAAGGAAGAGGCGGAGGCGGCCGTCCGGGACCTTCACCGGCGCAAGATCTCGGCCTCTCTCGCCCGCGCCTGATCAGGCGTCGGCCGCTCCGGTCACCGACTCCAGCCGGGCCGTGAGGCGCTGCTGCACCACCGGCCATTCGGCCGCCAGGATGGAGTAGCGGGCCGAGGTGCGCACCGTGTCGTCGGAGCCGGGCCGGTCGGCCCGCATGATCCCGTCCAGCCGGCCCCCGATTCGTTCGATGGCGGCGCGCGAGCGAGCATTGCGGACGTCGGTCTGCAGCGCGACCCGGTGTACCCGCCACACGTCGAACGCGTGACCCATCATGAGCAATTTGGCTTCGGTGTTCACAGGGGATCGCTGGGCCGAGCCGGCCAGCCACGTGAATCCGATGTCCACGACATCGGGGATGCCACGTCGTTGATGGGACGCACCGGGTGGCCACTGCCAGAAGGCGAGTTCGCAGAACCGGGTGG
>Ga0302314_10016130_pt1 | contig 12645 bp, 9 predicted proteins | sample III_Palsa_N2_3_FD_200533 | JGI IMG/M metagenome (GOLD analysis project Ga0302314, IMG submission 200533) | Peat permafrost microbial communities from Stordalen Mire near Abisko, Sweden - III_Palsa_N2_3 | ecosystem: Environmental > Terrestrial > Soil > Palsa > Peat permafrost | place: Sweden...
GTCGATGAGGTCAACGACGTTACCCGGGCCGACGCCCGGGGTGACCGCGGCCGTCGCTGCCATCGCGGCAAGAAGGTCGCTGGCGGTCTGCTCGATCCGCGGCCGCAGCTGCTCTATCGCGCGGACGGTGAACGCCTTGCTCACCAGCCTGCGGAGCCTGGTGTGGTCCGGCGGGTCCGAATTGAGCATGTGCCGTGACAGCATCGATCCGTAGGCAGCGGCGTTGCCCGGCGGAAACAGCCTCACCATTTCATTGCCGTTCTTGCGCAAACGGTGATCGGCGAGCAGCCGCCGGGCGTCGTCATAGGAGGTGACAAGCCATCCCTGCCAGCCATTGGGCAGCACCACCGGCAGCGCAGGCCCGTGCTCCCGCAGTGCCTGATAGACCGCCGGCGGATCCTGAAAGAACTCGTCGCCAAACTCGACCAAATCAATCTCTAGAATTTCTCCCATGACTTGCTTCCCTTCTGCGGGACGGCTGCTTGCAGGCCGACAAGACAGGGTTATAACACGCCGCCTTCACAGCGAGTAGGCCGGGAACGGCGCCAGCCTTTGATCGCGAACGCGCCGCCGTTGCGGACGACTTCGAGGGCGCTGCGCCCGCTGAAGTGCGCGGGCAGCACCAGCGCGGTGTTATCGGACGCCCAGCCGAGGAGGTCCCGCCTGGTCGACCTGGCGGCGGGCAGGTCCACGCAGAAGCAACTGCCGAACTCGGGCTACATCACCTGCAGAGGGGAGCTCACCCGCATCGGCCTGACGGGCAGCTAGTCAACCGTCGCGTCCGGGCCGGGTTCGCCCCGCTGCGGCCTCACCGCCGGGTCACCGTCGGCCTCCGCCCTGCTGCCGACGTTCGGCACCGCTTCCACCGCGGGCATGACAATAATTGACCCCACAACGAGGCATTCGGTGAATCATTTCGCTGCGTTATCTTATTCATCTGCGACCGCCAAGTGCACTCCACTAACACGGGTAACACGCGACGCTATATCACCAACCGCCAGACGTTATGATCCCCCAACGTTCAACCCGTTGACACGAGATCCGACAGATGTATATAGTGGCCTAATTGTTAGTTGCGTGCGAGTTACGTGCGGTTGAACGGTCCGCATAATTCTCCCGAAAATCTTCGCATTTCCCGCTATTGACGAGGGCCGCGTCGTGCGCATTCCTGCGCCCGCACACGTGAAGGGGACATGAATGCGTCGCAAGCGTGTAACGCTGGTACAGCAGGGTGTATGGGCTATGCCATTGGAATCGATGCCGCTTGCCGTGGGCTACTTGAAAGCGTCGGTCGATGCCGACGAGACGTTGCGCGACGAGTGCGAGACGACGATTGTCAACCTACGCGGCGGGACACCGATAGGAACGGTAATGTCGGCGGTGTTCGCCGATGCGGTGCCCGATGTCCTGGCGATCTCGGTGTTCGGGTGGAACTTCCGTGAGGCGCTTTTGCTGGCCGAGACCTTCAAGCAGCTCAACCCGGGTGGCCTGGCGGTGTTCGGCGGCACCCACGTCGCCAATCAGGCCGATCGGGTGTTCAGGCTCTGCCCGGAGATCGACGTGATCTGCAATGACGAGGGCGAGCTGGCGTTCCCCGAGTTGCTGCGCGCCTGGCTCGCCGGACAATTCCCCGAGCCAGGCGGGCAGGAGATCGACGGCATCTCCCTCCGGGCTGCCGATGGCACGACGATTACCACCAATAAGCGCGACCGCGTTCAAGATCTTGGGTCGATTGTCTCGCCGATACTCAGCGGATCCATCCCGATGACCGACGCGGCCGGGCGATTCCGCTACGACGTGGCGCTCATGGAGACGAACCGAGGGTGTCCCTACCATTGCGCGTTCTGCTACTGGGGCGGCGCGATCGGCCAGAAGGTCCGCCGGTTCCCGCACGAACGGCTGCTCGCTGAACTGGAGATATTCGCCCATTACCAGGTCAACTCGGTGGTGCTATGCGACGCGAACTTCGGCATGCAGCCGCAAGACGAGGAGTTCCTTGAAGGCGTCATCAAGCTGCGGGAAAAGACCGGGTTCCCGCGCGCCGTCGAGGCCTCTTGGGCGAAGAACAAGTCAAGTACGTTCTACCGCATCGTCCGCAAGATGAAGGCCGCGGGCCTGCACAGCTCTTTCACCATCGCCCTGCAGACGCTGAATGACACCGCGCTGCACGAGATGAACCGCAAGAACATGCGGCTCAACGACTGGCAGGACCTCGTGGACTGGCTCACGGCGGAAGGGCTCGAATGCTACGCCGAGCTTATCTGGGGCGCCCCTGGCGAGTCAGTCGAATCCTTCCTCAGAGGCTACGACGAGCTGGCCGAGCGCATACCGCGCATAGCGGCGTACCCGTTGATGCTCTTGCCCAACACCGACTACCAGGCCAAGCGTCACGAATTCGGCCTGATTACGACGCGAGGACAAGACGATGACTTCGAATATGTCCTGGCGTCGGACACGATAAAGTTTCAAGAAAACCTGAAGATGCAGGGTTTTCTGCTGTGGGCGAGGACGGCCGCAGAGAACTCATTTTTCCGCTATATCTGGCGGCCTGTGCGTCGTTACGCTGGGCTCACCCAGTCACAGATCCTGTTCTCGCTCTCCCGCTGGTTCGACGGGCAATCGGACGCGTCCGCCGAGCCGTTGAAGTCGCCGAAGGCGATGGTCGAGCCGATGACGGTCAACGCCGCGGTGCGCGCGCTGTTTCTTGACCCGCGGGTCCGCGAACTCCTCGACGAATGGTGGCGGACCGAGATCCGCCCGCTCGTCAAGCCCGAGTGCCGGTGGCTCGTCGACGAGGTGTTCCGCTTCGACATGCTCACCTTGCCGCGAGTCAAGGGCCTCGATCCCGACGCGATCGAAGAACGCCAGGGCATTCGCACCTACCGGTCCGCTGAGCGGTTCGACCTCGACATCCCCGCGCTCATCGCGACGCTGCGAGCCGGGGACGAACCCGACCCTGGCGAGCGGACGCCGACCGTGTTCGAATTCGCCTGGCGCCTCGGGCTCGAGGGCTACATCGACAACCATGAGGAGGCGCTGCTCCACATGGCCACGATTGACCGCTGCTATCCGGCCTTACCCCGTCTGAACAGCGCCGACGATGTGACCAGGGCGAGCAGTTCAAGACCGGCGGCGGCCCCCGTGAGCGACGCGACCGAGCCGGACGCCAGCGCGAGCCCGCCAAGCACGCCGCCGATGGCCAGGCCCAGATAAGAGAATGACCCGTTGAGCGAGATGGCCACCGACGGCTCGGCGATGTCCAGGCTCGCGATCCGATGGTTCTGGGCGGGGGGCAGCGCCCAGGACGCGATGCTATTGATGCCGAGCAGCAGTGCGAACACGACGGTGGTGATCCACGAACCGCGCGGTGCGTACCGCGCGAGCAGCGCCATCGCCGATAGCCCGGTCAGCAGGACGGCGACGAAGCCGATGTACGCCCGCTGGCCGCCGAACCGGTCGGCGGCCCGGCCGCCGACGGCGCTGCCCGCCACGGCGGCGACACCCGAGATCAGTAGAAAGACGCTGACGCCGACCGCGCCGGTCTTGGTGAGCCGCATGACCAGGGGCGTGATGTAGACGAAGATCGTGAAATCGCCCGCGCAGGCGAGGAGATAACTCAGCAGGGCGGCGAGGACGCTGGGATGCGTCCCCGCCTTGATCCGCTGCCTGATGGTGACCGCCGCGGGCGCCGCCACCTGCGGAAGCGCCACCGCTATGGCGGTCACCGCCGGGATTGCCAGGACGGCGACAAGCAACAGCGTCAGGCGCCAATTGCCGATCGCGCCGATCAGGGTCCCGAGTGGCACCCCCAACGCCGTCGCGGCGGACAGGCCGCCGACCACGATGGCGAGCGCCCGGCCGCGGCGGCGCTCGGGGGTGATGCCGATCGTCACGGTGATGGCGCTCGGCAGGTAAAGGGCCGCCCCAAGCGCCGACAGCAGCCGCGCGGCCATGAGTACCTGGTAGTCGGGTGCGACCGCGCCGAGCAGGTTGGCGAGGGCGAAGACCGTCAGGCCGGCCAGCAGCAGGCGCTTGCGGTTCACCGCTCCGGTGAGCGTGGCAAGGACCGGCGCGCCCACCGCGTAGACCAGGGCGAAGGCGCTGATGAGCTGGCCCGCCGTCGTGGCCGACACGTGCAGGCCGGTGGCGATGCGCACCAGCAGGCCGCTGATGACCAGGCTGTCGGTGCCGATGGCGAAGGCACCGAGGGCCAGCGCCAGCAGCAGCAGCCGATCCGGTACCCCTCGTTCGGTGGCACCCGTCGTTCCTGTGTCGTCGGCGGTTCCGCTGGCTGTCATGTCAGTCAGCCTTGTCAGCCCGGGAACTGGGCCAGATATTCGGTGTTCCTTGCGCCCACCAGGTCGAGCAGGTCGCCAAGCCGCTTGACCGTGCCCGCCTCCGGTGTCCAGACCCACAGCTCGCGCGCCTCCACCAGGGCCCCGCGGATGCTCTTCGCCTTGAATCCCTCCAGGCCGAGCCGCACCGCGCCGGCGCCGGCGGCCACCGCCATCGTGACCGGATGGTAAATGATGGCCCACGGGTACGACATGCCGCGATCCTTGACGCCATAGTCACAGCCGTAGGACAGGCAGACCACGCTCTTGCTTCCCTGCAGGCTCATGGAGCACGCGATGATCTGGCCGTGGCGGGCAACGGCGGAGATGCGCACGGCGTCCGGCAGCCTGCTCGCCAGTTCGATCCGCGACTGCCTGATCGCTTCCGTATCGGCCTGCCCGCCGTGTTTGATGAGCGTCTGCGCCTCGAGTTCGGCCACCCGCTCGACGTGCTCAAGCAGGTCGACCTGGCCGACGCTGAGATCGGCCAGCTGCCTGAGCCGCTGTTCCTCCACACGGTAAAGACGGCGACGGCGGCTTGGCAGCCTGGCCAGGAACTCCTGGTAGCTGCCGCAGCCCTGGGTGTCGATCCAGGACGCGCCGGTCATCGCGCCGCCGCGAAAGCCCGCCTCGACCAGGATCTCCCGCAGCAGGACGTCCCGGGGACTGACGAACGGGAGGGCTACCGCCCCGGCCCCCTTGTCGAGCGCCGCCGCCTGCGCCGCCTTGATCAGGTCTCGGGTCAGCCGCTCGGCTTCGGCGGGGCCAGCCTCTGGATGGCAGAGGAGCTCGCTGCGGTCGAACTCCCTGATGACGAGGCACGGCCCGATCCCCCTGGTCAGCACCTGCCAGAGCGGCGCGTCGCCGTCCGCGGGTTCCCCCGCCGCGGCGCGGACCAGGCCCTGCTGGGTGCGGCGAAGGTGCGCGGCCGCGGCCGCGTCCTCGTCGTCCCGCAGCCGCAGGACGGCCTCGGCGCTGACGAACTTCCACGGATCGCTGGTCAGGCCGCTCTCCATGACCGATATGACGCCCCGCAGCGCGCCCCGCAGCCGACCGGCGGAACGGATCGTGAGCAGCACGCTCTCACCCGGCTCCAGATACTCCCTGAACTGCAGGAAACCCCGGCTAAAGTCCAGATCCGCCCGTTGGGTGAGCTCATCCCATTCGGCCACGGGAACGTCGTCGACGCTGCTCAGAACGCTCAGCTGCTGCATGCCCGGCCGCCTCACCGCCCGCCCGCGAGATCGAGGAACGATCCCGTTACGTAGGAGGCCTCCTCGGAAAGCAGCCACACGATCGCCTCGGCCACCTCGGCCGGGCGACCGCCGCGTTTCATGGGAAGGCTCGGGGCAAAGCGCGCGACCCGGCCGGGATCACCGCCGCTGGCGTGAATGTCGGTGTCGATGAAGCCGGGCCGGACCGCGTTGACCCGGATCCCCTCGCCCGCCACCTCCCGCGCGAGTCCGATGGTGAGCGTGTCCATGGCACCCTTGGAAGCCGCGTAGTCGACGTACTCCCCCGGAGATCCCAGCCGGGAAGCGGCCGATGAGACGTTGACGATCGCCCCGCCGGTCCCCCCGTGGAGGGTCGACATCCGTCGTACCGCCTGCGCGGCGCAGAGAAAGGGGCCGACGACGTTGGTCGACATGATCCGCTGCAGGCGCTCGGCGTCCACCTCGTCGACGCGGCACTGCTTCTCCAGGATCCCGACGTTGTTGACGAGACCGGTCAGCGTGCCGAGCTCGGCGTCCACGGTCAGGAACAGCCGCTCCGTGTCGTCGGGCCTGGCCATGTCGGCCTGGACCGCGATCGCGTCGCCGCCGCTCCCGACCACCTCGGCGACGACCGCCCGGGCGGACTCGGCGTCCACCCGGTAGCTGATGCAGATTCTGCGCCCGAGCCGCCCGAGGCGGCGGGCGACCGCCGCGCCGATGCCCCGGCTTCCTCCGGTGATGAGGACCGCTCCCGCATCCATTAGACGTCGTCGCCCGACATCGTGAGGAACTGCGAGGACCACTTGCGCTTGGACCGCAGGCTCAGCCGGTTGACGGCGTCGGAGAGCGGGCCCATCGGCCGCCGGATGTCGACGATTAGCATGACCCGTCGCCCGTCACTGTCGTTGTAGACCTCGTGCTCGAACGTGTCGTCGATCAGGATGCCCTCGCCTTCCTTCCAGGTGTGCACCTCTTTGTCAACGCGCAACCGCGGAGGGTTGTTTTCCGGGACCGTCAGCGGAAGATGATAGCGCAGGATTCCGGCGTACGGACCGCTGTGCGGCTTGAGCGTCACCCCCGGTTCGAGTATGGCGATGATCGCGTTCACCACGCACGGTGTCCGCTCGGCGAAATCGAGGAACGTCGGGCAGTCCCGGTAGGCCATCGGGTTCGCCTCACCGAGCATGTACGCGTAGTACAGCTTCCAGTCGGTGGATACCTCCGCCGCCCGCAGCGGGTCGATCTCGCCGTAGGTGTGGATGTCGCGCGACTCGACCAGCTTAAGCACCTCGGCCTTGATCTGGTCGAACTGGACGTCAAGCCGTCTCGACGCGGGGAAGAGCGGATACGGCGACATGATCCTGAACCGGAAGCGGCCGCCGCTCTTCCACACGAAGTACTGGTTCAGCGCCTTGCGCAGGCCGGGCTGATTGATGCTCAGGGATCCCTTCACCGACCGTTCCCCTCGACATAACGGACCGGGCGGCAGGTGGCGTAGAAGAAGCCGGTATACACCTCGTCGATCTTGCTCTCCCAGCCCAGGGCGGCCAGCCGCGCCGTCAGTTCGTCCGGGTTACGGAAGACCTTCACCACCCGGAAGCTGCGCCCATCGAGCAGGGTCCGCTGAACGACGGCTCCCGGCTCGGCGTCGTCCAGCTGCTCGAGCTGCCGTCGGTGGTCGGTGACGTCGACGAACTCCACGATGCCGCCGGGACGGATGGCGCGGCCGACGGCCGCCCAGAACCGCTCGAACCGGTCCTCGGGCACATGGGCCAGCCAGTGCGCGAAGAACACGGTGTCCCACTGCCGGTCCGGCGTCCACTCGAACAGATCCTGCTGCCTGATCTCGAGGTTGGGCAGCCCGCGCTGCCGCAGGGCGGCGATCATGTCCGGTGAGCCGTCCAGGCAGGTGACCGAGTCCGAGAGTTCGGACAGGTACCGCGTCCAGTAGCCGGTACCGCTGGCCAGCTCAAGGGTGTCGCCCTTGATGTTGCCTGCCCGCATGCGTTTCAGCATGGCCGGCATCGCCGGGTCGAAATGGAGCGGGATCGTCTCGTCGTACTCCCACGCCAGGCCACTGTAGTAGCGGAGTTGGCTGTCGAGCACGGATTCCCTGTCGGTCATGACTACTTCCTCCTGCTTCCGGTTTCCTTCGCGGAGCCGATCATCGCGACCAGGCGCTGCGGAGTGAGGAGCATCTTCGTCTTGAAGGTCTCGTTGAGCCGCCCGCATTCGACCGACTCGAGGCGGGTCGACCACATGAGGCTGACGATCTCCCACCACAAGGCGTAGTACGGGCTGAAGCTGAGGTCGGTGCGACCGCGCACGTAGCCGCCCGCCCAGGCCTGCAGCCGCCGCTCCTCAAGGAAGCAGACGGCGACCGCCAGCGGCTCGCCGTTGTTCTCGCGGATCTCCACCACGCGTACGGGCCTGTCAAGCTCGCGCAGGAACCGCGACAGGCGCAGCGGATCGTAGTACCTGGGCGAACCATTCCTTGTCGCGTTCATCGCGATGAGCTCAAGCAGCGGAACCAGGCCGTGGTACTGAGCGTCATGCACGCGGACATGCGCCCGCTCACCGTATCGCCGCAGCTGACGCTGGTAGTCACGCCGGACGCGTCCGCTCATGCCGCCCAGATAGGTGTCCGCGTCCGGTGCGTCTGATCGGTAAAGCGTCCAACGGGGCACCAGTTCCCGGCGCTCGAGCCCCTGCCGTTCGAGGGCCGCGAGCATCGGGTCGTCCGCGCTGAGGTTGATGAACCCCCACAGTTCCGCGTCAAGCTCGGCGGCGCGAGCGGCGAACGGACGACACAGCGCCCCGGCCGCGTCCGCGTCTGCGGCAAGCAGCCAGGAGTCGGGAGAGTGCCACATGGGCGACAGCAGCGCTCGCTCTCCGTCGGGCAGCCCGAGCAGGCCAAGCGGATCACCCTGGAGATAGGTGGGGGCGACCGCCAGCAGCTCATCGCGACGGCGGACCGACAGGTAGCGCGGATCGCTGATCGGCTGGACGGGATGGTGCTCGTAGGCCCGCAGAAAATCCCTGGTGTTGAAGATCGGGGCCCCCAGCCGGGCGACAAGAGCGTCCCAGTCCGCGTTCAGCTCATCGGCGGTCGCGCTCCCGGCGGTGGCGGCGCTCCCGGTGGCAGTCCTCCCGGTGGCGGGCATGGACCGCAGCACCGCGCCAAGCGCCCGGGCACACGCGTCGAGGTCGGCCGGCTCGACCGGCCCCATGTGGCCGACGCGCAGCACGCTGCTCTTCCATGGGCCCCGGCCCGAGGACACCCATACGTCGTGCGCGGCGGCCAGCGTCTCGCGCGCGTCCTCCGCTCGCGGCACCGGGAGCCTGATCGCCGTCACCGTCGGTGAGCAGTGGGCCTCCGCGGGAATGACGGCAAGCCCCTGGGCACGTACCGCTTCCCTGAATTGCCTGGCCGCGCGGTCGTGGCGCTCCCAGACCGCCGCTGCACCTTCCTTCTCGATCGCCGTCAGTGATACTTCAAGCGCGTAAAGCACCGACAGCGCCGGGGTGAAGGCGGTGGTGTTCCGCGCGGCCTGTTCGGCGGCCCGGGCAAGGCTCAGGTAATAGCTGCCCTCGCCGGGCTCTGCGGCCCGGGCAAGCGCACGCTCGGAGGCGGCGACCAGCGACAGTCCTGGCGGGCAGGCCAGGGCCTTCTGGGTGACGCCAACGGCGATGTCGAGGCCAAGGTCGTCGAAGCCGATCTCGGTGGCGGCGAGGCTGCTGACCACGTCGACGAGGATCAGGCAGTCGCTGACTGACCTGATGGCCAGCGCCCACTCCCGCAGCGGCGCGATGACGCCGGTGGAGGTCTCGTTGTGGGTGATCAGGACGGCGTCGTAGCCGACGGAAAGCCGCTCGGCGATCCGCTCGGCCGCCACGACCTGCCCCCACGGCGCGGCCAGGACGTCGACAACGGCGCCGTGCTGCGCGGCGATCTCCGCGAAACGCAGGCCGAAGTAGCCAAGCTGCACCGACAGCACCCGGTCACCCGGGCGCAGGACGGAGGCGGCCGCCGCCTCCAGGCCGCCCGTCCCCGAGCAGGTAAGCGGCACGATGGCGCCCGCCGTACCGAACAGCGTGCCCAGGCGAGGCAGGATGCCGCCGAGCAGACCGCGGAACCCGGCCGAGCGGTGGCTGACCATCCGGCCGCCCATCGCGGCGAGAGTAGGTTCCGGCACGTCGACTGGGCCGGTCACCCGGTAGTTGCGCATCCTCTGCCTCTCGCCGTAACGACCGCGGGGAATATCGTTTCCAGTCCCGCCCGCGCCTGCGTCCGTTCGAGCCGGACCGGTGTTCCTGTCATCCGGTTGGATGACAGGCCCTCCGCCACCAGCAGGTCCATGAGCTCCGCATCGGACGGCGGGACTTCGCCGTAGGGCGGCGCTACCCGCTGGTCGATCGTGGTCCGCAGCACATCGGCCAGGCTCGTGTGCTGAGCGTTGAAGGTGCTGCGCACGGTGTCGATCGCTTCCCGCACCGCCGCCGGGCCGCGTTGGTCGACGATCTGCTCCGGCCGCGCCGTCTCCACCAGGGGAACCAGCCAGGTCAGGTTGAGCGCGCAGGCCAGCCCGTGCGGGATGCCCAGGTGCGCGGTCAGCGGGTAGGACATCGCGTGGGCCGCCGTGGTACGGGTGATGTCGATGGCCTGCCCGGCCAGGGTCGAGGCCCGGCTGAGGTCATCGCGCTCGGCCGGGCCAGGCAGCTCATCGGCGTGTCGCAGGACCGGGACGAGCAACCGCAGCGCGGCCGCCGCGAGCTCACGAGACTCGACGGTGGAGCGGACCGACCACAGCGACTCGACGGCGTGCGCCAGGCAGTCGAAGGCGCATGACCACGTCAGGCGGGGCGAGCAGGTCTCGGTCAGGGTCGGGTCCACGACGGCGATGTCCGCCCGCGCCGCCGGGGTGTCGAGAGAGACCTTGCGGTGCCCTTGGTAGAGGGTGGCGAAGCTCGTCACCTCGCTGCCCGTCCCGGCCGTCGTGGGCACAAGCAGCAGTTCAGGTCCGACCGTCGCGGCCGGCCGTCGGCCGGCGATGATCTGGTCGGCCTCGCCGGGGTCGGCCGGGAGCACCCGTCCGGCCTTGGCGACGTCGAGCGTGGAGCCGCCGCCCAGGCCCACCACCAGGTCAGCGCCGCAGGCGCGGCAGAGCCGAGCCGCCGCCATCGCCTGTTCGACGGTGGGGTTGGGGTGAAACGCCGTGAACGTCCGGGCGCCGGGTGGCAGCCATTCGGCGGCCAGGCATCGCTGCAGCGCCCCGGTGCTGGCGACGACGACCACCCGGCGGTCCGCGCACAGGCCGGGCACCTTCGCGAAACTCCCCCGTCCGGTCAGCAGAGCGGTGCCGTCCTGTCGCAGCGGCCAGCTCATGGTGCCTCTCGCTCGCTCGGTGTCGCCCGCTGACCGGCCGCGCGGAAACGTTCGGCGATCTCGGGCAGGCCGAGCGCCGCCGTCGCTCGCGGGTGAACCTCGTCAGGGGTGGGCACGACGGTGAGCGCGACGAGCACCGGTCCTTCCGCGGTCAGCGCGGTTCGCAGGGTTGCCGCAAGCCGCGGCAGGCGGTCGCAGGTGAGCACCGACCGGTAGCCGAGTCCCCGGCCCAGGCTCGGCCAGTCGACGTGGCCCGAGGTCGTCGCCTGGCAGCCGGTGGACTCGTAACAGCCATTGTCGACGACGAGGTGCACGAGGTTCCGCGCGCCGGACGCGCCGATGGTGGAGCCGGTGCCCAGGTGCATGAGAAAGGCGCCGTCACCGTCCAGGACCACCGTGCGGCGGTGGGGGCGCGCGCGGGCAAGCCCCATCCCGATGGCTACGGCATGCCCCATCGAGCCCTGCATGTAGAAGGTGCCGGGCCGGTCCCGCTCGTGGTGGGCCTGGCGGGATAGATACCCGGTGGTGGTGACGAGCAACTCGTCGGCCAGTTCGGCCATGAGGGCAGACACCAGCCGCGCGCGGGTGATCCGTTCCTCGGCGGGCGGCCCGCCCGCGGGCGCGACCGCCACCTTGCCGATGCTCCCCCTCGGCACCAGCAGGAAGCACGGGCGTCGTTCCGCCCGCGCCTGCGCCGCCCGGGCCAGCGACTGCGACAGCTTCTCCGGTACCAGGACCTCGTATGGCACGTCCAGGGCATCGAGCAGCCCCATGGTCGACGCGCCCATGACGGCATGCTGCGGCTCGTCCTCGTCCTGGTCGGGCCAACCCCGCATCGTCATGATGACGAGCACCGGTATCCGATAGGGCAGCAGGAGCGAGGCGAGCGGGTTGAGCAGGTTGCCGAACCCCGAGTTCTGGCAGAGCACGGCCGACGTCTGGCCGCCGAGTTCCCAGCCGGCCGCGATCGCCAGGGCGGCGCCTTCCGAGACGGCGGGCGTGAGATCGCCGGCGTTGTCGAACAGCGTCCACGGCCCGGCGAGGTGCCCGCACGGAACCCCCGTCACGTTCCGCACACCGTAGGAGCGCAGGGCGTCGACGAAGTCCTCGGCTGGGATCTGCGGGCTCATCGATCCATTTCCAGCCACTGGTCCGTACCCGAGAGCGCGAAGATGTCCTTGACGGACGCGATGCGCGACTCCACGGCGGCGGTCGAGCCCTTCGCGAGCACGGTGGCCCAGGTATCCCTGACGGCCGTCACGGCGGCTCGCATGCCCTGGTTCGCGTACACGACCATCGCGATCCCCGCCTCCGCCGCCTCAGCCGTCGAGAAGTGGGAGTAGGTCGTCGGAACCACCACGACCGGCGCCCGGTGGCTCCACTCGCGCATGAACGAGATGACCTCACCGGAGTCCACCGCCTTCGAATGGACCAGAACCGCGTCGGCCTTGGCGTCGACGTAGCGATTGCAGCGATCCAGCGCCTCTTTCAGTCCAAGGCCGCAGATGAACGCCTCGGTCCGGGCGATCAAGACCGTGTCGGAAGACGTCTGCGCGTTCTTGGCGGCCTCCAGCTTGCAGGCGAACTCCTCGGTGTCGAGCAGCTGCTGGCCATCGGCCAGGAAGCTATTTCGTTTGGGAAAGGTCTTGTCCTCGATGCACACGCCGGCCACGCCCGCTTCTTCATAGCGGATCATCGTGTACGCGGCGTT